>Ga0315288_10000799_pt1 | contig 40050 bp, 34 predicted proteins | sample YL17G11_20_MG_FD_203454 | JGI IMG/M metagenome (GOLD analysis project Ga0315288, IMG submission 203454) | Sediment microbial communities from Yellowstone Lake, YNP, Wyoming, USA - YL17G11_20 | ecosystem: Environmental > Aquatic > Freshwater > Lake > Sediment | place: USA: Wyoming | collected...
CGCCGTTCCTCCAGCTTACCGGCGATTTCCTTGTACATCGCTGGGTTGACATGGCGGAAGGCCAGGTCTTCTAGTTCCCACTTCATCTGCCACATGCCCAGACGGTTGGCCAGCGGAGCGAAAATCTCGAGTGTCTCCTGGGCGATGCGCTCGCGGCGCGCCGGGTCAAGATGCCCCAGGGTGCGCATGTTGTGCAGGCGGTCGGCCAGTTTGATGAGCACCACCCGCACGTCGTCACCCATGGCGAGGAATATCTTGCGCAGCGTTTCCACGTCGAGCGCGCGCCGCCACTCGGTCTCATCCTCTGGGGCGTCGGTCTCACCGGCGCGAGAGACGCGCGGCAGCTGAGTCAGCTTGGTCACCCCGTCGACCTGGTTCGCGATTTCGTCACCGAAGTCGCGCCGGATTTCGGTGAGGGGAATACCTGAGTCCTCGACCACGTCGTGCAGCAGCGCGGCGGCCACGGTGGTCGCGGGCACGCCGAAGTCCGCCAGGATCTTGGCGACGGCCAAACAATGTTGGAGGTAGGGCTCGCCGGAGGCACGCACCTGCCCGGCATGGGCGCGTTCTGCGACGCGGTAGGCGCGCTCAATCAGATCGCGGTCCGCCGCGCTGAGGGAAGGGACAGATTCAAAGAGGGTCTCAAGCTTCATTGGGGCGCCGACTCAAGCTAAGTATAACGAGGCCCCGCGCCACCTGCAACAGGCTTGGCCGATTGTCCCGGATTCCGCGAGGCGCCTGGCACGGAAGGTGCATCCCATGGGATGGGTCCCGGGATGCCCAGGACCTGGGTTGATGTGACCTCTATGAGGCTCGCAGGGCGCGGAGGCTGGGTATGACGATTAGCGGCAAGGGTTTCTTCGTCTGGCAGGTGCCCAACTGCGACGGCGGTGACCCGGCGCGCATCGCCGCGCGCGCCGAAGCTGCGCGACTGACACATGTGCTGCTCAAGATTGCCGACGGCACGTGGGCTTACAACATCGACTCGCACGGGCGCGACCTGCTTCCACCGATCATCTCCGCGCTGCGGGCCAAGGGCATCGCCTCGTGGGGCTGGCACTACATCTACGGCAACGATCCGCTGGGCGAAGCGCGCCTCGCCGTCCAGCGCACGCTAGCCCTAGGGCTGGCCGGCTACGTCATCGACGCCGAACGCGAGTTCAAGCTCCCCGGCAAGGCCACCGCCGCGCGAACCTACGTGCGCGAATTGCGGTCCGGGCTGGGCTCGCTGCCGATTGCGCTCAGTTCTTACCGCTACCCCAGCTATCATCCCGAATTCCCGTGGACGGCCTTCCTCGAGAAGTGCGACTTCAACATGCCCCAGGTGTACTGGGAGCAAGCCCACAACCCGGATGAGCAGTTGGAACGCTCGGTGCGCGAGATCAGCGCGCTGACCCCGAGCTTGCCGGTCGTGCCCACCGGGTCCGCCTATGCGACCTCGGGCTGGCGGCCAGCCGCCTCCGAGCTGACTCTCTTCCTCACCAAAGCCCAGGCGCTGGGCCTGACCGGGGCGAACTTCTTTTCGTGGGACTACGCGATCAAGCCGGGCTATATCGACATGTGGGATGCGGTGGCGCGTTTTGATTGGGGCGCTCCGCCTCCTCCACCGCCGCCGCCGGAGGAAGAAATCACCGACCGCATCCTGGCGGCCTGGAACACGCGCGACGTGGCGACCGTGCTTGCCCTCTACCAGCCGAACGCAGCCCAGGTCAGCGGCGCGCGGACGATCGTGGGCTCCTCGCCGATCACCGATTGGTACCGCAATTTCCTGGGCAACCTGCTGCCCGGGGGCACCTTCACGCTCACGGGGCGCAGCGGCGAGGGCAACTCGCGCCACTTTACCTGGACCGCCACCAGCAGCGCGGGCCGCGTCTTGGACGGCAACGACACGCTGGGCATGCGTGACGGCAAGATCCAGTACCACTACACTTACTTCACCATCGACCGCACCTAGGGCATTGCTTTGCCGCTCATCGCTTTGTGGGGGCCGACCGACCGGGTCGGCTCTTGTTTTTCGGCCTGGCGGTTCGGGTGTGGTCGGCCGCGGGGCGGCGTGCCCGTGTGGCCGGTTTCTTTGGTGGAATGGCGGCGGGTTTCGCCGGTCGTTTCTTTGCGGCTGGCGCACGCAGTTCCCGCCGGGTTGCGATGGGCACAACGCTCTGCAGCAATTGACCCTTCTTAAGCTTGACCAGCACACCGCCCGCCGAGAGACGTGCGCGCCGCGGGGCATCTTTCAAGCGGGCCAGCTTGTCCAGGCCGTCGTTGAAAGCCAGAATGAACCGCGTATCGGCATCGCCCACCAGCGCGCCGACCAGTGCTTCCTTGCGCGCCATCTTCCACGTGAGAGCCCCAACGCCGTGCCGGCCTTGCACAAGGTACTGCGCAAGCGGGGTGCGCTTGGCCCGGCCAGATTGCGCGACGAGCAGCACGTCGCTGCGCGGGAGCACCGGCTGCACCGACACGACCTGTTCATCGGCGCGGCCCAGCTTGATCCCGAGCACGCCCGCGGCATTCATGCCCATCAGCCGCACCTCGCGCTCGCGGAAGCGGATGGCCATGCCCTGCGAGGTGACCATCAAAATGTCTTCATCGCCCTGACTGATGAAGGCCGACGCCAGAGCGTCATTGGCCGCCATCTTGATGAAAGTCAGCACTTGCGCGGAGGGACCGGGCAAATCGCCCAAGGCGGTCTTCTTGACCATGCCGCGTCGTGTGGCAAGCACCAGGAACCCGGCTTCGGCCACGGCGGACGACGGCAACGCGACGCCGGCCACCACGCGACTGGGTGCGTCCAGGCTGCATAAGGTATGGAAGGGCGCGCCCTCCTCGGCGCGTGCGCGCGCCGGCAGAGCGTATACGTTGAGCGCGACGGCGCGGCCCTTCTCGGTGATCAGCAGCAGCGTATCTCGTGTATTGGCCTCCAACACGAAGCGGGGCGCGATGCGCGGCAGCGCCAGCGCCCGCTTGGCATCCTCCGTGCGCGAAAGCAACCCCTCGGCGGTCAGCGTGACCCAGACTTTCTGCGAAGGCAGCATCTCCTCCACGGTGAGAGGCATGCTGGCGGGCTCCTCCCACCCCCGGACGATCGCGCTCCGACGCGGGTCGTTGTAGGCGGCCTTGACGCGCGCCAGATCTTGGGCGAGCACCTCGCGCACCAGCTTGGGCGAGGCCAGCAGCCGTTCCAGCTCCTTGATCTGGGCCAGCTTCTCTTTGTATTCAAGTTCGATCTTCTCCCGTTCGAGCGCCGCCAGGCGCCGCAACGGCATGTCGAGGATGGCTGTGGCCTGCACCTCGCTCAACTTGAACCGCTTTTGAAGGCGAGTGCGCGCTTCGTCGGCGTCCTTGGCCGCGCGAATAAGGCGGATGACCTCCTCCAGGTTCTTGAGCGCGACGCGCAGTCCCTCTAGGAGATGGGCCCGTTCTTTGGCGCGTGCCAGATCGAAGAGGCTGCGCTTGCGAATGACCTCCAGGCGGTGATCGAGGAAAACGCGCAAGGCCTGTTTGAGGGAGAGCATGCGCGGTTCACCGTGGACAAGGGCCAGCAGGATGATGCTGAAAGTGGTCTCCATCGGCGTGCGCTTGTACAGCTCGCGCAGCACCTTACGCGCATCGGCCGTGCGCGAGAGCTCGATGACGATGCGCATCCCCTGGCGGTCCGACTCATCGCGCAGGTCGGCGACCCCCTCCAGCTTACCTTCCCGCACCAATTCGGCGATCCGTTCAAGCAACCCGGCTTTGTTGACCTGGTAGGGCAGCTCGGTCACCAGCAGCCGGGACCGTCCGCGCTCCATTCCCTCCACATGTGCCCGCGCGCGGACCAGCACTTTGCCCCGCCCGGTGCCATAAGCCGCCGAGAGGCCCTCCTCCGAGCCCGCACGGTCGAGGATGAGACCCCCGGTGGGGAAATCCGGCCCCTGAATGAAACGCAGCAGCTCTTGGATCGAGATTTCGTCGAGCCGGCTCCACGAGTGCAGCATGAAGATCAGCGCATCGCACACCTCGCCCAGGTTGTGAGGCGGGATGGAAGTGGCCATGCCCACGGCAATGCCGGTGGCGCCGTTCACCAGCAGGTTGGGCGCCGCGGCCGGGAGCACTTCCGGCTCGCGCAGAGTGCCGTCGAAGTTGACCTGAAAGCCGACCGTGTCGCGCTCCAGGTCGGCCAGGAGCTCGGTGGCCACCGGCGCCAGGCGCGATTCGGTGTAGCGCATGGCGGCCGGCGGGTCGCCATCTACCGAACCGAAGTTGCCCTGCCCCTGCACCAGCAGGTAGCGCATCGAGAAATCCTGGGCCATGCGCGCCATGGCCTCGTACACCGCCATGTCACCGTGGGGGTGATACTTGCCCAGCACCTCGCCCACGATGCGCGCCGACTTCTTAAAGGGCGTACCAGGCGCAAGGTGCATATCGTGCATGGCGTACAGGATGCGGCGCTGCACCGGCTTGAGGCCATCACGCGCATCGGGCAACGCGCGGGCCACGATGACACTCATGGCGTAGTCGAGATACGACTGCTGGACCTCGCGGTCGATGTCAACTTTGCGGATTGTTCCGAGTTCCATAGTCACCTCAGGCCGAATAGAAACATGGCGCGCCAATGATACGTTGAGCGCAGTGGAGTGTCAACGCAATAGGCCCCTGCCGGCGGTGCGGAAAAACCCGCCGGCGCACTGTCGCAGGGTCGTGCGCATATGGGTCAGGTGAAACCCGGCTAGCGAGTTTGGGTTACCTTGCTCAGTCCCACGGGGCGATCGAGGTCGAACCCCTTGGCTCGCGCCAAGTGCGCGGCAAACAACTGGCCCGGCAAAACCGTCACCAGAGGCGAAAGCCACTCGGGGGTGTTGCGAGGCAAGGCAAGAGGCGTGCGCGCGCGTTTGAGAAGGCCGGCATCGTCGGATATGACGATCAACTCCGCCCCGCGCTGGTGGGCGTCATCGGCCAGATGATATAGGTCGGGCAGTGTCCGGCCGGTGGGCGCCACGAGGATGAGTGGAAACCCGGGTTCGAGAATCGAGATCGGACCGTGGAGGAAGTCGGCCGACGAATAGGGTTCGATCACCAGCCGGGTCAGCTCCTTGACTTTCAAAGCGATTTCGAAGGCCGTCCCGTAGTTGAAGCCGCGTCCGATCACCGCGCTGCCTTGAGCGTAACGGTATCGCTCGGCCAGTGGACCCATGCCTTGCGCCTGGTTGAGCGCGAGGCGCATCTGGTCAGGGATGCGCGCGAGTTCTTCGCGCGCGGCGGCATCTCCGGACAACGAGGCGGAAAGCAATGCCAATGCGCCCAGCGAGGTGGTGTAGGTTTTGGTTGCCGCCACGGCGCGCTCTTCCCCCGTGGCCAGCGGGAGAATCCAATCCGCAGCCAGCGCCATCGGCGAGCCCGGGTCATTGGTAATGGCCAGGCTTGGGCGCGACTGGGCGCGTGCCGTCTCCATCACACTGACGATGTCCGGCGAGCGCCCAGATTGGGAGATACCAATGACCAGCGCGCCGTCCAGCCGCGGCGGCGAATCGTAGAGCGTGTACAGGGAGGGTGTGGCGAGCGCCACGGGCAAGTGGTTTCGGGCCCCGAACACGTATTGGGCATAGCGCGCCGCGTTATCGGAGGATCCGCGCGCCGCGATCATGACGTAGGAAACCCCGCGCCGGGAGATCTCGGTTGCCACGCGGCGGGTAAGTTCGTCGGCCGAGGCCAGAAAGTGTTCCAGAACATCGGGCTGCTCGGCGATTTCTGATTCCAGGATCGAGCCCATGGCCACCTTCCAAATGCGATACGAGTCCCCGCCGCCGCCGTGCGAAGTCGGTCAGACGGAGGGTTGACGCTCGCGCCACTGTTGGACGAGCGCGCGCACAGCCGGCGCTCCCGATTGGGCGAGCGCCTCGCGCGCCAACGCCTGCGTCTCCGCCCACGCCAATTCGCGAATGAGGCTCTTGGCGGCAGGAATGGCAGCCGCCCCCATGCTGAACTCATCCAACCCGAGACCCAGCAAGATCGGGATGGCCGACGGGTCGCCTGCAAGTTCACCGCACAATCCGACCCAGATCCCGTGGTTGTGCGCGACGCGGATCACGTGATCGATCAAGCGCAAGACGGCCGGGTGCAGCGAATCTGACAACGAGGCAACGGCTGGGTTGCCCCGGTCTGCGGCAAGCGTGTACTGCGTCAGGTCGTTGCTTCCGATGCTGAAGAAATCCACGTGCGGGATCAACTCTTCCGCCATGAGTGCGGCCGATGGAATCTCAACCATCGTACCGATCTCGACGGCCTCGGCCGCCGGCATGCCGCGCTGGGCCAGTTCCGTGCGTGCCTCACCCACCAGCGCGCGAGCCGCCTGCATTTCTTCAATGGTCGCGATCATGGGGAACATGATCTTGAGCGTATGCTCATTTCCGGCACGCAGCAGCGCGCGGATCTGCGTTTTGAGGAGGTCCGGCCGGGCCAGGCCGATGCGGATGGCACGCCAACCGAGAAACGGGTTCTCTTCGTGCGGCAGAGAAAGGAACGGCGCCGGCTTGTCGCCCCCGATGTCGAGGGTCCGCGCCACGACCGGGAGGCTGCCCATCGCACTGAACACCTCATGGTAGGCGCGGAATTGTTCGTCTTCGCTGGGAGCGGTCTGCCGGCCTACAAACAAGAATTCGGTGCGCAATAACCCGATGCCCTCCGCACCACAGTCGAGCGCGCTACGTTCATCGCCTGGGAAGCCGACGTTGGCCACCACTTCGGCGCGCCGGCCATCGCGCGTAATCGCCGGAGCCAGCGCGTTCGCCAGGGCCGTGCGCCGCGCGGCAGCCATGTCGGAGAGGCGGGCGAGGTAGGCCGCCTGCTCCGCCTCGCTGGCCTCGACCACGACCCAACCCTCGCTCCCGTCGGCGATAAGCTGCTGGCCATCGCCGATCTCCAGCACGGCCGAACCGACGCCGACGACCGCCGGCAAGCCCAGGTTGCGAGCCAAGATGGCGGTGTGCGAGAGCGGCCCTCCCGCGGCCGTGCAGAATCCGCGAGTCAGGAATTTGTTCAATCGAGCCGTATCGGAGGGCAAGAGGTCCTGGGCAACAATCACGGCGGGCGCGTTCATCCCGGAAAGTGGGTCCTCGTTGATGCCGAGCAAGATGCGCAGCACGCGCCGGCCCACGTCGGCAAAGTCCGCCGCACGCTCGCGGAACAATGGGTCCTCCATCGCCTCGAATGTTGCGACATCCTGTGCGAACACCACTTCGACGGCGGCTTCGATCGAGGCTCCGTGTTCCAGCTCGGCGCGCAGGCTTCCTTCCAGTTCCGGATCGCGCAGGATCATCTCGTGGGCGTCGAAGACGGCGGCCTCCGCCTCACCCACCTCGGCCGTGGCCCGCGCGCGCAGGCTCGCCAGCTCGCGCAGCGCGGTTGACGCCGCGCGCTCAAAGCGAGCCCACTCCGCCGCCGAATCCTGGGCGCGCCGCCGACGAACGATGAGGTCAACGGCGCGGTAGACGAATGCTGGAGCGATTGCGATCCCGGGCGACGCGGCGATGCCTTTTAGGCGCATTACGCTTCTCCGAAGTTGGCCTCAACGAGATCCGTCAGCGCCTGCACTGCCTCCGCTGCATCCAGACCTTCTGCGCGCACCAACACTCTATCGTTCTGATTGACCCCCAGCGCGAGCACCGCGCGGAAACTCTTGGCATTCCCTTCGTGCCCGTCTTTGATCAGACGAATGTCCGATTGGAATCGCAACGCCGCTTGGACGAAAAGCGTCGCCGGCCGCGCGTGCAGCCCGACCTTGTTGCGGATGACGAGCGCCGTTTCGTTCATGCGATCTCCTGAGGGGGCAGCGCCGGCGAACTTGCCGCACGGACGGCCTGCAAGGCGATGAGCGCCGCTCCGTAGGCCGGTGGATGACCCGGCAGAGCGATGGCCGCGCGAGGGGCAAAGGAAGCAATCTCGCGGCGCACCAGCTCGACCACGCGCGGGCTTCCGGCCAGGATCCCGCCCGAGAGAATCAGATCGAAGCCCTGCTCCTGCATTCCGAGCGAGAGGACGACCACCCGGACTGCTAGCGCCAACTCGTGTGCGGCGACCATGAGAATCTCGAGCGCAACCGCTTCGCCATCATCCGCGGCGGCCATCACCGCAGGCGCCAGCGCAGCCACCTGCCCCGGCGTCCAGCCACCCAGATAGATGCGGTTGGCCAAATCCTCAAAGGATGCGACTCCCGCTGCCGCAACCAAGCGCTCGCGCAACAAGTTCGACGGGGTTCGGCCATCGATGGAACGCGTGGCCGCATTAAGCGCGCGCCGCGCAATGTCGTATCCGCTGCCCTCGTCGCCCAGGATGTGACCCCATCCGCCGGCGCGCACGCGGCGCCCGGCAGAATCTACGCCAACCGCGATGGAGCCGGTCCCGGCGAGGAGGACAACGCCTACGCGCCGACCCCGCGTACCCGCGGCCAGCGCAATGTCGGAGTCATGCGCAATTTCGACCGATACCCCAGGCAGCACCGCTCCGGCCATTTCCCGGACCAGGCGCAGGTCCTCCTCGCGGTCGAGCCCAGCCATGCCCAGACAGGCAGCAGCCAAGGCGGGGCGGCCGGCAGACCGCAGGGCATTGCGGATCGCCTCGCGCAGGGCGGACTGCGCCTTGGCAACACCGACCAATTGGTGATTGCAGGGACCCGATTCGGCCGCCCCAACTTCCCGGCCCTGCCCGTCGACGATCAGGCAGACGGTGTGCGACCCGCCGCCATCCAAACCCAGCACGTGGAGCCCAGGGGACACCGTCATTTCGCCGGCCAGATGCGATCCAAAATGCCCCGCGCCTGATCGAGGTCCTGCACCAAAGGGTTGAGTATCATCGCCCGCAGGCCTTTCTCGCGCGACCCCTCGACGACGGCTTCAACCCACAGCATCTCCATGGCCGCATTCATGCGCAGCATGGCCTGCACCTCCGGCGGGGCGGAGGCCGGCTGCAGCGGGTAGAACCCGTGCGCCGTGACAACCGCCGGCAGTTCGACAATAGCTTGCGGCGGGAGCCATGGGACGACCGAGCCGTTGGCAAGATTCAGAACGAAGGTGCTTCGGCTGTTGTTGACATGCGCCAACAGCACCGGCACCACGATGTCCTGGTACCAGTGTGCTCCGCGCTGCTCCAGGCTGGGCGGAATGTGTTGCAAACGCGCGTCTTCATAGTCCGCAAGGATTCGCGCCTCGAGCCGGCCCAATTGCTCGGCGCGCGGTGCCGAGCCACGCTGCGCTTCGAGCATGCGCCTTGGATGATAAAAGTACTTGAGGTAGGAGGCGGGTATGGCGCCGATCGCACGCAGCAGGTCGGCCTCGACCGGCAACCCGGGCAGCGACTCGAGGCGAGCCAGAACCTCGGGCATCATCTCGCGCCCTTTCCAGCGCACCTGCGTGACCCACCCGGAGTGGTGCATGCCCACGTACCCCACCCAGACTTCCTCCATGGGAGCCCCCAGGAGACGGGCCACGCTTTGTGCCAGGCCGATGGGCGAGTCACAAACGCCGACGGCCGCGACGCGCGTGTAAGTGAGGGCAGCGTATTGGATGAAGCTGTTCGGGTTGGTCAGGTTGATGAGGAGCGACTCCGGCGCCAGTTTCTCAATCAGGTGGCAGTAATCCATCACCACCGGGATGGTACGCAAAGCGTTGGCCAGCCCGCCCGGACCAACCGTTTCCTCGCCTGGTAGATCGAAGGCATGCGGGAAGGTTTCGTCGCGCGCGCGGGCGTCGTAGCCCCCCACCCGCACCTGATTGAGAACGTAGCGGCTCCCCTCCAGCCCGCGGGCCGGGTCGATCGTGGCATTCACCGCGAGTGGGACATGCGCCTGTTCGGCCAGATGGGTGCACACAGCAGCCACCCGGTCCAGCTTGGCCGCCGCCCGCCCGATCAACGTGACCTGCATCGGCGGCCGGTCCGTCCTCCGCGCCAGCACCTCAACCAGCTGGGGAGAGGCAACGCTGCTCCCGCCCAAGACAGCCAACTTCAACCTATCGGCCATGTCGCCTCAAAGCGAACCTCATAGAGAGTGCTGTCCATTGTCGGCCTCGATTGCGCCTCAGCGTGCGCGATCGAAGTAAGCCAGGACGACCTCGCAGGTCCGGCGGACTTCGTCCTCACGCAACGTCTCGAACATGGGCAGGTTTAGAACCCGGCGGGCGCAACTGGCGGCGACCGGGAAATCCTCCTCGTGCAGGCCAAGGTCCGCGTAGGCGCGTTGCATTGGAACGAGCGCCGGATACATAACGAAGCCCCCGATGCCTCGTTCCAGCAAGAACGAGAGCAGATGGGTGCGCTCTTCTTCGGAAGGCGCGAGCGTGGCATAGGAGTAGTAGACGTGATGGGCCTCTGCGCCGGCGTATGGCAAGGTGAGCGGCGTGCCTGCCAGCATCTCGTCGTAGATGGCCGCCCAACGCCGGCGGCGTCCATTCCACTCGTCCAGACGCGTGAGCTTCACGCTCAGGATCGCGGCCTGGATTTCATCCAACCGTTCCTGGAACCCGATCACCTCGTGCACGAACTTGACACGCTGCCCGACGTAGCGCAGGATGCGCACCTTCTGGTCGAGGTCTGCATCGCTGGTGGTCACCGCGCCGCCGTCGCCGTAGGCACCCAGATTCTTGCCAGGGTAGAACGAAAAGGCCGCCATATCGCCAAGACTTCCAGTTTTGCGGCCCTTGTAGCGTGCACCGTGAGCGTGGGAGGCATCTTCCAGAACGAGCAGGTTGTGGGCCGACGCCAGGGTCATCAGGGCGTCCATCTCGGCCGGCTGGCCATAGAGGTGAACAGGAAGCAGGACTTTCGTGCGCGAGGTGATATGCGGCGCTGTCAGCTCCGCCGTCATGTTGAAGGTGCGCGGGTCGACATCGACGAAGACCGGGGTAGCACCCGTGTAGGTGATGGCCAGTGCCGTGGCGATGTAGGTATTGGCAACGGTGATGACCTCATCGCCGGGACCGACGCCCATGGCGGCCAGGGCCAGATGCAACGCCTCCGTGCCGCTCGAGATGCCTATGCTGTAGGAGGAGTCACAATAGGCCGCGAATTGCTGTTCGAACTGGCGCAGATGCGGCCCGAGGGTGTATTTGCCGGAGGGCAGGACCGCCGCCACAGCGGCCTGGACCTCCTCGGCGATCTCTTGATATTGGCGTTCGAGATGTCCCTCGCCAATTGTGATCGGGTGGGCCTGGGCGTGGACGCCTGCCAGTTGAACCATCGACTTCGGGATCGGTAATGGAGCAGATGGATCGATCTTGGTCATCTCACCTCCCAGCTCAAACGCCGGTCGATCATCACGTGCCCCGTGCAGCGCGCGGCCCGCGTGGCTTTCCTAGCCGGCCACAGGGAAGAATTGCGGCAGATAGGCGCGGTTGGCCTCGAGCATTTCGTCCAACAGCGCCTTGGCCACCTCAAATGAAGGCACCAGCGGGTTGACCAGCATGGCCATCAGCGCAGCCCGGCGCGAACCGGTCACGCCCGCCTCCACCGTCCAACTTTCCCAGGCCTTCGCTTGTTGGCATAAAGCGCGAATCGTCTCAGGCAGGCGGCCCATGTGGAGCGGCGTGACGCCGTGTGCGCCCACCACGCAAGGCACTTCCACGGAGGCGTCGTCCTCTAGGTCCGGAATGGCGCCCGCATTGCGAGTCACCACGATCTGCACATCGCGGCGGTCGAGATGCAGCGAAAGGATCAGGCGGATGGCGGCCTCGGAGTACAGTGCACCGCCGCGCAGGCTGAGCTCCGGCGGCATGACCACCTGATGCGGGTCCTGATACTTGGCGAAAAGCTCCTTCTCGACCTCGAGCACGACCTCGCCCCGGGACTTTGGAGCAGCTTTGGCTTCGGCCAAGGCGAGCGGATGGTCGTAGTAGTACTTGAGATAGTAGGTGGGCAGGACACCCAGCGTGCGCACAAGCTCGGGATCGAAGGGCAGGCCATCCATAGATTCGCCCAGGGCGCCGAACACACGCTGGGTCACATCCTGCCCATCCAGAAAGATGCGCCGCACCCAGTTGACGTGGTTGAGGCCAATCCACTCGAGGAAGAGCTGCTCATCGCGCACCCCCAACATCAACGCCATCTGGCGTTGCATGTTGATGGGATTGTTGCACAGCCCAACGACCTTCATGTTCGTGTGCTTGAGCAACGCTTCGGTGATGATGCCCGAGGGGTTCGTGAAATTGAGATACCACGCGCTCGGCGCATACTTCTCCACATCGCGCGCAATATCCAGCGCCACCGGGATCGTGCGCCAGGCCTTGAGCGTCCCACCCGGCCCGGTCGTCTCCTGGCCGAGCACGCCGTGCTTGAGGGGCAGCTTCTCATCCCGAATGCGCGCGGCCATCTGGCCGACACGCATCTGGGAGGCGATGAAGCGCGCACCTTCCAGAGCCTGCGGCCGCGAGAGAGTCAGAGTAATGCGTGTGTCCAATTCGGCGTGCTGTACCTGGCGCTGCACCATTCCGCCAACGATGCGCAGGCGGGCCTCGTCCACGTCGAACAGGGCGACTTCGCCGACATGAAGGTCGTTCTCGCGCGTGATGATTCCGTCAATGAATTCGGGGGTATAGGAACTCCCTCCGCCGATGATGGCAATCTTGTCTATCTTTTCCATCGCTGCACCTCGTCCTCGAGGGCCGCCAGTCGCCGGCACAGCGAGAGCATCTGCCGGGTGTGATCGATTTCGGCCCAACTCAGCAGAAGCAAATCCATCGAGTGGATCAGCAGCACCGAGAAGGGCACCGCCTCGCCGGCGGCTTCCATTTGAATGATCTTGGCCTCAACGCGGTGGGCTTCAGTTTGCTCGGCCTCGGCGGACTCCAGCGCGGCCATCGCCGCCGCGAAATCTCTTTGCTCCGCGCGCTCAGCCGCCTCTAGCGCTTTGGAGCGGGCATTGCCGGCATGCAAAATGGCCGTGAAACAGGTCTGTTCCCAGTTGATGGTCGGGCTATCGCTCACGGGCTGCTCCTCGCGGGCTCGAGATGCTGGTCAACTTTCAAATGAAGGATGTGCGCCCGGCCTTCCGCCGGGATCTCGACTTCGGTGAAAGCGCAGGCGGGCCATCCGTCATAGCGCACCCAGGCGCGAGGATCTCCGTCGACCAGCTGTGCCAGGATATTACTGCGCACGGCCATGTGGATGACGGCCAGCACCCGCTGGTCCGGATGACGACGAGCCATCTCGCGCGCGGCCGCGGCCACCCGATCCCCAAAGACACGCCTCGATTCGCCGCTCAGGCCCACCACCAACGAAATCCATGCGGAGCGCAGGGCGCGCACCCGTGGCGAGTCTTTAGAGAAGTTGAACAGGCGCGTGCCCTCCAGCCAGCCAAAATCCATCTCGCGCAGCCCTTCCAGCGGTTCGGGCGCGAGGCTTACGCTGGGGGCGAGGATGCGGGCCGTCTCCACGGCGCGACCCAGCGGGCTGGTGTAGAAGGCATCGAAATGCTGGCCCACCAATGCACGCGCGGCGAGTTGGGCCTCACGCCGCCCGCGCTCGCTGAGCGGGCTGTCGCTCACCCCGTGCAGCAATCCGCGCTCGATCCATTCGGTCGTCCCGTGTCGAACGAACGTCACCCGGGTCATGCTCGAGCGGGCTCCGTCACGAGGACGCAACGAAAGCCGATGAAGTCATTCTTGCGACGCGGCGTATGGCGGCGCACGGCGAAGGTGCGCGCCTCGTCTCGCCCATCCAGCCAACTGCCGCCGCGCAATCCCATCGTCACCACTGGATTGCCATCATTCGTCCACTCGTACACATTGCCGGCCATGTCGGCCAGCCCGTAGGGGCTGTCGCCCTGCGGCGAGAATTGCCCGACCGGCAGCGTGGTCATGGGGCCCTTGTCGCCGCAATTCAGGCGCAGAGGGTCGAAGAGATCTCCCCACGGATAAACGCGCCCGTCGGTGCTGCGAGCCGCCTTCTCCCATTCCGGCCCGCTGGGCAAGCGCTTGCCTGCCCATTCGGCATATGCGGCGGCGTCAAACCAGGTTACCTGGACTACGGGGTGGTTTCCGGTGCCCGGCAGGGGTGCTCCCTTGCGCCAATGCGGCGGAAACGAGTAGCCCTTCGCGTCGACAATTGCCCGGTACTCGTCGTTGGTCACCAGGTAGCGGTCGATGTAGAAGGACGGGAGTTCCTTGGTCTGCTTGTCCGGGCCAAACAGGAACGGGCCCCCCGGAATCAGGATCATCTCTTTGCCGTCTCGGCCGACCATTGTGGTTGCAGTTTGTGCCACCATCGCTCACCTCACTGGGACCGGCTGCGTCACTGCGCCACCCCGGTCACGAGCCATCGCCATGGCCTTCCCGCCGCTTATGCCTTCGCCTTTTACACGGGCGGCGCCAATGACCTCCCTCGCTTGAGCCATACCAGGGTCAGGGCAGCCAGCAGGCCTTCGTATCCGATGACGGCCAACCCGCCGGCCAGCGAGTCGCTGCCCAGGGCCAAGCCGATGGCGTTGTAGCCCCAGGCGCTGACTCCCGCGATCGCAACCGCAAGCCAGACCCAGCGCGTTCGCTGGAAAACCAGCGCGCGCGCAACGAGCGACCCCATGACGGCGCTGAGGGCCACCAGGGCAAGGCGGTAGACGTTCAACGCCGCCAGGCTGGTCAAGAGGCTCGGCCACGATTGGGCAGCGATGGCGGCGAGATCAGAGGCCGACGTGTCACCCAGGAGCATGCGGAAGCCCGCACTCACCAACGCCATGCCCTGAAACACCTGGGTGACCAGGCCAATGCCTAGGCCAGCCATCAGGCCGCTGTCGGTCAGGGCCGCCCTTTCGATCTTGCGCCAGCGCAGCAGGAGATAGGTTCCCCATTCGAGGAACAGCGCCGCCAACATCGTCCCGAGAAAGGCGATCACGTATGGCATGCCGGGTGTGGGGAGGCGATCACCAATGATGACGAAACGCAGCAGGCTGGTCAGAAAGAGGGCCGGGAACAGCGTGACGATCATCACTCCGATCCCCCACAGCAAGATGCCGGGCACCGCCCGGAGATCGCGGCGCGTGACGGCGGCCACGACCAAGCCGGGCAGGAATATGAATGTCAACCCGCTGATCGCCACGATGAGCGCGCGCGCAATATGCATGGAAAAACCCTTCTCGGCGACTCGTAAGTCTTACTTGGTCTCCGCGGGCGAAGCACGCCCGGCCATTGCGCGCATGATTTGTTGGAAGAGGGCCTCGCCATCGACCATACCGAAGACGGTCGGATCGATGCCCTGGACCATAATGCCATGCGGGCGAGCCATTTCCTCAATCGACCGACGCTTGTAAAAGACCTGCGGCGCCACCAGCACAAGGTCGTACCAGTGCAGCGTCGGATCCCAGCGCGCCACTTCCTGGGCCGAGACTGCCTTGAGTTCGAAGGGCACGCCGGCCTTGACGGCGGCCTCTTTGGTCTTGCCCTCGAGCAGGCTGGACGACATGCCGAGCGCGCACACCATCAAAACCTTGATCGGCTTGGGGCCGGACCCTTGTGCGCTCATGGTTCTACTCCTTCTTCACGGCCCGCTGTATCTGCTCGAACAGCTTCTCGCCGTCGACCATGCCGAAGACCATCGGCTCGATGTCTTCGACCACGATGCCGAGCGGGCCGACCTTCTCGGCAATGCTTCTTTTCTTGTAGCGAACCTGCGGCGCGATGAGCACCATATCGACCGGATGGCAGGCGAAATCGAACAAGCCCATTTCGACGACCGACAGCGCGTGGATCTGCAGTTCATGGTTCTTCGCGCAGGCGGCATGCTTGGCCTTGCCCTCCAGCAGGCTGGACGACATCCCGGCCGCGCAGACAACGAGGACTTTGTAGATGCTCACGGCACGTCCTTTCCACCGCGAACCCCGGGCGTGCTCGGCCGCTACCTGCCGAGGCTACCAGGGGCCAAGCTCCCGGGCATCGCACTCGCGATCGAAGGTGCATCCTCGTGCCTTGGCGCAACTTCGACCTGCGGTGGAGGGGATTGACACGTGTCAATCCCCTCCACCTCGCCGTAGACCCGTTCCGCGGTCCGCGGCGGTATCGTACTCGAGCCTACGACGCGCCTTCTTTGGCCATCACCTGGCGCTCCCAGGCCTTGAAGGCCGGGTACCAGATGACACCTGGGATGACGAACTGGGTGATGATGGCCACAATGGCCGCCTGCCACTGGTAGCCGGCCTGCAGGTAAGCCAGGATTGGTCCCGGCAGAGTCCACGGCATCGCCACGTACATCGGGCGAACGAATCCGACGGTGTGCATCAGCCAGGCGAAGGTGACGTTGAGGAAAGTGATCACGATGAACGGGATGGCCATGACCGGGTTGAAGATCACCGGCGTGCCGAAAGTGATCGGCTCGTTGATGTTGAAGATGCCCGGCCAGATGCCCAGCCAGCCGACCTGGCGCAGGCGCTTGACCTTGCTGCGCGTCAGATAGAAGGCCAGGGTCAGCGTGGCCCCCGAGCCGCCCGGCACAACATAGGCGGCGCGGAACTCGCTGGTGTAGATAAAGGGCGCGATGCCGCCGGCGGCGACGGCCTGCGCATTGGCGGTGATGTTGGACATCCAGATCGGCTGCATCACGATGCCGATGGTCAGGTCGCCGTGGATGCCCATCGTCCACAGGAAGGCATGTAAGCCTTCGGCGAACGCCGCAGCCGGATAGCTGGAGGCGGCGGGGATGATCTTGGAGATCACCACCACCACCCCGGCCGCAACATCCACATTGAGCAGAACGCGGATGAGCCAGGCCAGGGCCAACAGCACGACGCCCGGGGTCAGCGCGATGAAGGCGTTGGCGATCGCGGGCGGCACTTGGGCCGGCATGCTGATGACCCATTTGCGGTCGACGAAGAAGCGATAGATCTCGACCGAGATCAGCGCGACCAAGATGGCCGTGAAGAGCCCCTTGGTGTCGAAGTAGGTCTGCAGCAGGCCCGTCTGACCCGATTCATCGGCGATGAAGACAGGCGCGACAAAAACGATGAAGGTCAGCAGCGATAACGCTGCCGGCATGAGCGGCTCCAGGTTGCGGCGCCTGGCCAAGTTGTACGCGATGGCCAAGGCCGCGAAGGGGGCCAGCAGACCATACGTCAGATTGAAGGGCACCCAAAGCTTGTCGGTCAGTGCCGCATTGGCATCCAGATAGTCGAGCCAGCTCTGAATCGGGAATTGTAGGACGAGGAGGCTGAAGGCACCAATGATGAGAAGGGGCATCAGCGACGCGAGACCGTCTCGCACCGATGCCAGATGCGGCTGATCGAACAAGGGGGCCAGTTTCTCCATTCCGCCCATCAAACGATCAGTCCACGATGCTTTTGCTTTTCCCTGGGCTGTCATGGCTCCTCCAATACTAGGCTCTGGTCGTGCTTCCGAAAAAGAAGCGCGTGCCTTCGTTTCGTCCCACCTCCTTTCCAATACTCCCCTCCTCCGGCCGCGGCGATGCGCCGAGGCACAGGAGCAACGAGTGCGAACGACAAACGAGCGGCCGCGTGAGCTCGTTCGGCGTATCCTGAGCGCCGCATCCGAAGAGCATCTCGGCCGGCCAATTCATTCCACGCCGGTTTTTTCAAGTGCATCCGATTGTTAAGGTGCAGCACGACCTCTGGCAGACCGTGGCGCCTCGCTCCAGCTCACCCATCGGGAGCAGGTGCTGATCGGGCCCGCACCGCTAAAATCGCTGGTTTACCATGACATGCCCGGTGGTCGCGTCCAGAACCATCATGATCGCGCCCATGGCACATGCCCGCGGCCCGAGGTCGGAAAGTAGGACCCGGGGGACGTAGGGGATGATGCCCTCCAATCGTTTGCGGATCGGCGCCACAATCAAGTCCTCGGCCCGCGCCACGCTTCCGTTCAGAATCACGAATTCTGGATTGAGCAGGGCGCTGATATTGGCGATCATCAGGCTGAGCAGGTTGACCGTCTCCTCCACCAGGGCGACGGCCCATGGCGCGCCTTCGCGCGCCCGCCGGAAGACATCTTCAGTTGTCGGGTCTTGCGGCGCGAGTGGGTCCTGCACAGCGCGAAGCTGCTCGGCCGCCCTGGCGGCAATGCCGCGACCGGAGGCGAGATCTTCGAGCGCACCAAACTGATCGTAGCGGCGCCCCAAGGCCTGCGTGCCGGGCAAGAAGTATCCGACTTCGCCCGAGGCCTGGTCGTGACCGCGGTAGAGGCGGCCCTCCAGCATGACCCCCGCACCAATGCCGGTGCCGACAGTGATGCACACCAGGTTTTGAGCCCCCGCGGCCAATCCGAATCCGTACTCACCGAGAGTGGCCAGGTTGACATCGTTTTCGACGAAGATCGGCAGGCGGAAGCGGGAGGCGAGCAAGTCGTGGAGGGGCAGATCGCGCCAACCCAAGCTTGGCGCCCACACCACCGTGCCGGTGTTGCTGAGCGTCACACCCGGTGCGCCCACAGCGATGCCGCGCATCTTCTGCCCCGTTTGGAGGGGCACGTCAAGCAGATCCTGTATCAGCCCGTACAACTGCTCCAGCGCGCGTTCCGGTCCGGCTTCTCCTTCGGAGGCGATACACACGTCGCGGTGGACTCTCCCGGCCAGGTCGACGACCGTGCCCTGAATCTTGGTGCCGCCGATGTCCACGCCGATCACCGCGTGGGCCGCGCCCTTGAATTCAACGAGAGTCCGCCGTCGACCTCCACTGGGCTCACTGGGGCCGAGGGCCACCAGGTCCGCCGCGATAAGATCCTCGACGACGCGCATGACCGTTGGCAGACTCATGCCGAGCCGGCGGGCAATTTCGGCACGCGCGATGGGCCCATCAACTCGAATCAGGTTGAGGATGGCTGAGCTGTTGAGCCGTCGCATAAGGCCGGCGGAGGCAGCTTTGTCGAGGACCATGTCTCTTGTGAAGAGCGGAGGGAGAAACTTACTAAGAGATTGAAACTATGGTATGTGAGGACCTGTGCCTTGTCAACAAGCAGTTTTCGAACTCGTGGAAACGGGGCGACTACTTAGGCCCGAGCTGTCCGATACATTGCGCATGCGGGGGGCTCAGGGTGTTCGGCGCGCAGAATCGGCCCCTTGCACTGTGCTCCCGGGATAGGGCATTGGAGAGAGCCTGGCCCGCGCTGGTGAACGCGCGCCATGTTCGAAGACCGAGATTGCCATGATCTGTGGAGACGCACAGCGGCAAGACACTCCTCGCAGTGATTATGCAGTCACGGAGGGGAATCTCATGAGGTCTCGTGGCCGCCTCTATGTAAGGATGTGACCTGGACGCAAGCCGAGATTGCCACGTCGTACCGCGCCCCCCACTGGCGCGGTACTCCTCGCAATGACGAATGTGTTCTCAAGCAGGTACCCCTGAGAACGCGCCCCGCCTCTCACGTCGGTCGTGGCCAGGCAACGTGGGCATGCCGCACGCCAGCTGCCAAGCGTAAGGCGTGCTGTGCCCTCTTACGAACCTCGTAGCTGCGCGTCAGGCACCGTGCGCATGCCGCACGCCGGCCGCCAAACCTAAGGCGGTCTATGCGTTCGAGCGTATCGCCTCGCTGCGCCGCCGTGTCTCCACGCACCTTGTCAGGGGTCGAGAGCGCAGGCTATAATGGCCGGGATGGGGAAGTGCTGGAACTGGCAGACAGGCATGACTTAGAATCATGTGCCGCAAGGCGTGAGGGTTCAAGTCCCTCCTTCCCCACCATGCGTTCCGCCCTTCACGGGCGGCGCATTTTGCTCCTTGAAAGGATGCCTTCGCACGCATGAAGACCCAATTCGAAAAGACAGGTGAGTGCCTGGGCACACTGACCGTCGAAGCCGAACCCACGGCGATTGAAGGCGCGATGAAGCGCGCGGCCCGGCACCTGGCCGAGCACGCAACCATCCCCGGGTTCCGCAAGGGCAAAGCCCCATACGCCATGGTGGTGACTCAATTCGGTGAGCAAGCCGTATTCGATGAAGCGGTTGAGATTCTCGGGCGTGAGCTTTATCGGACGGCGCTCGACGAACACGCGATCGAGCCTGCCCGCGCCGGAACCCTGGAAGAGGTTGTCTCGCGTGAGCCGCTGGTGATGCGCTTCTCGGTGCCGCTGGCGCCCGAGGTGGAGCCCGGTGTCTATCGCGAGGTGCGCGTGCCCTTCGCCGAACCGCTGGTGGAGGAGGAACAGGTCGAGCGCGTGCTCGAGAGCCTGCGCCAATCGCAGGCGCTGCTCGCCCCGGTGGATCGCCCCGCGGCTCTGGGCGACATCCTCTTGGCCAAGTTCAGCGCCACCATCGCCACCCCAGAGGGGAAGACGGAACCGATTCCGGTCAGCGGCAAAGGCGACGAAGACGGCGCAGTGGAAGTTGAGCTCAACGAGAATCTGGGCGGGCGCTTCCCCGGCTGCGGCCCGAAGCTGGAAGGCATCCGCCCCGGCGAGAGCCGCGAAGTGGATTTCGCCTATCCCGACACTTTCCCGGTCGAGCGCCTGCGCTCCAAAGCGGCGCACATGCAGCTGAGGTGCCTGGCGGTGAAGGAACGCCGCGTGCCCGAATGGAGCGAGGACATTGTGCGCGCGGTGAGCGACAAGACCACCGTCGAGGAATTGCGCGTGGCCGTGCGCGAGGCGCTGCAGGCGCAAGGTCGCGCCGAAGCCGAGCAGGGCTACGCGCGCGCAGTGCTCGACAAAATGATTGCCGGCGGCAGCGTGCGTTTCCCGCACGTCCTGGTGCAGGAAGAAATCGAGCGCATGCTGCGCACGCTCGAATCGAATCTGCAGCGCGAAGGCGCCACCCTCGAAGTGTATTTGAAGACCCGCCCCGGCGGACGCGAGGCGCTGGAGAAGGAATACGAACCTCAGGCGCGTGAGCGGCTAGTGCGCGGGCTCTTCCTGGGCGAAGTGGCCGAGCGCGAAAGACTGCAGGTGTCGGAGGAGGAAATCGCCGAGCGCTTCCGCCAGACCTTCGCCGGCATGCCGGGCGGCAGCGATGACACCCGCTCACAGCAGGCGCTGAAGGACCCCACCCTGCGCCGCCTCTTGCTGGAGGATTTGCGTAACGAGAAGGCCGTGCGGCGTGTCGCGGAGATCGGCCAGGGGCGCGCTCCTGACCCGGCTCCCATCCCGGCCCCGCCAGAGAAGGGCGAGACATCCGCTGCCTCGCTGGACGACGTAGAACACCTTGGAGGACACCATGACCCACCATGAACCGAGCGCTCTCATCCCGATGGTCATCGAAAGCACCAGCCGGGGCGAGCGCGCCTACGACATCTATTCGCTCTTGCTCCACGAGCGCATTGTTTTCCTCGGATCCGTCATCAACGATCAGGTGGCAAACCTGGTCGTGGCGCAGCTGCTCTACCTGAGCCGCGAAGACCCGGAACGCGAAATCCAGATGTGGATCAACTCGCCGGGCGGACATATCTATGCGGGGCTCGCGATCTACGACACGATGCAACAGATACCCAACCCGATCGCCACCTATGCGGTCGGCGTGACCGCCTCCTTCGCGACAGTGCTGCTGGCGGCGGGCAGCAAGGGTTCGCGCTACGCGCTGCCCCATGCGACCATTCACGTTCACCAGCCGCTGGGCGGGGCGCAGGGCCAGGCAACCGACATCGAGATCCAGGCCAAGGAAATCCTGCGCCTGCGCGATCGGCTCAACCAAATCCTCGTCATGCACACCGGCCAGCCGCTGGACGTGATCGAACGCGACACTGAACGCGACTACTACATGGATGCCCCGGCGGCGATGCAGTTTGGCCTGGTCGACAAGGTACTCGAAGTGAGCCCCAAGCCCGAACGGAACAAGAAGTAGCCGAGGCCCAGGACACGTTGTGACAAAAGCCGCACCGGGCCCGGAGGCCCCCCGCTCGTTGGCCGACCTCCGGGCCCTGATCATCGATATCGACGGCGTCTTATGGCGCGGCGACACCGCCTTGCCGGGTCTGGCCTCATTCTTCGCCTTCATGCGCGAACGCGGCATCGCCTTCCGCCTGGCTACCAACAACGCCAGCCTCACCCCGGCCGCCTACGTCGCCAAGCTGGCACGGTTCGGCGTGCACGCCGCCGAGGAGGAAGTGCTGACCTCGGCTCTGGCCACGGCGGCTTACTTGCGGCGGGAGGCGCCGGGGGCCACGGTGTATGTCATCGGAGAAGAGGGCATCCAGCAGGCGCTCCGCCAAGCTGGCCTGCGCGTGGCGAGCGAGGAGGACCTGACGGCTGACATCGTGGTGTGCAGCATGGACCGCGGCTTGAACTGGACCAAGCTCGGCAATGCGACGATTTCGCTGCGCCGCGGCGCGCGCTTTGTGGCCACCAACGCCGACATGACCTTCCCCACCGAACGCGGTATCACCCACGGAAACGGCGCGATCCTGGCGGCGCTGAGCGCGGCCAGCGGCGCGCATCCGACCGTGGTGGGCAAGCCCGAACCGCTCCTGTACGAGATGGCGCTGGCCAGCTTGAGCCGGTCGCCGAACGAGACCGCCGCCTTGGGCGACCGCCTGGAAACCGACATCCTTGGCGCGCATCGCGCCGGGATGCCGAGCATTCTGGTCTTGAGCGGGGTCGCCTCGGCCGACGAGGCGGCGGGGGCCGATTGCCCGCCGAGCTGGGTGTTCGCCGGCCTACCCGAGCTCACTCAGGCCTGGCGTTCCGCGCTCGGCTGAGGCCGGCGGGTTTCGGATGGCGGCCTTGGCCCCTCCCCCGTTTATTCACGATCTTACCTTCGACGACCTCGAATCACACCTGGTGCAGCGAGGCGAGCCGAGCTTCCGTGCGCGGCAGGTGTGGTCGCACCTCTACGGGCGTCTCGCGACCAATCCGGCGGAGATGAGCGGCGTGCCGGCGGCGCTCGCGCATCACTTGGCCTCGTTCAACTTCTCTCCGCTTCACCTTTCCCACGAATGGCGCTCGCCGGACGGGCGCACGCTCAAGGTGCTCTTCGACTTGCACGACGGCGCCACGGTCGAGTCGGTGCTGATGGGCACCGACCGCCGGCGAACCGTGTGCATCTCCTCGCAGGCGGGTTGCGGTATGGGATGCGTCTTCTGCGCCACCGGGCAGATGGGCCTCAGCCGCAATTTGACCTCCGGGGAGATCGTCGCGCAAGTGCTGTTCCTTGCCCGGCATCTGGCGCAGCACGCGGAGCGCATCACCAACATCGTGGTGATGGGCATGGGCGAACCGATGCAGAACTACGCGGCGACGCTGGCCGCCATGGACCGCTTGACCGACCCGGCCGGCTTTGCCTTGGGCGCGCGCCGCATCACGATCTCCACCGTCGGGCTGGTGCCCGCCATCCGGCGCTTCGCCGATGAGCACCGGCAAAATAATCTGGCCGTGTCGCTGCACGCGGCCACCGATGAGCTGCGGTCCCGGCTTCTGCCGATCAACCGCCGCTACCCGCTCGACTCGCTCTTCGACGCGTGTCGCTACTACGTGAGCACGACCCACCGCCGTTTGACCTTCGAGTGGGCGCTGATCGCCGGCGTGAACGACACGCCCGAGCAGGCCCGGGCGCTGGCCGAGCGCTGCCGCGGGTTGTTGTGCCACGTCAATTTGATCCCGCTCAACCCCACCCGCGGCTACAACGGCCAGCCCACCTCGCGCGACGCCGCCGAAGGATTCCGGGCCACGCTCGAGGCTCACGGCGTGCCATGTACGGTGCGCGTCCGGCGCGGCATCGAGATCGAAGCCGGATGTGGGCAGCTCGCATCCCAACGGGTCGCTGCCACGAACACAACCCCGGGCGAGTAAGCGCCACATCGGCCGGCCGAACGGCGCCCCGTGGATGCGCCCTTGCCCATTGTGATAGTAGTCAAATGCCACGCGCGGTGCTAGACTAGCAGGCGAGCACACAACTCGCCCACGCCACATGAATCCGACTCTCGCCTTCATCTTCTTCGCCTATGGGCTGGCCTTTTTCAGTATGGGCCTGCTCATTGTTCTGGAGGTCAGCCGCGGCCCGGAGGCGCGCCTGCGCCATGCGCTGCGCCCGCTGGCCGGCTTCGGCCTGATTCACGCAGCCCACGAATGGCTCGACATGTTCAAGGTCATGGGCTACCTGCCCGGCCAAGGCTACGCCTTGCTGGCGTGGGAAACCCTGCGGCTCGCGCTCCTAGCATTCTCGTTCATCTCGCTGGGCGCATTTGGCGCCTCGCTCCTCTCGCCCAGCGACAGGATACGCCGCCTGAGCCTGCTTGTCCCGCTGACTATGACCGCGGCGTGGGGCTTCGGCGTCCTTTACTTCCGCGGGCAGTTTGGCGGCGAGCAAGAGCTGTGGGCGGTGGCGGAGGTGTGGACGCGATATGTGCTTGGCATCCCTGCGGCGCTGCTTGCCTCCGCCGGCCTGATCGCTCAACAGCGCACCTTCCGCCAGGCGGGGATGGCTCAGTTCGGACGCGACAGCCTGTGGGCCGCCGTGGCTTTTGCCTGGTACGGCGCCGTCGGGCAGCTCTTTACCCAAAGCAGTCCCCTGCCCCCGTCGAACGTGATCAACGCTGTCCTCTTCCAGCAGCTGTTCGGTGTTCCAATCCAACTCTTTCGCGCCCTCACCGCGGCCGTGGCCTCGTTTTTCGTCATCCGATTCTTGAGGTCGTTTGAGGTGGAGACCCAGCGCCAGATAGCGGTGCTACAATCGGCCCGCCTTGAGGAATCGCAGCGGCGCGAGGCCTTGCGCGGGGATCTCTTGCGTCAGGTAGTTGAAGCTCAGGAGGCCGAACGGCAGCGGGTTGCACGCGATCTGCACGATGAAACCGGTCAGGCGCTCACCGCGATCGGCCTGGGCCTGCGCGGGGTGGCCACGGCCTTCCAAAGCAATCCGCAGAAGGCCGAAAACAACCTGCGTCAACTCGAGGCGCTGGTGGATCGCGCACTCGACGAACTGCAGCGCCTGATCGCGGACCTGCGACCATCGCACCTTGACGACCTGGGTTTGCCGGCCGCGCTGCGCTGGTATGCAGCCGAGATCAACAAGCGGGCGAACCTGCCGGTGCATCTCGAAATCCGCGGTGAGGGGCAGGAACTGCCGCAGCCGGTGAACCTGGTGTTGTTCCGCGTGGCGCAGGAGGCGCTCACCAATGTCGTGCGTCACGCCCGCGCGCGGCATGTATGGGTGCGGGTGCGCCTCTCGGAGACCGAGGCGCGCCTGGAGGTGGAGGACGATGGCGTGGGGTTCGAGGTGGACCAAGCCTCGCGGCCCGATCGCCCGGCGTGGGGGATGCTCGGGATGCGCGAACGCACCTCGCTCCTGGGCGGACATCTCGACCTGCGCTCCAGCCCGGGCAGAGGCACGACGGTTTCCGTGAGCATCCCGTACCGTGATCCGAAGCGAGGGGCCGATGGCGATTCGCCTGCTGCTCATTGATGACCACGCGGTGGTGCGCACCGGGCTGCGCATGCTACTCGAGACAGAAGCCGACATCGAGATTGCCGGTGAGGCGGGCACGGCCGCCGAGGGCCTGGCGGCGGCTGCCGCGCTGGCGCCCGACGTCGTGCTGATGGATATCGGCCTGCCGGACCGGTCCGGGATCGAGGCCGCACGCGAGATCAAGGCGCGCTCCCCGCGCACGGCCGTGGTGGCGCTGACCATCCATGAGGATGAGGAGTATTTCTTCAAGATGCTCGAGGCAGGAGCCAGCGGATACGTTCCCAAGCGCGCCGCGCCGGAGGAGCTGGTGACCGCGATCCGCGCGGCGGCGCGCGGCGAGGTGTACCTTTATCCGTCGCTCGCCAAGTTGCTGGTCAAGGATTACATCGCCCAGGAACCCTCGGGGGCGGCTGCGCGCACGTTGGATGGATTGACGGCCCGAGAACAGGAAGTGCTCGAGCTCCTGGCCGAGGGCGCGGGCAATCCGGAAATCGCCGATCGATTGCACATCAGCCCCAAGACCGTGGCCCGGCATCGCGAGAACATCATGGGCAAGCTCAACCTGCACTCGCGCTCCGAACTGGTCAAGTACGCCATCCGCAAGGGCATCATCCAGCCCTAGGCCTTCCTCCCACCCCCCAGCCCGGCCTGCGCGCCGGGCTTTTTTGTCGAGCGGCCACTCCCATCCTCGCCTGACGTTACACCCCACCCTGTGGGAGGGATACCCCATGCCTGCCCATGCGTTCGCGACCTCTGGGGCCGGATAGAAATGCGTCGATCTCCCAATTGCCGCCGGCCAGGGCAGTCTCTAGACTGGGAGTGAACGATGAGCGAACTCACATTCAGGAGGCAGCCATGGACACCCTGTTCGTTCTTGCCCTCTTCTTGACCCGGTTGCTGATCCCGGTTGCCATTCTCTTGGCTGTGGGGACACTCCTGACGGGCGTGCTGGCTCGCAAGCTGTAGATCCGAGGAGGCGCGATGGAAATCCTTCGCACACTGGAAACGGTATTGATCGGACTGGGCATGCGCATCGGCCTGCCGCTGGCCGTGACGGCCCTTGCGACATGGTTGTTGCTGCGTCTCGACCGGCGCTGGCAAGAGCAGGCTCGTACGCGCCGCGCGCAACTGGCCGTGGGCGCCGCTCGGCATTCAATCCGTTGTTGGGAAGAGAACGACTGCCCGGCGGAACAGCGTAAGGGTTGCCCGGCCTACGCACGCCAGAACGTGCCGTGCTGGCAGGCCTTCCGCGAAACCACGGGACGCATGCCCGAGCAATGCCTGGGCTGTGCCGTGTTCCGCAATGCCCCTGTCCCAGCAGCAATAATTTGACTCAGCATTTCGAGATCGAGGAGAGTGCGCTGATGAATAGATGGTTGGTTCGGATTGGTGTCGGGCTGGCCTTGGCCCTGCCCATGGCCATGCTGACCATTGTGTGGGCGGCGCCGCCCGTGCCGCAGTCCACAGCGCCCGAGACGGTTTCCAATTGCCAAACCTGTCATTCCGAGTTCGCCGAGTCTTGGGCCAAAGGTTCGCACGGGATGGCCATTGCCGATCCCGCGTTTCGCGAAATGTGGGTGGCCCAGGGCTCACCGCATCAATGCCTCACCTGCCATGCCACGGGCTACGACCCCACGACAGACACCTGGCAAGCGGAAGGAGTCACCTGCGAGGCGTGCCATGCCCCGGTGCCCGCCAATCACCCGCAGGAGCCCGCGCCCATCGACCGCACCTCTCAAGCCTGCGGCACCTGCCACACCGAAGGACTGTTCGAGTGGCAAGCCAGCAAACATCGCCAGGCAGGCCTGGACTGCATTCATTGCCACGACCCGCACGCGACGCAGCTCAAGTCCGCGGATCCCTCGGACCTATGCAGCACATGCCACCGAGACCTGGGGACGCGCTTTGCTCATTCGGCGCACAGCCGAGAGGGCCTGACCTGCGCCGACTGCCACCTCGCACCTGAAGAGGGTCCCAAAGGCCAGGCTCACTCCGAGCGCGATCACAGTTTCCGGGTCAGCCTGAGCACCTGCAACACGTGCCACTCCACCGAAATGCACGACCCGGGCAGCATCCACAATGTAAACCCCACCCCGGCCACGCTCGACCCGATGGCCTCGGTGGAGAAGCTGCAGGTGACTGCCACGCCTTCACCTGTCGGCCCGCTCGGATTCGCCTTGCTCTCGGCGCTGATCGGCATGGCAAGCGGAATGGTTTTGGCTCCCTGGCTGGAGCGCTGGTACCGCCGGTTGAACAAGAATCGCAATGAATGAGGGTATCCGCATGACCGAAGAAACGATTGGACGACGAGGCTTTCTCAAAGCCGCCGCCGCGGGGGCTCTGGCGATTGCCGGGCTCAAGGCGGTCCGTGCGGCCCGCGCCTCGGAGCCCGAGGGCAGCAGCCCGAATTCATGGGCCATGGTGATCGACCAGAGGTTATGCACCGGCTGCGGCCAGTGTACGCTGGCCTGCCGGGCGCACAACGACGTCAACCCCGAGATTTCGTGGAACCGGGTCATCTCCACCGGCGAGGTGGACGGCGAGACGGTGTACCTGCCTCGCCCGTGCATGCACTGCGAAAAGCCGCCATGCGCCGAGGTCTGCCCCGTAGGAGCCACGTATCACCGCCCCGACGGGATCATCATGATGGACTATGACAAGTGCATCGGCTGCCGCTACTGCGAGGTCGCCTGTCCGTATGGCGCGCGCGCGTTCAACTGGGAGGCATTCACTGGCCCCAACCCGGCCGTGCCGGAGTGGGGGCAGCCCGAAGTTGCACGTCGCCCGCGTGGCGTACCCGAGAAATGCTCGTTCTGCTATCAGCGCATCGACCGCGGCCTGGGCCTCGGCCTGCGCCCCGGCATTGACCCGGAAGCTTCCCCCGCCTGCGTCGTGGCGTGCCCGGTCGGCGCGCGCATGTTCGGCACTCTGAATGACCCGGACTCCATTGTCAGCCAGGCCTTGGCCCGTTCGCCACACTACCGCCTGCGCGAAGACCTTGGCACCGGGCCGCGGGTGTATTACCTGCCCGCGCGGAAGGAGAACTAACCATGGCGAGCATCAGTGCGCGCTTTCGCGGTACGCTCGGCGCGTTTTGCTTGACCCCGTTCGTCGGGTGGGTGGGCAGCCTGGGGGTGATCCTGCTCGTCGGCGTGGCGGCCGGCCTGATGGTCTTCATCAAGGGCCTTTCGATCACCAACCTCAATGATCTGGTGCCCTGGGGCCTGTGGATCACGATGGATCTGTCGTCGATCGCGCTGAGTGCCGGGGCGTTCCTGCTGTGCGCCGCCGTCTACCTGCTCGGTCTCAAGCCGCTGCAGCCGGTGGCGCGCACCGCAACCTTTGTAGGCCTGATCGGCTACTCGATGGCGCTGCTCGCGCTGATCATGGACATCGGACGGCCTGATCGGTTCTGGCACTCGATCATCTTCTGGAACACCCACTCGGTGATGTGGGAAGTCACGATGTGCATTCTGCTGTATTTCACCGTGCTGATCCTCGAGGCGGCTCCGATCCTCGGTGGTGCGGCGTGGTTTCGCAGCCGCTGGCCCAAGCTGGCCGGCTGGCTGCAGAGCGTCCATCAGTTGGCCCCGATGCTGGCCATCGTGGGGCTGTGTCTTTCTCTCTTGCACCAGTCGTCGCTGGGTGCCGCTTACGGCGTCCTCAAGGCCCGTCCCATCTGGTACCGCCCCGATCTGTCGGTCCTCTTCATCGCTTCGGCGATCGCCGCCGGCCCCTCGCTGACGGTGTTGATATCAATGATCGCCGCACGTCTGTCGAGGAAGGTGCATGTGGATGACCGTCTGCTTGAGAAAGTGGCCTCCTACATCGGCTGGGTGCTGGTTGTCTACCTCTACTTGCGCTTCTGGGATGCGTTCGCCATGACCTACACCTACGCGCCCGGCCGCACGGAAGGCCTGCAGCTCATCACTCGCGGCCCCCTGGCGTTCAATTTCTGGGTGCTTGAGATCATCCTGGGTGCGATCGTCCCGATCTTCATCCTGCTGCGCCCGAAGCTGAGCGCCAAGCCACTGCTGCGCATGGCGGCGTTGGCGCTGGTGGTGCTGGGCGTTGTCGCCTATCGCTGGGACGTCAACATGGCAGGGCAGCTGACAGTCGTCACTTACCTGCCCAGCGAAATCCTCACACGCTACACCACCTACTTCCCTTCGCTGGTCGAGATCCTCTCCAGTGCGGGAGTGATTGCCTATGGAGCGCTAGCGATCACGCTGGGTGTGCGCTATCTCAACATCGTGGATCACCGGCCGCACGAGGCCGAGGTCCACGCGGTGGCGCCGGCATCCGCACTGGCAGCCAGCGAGTGAAACCGTCGCAGCTCTGGAGACTCCTCAAGCCGCGCCCTGACGGGCGCGGCTTTCTTTTCCCGAATGCTGACGATTGCCTGAGAGTGGGGGAGGCGACCCGGGTGGCGTTCACACGGATGGTGAGGGGCAGTTCCCCCCTCCGCATGTTGCATCGCCGCCCGCGCGGCAACCATGAAAGCATCAGGCCTCCCGCAAAGGAGGCCTGATGTATCGCACACGGACGTGGTGCCAATTACGGGCGAGTGTACGTGCTCACGTCGCCTCCCAGGTCCTCAATCGAGTCGAGGAGGAACTGGACAACGAACTTGCCGTTGTGCGCCCAGGCACCGGTATCCTTCATGGCATATTGAAGGTTGTAGGCCGCCTTCATGAGGCGCGGGGTAAACGCGTTGTAGCGGATCGTAGCTCCCTTGTCGTCCTTGTCGGGAGTCCCGTCGCCATCCTTGTCGACATAGAAGTAAGGGTACGCGTCACGATTGTAGAGGATGCCCGTGCCCTTGGCGGTGGCGTAGACCTTGATCTGGGTGTAGAGCGCCTCAGTGAGCGTTTCCACCTCGCCGCGGATGCCCTCGGTCGAGTTGCCGTCGCCGTCATAGTCGGCGCCGCCCATGCGGATTTCGGCCACATCCTTGACGCCCGGATGGCAGCCCACGCAGGATTCGGTCTTGACCTCGAGCGCGTGCACGTTATGGCACGTGGTGCAGTCGAAGCCCTTCTCGACGTGCGCTTGCGCGCCCAGGTATTCCTTGCCGTCGTACAGGTAGGCGCCCTTGGCGGTGCCGCCGAAGAGCGTGGCGCCAGCTGCGAAGTAGTGCACGTTCTTGAAGCTTATCTTGCTGTCCACCGTGTCGAGGTCCTTGCCCTTGAGCGCAGCATTGACGCTGGTGGTGGACTCGCGGCCCTGATGGCACTCCAGGCACAAGTTCGCATCCACCGGCTGAAGCTTGCCATCGGCATCCGGCTTGCTGAAGGTGATGGAAACGCCGGAGGGGAAAGGCACCGTGGTGACAGGGTAGCGATTGGGCCAGTTGGACTCATCGTGGCAGGTCGAGCACATGAAGCCGTTGCTCGGGGCCATGGAACCCACGCCCGTCGTGAGGACGGTCCCGCGCGAGTCGATAGCTACCGTCCCGGCGTTCTTGATGAACTCGGGCAGACCGCCAGACGTATGGCATTTCACGCAGCCGTAGGGAACCACGCCCGTCTCATCCCAGTCGCGGAAGGGCAGGGTGTTCCCGGCAAAGTGGCCGGCATCTTCGCGGGCCAACTTGCTTGTATCGCCGCCGAGGTCCGCGATCGAGTCGAAGAGCAGCTCGATCGTGTACTTGCCGCCATGGGCGAACTTGCCGGGGTCCTTCACCGAGAGCTGGTAGTTGTAGGCCGCCTTGAGCAGGCGCGCGGTCCAGGCCTTGTACCCGTTGGTCGCGGTGACTTCACCGTCCTGTCCCTCACCATCGCCATTGGTATCGGCAAACCAGTAGGGATAGGCCGTCGGCGAGTAGACGATCGCGGTGCCGGCCTTGGCCGTGGCGTAGGTCAGGATCTGGGCGTAGAGCCGGTCTTGCAGCCCGGTGATTTCGTCGTAGATGCCTTCGGTCTTATTGCCGTCGCCGTCGTAGTCGAAGGCGGAGCCGACCATGCGCACCTTCTTGAGGTCGTCCACGCTGGTCACGCCTTCATGGCAGGCTGCGCACTCGGTCACCTTGACCTGCAGGGAATGCGAGTCGTGGCAACCGACGCAGCTGTCGTAGCCCTCGACGTGGCGGAAGCGCGCGTCGTAGGCCTGGCCGTCGTATTGGTAGCCGCCCTTGGCATCGGTGCCCAAGAGAGTAGCCGCCGCGGCGAAGTAGTGAATATTGCGGAAGCCGAAGTTCACGTCCTTGCCATTGGCATCCTTGATCGGGGCGACAACCGCGTCGAGATCCGTCACCGCGAAATCGGCGATCTGCTTGTCGACGCTGGCCTTGGCTTCGCGCCCTTGGTGGCATTCCATGCAGCGCGCCGATGCGCCCAGGCCATCGACAACGATCGGGTTGCCTTCGGCATCTTTGCCGGGGAAGGCCGCACTGGTATGGGTGACGGCGGCCGAGTTGTGGCACGCCACGCAGGTGATGCCCTGCGCCTCAGTCGCCGGCACAGCCACATCCACCTTGCCCGCCAGGCTGCCGTCCGCGCCGAGGTAATCCATGTAGCCGGCGGCGCTGTGGCATTTGGCGCAGGAGATCGGCACTTCAGCCGGATCCGCACCATCCCAGTGGCGGAAGGCTTCGGCTGTGGTGTCAGCGTGCCCCGAGCCTGCGTAGGCTTCCATCTGCGGCACAACGGGCGCCGCAGCGGGAGCCTCGGTGGGGGCCGCTGTGGGTGCAGGTGTGGCCTTGCCGCACGCCGCGAGAAGGACACCCGCGGCCACCAGCAGGCCCACCATCAGGTACTTGCGATTCATATGCATACTCCTCCTAACCGCGTAATTCGTCTGTCGAAGACAGAAGCAAAGCTCATGCCATGGTTCCGTAGGTGTGTGCGCTCGTTGCGGGTGCACCTCCTTAGGCCGAGCTGGCAGGCCATTGCCCGTCAGGCGGGCAGATGGCCATCGATCACATCCACCAGGTCGTTGACATCCCTGGCCGGGTAGAGCTCACTGGTCACGACGGTGACCTGTTGGGCTTGCGAGTCCAGTTCGATGATCCGCGCGCCCGGGAGGACGCCCAATAACCGGGTCAATGGGCACTTCTCAACGACCCAAGGATCCGCCGCGTCCAAAATGACAGCGGCTGGACGAATGCTGCTGAGGCGAGTCAAAAGGTCGGGCAAACGCGGATCAAGGAGCGTCACCTGGACACGCCCGACATGCTCACGCAATCGGCTGGCAACGCCCTCCGAGAAGAGCGAACCTGACGAAAGAATGACGACATGCGAAGACGCCACATGCTCCATGTACATAGCAAGTCAACATTGTGAATATTAGCGCAGCGTGAGAGGAGCTAACAACGCCCATGCGGCCAGTAACCCACGCACCAACGGGTAGTTCTTGGCCGAGCCAGGCTACCCTTTCGGGTGGCGCGATTACTCAGCGGGGTAGGTGGGGTAAGGTGTGGAGCGCGGTTCAGCGCGGGATTTTGACGAGGCCGGCACGGATGGCGAACATGGCCGCCTCCGTCCGGTTTTTGGCTTCCAGCTTCTGCAGGATAGCCTTGACATGGTACTTGACCGTGTTCTCGCTCACCGACAGTCGCTGGGCGATGGCGCGGTTGGCCAATCCTTCAACCAGCAGCGGCAGCAATTCGAGTTCGCGTTGGGTCAGTTGGGCGCCGCGAGCCGGTGATTGTCCACCCTGAGTCAGGCCATGGATCACGCGTGAAGCGGCCTGCCGCGTGAGTGCCGTCTCGCCGCGCGCCAGGCCTCCCAGCAGGTCAAGAAACTCCTCGGCCTTGAGGTTCTTGAGCAGATAGCCGCGAGCCCCGCTGCGCATGGCCTCCAGCAAGTCGGCGTCATCATCCGAAACCGTCAACATGACCACCTGCACCGCCGGCGCCTGCTCGCGGATTCGGTGCAGTGCCTCCAGCCCGCCCATGTGCGGCATGCTGATATCGAGCAGAAGGAGGTCGGGCTTCAGTTTCAGCACCAAATCGATCGCCTGGCCCCCATCGCCTGCCTGCCCGACGACCTCGAAGCCGGCCGCCTCGAGCAGGCTGACCACTCCGTCGCGAAAGAGAGAATGATCGTCGGCCACAACGACGCGCATCGCCCTATGCCTCCTGCAGCGGGATCCGGACCGAGAGGCGCGTGCCCGAGCCGGCCAGCGATTCGATCGAGAGCTCCGCGCCAATAGAGGCGGCTCGCTCTCGCATAGTGCTGATGCCGAAGCGCAGGGGCTCTCCCCGCCTTTTTTGCGAGGGATCGAATCCTTGACCGTCGTCGGTCACGCTGACCTCAAGCTGCCCTTGGTTGACCACCAGCTCAACGCCGGCACGGCGGGCGGTGGCGTGTTTGCGCACGTTGGAGAGCGCCTCCTGCACGATACGCAGCAGCTGTAATTCGGATTCGGTGTTGAGGCGGACTTTCTCCGCCTCCGTTCTGGCGCTGAAGAAGGTCGGCACCCCGCTCAGCAATTCAAACTGCTCGGTGTAGCGGGCAAGCATGGCGGCCAGGCCCTCGCCCGTCGCGCCCCCGACGCGCAAGCCAAGGATGGCTTCGCGCACGCTGGTGTACAGGTCGCGCGCCGCCTGTTCGAGCTGCTCGAGATGGCGTTCGGCCTCGTGCACGCGGCGCCGCTTGAGCATGAGGCGCACGGCCATGGCCTTGGTGTTGACGTAGCCCAGCAATTGGGCGAAACCATCATGCAGTTCGCGTGCAATCCGCTCGCGTTCGTCGGCGGTGGCGCGGTTGCGCAGCCGGTGCAGTTCCTCTTGCTCCTGCGCGTGACGCTCAAGCCGCTGAGCCATGCGGTTGAAGCTGGCCGACAACTCCTCCAGTTCATCGGTGATCCGGGCCGAGGGTGGCAGCCGCGAAGAAAAGTCGCCGGCAGCAAATGCCGCCAGCGGCCCGCGAAAGGCCTCCACCCGCCGCACCACCACGCGGTGAACCAGCCAGTAGACCCCCAGAGTCACCAGCAGCGCGAGACCGGCCGAAATCAACAAATCGCCCTGCAATTGCGTGATCAGCGGGCGCTGCAAGTCCAACAGGGGCACATCGGCCAGAAGAATCCCAAGGTGAGGCCCCTCCCCTGCATGGCACGCACTGCATTCGGTTTCGTTGGCGATGGGGGATGCAATGCGCAGGATGCCGTTGGCGCTGGCGAGCAAGGCCGTGCGCGCCCGGGTGGCTGGAGGATCTTGGTGGCACACGATGCAGCCCGCATCCTGCTGGGTGTGGACCAGGCCGACGTCTTTTTCGGCGCTGTCAACCTTCACCTGCCCCGAGGCATCGAGAATCTGGACCCGTTCGATCGTGCCACTCTGCCCAACATCCAAGAGCGCCTGGCGCAGATGAGTGCTGTCGTTGCGCAGCATGGCGTTGCGCAGGCTGTGGGTGATCACGACTCCGGTCTGGACGGCCGAGGCTCGTGCCTGATCCTCGATCAGCCTGCGTGCGCGCCAATAGTGGACGAGAGAGAGCGTGGCCAGCGCAATCAAGACAGGCAGCGCAACGCCCAAGGCAATGCGCAGCCGCAGCCCCCAGGCAGGGCCAGGCCGGAGTATGAGGGATTCCCGATCTGGCGATTTGACCGTCACTGTTCAACCTGAGCGCGGGTTAATGGAAACATCGGTCATGCGGCTTGGTGACTATTATAGGTTTCATGGCAAGAATCGACAGCCGGGCGAACATGTGTACCGAGTTGGCCTGCATATGCTCTCACCGCAATTCTGCCAATATCAATCACATTCCCTGTGTTACAATTGTCACTATTCGGGTATTACCAACCGCACTAATTCGGAATTGCGACAGGCATTAACATAGTTTCCGGCCTGTCCACCCATGGGTTGTCTGACCCATGCGCAAGGGATAAACGCGCCACGCGCACAGGGTTCCGCTGGAGTGTCATCCGCCAAGGCATGCGGAGAGGCTGTTCGGTCTCGGTTAGGACCGCAAGGGAGAGAGAGCATGTCTCGTTCTGCAACGATCCCGTCCGCATCCAGGACCGCCGCGCAGGGGTTGCCCACCGCCGGCCGGGATTCCACCCAACGCACCTCACCGAAGGTTGTTCGAGGAGGAGGCTGATGACCTCACGCCGTTGCGCACTGGCTGGGCTGGTGGGCGTGGCGCTGGTGTTGCTGTTCGCGCCCCCCACAGTACGCGCTCAAGCTCCCGGGCCCAACAACGATGTGTGCCTGGCCTGCCACGGCAACCCGGGCATGAGCACGACCCTCCTCAGCAATGAGGAACTCCCGCTAACCGTCGACCCGGCGCTCTTTGCCGCCTCGGTGCATGCACGCAGCGAGGTCGCCTGCGTCGATTGCCACAACACTATCTCCACGTTCCCGCACCCACATCTCTCCGCGGCGGATCGCCGGGACGTGACTTTGCAGTTGTACAGCGCGTGCAAGTCCTGCCACAACGACAAGTACGACCTGGAGCTCGACAGCGTACACGGTAGAGCCCTGGCCGGCGGCAACCTCAATGCGGCGGTGTGCACCGACTGCCACAACCCGCACACCCAGAGCCGCCTGCGCGAAAAAGGCACCGGCGCCCTTGTGGCGGAAGCGCGGCTGGCTATCCCGCAAACCTGCGCCCGCTGTCACGGCGCCATCTACGAACAATATCGCACCAGCGTCCACGGCGCGGCACTCATCGGCGACCCGCCGCGTGGCATGCCCGGCGGCAACCCGGACGTACCGACCTGCATCGATTGCCACGGCGTCCATTCCATCGAAGACCCGACCACGGCCGCCTTCCGCCTCAAGTCGCCTGCGCTGTGCGCCTCGTGCCATGCCGATCCGCAGCGCATGGACAAGTACGGGCTCTCGACCGCGGTCGTGAGCACCTACGTCGCCGATTTCCATGGCACGACCGTGACTCTGTTCGAAAAGCTGTCGCCGGATGCGCAGACCAACAAGCCGGTGTGCTACGACTGCCATGGCGTGCACGATATCCAGCGCGTCGATGACCCGCACAAGGGGCTCGAGGTCAAAGAGAACCTGCTGCGTACGTGCCAGAAGTGCCACCCCGGCGCGACCGCCAACTTCCCGGACTCCTGGCTCAGCCACTACATACCCGACCCACAGCGCAATTCGCTCGTGTACTACGTGGACTTGTTCTACAAGATCTTCATCCCCGCGGTGCTGGGCGGGATGGGCGTGTTCGTCCTCACCGACATCGTCCGCCGCCTGATCGAGCGCCGGAAGGGAGCCAAGCCCCAATGAACCCTCGAGCGCGCTACCTACGCTTCCATTGGACGCAGCGGGTCGAGCACGTGCTGCTCATTCTCAGCTTCAGCACCCTGGCCGTCACCGGCCTAGCGCAGAAGTACGCCCTCGCGGGGGTGAGCCAGGCCATTCTGCGCGGCCTGGGCGGCATCGAAAACGCCCGCACCATTCACCACGTTGCGGCTGCCCTGATGATGTTTGAAGCGATCTACCACCTGGCGGTCATGGGCTACAAGGTGATCGTGCGCCGTTCGCGCATGACCATGCTGCCCACGCTCAAAGACATGGGGGATGCCCTGCAGTCGCTGCTGTACAACGTGGGGTTGCGCAAACAGCGTCCTCAGGGGGACCGATACACCTTCGAGGAGAAGGCGGAGTACTGGGCCCTCATTTGGGGCACGGCCATCATGGCGCTGACGGGTTTCATGATGTGGAACCCGATCGCTACCACCAACCTCCTTCCCGGGCAGGTCATCCCCGCAGCCAAGGCGGCCCATGGCGCCGAGGCGGTGCTGGCTGTCCTAGCCATCATTCTCTGGCACATGTATGGGGTCCACCTTAGGCGCTTCAACAAGAGCATGTGGACCGGCACGATGACCGAAGAAGAAATGATCCACGAGCATCCGCTGGAGTTGGCCGACCTCAAAGCCGGCACCGCGCAGGTTGCACACGATCTGAAGACACTGCGCCGCCGCCGTCTGGTGTATTTCCCCAGCGCGGGGATTCTGGCCGCCGGCATGCTGGTCGGCCTGGTTTATTTCGTCTCGTACGAGAAGACCGCGATTGAGACGGTGCCGCCTGCGGTAGAGGTGCCAATCTACGCTCCGCAGACCCCGACCGCAGTGCCCACGGCCGTCCCTCACTCCGCGGCAACCTCGGAACCCACGGCCGCCGCCCCCGCTGCGGTGAGCTGGCACGACACCATTGGCCCCTTGCTCGCCACGCAATGCGTGATGTGTCACGGCCCCGTGAACCCGGCCAGTGGTCTCTCGCTCGCATCCTTCCAGTCGGCGCTGGCCGGCGGAGCCGGCGGCCCCGGGGTCGTGCCTGGCGACCCCGCCACGTCGCGCCTGGTGATCGTTCAGAGCGCCGGCGGGCATCCGGGTCAGCTGACGCCGGATGCGCTGACCATGCTCAAAGCCTGGATTGAAGCAGGCGCTTCGGAAAAGTGACTCCGACCGTCGCCGATCAGGGAACAGGGCCGCTCGAATGGGCGGCCCTGTTGATTCGTTGCAGAGCGACACGGTCCCGGTATCGCCGGGACCGTGCGCCAAGCTCGCGTTGGCGCGCAATGCAATCTGCTCGCCTAGGACCCCTCCACCGGCGGGGAGAACTTCAACACGCGCGAGGTATCGGTGTCCACAATCCACACATTGCCTTCGCCATCCACGGCCACGCCCACCGGCAATTCAAAGCGTGCGGCATCGCGGCCAAAGTCCCCCCAGGTAAAGAGGAACGCACCATTCTCGTCGAAGCACAACACGCGGAATCCCTCAGGGTCGGTCACCCACACCCGCCCATCGGCGCCGGCCGCCAGATAAGGTTTGTTGTCGAGCGATTGCCCGACCCAGCCCGCAATCTCCCACTGCCGGTCGAAGACAAACGTGCCCTGCTCGGTTTCGCGGAAGACCTGCACGCGGCGGTTCCATGTGTCGGCGATCAGCAACTCGCCGGCCGGGGTCATGCTGATCCCCACCGGTTCATCGAACTGGCCGGGCTCGAAACCGGCCGAGCCCACCTGGGTTAGATAGCCGCCCTCTTGGTCATACACCATCACCCGTTTGTTGCCCGTATCCACGACGAACACCCGCCCTCGCTCATCGACCGTGATGGCCCGCGGCCCGTAAAGTTCCTGCGGCGAGGCGCCCTGGCCGAGCGTGCCCCACATGCGCACGAAGGTCCCATCGGGCTGGAACACCTGAATACGATGATTCCAGGTATCCGCCACGAACACTTTCCCGTCGGGCGCCAGCGCAATGCCCCACGGCTCGTTGAACGTGCCTCCGGGCGCCGAGCCGGCCGCCACATCGCCGAACGTGCCCCACCCGCCAAGCCACCTGCCGCTGGCATCGAAGTGCTGAATGCGGTGATTGGCCGTATCGGCAACATAGATCGTCCCATCCCGCGCAACGGCGATGGCGCGCGGCCGCTGCAGTTCGCCCGCGGCCGAACCCTGCGCGCCGAACACCACCGAGGCGGCCAGGTCCTTCCGCGATTGGGCATACGGGTCGACCACCACTTCGGCGGCCGGCTTGACCCCGTATTGCCAGACGGTGGCGGCGGTATCGCGCCGGACGTAAAGACGCATGCGCTCCGACACGGGCCACTGCGCCAGGTCATACGAGGTGCCGCTCAGGCTGCCGTATTCCGTGTAATCGCGATCGAGCCAGATATCCCACAACGCCTTGCGGTAGCGCGGGTCCGACAGGGCATTGCGGATGCGCTCCCAGGTGAGGCCGAAGTATTCTTGCATCGGCCACGACATGCGGACGTATTCGAAGTAAGTGTGCGTGCGCGCCAACAATGGGTCGATCTTGCTGAAGTTCCCCTGGCCGACAACAATGACGGGCACCTCGACCAAGTCACGCGAGGGCTGATCGCCAAAGAAGCGCTGGTTGTGATAGTCGCGGAAGTACCAGGTGAACGACCACGAGACTAGATTGTCGTAGCCAACCTGGACCCCGAGGCCGTCGGCCGTACGGCGCGAGATATCTTCGATCTGGGCCATGACGGTCTTCACGCCTTGCGCCGAATGGGCGTAGTCGATGAATTCCCGGCCGTTGCCAAAGTTGATGTAGCTGGCCGTCCACCCGGCGCGCAGAGTAAGCACCCCCAGCAGCATGAAGAATTCGAGCACCAGCACGCGGAACCATTGGCCGAAGGGCAGACCGCGCCACAGACGCCAGAGCCCCCACAGCGAGAGAACCGCAAAGCCGAGGGACTCCAGGAAGGAGGTGGTGGACTGCAATTCCTCCAGCAGCATGCCGCGGAAGGGCGGGCGCGGCCCGAGGCCAAGCGCAAAGGCGACCACCAGAGAGACTACCCCAATCGGCAGCAGCAACCAGGCACTCCAGCGCGGCGAGCGCACGACCCGCGGCCAGTCGATGTGCTGCACGATATGGGCGATCGCCCAACCGCCAAGCAGAATCATCGGCAGGACGATGTGCACGGTCAGCCAGGGCATCTTCTCGCCAGCCGCGCTGTAAGCGGCAAGCGATGTCACCGACCAGAAACCCAAGAAGCCGACCATGCCGAAGACTGGCGCGGCGGGTAGCTGCGCCGGATCCTCCATGGCGGCCGGCTGCACGGCTTCAGATTGAGACTGCGCCTCGGCTGCCGGAGTCTTGCGCGCGCGCAGCCCGGTCAAGCCAACGACTCCGGCTGCCAGGGTGGCCAGCGCGGGCAAGAACTCGTACACTGACAATTGGATCAGTAAGTAGTAGTACCAAGGCTGCCCGCCGCGCTGCACGCTTTGCTGCTCGAGCCAGTAGCCCAGCGACCCAAACAGACCCGAGAAGAGGCCGTTGCCGTTGGTGAAGAACGTCGTGAAGAACACACCCATGATGCCAAAGAAGATGGCCGCG
>Ga0315288_10000801_pt1 | contig 40024 bp, 60 predicted proteins | sample YL17G11_20_MG_FD_203454 | JGI IMG/M metagenome (GOLD analysis project Ga0315288, IMG submission 203454) | Sediment microbial communities from Yellowstone Lake, YNP, Wyoming, USA - YL17G11_20 | ecosystem: Environmental > Aquatic > Freshwater > Lake > Sediment | place: USA: Wyoming | collected...
GACCATCGTGCTTCCTTCATCCTTGTTCGTCGAGTTCCGGCCGACGAAAAGGACCGTGTAGTGACCGCCGCCCTTGTGGACATAATGGCCGGGCTGGATGGTCGGAAGGCTGAAGTTCATGGCTCAAGGACTCCCACGTACGGAAGGCAACGGTATTTCTCCGCATAGTCAAGGCCATACCCCACCACGAAGTGGTCCTCAATGGTGAAGCCGAGGTAGTCGATCTTCACCGGGACCCGCTGACGTGATGGCTTGTGTAAAAAGCTGCAGATCGAAACGGAGGCCGGCTGGCGGGCCCTCAGGTTCTCGAGTAAGAACGACAGGGTAAGGCCCGTGTCGACAATGTCCTCGACCAGAAGAACGTGACATCCCTCGACCGGGCGAGCAAGGTCGTGTGTGATGCGGACGACTCCGGTGGTCTCCGTGCCGTCGGCGTACGAGCTCACGCCGAGGAAGTCGATGGCCACGTCCTCACGGCCGATGGCCCGGAGAAGGTCCGAGGCGAAGATGAAGCTGCCCTTCAGGACCGACACGAGGATGAGCGGCCTGTCGATGAAGTCCTGCTTTACGGCGGAGCCGATCCACTGGACACGGTCCCTGATCTTCTCCGCGCCGATGAGCTCCTTGATGGGCATGCTAGCCCCCTTGACCGTTCTGGACCTGGAGGCCCTTGAGCATCTCCTCCATCTTCTCTGCCGACTCCATGTCGATGCAGGTGAAGCGGACGGTCTTCCCGGAGTGCGCCTTGAGGAAGTCCTGAGTCGAGAAAGCTTTCCCGTCCTCGTCAAGGAGGACAAACTCGCCCTTCTCCACGTCATGGACGACAGAACCTTCTACGATGACACCCCAGTCAGCGCCGTGCGATTTCGAGTCACGGACGTTGTCGTAATCCATGGACCCAACCTTACGCTCGAGCGTCCTCGGACAAGAGCTGGTACAACGCTTCTTCCGGGCGTTCACCTGAGACCCGGACAACCGCATGGACCTGCCACACCCTGGGCAGGTCCACGCATAGTCCTTATTGCGAGGGACGCCCAATCAAGAGCAACCGGTCGTGGTCCCGCACGAATCGCAGAGGTAACAGGCACCATTGCGCCTGGTGAGAGATCCACACTGAGCACAGGGTGGGCCCCCGAAAGCCTGCTTACGCTCCGGGCGTGCGGCTCCGTTCATATGTCCGTTCATATGTCCGTTTGAGACAGGCCTCAAGTTCTCCGACGGAGGTATGGAGTGAACGTCCTTGGAGATGCCCTCCTGTACGTCCTCGATGGCGGCCTTTGATTTATCCAGGCGATCCTTCAGCCCAGAGTGCTCCCCGTCATAGTACTTCACATCAAGGACCTTGAACAGGTAATCATATATGCTCTTGGCGAAGCGTATATCCTTGTTGTTGGTCATTCCCGCCGGCTCGAACCGCGTGTCGACGAAGCTCGCGATGAGCTTCGGAAGAGGGATTCCGTACTGCAGGCCGATTGAGGCCATCTGGGTGAATCCGTCGACAAGACCGGATATCGTGCTGCCAGGCTTCCCAAGCTTGAGGAAGATCTCGCCAGGGCGACCGTCCGGGTATTCGTTCACGACGATGTATCCCTTATATCCGTCGATGACAAACTTGTGCCTCCACCCTTTCACATCCATCGGCATCTTCTCCCGCTTGGCCGTGTGTGTCGGCTCCGTAGCTTCAAAACGAGGTACTGGTGCGGGCTTCGGAATGTCGAGAATGGTCTGGCTCTTGACGGCCACATGACCATGCGCGACGGAAGACTTCGTGGAGAGGGGTTGCGACGCCTTGCACCCGTCGCGGTAAAGGGCTACGCACTTCAGTCCAAGGCGCCAGCTCTCCTGGTAGATATCGGCGATCTCCTCGCGCGTGGCCGTGCTCGGGAGGTTGACGGTCTTGCTCTGAGCACAAGTGATGAGAGGCTGGATGGCCGCCATCATCTTCACATGGGCCATAGGAGTAAGGAATCGCTTCGACGGCCCCGCGGCCATCGCGCAGTCGAACACGGGAAGGTGTTCGGGGTTGAGGCCGGGCGCGTCCTCAATGGAGTCCGTGTCCTCAATATGCTTGCAGATACTGTTGATCTGATCCTCGGCATACCCGAGGTTGACCAGGGCTTCTCGCACGCCCGTGTTCACCAGCTTCATGGCGCCGCCCCCGACGAGCTTCTTGTAACTGACGAGCGAGAACGCCGGCTCGATTCCGGTCGTGCTCATCCCCATGAGGAATGAGATGGTGCCGAGCGGAGCCTGGAGGGTTGCCTGGGAAACGTTGTAACCAAACATTTCGCCGAGCGTGATGACCTCGCGCCAGACGGCGGCCGACTTTGCCACGACGTCGTCGCCGACCGGGTCCTTGTCTTGATTCCAGCGCTTGAGGATGCCGGCGTCCGCCTCCTGGTGCATCCGCATTATACGGAGCATCTCCTCCCGGTTCTTGTCGAAGTCCGAGAACGCGCCGACGCGGGAGGCGAGCTTAGATGAGTTGAGGTAGACGAGCCCGGTCATGAAACTCGCCATGCGGGCGGCGACCGCGCGGCCTTCGTCCGAGTCGTAACCATGTCCAAGCTTCATCACGAGAGCGCCGAGATCACCATAGTTGGTGCCGATAGGACGCAGCTTCTTCGAGTTCTCCGTGATTTTGTCCGTCGGGTACGCCGCTTTGTCGACAATGGCCATTTGGCAGGTGCTGAAGATGCGGACGGCCTGAGCGAAACGGTCGAGCACGAACTTCCGTCCGTCGAAGAACTTTGTCAGGTTGACCGCACAGAGGTTGCACGCCGTGTTGTCAACGTGAAGGAACTCGCTGCACGGATTGGACGCATTGATGCGGCCCGACTTCGGCGTCGTGTGCCACTTGTTGATCGTGTCCGTATACTGAATACCAGGGTCCCCACAGACCCATGCAGCGTCCGCGATCTCCTTCCAGAGCTCGCGAGCCTTATATGTGTGGACGACCTTCCCGGTCTTGCGCTCTTTCGTATGCCACGCGCCGTCGTCGATGACGGCTTGCATGAACGAATCCGGAATACTGACCGAGTGGTTGGCGTTCTGGTAACCAACGCGTTTGTACGCGCCGTTAGGGTCGTCGTAATCGACGCCATATCCGATGGAGACGAGGTCGTGGGCGAGCTTCTCCTCGGCGGCCTTGCACCGGATGAAGCCCGGGCGCTTGTCGCGGGACTCGAGAACGTCGGGGTGGTCCATGTCGAGGACGACCATCTTCGCGGCATTGCGGGTCGCGCCGCCGGACTTCATCGCCCCGGCGTAGGAGTTGAGACCCTGCATCCAGGACAGCGGGCCGGACGTGTACGAGCCGGCAGCGATCTTCTCATAGGAGGAGCGGAGGTTTGAGATGTTGGCGCCAGAGCCAGATCCACCACGGAAGATCGTGATCTCCGCGGTCTGATACTCCATGATCTCCTCGAGAGAGTCCTCGACGCCAGAGATGAAGCAGGCAGAGGCAGCCTGCGGGCGACCGACCACACCGAGGTTGAACCAGACGGGCGAGTTGAAGGCGCCATATTGGTGGAGGAGCGCGTGGAGGAGCTCCTCCTCGAAGACCTGGCCATCCTTCTCAGAGTTGAAATAGTTCTGCTCGGCGGCCCAACGTCGTAGGACCGTGGAGACGCGCGTGAACATTGCCTTGACCGACGACTCCTTGACCCCGCCGACCATGCGGAAGTACTTGTCGGCAACGACGTTTACCGTATTCTGGGTCCACCAGGCGGGGACCTCGATGCCAGACTGGTGGAACACGACGGTCCCGTCGGGCTTGCGAATCTCCGCGTCAACGGTCTTCCATTCGACCTCGTCGAACGGGTGAACGCCTTCCTTGGTGAAAACGCGCGACCAGCTTCCGGCCTCATGGGCGACTACGTTCGAGTCGCGGCCTTTCACGATGGGTATGACAGAAGCTGCGTTTACGTTTGCAAGGGCCGACATTTCTTAACCTCCTCCGAGAGACGTATCAGTTCAAATTCAAGCCTGCACGTGACGTCCCTCCCACGCTTGTTGAGAGCGTCAAGTTCCCCGAACGTTTGGAGGCTGTCCCTCAAGGACTGCTCGCTCCATAACCCGCGCTGTGTTACAAACCCCTTCCTAAACACAAAGGGGTGAACTCCGACGATCTGGGCGGCCCGGTCTGGCGGACAGCCCCGTTCAAGAAGCAGGTTAGCTCGGAGTTGCGACAATACATGACGATGCATGTATGCAATAATCCATCCGGTCTCATCGGCACGCTCTTGCAGCTTGTCGTAAAACGCGAGCACTCTTGAAGTCTGGCCTTCGCATATCGATTCGACAATCTGCCTTGGGTTGAGGTCGGACGAGAAACATAGGACGGACCGTACGTCGTCGGGTGAGACGGCGACTCCGTGAGGAGTAATCGCTGCCAGTTTCTCTATCTCCGACGCCAGCTTACGGAGGCAATTCCCACAGTTCACAAAAAGGGCGGCAGCGACTCTGCTTAGATCGATTGTGAGACGCTCGCCCTCTTTTATGATCCACCGCAACACTTCGTTGTTATCGAAGAACGTCTTCAGCTTCGGGAAATCCGACGACCTTGAAGCGCGCTTGTCGTCAATCCGCTTTTTACTGACGACGACAACCGTGCAGTCATAGGGAGGGAGCTCCGGAACAGAAAGCGCGCCCCACAAGATGAAGCACGTCTTGTGGCCCTCCATGACGTTCGGCTTAAAGGCCTCGTCCATGTAGAGCCGCTGACCGTCAGGGAATCTATAGTGGCCCACGGCGTCCGGCAGGACGGCCGAAACCTCAACCATGGCGGCCCTTTCGGAGAGAAAGTCCTCTTCGCCGCTGATCAATATGAGTGTGGGCACCCTGCCAGGTTACACTTCAAGCTCGCATTGAGGCCAATGCCGTGAACCAATGAAGCTCCGCGTTCATGGACGGATGAGATAGGATTTTGGAGGCAAATCTGAGGATGGGTGGAGACCGGGGAGGGTCCGTCTTCGCCGCGTGGCAAAGGGTCATGAAAACCGTCTCTCGGAAAGGGGTCACACCATCTATCTCCGACAACAACGCAGGGAGCGGCTCAAGGAGAGGATCATTCGATCCGGCCATCGCCCGAATGGCCGTATCGTGAAGCATCCTGAACCTCGGGTCGGGCCGCATGGACGCGTAGGATCCGGGCCGGCCGGCGGCGATCTCGAGAAGAAGATCATCAACATCGCCGAACGAGGCGGCGAACCGCCCCATATCCTCAGACGAGACGGGAATCCACCGGAACTCCGCACGCCTCCTGGACAGGAGCGCACGCCCAATGCCGGACGCGTCGGACGCGTGAACCCAGATGCGAGTCTCGGAAGGAGGCTCTTCCAGAAGCTTCAGGCAGGCGTCCTGGGCGGGGACGGACATTTCGTCACAGTCGAGCACGACCACGTCGTGGGACTCCTCGAGAAGAGGAGCCGTCTCGAGCTTCGACTTGACGGAGCGAATCCCGTCGACCGTCGATTCGACAACGAGCCCGCGCTCCCCGCCGACCAAGGCCTCGAGAAACGCCCTTTTACCGAGCCCCCACGGACCGTGGACGAAGAACACTCCGGCACGCCCGGAGCTAACGGCGTCCGTCATCCCCTGGCGGGAGCTCTCGTTTCCGATCATGTCCTGCATCGCGTACGGGTCCGGACACCTTCTTGACGGTGATCGTCACCTCGAAGGTACACCCGCAGGCTCCGCAGAACATCTTGTTCGTGCCGAGCTGGGAGAGGCCGCCTCCGCAGTCGGTGCACGTGAACGTCATATGGCCGTATGGCCGCCGACCGGTACGGACCAGACGTATCCGCAAGTCGCGCACTTGAACTGGGCGACGTGAGAGCCGGGCTGGGACAGGTTCTCGGCCTGCATGCTCTTGCACGTCTGGCCTTCTGTCACACGGTCTGAGCCGCGCCTGCACTTCATGTGAACAACCGGGTTTTTGGTAGCCTGGGTCATGGATCCGTCCTGTCCGCGAACTCTACCTGAAGGTAGGCGCGGATCCTGGCGTACGTGTCCTGACGGGGCTCTGAACGGAATATCTGGGCGCTTCCGAGCTTCTTTGCGACGGAGACGCAGCGGACGAAGTCCTCACGGCGGAGCTTGTGACTCGACTCGGGCTTTCCGGGCTCGTAAAGGATGAAGTATTCATGACCATCCGGTCCGCTTTCCCGGACGGTCCGAGAGCCGCGGAGGACGGAAAGCACGACGTCGGGGTACTCCGCGAGCACCTGGGGAAGGGACGCCAGCCGGAAAAGCCTCCCCCCGGAAAGGGAGTCCTTGGTGGTCCCGTCCAAGATCAGGTCCCGACGCGGCTGAATCGCGCCATCACGCGGGACGAAATAGCTTCGAGGGAGAAAGCAGCGCGCTTGGAATGTAGGGTCCATCCCTTGGCCTGCGGGCTCTCCGTCGCGGGAATAGCGTCGACGTCGACGGCGTCCTGGAGCTTTTTCTTCAGGGCTTCGAAAGAGGACTTTTCCTTATCGGACAGCTTACCCTCCTGCTCCTGCCACTTCCATTTGGCGAGCTTGCGCTCGTCGATTCCCTGCTGGTACTCGACCTTTCCAGCGCCCTTCTCCTTCTCCATCTTCTCCACTGCCGTCGGCGTGGTGTCGGAGAAGAAGGTGTCGTAGAGCGTCTCATACTCGCTCGGGGTCAGGTGCTTCTCCACGAACTCCCAAATGCCGGCGAGGACCTTCTTCCGAAGGTCGCCCACGAAGCCTGACCAGCGCTTCTGGTTCTTCTCGTAGAGCTCCGGGTGTTTCTCCTTCAAGGCCGTCGCCTGATTCATGTTCTCCTTGACGTCCGACCCGAAGGATCCGACGTCATCGTTAAACACGAGCTCAAAGAGCTTCAGCTGATCCGGGTCCCTCTTACCGAGGAAGGCCTTCAGGTCCGGCAGGTTTTCATCGATAAGGTCGATGAACTGCTTCACGCCGGCCTTGTCGTCGAGGGCCTGGCCGATGTTGCTCAGGCCGCTAACACCGCCGGGGGCGTCCGGAGTCGGCATGCGGCCCTCGCCGCCCTCCTTCGCGCCGCCCTCCTCGCCGCGCTGGCCGTACGCCTGGTCGATCGACCGCTCCCGTTTTTCCTTCTTCGTATACCCCATGGAGCCGGACATGGCCTTCGTCCGGATGTTGCTATAGATGTTCCTCAGAGCGTCCTCCCAGGTGGGGGACCCCTTGGTGAAGTCGAAGGGCTGGGGCGTCTTCGGGGGCTCCGGCGGAGCCTTCTTCTTCCCCTTCGAGTCCGTGGGCTTCTGCTTGTATTCCTCCAACCTCTCCTGGTACCTCTCCTGCTGCTCCTCCTCGCTCTCGAAGCGGGTGGTGCCGGTGGAGAAGTACATGATCGCGTTCTGGACCGCGTCCTGGGCCTTGGTCTCGTCGTACTGGGTCTGCTTCATCGCGATGGCGAGCATCTTCTGGCCAAGAGCCTGATCGCTCATGTCGTTGTCGATCTCGGCCTTCGCGTCAGGGTACTGCTTCCGCAGTATGTCCTTGACGGCGCGACCCCAACTCGATTCCATGCCTGCGTAGAGGCGGAACATTGCCATGATGAGCCTTATGGAGGCAGATATCTTATTCCAGGGCATCAGGCGGTCTCCATCCTACCCGACTCTGGACAACAAAACCTTATACCACCTCGTCGAGGGTGTCGTCAATGGTGCGCATGTCCGGGTGACGGGACAGCGAGAGCTCCACGCGGTCCTCCGAGAACCGGAACGACGAGGCCATCGTCGGAACGCTCATTCCGAGGCGGTGGAGGGAGTAGAACATTTCGGACCGAGCGAGCACCGCCCGACCGATCATGACGCTCGGGTCCATGATGTCCTCGACCTCACAGCCGTGCTTACGGGCAAGGTCGTGGAGGACCGAGCCGTTGCCGGTACGGAAGAGCGGGAGACGCATCTTGCCGAGGGCCGAAGACCGGAGTTTGTTCACACGCGCAATGGCAATCCCGGTCGACTCAGAGTAAGCCCTGGCCGACACCTCGTCAAGGTCAAGCTTCTTGACGACATCGACCTCTTCGTCGGTGAGCCCGGAGCTCAGCATGACCGTCCGCAGATCACGCACGTGCTCGAACTCGCGGACGCGGCTCCCGGAGGATGTGTCTCGGAAGACGCGCTCGGGGCGCTCTTCCCCTTGTGGACGGTTGTCCGCGTCCCACCCCATCACGTCGTCGTTAGACATCTCGGGACAGACCCCGCCCGTCCGGACGAAGGACTCGAGGTCGTCCGACCGTGACATCCTCTTGAAGTCGTTCGTCACCTCGTTGTCGACGATGATCTGAGCGTACTTAAGGAGCCCGGCGTCAATCCCGGGGTTCGGGGAGAACCGGACAATGTGTCCGGGCTTCGCCTTCAGCATGTTCGCCTTGCGCCACTCCCGAAGGTATGGCCTGAGCTGCGAATCGTTCCAGCGCAGCTTTGCCGCCGCCTCGCGCGCCCCTGGTTTGCTCCAGTCGTCAGCCAAGGACACACCACGGTTGCGGATCAGGGTGCGCCCTCGTTCGCACTCAGGGCAGTCCTCATGGCGCTCGCACCGCCGGCAGCCGACGCCAGGGCAGGAATGTCCGTTTTCGAGCGCATGGTGTAGAGGCTCGTGCTCGGTGAGCTCGGACGGGCGGAACCCTCTGGCCCGCCACATCGACTGCAAGGCTGTAAACTGATCCTCAGGGTATCCGAGGAGACGGAGCACCTTCGCAGAGTCGATGGTGTGGTTCTGGATGCTGTAATAATAGCGCTCATAGTCGAAGCGCGCAAAGTTCAGGACGTCCTGGACGCGGTAGAACCGCATCTTGTCGGTGTCCTTTCGGCCGGCAAGCCATCGGCGGCGTTCGTCGTCGACGGCCCCGTATTTGGTCGTCGCGATCTCGCACTTGCGCCTCGGCACGACGAGGGCGGGCTTGAGGTGGCCGATGAGCGCCACCGGGACGCCTCCAAGCATAGCCGCCGCGTCCTCGAGCTCGACAAGCTCATCCTTCAGGTGCTTGAAGAACCAGCGTCCGATGAAGTCCTTGGTGAGCAGACGAAGGCGCACGTTCTGCGCCGTGTCGCTCATGCGCGATTTGTCGCGCTTGAAGTGCTTGGCAACCTTGCCGTGAATCCACGGGTGCCATTGCTTGAGAAAATCAGGATTCGTCGGAATCTGGATAAAGTGCAGCTGCTGCATTGTCCCCTCTCGCCTCCGCACGGTGGGCAACGCCCGCCGACTAAATGGAGTCAGTTCAAAGTCCGCAAACGCTCCGGTCCAACGACTACCGATAGCTCAGGGACATACTGTTACCACGCAGACCGGGTCAGGTCAACGTGTCTCGAAAAACCTACAGATTCCGCCTCCTTGAATGAACTGTTGCCGAACTGTGGAAGGGCTGTGGATTCGTGCGCAGCCCGACGCTCGTCGGTCGACCAAAAGGCTCTCATGGATTCGTCCACAGATCTGTGGAAGACCTGTGGACGAACGCCTGACGGTCACTGCGAAGAGGCGAGCTGAACGGACGAGAAGGACCCTGAGAGGTCCTGGTCGACGTTCGGAGGAGCCTTGGCGGCCAGCCAGCGGATGGCCTTGCCGACGCGGACGCGGGACGCCGCACGTCCCGACGTGCAATCACCGCCAGCGTAAATGGATAGACGTTCTTCCACGGGAAGATTGCCGCAGGCGCGAAAGGACTCACGGGCCATATGCAGGGCAACGCGAAAGCAGGCCTTGCGGTTCGCGATGAGGTCCTCGCCGCCGAAGCCCTTGTCCTTTGCGTAGACGTACTCATACTGGTCGCCCTTAAGGCCGATCCGAACGTTCGTCTGGCCTTTCTGGTCAGGCCTGGAGAGCTGAATCTGCATGATGCACCAGGACTTACCGCCGTCGCCGCGAGCGAGCTTCCCGATGTTGAAGTCCACGTCCCTGCGAAAGCCCCCGCTCTCCGAGTCCGCGATGGCGAGCATGACGGCAAGCGTCTTGGCGCGCCCGATCGGGTCATTGTTGAAGAGGGGTGGCTCTACCGGATCGTAGGCGACGGACATAGCGTCACGGACGATCGTCGCATATCGGGCCTTCCCGTCGGACTCGCTCTCTTTGGCGTCAGGATAAAGGGCCTTGCCGGGAGGCGACCACGACTCCATACGGTCAAGAGCCCAGTCTTGGACCGCCTGGGACGGCGTGGGGGAGGCGGGGTCCGCCAAAGACATGCCGGGGATGAATCCGAGCACGAAGACGAAGGCGGACAGGATCAGAGTTTTCTTAGTCATGTTGAGTCTCCATATTGGCCCGCCGAGGACAGAGTTTACACTCGCACGGCGGGAGGCCCGGATCTCTCGAACATTTCTCGAGCACCGGACATGGATGTGAAATTGGAACCAGTTGAGACCTTACGGTCGAACAGACTGGCCTACACTACCATAGGCCTATCGGCTTCAGGCCAGAGCCCTTTCATAGGGACCCGCCCTCCCTCACGGGGTCGAGCTCAAGGTACTGAGAGAAGCCTGACTTCGAGGCCCTCCCGGAAGAGAACTTCAGGACCCTCCGCTTCACGCGATAAGGGCCTTTGAGCTCTCTCGGCTTCCTCGCGCTCTGTGGATCCTTGACCGTCAGGTCAAAGTCCACCACGTCCCCTTCCCCCAGGAGGGGGAACCCGTCCGTCCGAAACTCAACATGCTTCGGAAGGTCCAAGAACACCAGGAAGGTCCTCACGCCACCTCCGTGAGAGAACCCCACGTCAACGCTAAAGACTTCAAGCTCCACGGACTAACTCCGTCGGAACCGCTGAAACGCTACGATGCACCAAACGAACCGCTGAACCAACCACCGTCACCGTCGACTTCGTCACCGGGGAACTAGTACGAGTACGTGAAAAAACAAAGAAGGGGATCGAAAAGGAAAGAAAAGGAAAGAGGAAAAGATCCTCTTTCGGAAAGAGGAGGCCGTCACAAAGACGGTTGGCCCTCTCCGGGACACGGGAGCTTTGAGCTGAGCTGAGATCCGTGTCCACCTTAATCTCCTGATCTTCCAAGTTCGTGACTGCCGTCCGAGTGGAATGGGGTCCCTGAAGCGTTGCTCTCTGCCTCAGGATCCTCACCGGGCCGAAGCCCGCGGTCCTCTACTCTGTGGCCGGACAGTACAGGAAAACGTGGGAAGCAAGATCGCGGTGAAAAGAAAACGGCGGGCTCCGGACGACGCGGAGATCGCGGAGGCGGTGGAAGCGTGCCTCAAGAGGGCGTGCTCTAAGAAGGAGGCCCCCCACTGGAGAGAGTTCCTGAAGGATCTAGTCCGGAATAACGCCATACCTCTGGAATTATTGATGGACTTGCCGATTCCGGCCTCCGTCGCCCCTCGGACGCGCTTTGACCAGGTCTACGCGGCTTGCGCCTCTCTCGCCTTTCCGGGCTACAGGAAGACCACACTCCGTGCCCTCCTTGGGCCATGGGAAGCGACCAAGGGGGTGAAGGTCTGGAGGGTGGTCTTCCCTGAAAAGTTCGGGATGGCCCACGTGCTCATCCGTGCGCCGTCGTTCCCCGAAGCGTTCGCGAGAGCCTGCGACTACGCCTGTAGGTCTTCCCTACGCCTCTGGCGGAAGATCCCGGTCGACCTGACCGTCCGGGTGATGTTCATGGGCGAGAAGGCCATCCGCCGCCACCTGGACCTCCGTTGGGCGAACCGCGTCCACAAGCGCAAGGAATTCCAGCTCGAGGGGAGAGAGTTCACCCCGAGGCAGATCTATGGAGCTCGAATATCCGCTCTCGGGCCGCACAACGATCCGGAATATGCCATCATGCGCTACTCCGAGTCCAAGGACCTTGAGAAGATCCGGCAACGTGGACAGGTAAGGCGCTCCGAGGTTGAGTCCGAGTCCACTCGGAAGTGAGGCCCTCCCGCTCGGTCGGCTCTGCTGTACTGTCCCGGCATGCAAACAGGCAAGTTCAACGTCGTCATCGATGGACTCTGGGGTAGCTCGGGCAAGGGCAAGCTCTCAACGTGGCTCGCCGACCGGTTTGTAACGACGCGAGTGTCGTCATCTAACTTTCCGAACGCGGGCCATACGGCGGCCTTCTCGGACGGGACGAAGTTCGTGGCGAAGGCCATCCCGACCTCTGCGATTCTGAAGAAGACGCACGGTCTCGGCATGGAGTGCTACCTCTCGCCGGGCTCGGGGTTCTCCTGGACCCAGCTCGTCAAAGAGTGGAAGGAGGCGGGAAAGCCGGCCATCCGGATCCACGAGCGCGCGAGCATCGTGACGGACGACCACGCAAAGAGGGAGCGTGAGGGGCTTGATTCGACGGTCCACATCGCGTCGACCATGCAGGGGTCGGCCGCGGCAATCGTAGACAAGGTCCTTCGAAGGGCGGACTGCAAGCTCGCGTGGAACACGGTCGACGACATGCAGAGGGACTTCGAGGGGAGCCTCGCCTCCGAGTTCGCCGACTCCGTCTCGGTCATCGCCGGGGACGCCTTCCGCTCCCTGGTGCAGCACCAGGTCCTCGACCAGGGCCACACCTGGATGCACGAGGGCTCTCAGGGTTTCTCTCTCAGCATCGACCACGGATCGCACTATCCGTACTGCACCAGCCGAAACTGCACGGTCCAGGCCGCGCTCGACCACATGGCGATGCCCGCGCAGTCCCTCGGCGACGTCTACGTCAACCTGAGGACCTACCCGATCCGCGTCGGGAACGTCGTCGACGAGAACGGGCAACAGAAGGGCTACTCGGGCGACTTCTACCCGGACTGCAAGGAGATGACGTGGGAGCAGGTGGCCGCCGAGTCCGGCATGCCCGCCGAGGAGGCGCAAAAGCTCGCCGAGAGGGAGCGGACAACGGTGACCAAGCGGATCCGCCGCGTGTGCAACTTCAGTTTCATTGGGCTGAAGGACGCGTGCCGAACGAATGGGGCGACGAAGCTCTGCGTGAATTTCGTCCAGTACCTGGACTGGAAGGATGCGGGAAAGAAGGGCGGACGAGAGGCGTACAACAGCCTGTCGAAGAAGAGCCGCGACTTCATCTCGAGGGTGGAGGAGGCGGCGAACGTCCCTGTCGTCCTCATTGGAACTGGAGCGCTACACGACGAGATGATAAGTCTCCTGGACTGACAGGATGAGCGAAGCTCGAGTGTTCTCGCCCGGGGCTCTGACCGTCGCAGCCGACCGCGACGGTCTGAACGTGTCCTGCGGACACGTCGACCTTCCGTTCGTCAAGTCGATGAGCCTCACGTACGACTCCGAGACGAAGTCGGTCAAAGCCATGGTCGAGTTCTACCGCAGCCACCACGAAGAGACCGCAAGGCAGATAGAGGAGGCCGTTCGAACCGCCCGCGCCATGGGCTGGGTTGAAGTTCGGTACTAAGGTTCCCAGGTTTCGCCACAGACCATGCAAATCCACCACATCCACATTGCATCGAACGAGACCCACTGGCTCGTCATGCAGTGAGAGCACGCAGGCACGCACTGTTTGCCCGCCACGCGGTATGGATCCATCAGGGCTCCAGGGTCCCTGAGTTCGCCTTATCCTTGCGCTTCGTGTGGATCCACAGAATGTTCGGCTTCCCCGCCTTGCGTTTTGCATCCTCTGACTTGAAGAGGTCAGACGCGCTCTTGAAGTATCCTTCGACGGGAAAGGCGGCGTCCTTCTTCATCAGGGCCTCGATGATGAGGCCGCTACCACTGGGCTCGAACAACCATTCTTCCGTGATGGGGACGCTCGGGGCGGTCTGACTCCACACGTTCCCGTACGGGAACATCATCAGGACGAACTCCTGCTTCAGGAAGTGCGCCTTCGGAAGGGGCACGAACTCTTCCCGCCTCTTGATGGAGAAGAAGACGCCCGGCGGAAGTTCTATCCCGCTCGGCGTAGTCGTCACCCACCTTTTGATGCTCATCCACTTGACCTCGGGGGTCTTGATCTTCATTCGCTTCCGGCACGTGAGCGAACATGAATATAGCGCAGATGGGGACAGACCGCACTCCCACGGTTGGAACCCGTCCGGGACTCCGGGAAACGCATGCAGGGACTTGATGAACGGGATCCTGACATCCCGAACTTGCTGTTGTATCTTTTCCTTGAAGTCAGGTTCCATTTAGGTCCTACTCGGAGACTCGAACATGTCCCAGGTTTTCTGTCTTACAGACGAGAACGGAAAGCTTCTCGACCCGGCCGTCCAGGCAACCGTACTGGCGAAATACTCCCGCTCGCCTCTCTCGGCCAAGGAGATAGTGTCAACGCTGACGGCCGAGGAGGCGGACAAGTTCCAGGACCGATGGTTCGTTCAGTACGGCCACTCGAGCATTGCAGAGCTCGCGATGATACCCATTTGCTTCGAGGGCGTCTCCATCGTCGCCTCGAAGTTCCTTGAGTCTTTCCAGCGCCCGGGCTATTCGGAGAAGAGCACCAGGTACCAGGTCTTCAGCGGAGACTCTTTCGTCCTACCTCCCGACTGTCCGGCCACGATGAAGTCGTTCTCCAAAAGGCTCTACGACGCTTACGACAGGCTGATGCCGCGAGTCGTAAAGCGGTGCGCGGCCCAGATGGGGAAAGACCCCGAGGACCCGAAGGTTCTCGAGGACAGGACGGTGAAGGCAAGAGCGTTCGACAACGTCCGCTATCTTCTGCCGGCCGGAACCGGGACAAACCTGGCATGGGTCGGAAACGCGAGAGACGTGCGGTACATGGTGTCGGCCGCCCTTGGACACCGGAATCCGGAGATACGGGAGATTGGCGAAAAGGCGAAGGCCGCCGTCTCCGAGCTATGCCCGGTCTTCATGAACGAGGCGGTCCCAGACTCTTACGAGCCGCCCATCCGGAACCTCGGCTCCCTCCCATCGCGCTTCAGCTTCGAGAAGCCGGACTGGTATGTCGAGGTCCACAAGCCGAACCTGCACCCTCAGCCGGACCTTGTTCAGGCCGCGTTTGAGTCCGTCGTGGCCGACATGTACAGCATGTCCTGGTCCATGTTCAAATCGCACATGGAGGCCCGGGAAAAGCGCGGGGTGCCCCGTGTCTTCCGGAAGGTCCCTATCTCGTTCGAGATCATGATGGACTACGGCGCTTACCGTGATCTGCAGCGCCACCGCCGTTGCGAGATTTTCGCGGAGCCCCTTACGGCGAACTACGGCTACCTCGTGCCGGACGATATTGCCGGCACGGACATCGAGGGTGAGTACAGGGAGACGATGGACCTCGTCGACTCGTACAGAGACGAGTCTGTCATGCACGACCCCGAGCTTCTCCAGTACTTGATCCCGCTCGGCTACCTCCACCGCTCGGTCTTCTCGATGGACCTCGCCGAGGTCTACTATATCACCGAGCTCCGGACGCAGCCCCAGGGGCATATCTCTTACCGGCGCGTTGCCTACGAGATGTTCCGGAAGGCCGCGGCCGTCCACCCGGGACTCATGCAGTGGTGCAGAGCTCTGGCCCCAGACTCAATCGGGGAACACAAGTAGGACTTAGGCCGGGACCCACTTCCCGTCGCGGATGAAGCCGTGGTGGCCGCAAACGCGGCACGCCAGGGATGGGGACAGTGTCAGCGGGCTTTCCGATACCATATCCCATCCGTCGGACCACGCCGGCTTGACGGAGACGTAGCCGGAGCACTGGCCGGCCCCATCCGGCCTCGGGTGCTCGTAGTGGACGCCGTCCACGATCCCATCAAGCCGTCGGACCTCGAAGACAACCTCGTGGCCGGCGTCCACCTTCGCATCCGCGGAACACACAGTCATGACCCGGGGTTCTTCGGGTTCAGCTGGCCTCCGAGAAGCGTGACCGTGCTCTCCCGGGCGTTCAGGACAGCCGGGGCGAACACCTTCGTGATGGCCCATGAAACTTGACCGTCCTCGAGGACCGGGACCTCGGCCAGCGTCAGGCACGGCCCGTCCGCCTCCATCCGCTTCCGGGATTCTTCGGACAGGATGGAGACGTCCACGGGCTGCCTTCCGAACCCGCCGAGTATCCGGCAGTGCACACGCCTTCCGCCTGAGGTGAGGAGGGGCGAAGAACCGCTCTTCGGGCACTTTGGCGCCACTGGACAGCGTTCGCAGGTCATTTCCAGAGCGGGCATGCCGGACGATACCGCGCCGCTTTCTATGGGCCGTGGAAATAAATGCCCGTAAACAAGTCGGACATTGACTCTATGAGGAACCTCGGCGCCTCCCTTTCAGATAAGGGTTTCTTCGAGATTGATCTTCTGTCAGGGTCCATGACCTGGATGAACACATTCGCCCTGGAGTCTATGGGGTATAGCCTCGAGCAAATCCAGAGCATGACCGTGTTCGACGTCGTCCTCCCAGAGTTCCAGGAGGCTGTCACGAACGTCGTGTCGGACACGATAGCGGGCAGGAATCACAAGTACGGGATATGGCCTTTCAAGTCCGGGGACGGTGGAATAGCCTGGTGGTACACGGTCCGAGAGAAGGACGACCCGCCGTTATATTGGTATAAGGCCGAGCTCCTTGGAAAGACATTGAGGTCCGGCAAGGACTACGTCGCAATGTGCGTGGCCATGACGACCATCAACGGTTATAACGACCTTTCAACGAGGCTCCACGACCACGTCAGCTGGACGAAGACGGAGATCGACGGACTGAAGGCCGCCGACGAGAAGGTGTGGAAGGCTATCGAGGAGGTCAAGCGAATCGGCCGAGGGGCCCATGCTGCGGCTGAGAAGGCCGCCAATTTCTCCCTCGCGAACGATAAGTCGATCAAGGACTTGAACGTCAGCATGTCCGACGGATTCTCCAAGCAGACGCTTGAGATAATGCGGCTCATCAGCACGGACGCCGGGCACGAAGAGCGGTTCAAGATCTTTGAGACCGGCATGGACAAGGCGGCCACGGCGGCAGTCGAGAAGGCCACGGCGGCCATCGTCAAGCAGACGGAAAAGGCCGGAAACGTCATCACCAACCGTGCGGAGCAAGCCGGGAAGGGCCTTTCGAAGAAGGTCTCCGTACCGGTCGGCATTATCGCCGCCGCGATGACGATCGTCCAGTGGATTCTCAACCACTACTTCAAGTGACCTAGTCTGAGTACTTGTTCTTCTCGAGGTTCTTCGGACTAAGGCTGGGAGGAAGCTGGGTCGGGGCGAACGCGGTGTCCTCGTGCGCTTCCGGAGTGTCCTTGCTCTTCGGTGTGCTCACGTCCGTCGTCTCTTCCTTCTTCTTCCCCTTGCCGGCGGGGGCAACGGTCTCCTCCTCGCTCTTCTGCTTGATCTTCTCCTTGAGCTGCTTCTTCGCCTCCTGCGTTGAGTCGCTCTTGTAGTATAGGCGGAACTGCTGGATCGGGTCTTCCGTCTCCCCGGCCTCCTTGGAGTCCGGGACCTCGTTGACCTCAAACGAGTAGTCCCACACTATGTTGTCGAGGGTTATGGAGGCCTCGTAGATCCCAGACACGTCGACGACGAGCTTTGTGCGCCCCTTGTCGTCCTCATCCTGGGTGACCTTCCATCCCTTGGCCTTCATTTCCTTTTGCAGCTTCGCAACCTCTTCGGAGGCGTGGGCGTCGTCGCCCCTGGCGGACCTGATCACGGCCGACAGCATGGGGCGGAAGCGATGGCCGTCCATCAGGACGGCTCCACGGCGGATGGACTTCGCCACATCCCCGGGCTTCATCCCGGACTCGGCAAGGTTCGCCATGCGGCGAAGGAGGGTGACCATGAACTTCGGGTCCGCATAGAACGACATCTTCTTGAGGATGTCCTCGGACCCTGGACCCGTGGAGAGGAACCCTGTGATGAACTCGACAGGATCCTTCGTCTTCTTCGTTTCCGAGTCGGACGGGTCGTCGGTCGCGTGGATCTCCACCGAGAACGTGGCGGACTTCTGCACTATGGAAATCTTGTACGCTTCGGACTTCCCCTCGATCCCGCCGTCCACGTCGGACATTTTCTTCCAATGGCCGCCCTTGAAGTAGTCCTTCAGGTCGGGCAAGGTGACGACAGCGCTGAGGATATATCTCATCGCTTAGACGCCTTGATGAAAGACCTACTGGAGTAGGCTCATCTGGCTTTGAAGCACCGAGGCGAGGCCGTCCATGCTCATGGCGTGGCCGTCCGGAAGACCGAACCCGGCCGCGTTGGCGTGCCCGCCACCCCCGAGGCTCTTCGCGACCTCCCCGGCGAACGATGCCCTTGTGCGGAGGGAGACGACCATCGTGGTCTTGCCGTCCTGGTGCTTGAGGAAGTAGGACACGGCGAGGTCCGCGCCCTTCTCGTTGAGAAGATGGTGGCATCCGTCCGATATGAGCTTCTTCTCCGTGCAGTTGTAGACGTCCACGTTCGCCGGGCGGCCGAGCCTCGGGCACAGGACTTCGTAGCGGCGAGCGGAGTCGGCGACGAACTTCGCCCTCCCGTAGTCCTTCTCGCCCATCCGAGTTATGAGTCCCGGGTCGAACTTCCCATCACGGAGCTGGTCAAGCAGGTCGCTGGACCCGAGAGTCATGAGGCCGTAGGCCTGAATGGACGCCCTTTCGAAGTCGGGATGCTCGTCTTTCCATGTGTCCCGGATCATCGCCAGCCGCGAGAACTCGTCCCAAGGGTTGGAATATCCGCTGTTCCAACCGCATGTGAGCATCACGTGCTCGAACGCAAGCCTGGCTCCGGAGAAGCAGTCGTTCTCTCCATATATGCCGTTCAGACCCTCTACGACGTTCTTCGCACTCTCGTGATGGTCGAGGACGATCGGGTTGAACTTCTCCCACTCCCTCCATCGTCCTTGGGGCGGCGTGATGTCGACGAAGAGGTGTCCTGGCCCGGCTTCGAGCTTCTCGAAGAAGTCTGTGTGATATTGGACGCTCTTGAACTCCGGGATCCTCCCCGGCCCATGCAGAACCCGGAACGCCTCATAGCAGATCATCGCACTCGCCGTCCCGTCCGGACATGAAGCGTGATAGAACACGTGCGTGACTGCCCGAAGTCGGTCGACGTCGATCATAGGAACCTCGTCCCGGCGGACCGAACCCACTCATTACTCAGGACGGACCGCATCATCTTCTCCATCCGTACGTGGGCCTCCTCCACACTTCCGTCGTTCTGGAGGACGAAGTCGAACTCGGAGTCCGGGATGGTCGCCTGCTCGGTCTCCGACCGATGTTGGAACGGCGGAACGGGAACCCTCTGCGACTTGATTCGGACGAGGACGGACGTCATGTCGGTCACACGCTTGGCGGCCCGGACCTCATGCCAGTGACGGAAGTCCGCGAAGCAGGTGACCATATATCCGACGTTCTTCTTCCAGTTCTCGCCGTTGCGAATGTCGTTCTGGACAACGCCGTTCATGCGGTCGTACGCGTAGCGCATGAAGATGTCGTTTTCGTCCTCCTGATGAACTTCGCCGAGCTGCCTGTGTATGTTGATGCCCTTCTCCACCCAAGTGTCGAGGTAGAGGTTGTTCATGAGCTCGCAATATAGCTGAAGCGACTCGCGCGGAGAGAGCCAGAACCGCGGGTCACCCTCCTCTACGAAGTAGAGGGTCGCCATCCCGGTCCCGCGCTCGGAGCTCTTCAGCGTCGGGAGGATTTCCGCCATAGGGCCGGAGAACGCGCGCCTCCCCTGAACTTCGAAGTACCAGGGCTTCTTTAGCCCGACGTTCATCGAGGAGGGAAGCTCCTCGGGGCATGGAGTCAGTTCAAGTTCTTTGCAGACATTCTTCGGGAACCTGATGTCGCCCGCGTTCCGGAACTTGCTCGGACCGAACAGCTGTTCGTAAGAGAAGCCGTAGACGTCCGCCATGTGGCGCTTCGCCGGGTCGGCGAGGCCGGTCTGCACCGCCCCGAACTTGTTGAGCAGGACGGAGGCGCACTCGTCCTTTCCGACTCCGGAGAACCCGCTGATGCAGACCATCACGTGCTTGGGCATGGTGTATAGTACAGGAGATGGGCCAGAGGCACCGCGAGAAGAGGAAGCTGATCAAGGCCCGCCTGCGGCAGGTCCAGGGCCAGCTGATTAACCTAGACGACCACCGCAAGTTCGAGGACGAGTTCGGCGAGCTCAGGACCCGAATGACGAAGGCGGAGGCGCGCAGCCGCCTCCTCTTTCGCCGCACGATCCGGATCGAGTCGCTCGAAGAGCTCCTTGCTCTGAAGAACGAGTTCGGCGAACTTTATGACGAAATAGCGGAAAGGGACATCATCAACGCCCTGTCCGAGGAGATCAAGCTCGACATCGACCGTCAGGTCTTCGCTGAAATAGACCATGCCATTGCCGGCACGTCGGTCAGCCTCTAGCGGTCACCTTCCTTACGGAGCTCCAGAGTTCCGAACGTCGAGGCCGCGTACCAGAAGGCCAGGTCGACGATCCCGAGAGGGACTCCTTTCGGCTGGACGGCCTTGCACATCTCGACGCAGTCCTTGAAGCCCCAGTGCTTGGCCATCCGGATCAGGTGCAGGTCCGGCTTCACGCAGTCGAGAAGCCCGATGTTCCGTCCGAGATGGAAACACGTGACCTTGCCGATGTACGGCAGCTTGGCGAGGAGGTCCGGTGTGGAGAGCTGCTCGTTGCGATAGACCGTCCAGTCCTGAGCCTTGACCCCGGCGACCATCCAGCCGGCCATCGCATGCACGGCCTTGATCTTCTGCGGGTTGTTCACGACCTGAGAGACTCGGTTGACTACGATCTCGGAGGCCGTCCGACCGAGCGTGGTCCAAGGCCCGTAAGCGTCCATGAGCCTCGGCATGAACTTTCCGACCGCCTTCGCGGAAAAGCCCGTAGCGTGGACGACCCAGACGTACTCGGAGAAGAAGTGCTCTGGCGTCACCTCGGAGAAACTCACGGAGAAGATCTGCTTCAGTTCCTTGCCGTAGAACTTCTGCGTGAACTTCCACGCCTTGTCGAAATATACCTGCGCCCCTGCGTTCAGGTCGGGCCGAAAGTCCTCAGTTCCAGTTCCCAATTCCCTGTGCGGTTCCATCGGAATCCTCGTCGAACACGAGTTCTAGAGCGACGTCGGACGACCAGTCCTTCCTGACCGCACTCTTCCACTGTCCGGACGGGACATTACACTCTTCAACATGATCGTTCCAGCACTCTTTGCAAAAGCACGTCTTGGAATCGGCCGACGTGAACAGGCGAGTGTGGTCGGACTTTCGCCCGCACTTGTCACACCGGCCCTTCTCGGGGTTCCAGAGTATCTGCGTGTTCATTTAACTTTAAGAACGCGAATAGAGCGTCAGGGCCCTTTTCGGTTGGCTTTCGATGGCCTAAGAACAGGGGCGATGTATTCTATCGCATGACGGTCGTAGCCGGTGAGAGAGCAGGCCCTCACTCGGTCGGGTCTTGCATTTTCCTGACGCTCGCGAGGGCGTCCACCACGAGCTTCACGTTCTCACCGACCGAATTCGACCGGACCTGGCTGATTGACGGTCCGAGCATCCCGTTCCGGCGCTTGACCTCCTCCGAGGCGCCGTCAAGGAGGGTGAACAGCTCCTCGTCGGAAAGGGACTTCAAGCCGACTACGATTTCACGAACGTCCATGAGCGTACGTTACACGCAATGAAGGACCGGTTCGGGAATGAGATGGTGGTCCACATCGTCAGCGGGCGTTCAGAGCCAGAGAAGGATCCGGCCTACTCGAACGTAATCCTCACCATATTACTGAAGAGCCGGCTTGAAACGAAGAAAGTGGATATTTCCCGTAGCGCCCGAAACGGGGAGCTCGTAGCTTCCGGGTTCAAGCAGGACCTGGGAGGACGGGAAAAGGACGCGGAGGAAATAGCTGCCCGGGTTGCAAGGGGTGACCGAAGCATTGGGAAGGTCTTCTTCCGCGAGGCTCTCGAGGCCTATGGAGCTAAGGACAAGCTCAAATCAAAGCAGATAGAGGAAGTCATCATGGGAGTGTTCCTCGTCGGGGAGATATCGAACCTGTGACTCCGAAAAGGGAAGTTGTCAGCCTTCAGGGAGCTCCTGGAACGAGGAGCGTGGAGGTCGTATCCTGTCAAGAGGAAGGGACGTGCAACCTTCAGGTCATGTTCGACAACGGATTCCGCGTATCAATGCCGGTGCTGAACGGTGACACAAAGGACGATCTGAAGGGCCGAATGTCCAAGCTCATCGAGCAGTATCGACCCACATCAGGCGCGCAATATGGGCGGTTGGTACAGATGCTGACAAAGGCCCTTGGAGAGTCTCTATGCGACGTGGACGGCAGAGTGGAGCTCGTGGCATCGCGAGTGGCGGCCCTCATACCGCAGTGGGAGGTCAACCTATTCTGGGACTTCCTTGAAGACTTGAGGATCCCGGTGAGCTACGAGGATGCCATCGACGTGATGAGAGAGCTCGGGTTCTCCGCCCGCCTGGCGGACTCTGAATCTACTTCCCCTCCCCCTGAAGCACCGACAGCATGGCAGCCTTAGTCTGCGGCCCTACGACCCCATCAGGGTAGAGACCTTTCTCGCACTGGAACGAAACTATGGACTCTTTCGTCTTCGGACCCACGACCCCGTCTGCCCCGGCAGGTCCGAGATCGTATCCGTGGTCGATCAGGAACTGCTGGATCCCCGCCGGTGTGTTCAAGGCCTCATGGGACGCGTGCGGAGCGTCGTTCGGGCCGGACAGCTCCTCGAGCGTCGGAAGGTCCACGCCGAACAGCTTTTCCAGGGCGGGCTGAATCTTCCTATACCGCCCGGGCCAGATGCTGACCTTCGAGTTGAACACCATGGACTTCATGGCGATAGCGAACTTGTCCTCTTCCGAGGCCGTGGCCCAAGCCGGATCCTGGGATGCGTCGTAAAGGCATTTGTCGGCCGTCACGGGAATGTTCGCCGCATACGACACGACAGCCGCCTTGAGCGCGCCCGGGAAACCCTCCTGGTCCTGGTTCTGGGCAAGGATGGCCTTCGCCCGCGCCATGACGTATGATGTCATCCGAGGCTTGAGGTTATCTATCTGCGCCTGACGCATCCCCGGGCTATCCCAGAGCGAGGCGAAGATGGAAGCGACCTCCTTGGCATGCTGTTTTTGTTCGTCCGTATACCCACCCTTCTGTCCAGTCGATCCGCCGAGGTACATCAGCCGCATCTTGTCAGGACTGTCTACCTCCCCTCGGCCATCCAAAAACATGAGCCTCCACTGATTGCGCGGGTTCCGCTTGAAATCAGCCGGATACGGCATCTGGGCGAGCATCGTCTTGATGAACGCAGACTCCGTCTTCGCACAGTCCCCGAGCATGTCCGAGACCTTGAATAGCTTCTCGCAAAGCTGGATTATTCCGACCGACAGAACGCAACTGTCATACATGTTGATGGCGTCGTACGCGCCACCCTCGGTGGCCGTCACGACACGAAGGAGCTTATCCTCAAAGTCGGGGTTTTCCGGGATCTGGTACGGAGTGACGCCAGGAAAATAAGGACCCTCGTAAACGCTGTACGAACCCCATCGAATCTGGCTGGCGGTAACGGGCATGACGTCCTCCGAGGCTATCGTCTCACCAACGGTGTAAGGTAACGATACCTGGATGAAGCACCAGAAGCGCGGCCTTTTCGATGTGGACGGTGTCTGCGGGGATTTCCACGGCAAGGCCCGGGTTCTCATCAAGGAGGTCTTCGGCCTCGACGTCCCTATGGAGGACTACGTCACCTGGGACGTGACGGGCGTCCTCCCGACCCAGGAGATGAAGGACCGCCTCAATGCAGTCATCGCCGAGCCAGGCTTCGCGATCACCATGGAGCCATATCCGGAGGCTCAAAAGGCGATCGCCGAGATTCGGAAGCTAGTCGCAGTCCGGTTCGTCACGACCCCTCACATGGTCAGCAAGACGTGGATGCAAGAGCGCCGAGAGTGGCTCATCGAGAAGTTCCACGCCACTCACCAGGAGGTCATCCAGGCGTACGACAAGGTCGAGATCGTCGGAGGTCTGTTCCTCGACGATCGGCCGAAGAACGTGAGGAACTGGCAGGAGCACCATCCGGAGCGCGTGTCCCTGCTCTTTGATCAGCCATACAACCGCTCGTCGGAGGCGGACGGGCTCAGGCGAGTGACCTCATGGGAGGAAGTCCTCGACGAGGTCAGGAAGCTCTAGTCATTTCTCGAAGCAGAGCGGCTGAATGTCCGCGCACTTCTGGACTTTCTCCAAAATGCAGCTCGGACGGAGTGCGTGTCCGGAGGTCTGAGTGTCCGTGCAGAACTTCTCGCACGTCGTCCCGTCCTCGAGGGGCTTTCCCTCCTCGCACTTCAGGTCCTGAAGCTTCTTGCATGCGGTCGCGCAGCTCGCGGTGTCCGTAGGCTGATGTGGTACGGGCTTCGGCGTCGGAGGAGGACAGCCGAGCAGGAAGAGCGGAAGGAACCAGACGAACTTTTTCATTGGTGAAGGAACTCCTCCCAACCGCCCTGCATCACGACAAAATCGCTAGAGAACGGACTCTGCACGACCTCGGGGTCAAGCTTGTAGAACCCGTCGTCCGGGCCCCAGTCGTTGCCCCATGAGTTCTCTCCCCAGAAGAACCCGCCCATGGAGTCCCACCCGACGAGCACGGTCGCGTGTCCGCCGCGGTCGACGCCGTTGAGGGCCTTGATTGGAGTCCCGTCGTAGCTGAACCACGGGTCTCCGACTCGGGTCCCGTAGACGACCGGGTTGCCGGCGGCGAGGGCCTGAATGACGTCGTCGACGCGGTCCGCGCCCGTCGAGTATATCTTGCTCCACGCCTCGATCTTATGAACGTACGCCTGCCGCATGGAAAGCCACGTCGGCGAGACATACAACTTCGTCAGGTCGAACGGCCAGAACGCGTTATCTCCCGGCTTGGTCGGGTCCGGGCTCTCGCGGCAGACTCCGAACCGGCGGAGCACGTCCGCAGCGAGCGAGATGTGAGTCCCCTCGTCCTTGTCCGTCTCCTGCGGGTCCATGAGCTCACGGGCAAGGTAGTAAAGCGCGAGCCTGGAAAGGTCCACGTGCTTCGACTTTCCGTACTCGAGGGCCTTCTCAAGGCCGAGCTTCGGGATCATGTCGACGGAGAACTTCTGAATCCTCTTCAGCTCCAGGGCCTTAGCCGTGGACTGGGCGACGCACGACCCCGAGTGGAGCTGATTATGCCTCGGAGAGGAAAACTGTCGCAGGTCGGAGTCTCCGGGAGGAGCCCACGCGGCCATCCTGTTGCGAATTGCCGCAAAGTCTGGGTGCTTCCGCTCGTCGTCAGGCTCGGGCCGGAATCCGTTGAACGTTGTGTTGGAAAAATCCATGGGTCCTTTAAAAATAGAATCCGTAAACAAGGTATGGTTCCGACGCGCTGCTAGTGTTAAAACTACCATTCTCGACGAAGGTGACGGTCACCTGGAAATAGTCGGTGACTATCGCAAAGAAGTTCGTATAAAGTTGTGCCTGTCCGCCCGACATGGCCACACTACCCAGGAACAGATCGCCGAACCAGTATGGATCGTAGATCGAGAAGTTCATCGTGCCCGACACGGGCCCCACGCCCGGCGCCACCACGTTCGTCTCCCCGTATATCGTGAAATAGTCATACCACGCCGAGTATGTCGGTATTATCGAGTCGACGAAGGATACGGTGTTGGCCTTCATGACAACGTGCGGGAAGGAGGTAAACCCAGGGTTGAACTCCGTCAGGTCGAGGAAGGAAACCCCGATCGCGTTTGTCCCGACGAGGAGGCCGCTTATGGACCTTGTCGCGTGGCCTGTTCCATCAAAGTTGACGGTGACGGATCCCGTGTCCTCGTATTCGACGGACCCGCCCACCCCATATAGCTGGAACGGAGTAACGGTTCCCGGGGGCTGAACGCCGACCGTGGCGTCGAAGAACGCGGTCTGGCCGAATACAGTGGGGCTGTTTGAGGAGAACGCATTGACCGAGACGGACGCTTTGCTGACGGACAGAGTGACAAACCCGACTGAGGCGCTCGGGGCAAAGCTGGCGTTCCCGGAGTATTCGCAGAAAAACGGGTGAGGGTTTATGGGGTATGTAAGGTCACTGATCAACAAGTCAGCTCGGGCTACGTTGTCACCACTATCCGGATCCGGGACCAAGCTCGCTGACCCGAGAAACAACGCAGCGTCCGGAGCGGGGACGTTATCCCAAAAGTCGACCGTCCCGATAGGGACGGTCCCCAGGACAACGCTTATCACCCGGGCCCTCAAACGGAACGCTTCGGAAAAGACGGCGGCTTCCTTTTGGGCGTCGGAATTGGACGCTAGGATCTCGATCTCCGTCGTGGTAATAACCTGTATGACCTCAACGACGATCGGCGCGCTCGTGCTGCCGTCATGAATGGCGTCTCCCGAGTATTGAACTGTGAACGAGTAAATCCCGGGCGGGTGGCCGGCGAGGCTGAAGCTCCCGGCAGAGTTAAACTCGCCGGGCGTTAGCGGAGTAGATCCGATGACCGTCAGTCCTTCGAACAGCGTGATTGTGCCTGTGGGCTTTGCCGCCGACGGGATAGGATGCGTGACGATGACGTCGATGGACGCGGACTGGCCCGCGTACACCGGCGGCTCTGGCGGCAGGGCCGTGGTCACTGAGGCGATCTTCGCGATAGTCAGCACAATCAGGATAGACGAGGACGCGTTATATCCGTCTGAACCGAGGAACACGGCCTGGACGCTATACACGCCGCTTGGTAGGACGACCGTCGCCTGGGCGTGGGCAAGGCCTTCGGTGACGGGGTCCGACTCAAGCGTGGTCGGGATGATGAGAGTGTTTGTGTATGTGTCCCTGAACTCCAAATTTCCGACAGGAGTGTTCTCTCCGGTCACGTCCGAAGAGAGCGTGACACTCTGTCCCGGGTAGGTTCCAAACGTCGACAGTATGAGCGAAGTAAAAGTCGGCTCGTCCGGCTGCTGGTTGGACCAGTATGTCGGTATTGGCTCTTTGTACTCCCCTATCGGAATCCCGCGGTACGTCCACTTGATGAGTCCGGAACTCTGCCTGTCGGCTATCTTCTGGCTCACCACAACGCTGTCTTCAGCCACCAGGGCCAGGATGGCCGAGATAGGTATGAGCGCGTACAAGGACACGGTCCATCCGGTCGAGGCTTCCTGGGCCCATATCTCGTACGGCGCTTCGACAGCGCCTATGGCGGTCAGGCCCCTATACCAGTTCACCCGAGCTCTGGATTGCAAAAGCCTGACCTCGATCAGGGCTTCGGCCTCCGTCGGAGCCGTGGACATGACGATGGCCGACGCGGGGACATCAGATTCGACTGACACCTTGAACAGGGGCATCATCAAGACAGACGACGAAAGCTCCAAGGTGCGTAAGTTCCGGGACCCCGGGTGTAATCCCGGTCATGTTCGCAACCAAAGGGGCGCAGAGGGACCTCGCCAGCTCCGCGTACCGGGCCATGAAGGAAGTCCACGGACCTCTAACGGAAGCTCCGACGAAGGAGGAGATCGCGGACCTCGGGCTCGTCCTATGGCCCCATACCTACAAGGGGAACCCGGACGACGACTACAAAGCGTTCAACGGGCTTTTGAATTGGACTAAAGCCCAGGACAAACCCTTACTTGAAGCAGCGTGCCTCATCCCGTCCGAGCAGATTTCGATGATGGGCGCGGCCCGATGGGCCGACCAGGCGTTCCCGCGTTTCATCATGTCTCACTCTTATGCTGCCGGGCTTATGGCGACCGCGCTCTCCGAAGAGGCCTTGGAACTCGTACGTGCGCCTTACAAGGCATTCATGGTGGACGTCCCGGACGGCCTCCTGAGCCTCTACAACGACAGGACTGGAAAGGACTCCAAGGTCAAATGGATTTTGGTCCAGGAGGTCGAGTCACGGGACGGCAGGCCATGGCAGTACGTGGCCCACACGGACGACTCTCTCTGCCTTTGGCGTCACGGAGTGGACGCCAAGTTCCTCTGTGAACCAGAGCTACCGTCCAACCGGTGGGAAGGGTGTGCGTTCATCGCGCCGAAGGACGGCCGGGACGACCGAGTGGCCGCTCTCATTGGGCGCCTCATCGTCGGAATATGCCTCTCGTTCCTGGACCCATCAAACGTAAAGCCGACCTCCAGACACTCCCGAAAGGGTCCGGAAAACCTTAGAGCCTCGGACATACGGACGTTCCGGCTCGGGAAGCCGCTCAAGGTGGACTGCCGCAAGGACATTCAGGACTACGTCTCCGGGGTGAAAGACCGCGTTCAGAGCGTGCGGACCCTGGTTCGTGGGCACTGGCGCACGCAGAGGCACGGCCCGAAGCTCTCGTCCAAGAAGCTCATCTGGCTGCAGCCTTTCTGGCGCGGTCCGGAGGACGGCCCAGTCCTCGTGCGCCCCACCGTGTTCGGCGGTGAGGTCTCCCGGTAACGTCCGGCATGGAGCGCACAGGCACGGTGGTCTCGACGGAAAAGGTCGGGGTTCAGACCGCGATCATCATCAGAGGGCTCCTCGACGTGCGGGAAGGACAGCACCTCCGTCACGGCGACAGGGTCTGGACCGTCGTGAAGAAGCACTGGGTCCGAAAGCCGCACGTGGCCTTGTTCTTGAACCATGCTCTCGGCAGGCTTAGCCAGCCGGAGCAGGAGGAGGTCCTTGAGCTCATGCTCGAGCCCGGGGAGGGTGAAGGCCAGTCGGCGGCGCTCCCAGACCTGACTGTCGAGACGGTCGTCAGGTTCGAGAAGCAGACACTGGTTTGCGCACGGGGGATCCTGCCGGTGAAGTCCGGCGACCTCGTGACCGACGGAGAGCAGTCCTGGAAGGTCCTTGACGTCACGGAGGGCGTCCCGGCCGCGTCCGGGAAGATATGGCTGTCCGTCAAGGCTCAGCAGGGCACCCACTTCGACCCTGCCCCGAACGCTCGCCTTTTGAAGAAAGGTTGAGTTGGAGGCAAAATGGCCACACAGACAGAAGTCAGCTTCGAACCGACCGCCACCCCGAACTTCCCCATGCCGGAGGGGAAATGGGTGATGGTCTTGATGGAGAACCTCCAGGAGGTCCCATCGCACGTCCACTCTTTCCAAGTCCCGTTCTACCGGTGGTCGGAGGCGGAGCTTCAGGCCCAGGCGGACTCCGTCGCGGCCTCGGCTCAGGCGGCCCATCCGGACTGCGCGGACGTGAGGGTCGTTGTCTCTCGCGGAACCGGCCAGTGGGACGGAATGGTCGGAGTCCATGCCGAAGGCTCGCTCTAGAAGTCGTGCACGTAATCTACGAGATGGTCGAGATGAGGGCAGTCCTGCGGCGCCTGAATGTCCTTCAGGCATAGGATGTAGTTCGGTCGTAGGCTGGACTCACTGAACCTCAGCCCCTCCATATCACCATCCGGCGGCGGAATGATGGTGACTGAATCGAGGCGGTCGGCGTCTAGGTGTCCTTTTTTATCATCGCTCACAGTCTTATCTACCGTGGGCGATGGCAGATTTACGATTGTACGGACCATGACGATGGAGAAGTTCAAGACCCACGCCGGCCCCAAGAGCTTCGACGACATCGTGTCGGAGGTCATGAGGAAGCCAAAGGAGACGCAGGTCCTCGCGGCCAGGGCGGTGCTTCCGGGTGAGCATCCGGACCCAAGCGCAACCGTGAACATAGGTCCGGCGGACTTCGACCGTCGCTTCGAACTCATGAAGCGGCGGACCGCTCCCAAGGAGTGGGATGTGGATCTGAACGCCTCGTGGGAGAAGGAGTTCCAGTCTTATCACTCGACCGTTGCGACCGGCCCCGTCGGCCCTACCGGACCCTATCCTATTGCGCCCGGGGCGAACGGGCCCGCGGGCCCGCTCAACACCCACATTCCGACGGCCCCCGCATCCTCCGGCATCCTTCCGGAGCGAGATAGGGCGGAGGTCGACCTCCGCAAGGCCATCCGAAGATGTCACAAGGATGGGGTACCGCTCGAGCGCATGGTGGAGATATTCAGGCTGGAGCTTGTGGACGCCGTACACGACGACTAGCTGAATACAATTGTATGTAAATTGACACAATGTGGCACAAGGCCGGGAAAACTTCGGCCGTTTGACTTTTCCTCAACCTCAAAATCCGGAGGTGGCAACCGATGGCCGAACTGGAGGTCGAGGTTCAGATAGCGGAATATATCACGGTGTCCGCGGAGGACAGCCTTTCGACCGAGTTCGTGGACTCGGACGGCCGAAGGCGAGCTTCCTGCGGACACCGTAAGACGGGGCGACCGCACGACGTCGTGGCGAGGATATGCTACAAGGACGGGCGCAGGTGCTTCGTCAAGGGGAACACGAAGGCTGGACGGCGGCTTGTGATGAGGCTGAAGGCTGCCTGACCTTGGACAGCGAGTCCTGAATCCGTTTGAGGACGAGCTCGCGGACGACCCCTCCTTCGACCAGATTCTGGACGGTGATGGGGCTGGACCCGATGCGCTTGGCCGTCCTGTCCAGTCCTTCAGTCCTGACCATCATAGTGAGTTGTGACTTCCAGGGATCCTTCATCTTGTTCCAAGCCTGACGCATGGCCGGACGTTACAGCTCACCCCTCCGGCTTCGTTCTCTTTATCGACACCTTCGGGAACTTCGCCGTCCCCCGGCACGGGAAATCGTCTTTCGGAGGTATAGAGTCTCTTCCGGCTGTCGGAGGCTTCTGTTCCACGACCGTCCCGCAGCGGGCGCAGCGCCATTTGAACCATAGAGACGAGCGGGAGGTAGACTCACCGGCCGTCAGGATCTCCCATTCGTGGTTCCCGCCCTTTTCGTCCTTCACGACTTAAATGAACGGATTTGAAGGCGAGCGGTCAATGTCTCGCGGACGACCTTCGTAAACGCGAATGTCGTCAGCGTACTATCGGCCATGGATCCGATCAAGAGCGTGAAGGACTATTTCGAGAAAGTCGTCATTCCGACCATGAGGACTCTCTTCATGGCGATGTTCGGGCCGGCCCCTCCGGACAGCCTACCGCCCGGGGAAACACCGCCCGAGTCAGGGGGGCATCCATACAGAGCCTCAGAGCCGCCGAAGCCCATCGCCCAGCCGGCCGAGGAACGGGAGATCGTCGTCACGTGCGAAACGCGAGGCGATGCCGACCGTGACAAGCAGATCGTTGAGGCCATCAAGGTCCGGACAAAGCGCCGGGCCATCAGATACTTCAAGGGCCTCGACAGGCCGGAAAGAGGAAAGGAGATCAAACACCGAGTCACCGACAGGAAGGCCGACGAGATAGAGTTCGGTTATTTCAGGAGGTCTGGTAAGCCTCTTCACATCAGGTGGCGAAAAGAACCGCATGCAGAGATACAGGATCAGAAATAACTGGGCCGGAAGGCTCAAGGTGCGAGAGCGCCGAAAACCCCGACAGACCCCGGGGCCAAAGCCGAACTATCTTTGATGGCCGTAAACGACCTACTTAATGAAGGTCGCGTGGCCGTGAGCTGAAAGCCCGCCCGGTGGTAGACGGGACTCGCAGAGCGGGGAGCGGCGTTCAGTCCGGAATGGCTCGGTGAGAAGTGCAGTGCCGTTTGAAGGCAGAACGTCCGAGACGGGCGAAGGTCTGATGCAACGCGGACCGAAGAGGAGAGACTGCACGTGCTCTCTCCTCTTCGGTCCGAACGGGAGGTACGGAGTTGAGCTGGCTAAGAGACCACTTTCACGAGTTCGTATTCCCGGCGTTCATGGCCGCGGAGAAGAAGAGCACGGAGATAGGAGACCCGTTTAACGTGCGGGCGTCCCAGCACGCTCCGGAAAAGCTCCCGTCCGAGCTTCGAAAGCTCTGGACGCTGTGCAAGGAGAACGAGGTCCCCTGGGAGTACGACGTTCGGGAGGTAAACCAGCACGGAGGAATCTCCAAGTACAGGGAGCGGGCGAAGGTCGACCACAACGTCCTGAACACGACGCTCGACTCGGCGATGGCCGCCATGAGGCATGAGGGTTGTGACCGGCTGTTCCTGGGAGGCCGTGACGTCTGGGCGTTCGCCGTCATGTGCGAGCGGCGGCGAATTCCGTACATGTACGTGCCAGAATTAAGCCGCTATGTGTCGAGCCGGCCGGAGGTGAAGCCCTTCCTCGAAGAGCGCGGATTTAGAGGCGAGAAGGAGCTGTTCCTCGACACAGGGTACGCGGGCTCCATTCCGAGGAACCTGGCGGCGCACTTTCCCGGCAACAAGTTCAAGTTCCGGCTCATGTCGCAGACAGAGCAGTTCACCCACCACTTCGCCCAGGAGGGCGGTGTCTTCGACACTGCGAAGTCTCCGCACCGGGAGTACAGGGAGGGAAAGAAGGAGCGATGGAAGCGGTTCCCGAACCAGCTATTCCCGAACCGGAAGGCCGCGCGGGACGAGGCCATGTTCCAGGAGTACGTGGCCAAGTATCAGAAGAGCGGAACGTTCTCCGAGCCGATGAGAAGCGCGCCGATAGGGCACGCGCCGACCGTGTTCAAGGAATGGCTGCACAAGCCGAACGTCTGGCGCTACGACGACTCTAAGACCCGCATGCTCTGTATGACGGACGGTAAGGACGCCGTCGGGGTTGGGATCCAAGATGTCAAAATCGCCCCAGGCTTCTACGAGTGGTGGAAGTCGCTCAAGAAGGGTCCGGCCTGGGTCCCACCGAACCACACGATGGGCGAGATAGTCCAGTACCTTTCGGACAAGAGGACCATCCAACGGGCCGCGCTCCTGACGAGCCAGCTCTGGCGCGGCATCCCGAGCTGGAAGGCCATGACGGTCGAGAAGCCGGCTCCCGTCAAGAACAAGTATTTTGACCCGGCCGCTAACGCCGTCCTCAACACACAGGGTATTCAAAACTTCACGATCGGAGGGGTGAACACCATCTCCATGAACTCCGCGACGTCGACCTCCAACATCGTTTACTCGTCGGCAAACACGTCGGTCGGGGCGAACTGGGTTCCCGTCCCCGACGGCTTCGTCATGGCCAAGGGGAAGGACGACGAGAACGGGATGCCGACGCTGGAGGTTACGAAGGCCCAGATGAACCTGTTCGAGGGCTTCCCGTTCAAGCCGAAGCCAAAGCCGACCGAGGACGCGAGCGGACAGCTCGGATTCCCGAAGGAGGTTTTGGAGGCGCCGAAAATCCCGGAGGTCGTCAACGAGATGGCGGCCAAGGTGCACACGTTCTCGGACGTCATTCAGGGTATTCATTGCGGGTGCGGCCCCGAGGAAGCCTGCGCGGACTGCCCTGTCGACGTGCTGGGGGACAGCGACGAGAATATGACGGAAGAAACCTTCAACGCACTGCCTCAGGCAGTACACTTCATGGTCACATGACAACTCCCGGATCGGTCGTAGCTCTCATCGAGAAGGACGGTCTCGTCCTGTCCGTCACGCGCAGGAACAAGCCCGGCAACCTCTCCCTCGTGGGCGGCTCCATCGAGCCTACGGACAAGAATCCGTACGAAGCCCTGGCTCGCGAAGTGCGCGAGGAGGCCGGAATCAATATCCTCGAGGCCGAAAAAGTGTTCGAACGCGTCGACGAGACCGACGGGAAGGTCGCATGGTGCTACCGTGTGAAGTTCTTCACGGGCGAACCAAAGACCGTGGAGCCCGGGGTCGAGGTCGCGTGGGTCAGACCGTCGGACCTGCTGACCAAGGCGTGCACGTTCGCCGAATACAACCGCAGGCTGTTCCACCAGCTCGGCTTGACGAGCGACGGAACCTGCGCGAAGAGCGCGGACGGCCGTCACTGCGAGCACTGGTGGGATGACAGCGGACCGTGCTGCGTTTGCAACTACAACGGTGACTTGGACAATGAATGAGGAAGCTCAAAGTCCTACCACCCATGCAGTGCGACGACGACTGCGGTGAGTGCTGCGGCCCTGTCATGGTCACGGAGACCGAGTTCCAGCGCGTCGCCCGGTTCGTCAAGGAGCACGGAATCGTCCCGGTCGACAACCCGAAGGAGCTAACGTGCCCGCTCTTCATCGACGGGAAGTGCTCAGTCTACTCGGTCCGCCCCATGATCTGTAAGGCCTACGGGCACGCCGACATGGAAACGCTCACATGCCCGCGCGGGTATAACACGAACGTCCCGAGGGAGCAGGTGGATCGAATGCTGCGGAGCAACGGCGAGCCGACGAGGTTCCTGCACGACTTAATCCCGGGCTTCGACGAACGGGCCCGGGCGTGGACGGCTCAGCGTAATCTGAGGGGATGAACCTATTTCCACATAAATATCGGGCGGGCGACGTGGTCGGCGTGGTTGCGGACTGCATGGCGGACTGCGAGATCATACGCCGGCTCCGCAAGCGGCCCGGGAAGGTCCTGAGCTACGTCGCCCGTGCCGTGATGATTCACCATCCGCGAACAAAAGAGTCGTTCTTCGGGAAGAACAAACAGTTCCTCCTCGAAGAACGGCGTGTCACCGTGCTGCTCAGGAAGCATGCCAGGGCCTGAACGCTCTCCGCAGAAGTGCTGCAAGTGCGGCGAACCGTGCACTGTGGTGTACGATTGGAGGACCGACCCGGCCGCCCTCAGCGGACCGCCAGGGTTCGAGCACCACAACCCCTTCCGCCGAGCGTACGTTGAAGGTCAGGAAATAGAGAATGTCGTCTACGAATGCCCAACGCACGGAGAGCTCCACGTCCTCCCGGACGGAGCCCAGTGGTTCATCGACCCGGACACGTGGGTCGAAGGGCCGAACGGACGAAAGCTCTTCCGCATCTGACCAGATCGAGTGGTGGCTGTCGTGGCTCGTCCACTGGGCTCAGTTCAAGGAGGTCGAGCTCACGCAGAAGGAGCTCGACGAAATGTCCGAATACTCGTGCTCCGAGCCCACAGGGATCGTCTATGGCAAGCGCTGGAAGAAGAACGTGCACGCTTATAACCCGGCCGCGCGCGGGAGGGAGCCCGCCTGGCTCATGGGAGAGTATTCCGCCGGGACGGACCCGACAAAGTACCGGACTCAGTACCGGCGAGTCCAGGTCGTAGAGGTCAAGTCTGAGAAGAGAGTCCGAGTGGCAGTGTAGGTCGAACCACCTCCGGCGTACACTCGGCCGGAGGTGGTTCACATGGAGAAGCGAAGCCTGACGGTGACGGACGCGCGCAAGGGGAAGATCGTCACGGAGACGAACTTCCGGAGCTACGACTACGGCCTCAACACGTACGTCGGCTGCGAGTTCGGATGTAAATACTGCTACGTCCGGTTCTTCATCAAGGACGAGAAGCCGTGGGGCGAGTTCGTCCGGCTCCGGAACCATCTGGAGAATAGGCTCCCGAAAGAGCTCCCGGGGGTCGCCGGGAGCCGGCTCGTCATGGGGACGATGACCGACCCATATCAGCCGGTCGAGCGCAAGCACCGGCTCACGCGAAGAGCGCTGGAGATGATCGACGCGTCCGAGAGGAAGCCGTCCAAGGTCGGAATCTTCACGAGGTCGCCCATCGTCCTTGACGACCTCGAGCTCATCGCGCGCATGCCGAAGGCCCGAGTCCACTTCAGCGTCACGCCGTTCACACGGGACATCATGACGAAGATAGAGGGAATCCCGGTCCAGACGAAAGCCCGCTGGGCCGTCGTCCGCAAGCTCAAAGCGGCGGGAATCCGCGTCCACGTCAACGTCGCGCCGGCCATCCCGGTCGTGTCCGACGCGCTGATCGAGGAGTACTGCGCAGAGCTCGTATCGTGCGGCGTCGACGAGTTCTTCGTCGACCCCATGCAGACGTACTCCGAGGCGTTCAGGGCGCTCGGGGAGGCGATGGAGGGAGACCCGGCGTGGCCGGAAGTCCAGCGGATCATGACGGACAAGAAGGCCTTCGCCGCGTGGAAGGCCGAATACCGGCTGGCGTGGCGGGACACATGGACGAAAGCGGGAGCGCCGGAGAAGACGCTCGCCATTTGGTGCGACCACGCCAGCCACACATGGGAGAAGCTCCTGACGGGCGAGGTACTCGACATGAAGAACTACCACGGGGATGCGCCGGCCGGGGATGCGCACAGTGGACGAACAATTCCCGCACAACCAGTGTAGATTACACTGCCATTGTCCGGTAGCTATCGGCGACGGACCGTCTTCTTCCGGACCTTCACCGGGACGACCGGGGCAAGCGGCTCCTCATGGCGGAAGACGACCCTGTCCGCGGGCATTCGTCGGTCCACCACGACCTTGGCGTTCCAGACGGTCCCGGAAGGGCCCCCGAACTCCTTGAACCACGACGGGGCGGAGCGAAGCCGGACTTCGACAACGCGACAGTCCTTCTTCTCTATCTCGGCGAACTCTTCGGCGAGCCAGACCGGTGAAAGGAACTCCGGCCTTACACGGCGCTTAACCGTGCTCGTCGCCATGCTGATACTCGTGGACCTGGGACATGATGGCGACAAGGTCCTCGTGCTCCAGGCCGTCGAGGACCTTCACGGCCTTCATCGTGTCCGCGTCGACCTGCTCGAACCCCTTAAGGGTAAACGGGCCCTTCCCGCGCTCGACTCCGGCCGCCACCTCGAGCCTCCAGACCCTGTCCTTCGCCATACGGCGACGTTACAGTCAGCCCTTGGAGCCAGCGTCCTTTGCGGCGCCCATCGGGGCGGGCTCCGGCGGCATCGGGCCGTGCGTGATCGCAGGGCGGAACAGAGACCAGATGAGGCCGGCCGCGCAGAGCGCGAATAGCACCGCGCCGAAGACCTTGATGGCAGTCCCGTACTTCGCAAGCCTGTCGACCATGCGAAGGCCAGGCGACCAAAAGCGTAACCCTCTCATGGCGGAGCTTGAGCAGACCGCGTAGCGAAAACGCGATATTGGACCTTTCGGGCGTGATCGCATGTAGGATAAGCTCGGCCGAGAGGGCGCTGTAACGTCGGCGATGGAGCGAATCGTCGAAGCCCTTCCGGTCGGTGCGGCCTCGGTCTTTGACTGCGACCGAGGCCAGGAAATAGTGCACGTCGCCGAAGACGGGACAGTGCGGACCTGGACTTGCCCGTACTGCGGGCCGAAAAAGTTCCACGCGCCGCGGTTCAAGGCGACGCGAGCACAACTGTTACAATTGGAACACCAAATCTCCGCCATGGTGCCAAAGGGCACAACGCTGAGAGTGCTCGAGTGCTCAGGGCCGGACGCGGACGGAGTCCAAGAGTGGACTGCGCACGCGGCGGTCGAGGCCAGCTCGCCCATGCTGGCCGGGGACTGACGGTGAAGGTCACTACGACCATAGCGTCGACTCCCACAACCTTCACGATAACCGTCAACCCGAGGAACTGCGGGGGCTCCTGGGGCCAGCCGGCCGAGCCCGAAGTCCTCCCACCCCCGATGCCGAAGAGAGAAGGTCCGGACCCGGCGCAGCGCAAGAAGTCGAAGGCGGCCCGGAAGGCGCGAAGGCGAAACCGGTGAAGGCGCTACGCCACAAATGGCGCCGGTATGGCGACCCTAAGCCCTCCACCCCGACCACGACCGCGTGGACGTGGCGCTGCGCCCGTTGCGGAAAGGACGCCTCGACGTCCCGATGGCGCCGGCGGCCCTGGAAGCTCGACCCACTACCGCCGCCCAGACCCCCGTCCGGGGACTGCGGCACCGAGCTAGTAGACCGAGTGCATGACCGTTAGAGGCGCTGCGCCCTTTCATACGACGAGGAGGACAACATGACCCATGATGAAGCCTTCGCCGCCGCCCAGAGTGCCGTCCGGGCCGCAAGCCTCCCGGGAGCCCGGCCCACTTCACCCCAGAGGGACGAAGAACTGCGCAGCGCCTTGGCCGCCGCCCAGACGGCCGTGGACGCCCTGACCGCGCTCGAGACCGAGCCCGGAACGCACCAGCATAGGGGCTTCGCCCAACACTGGGCCGCGGCGAAAGCCCACTGGGAGAGCACCCTGGAGGGCGCTGCGCCCTTGCCGGCCGAGACCTTCGTCCCCCCGGCCGTCGAGAGCTCCGAGCCCCATGTAGCCCCTCCCCGCGGCTCGCCGGGCTGGCGCCGCCCCCTGTAATGTCCGGCCGTGAGCACAATCCCGTCCAAGAAGTCCCGAGCCCTGCACTGCGCCGGAAGGTCGTTTCGCTGGACGGCCCGCTCGGGCAAGGGCCGCCTCATCGGGAACTCCGGCCCAGGCCTTAGCATCACCGTCCAGGAGGACGGCCAAAGCTCGGTCCTCCAAGCCCGGCTCTGGTCGAAGGCCTTCGCCGCCATGCACGACTACGACCAGGAGCACGGGCAGCACAGGGCCACGCTCCGCCCGTCCGACGTCGAAAAGCTGGTCCTGCACGCCCTCGAATCCGGCTGGGACCCCGCGTCCAAAACCCCGTTCACCCTCGTCGGATCCCTGGACCTCGGCGAATACACCCTCGGCTAAACCGCATGTCCTGCGACAAGTTCGACCCGGACTGCGACGACTGCCGCCCAAAGCTCCTGGATTGGGACTCCGGAACACTCCTCCCCGACGACAATCTCGAGGCCCGGGTCCTCCTGAAGGTCTGGCGCGAAGCGCCCGCCTCCCAGAAAGAAGGGTTCTGGCGCTGCGCCGCCAAGGGCAGCCGGGACCCGGCCGACGCCGAGCACGCCCGCAGCCTCTGGACGAAGGTCTCCGAGGACACGGAGGCCGCGTATGAGGAAAGGGACCGGCTCCGGGCCTCGAACTAGAGAGAGGGCGCGACCGGCTCCGGGCCTTTCACCAGGGCAACCCAAAACGACTGCGGACCTTCCCACCGGCCAACGGAGTGGACCCTCCAACCCTCTTGCATCATCTTCGTCACACACTTCTCCAACTCCTCGACCGACTGACAGCCCGGGTTACCCCGCACAACGATTTTGAACATAGGCCAGAATACAACCGGGGACCCGAAAGCGGGACCGTCGAAAGGGTATACCCTCCCAAAGAAGGGCCGTCCCCGCGAATATCAAACGAATAGTTCGGAAGTCGGGGACCCAGGGAGTTCCCCACGCATAAGCTTTCCCACCAAGAAGGGTTTACCTCGCCATATCCCTATATACCATGGGAAGGGATATATTTCCAGGTATATCCCCTACCGGGTATCCTACACTATCCTCCGGGCGGATAATTCCTTCAAGGTTCCCTTTCCCCTTTGGGGAAAGGGAACGAACTTCCGGAGCCCGGAATTGTGCGTCAAGCCCGCGAGCTCGACGACGCGGCGCGTCAGCCGATCGTCTCCTCGCAGACCGTCCCGCCGACCGATCGGACGGCCGCGCGGAAGAGGGCGACCTTGCCGCCCGTCAGGCCCCACGTCCCGTCCTGCAGCGAGGCGACGCAGATGGCCGAGCCCTGGCGGTGCACGACCATCGCGCCGTTATCCCACAGGTCGACCTGGTACTCGCGCTTGGAGAAGACGAGGGGAGAGCGGGAGAGGAGCTTGTTCATGCTCCCTTGTACGGCGGTCACCCGCCCATCTCCTCGCGCTTTCGCCGCGCATCCTTGGCACGCCGTTCTCTCGCGTCCCAGCTCTTGGCCTTGCACTGCAGGAGCATGCCGAGCACCACGAGGGACCGCGCCTTCTTCTGCTTCCTCTTCTTCGCCATGGTCGCCACCTCCGCTCCCTGGTACGGGCTCGGAGGGGCGACTTGCGGACGTCAGCGCCAGTCGCAGCGCTTGTAGGCACCTCCGGCCTGGGAGGGCTCCCACCCTCCGCACTCGTACTTCGTCTTGGCCCGCCGTGCCACGGGACGGGCCAAGGGAGCCTCTTTCGCCCTGTCGGCCAGCACGAGGACCGCCGAGGTCTCGAGGACGACGGGAGGGCTCTCCGTGAGGACCGCGGGGGCAGCCGGCCCTTCGACCGCCTGGACGGGCGGGACGACGGGGGACCAGGCCGCGTAGCAGAGGGCCGACACCGCGAGGACCGAGAGCGCTGCGAACACCGAAACGAGAACCTTCTTCATGGGCACCACCTCCAACGCCTGATACCGCGATCAGGGCGCGATGTGCGCCCCGTCGCGGTTCTTGCGTCAGACCAGGCCGTGCGGTGCCAGGAGGCACTCGACGCCGACGATCTCCTTCGAGAGCTCATCCCAGAGCCGGGTGAACGGCTTGGCCGTCGCCATCTTCTCGACCAGGCACTCGCGGCTCTGGACGAGGCAGACGATGTCCTCGAAGCCCGCGTCGCCTCGGTGGAGCCCGTGGCCTTCGAGGAGCCCCCGGATTCGCTCCTCCTGGTCCTGGACCTCGCCCCACGTCTTGCCCGACTGCATCACCGTGTCGCGTGAAAGCTCCGTGTTCATCGTCGCCACCTCCAACCCTTTCTACTCAGCGGCGGTTGAGGTTTGCGAAGGCCTGCGCTCGGCGTG
>Ga0315288_10000804_pt1 | contig 39984 bp, 35 predicted proteins | sample YL17G11_20_MG_FD_203454 | JGI IMG/M metagenome (GOLD analysis project Ga0315288, IMG submission 203454) | Sediment microbial communities from Yellowstone Lake, YNP, Wyoming, USA - YL17G11_20 | ecosystem: Environmental > Aquatic > Freshwater > Lake > Sediment | place: USA: Wyoming | collected...
GCTCAAAGTTTCTAAAGCTAATTTATCCAAGTTGAATCTCAAGCCCGCTAAATTTCACGGTGATTGGAATTATACCGTATATCCCAAAGGCCCCTAAGTGTTCATGTTAATTATGCGCAACCACTAATTATACGAGATATTTCTGAGCGGAAGAAGATGGAAGAAAAGCTTATTCAATCTGAAAAACTGAGAGCGCTGGGAGAGTTGTCAGGAGGAGTAGCCCATGATTTCAATAATGTGCTTGCGGCTATCCTGGGGAGGGTTCAGCTATTGAAGATGCATCTTGAGCCCCCTCCAGGGAAGCAGGGGAAAAGGAAATCGATGCGAGAGCTAAAGGAAGAGCTAAATGTTATAGAAAGGGCTGCACTGGATGGGGCAGAGACGGTTCGCAGGATTCAGGAGTTCTCAAGAAGGAGGGCTGATGAGAAAATATTTACCCGGGTTGATGTTAATGAACTGTTAGATAACACTCTAGAATTTACCAGAATGAGATGGAAAAATGAGGCTGAGTCGAAGGGGATAAGAATCAATATTAAAACAGAGTTTTTACCTCTTCCTTGCATTGCTGGAAGTCCTTCAGAGTTAAGAGAAGTATTTACCAATCTCATTAACAATGCCCTCGATGCTATGCCGCAGGGAGGTGAGATTAGAGTTACTACCTTTATGGATAATAGTCATGCTGTCATTAAAATTGAGGATACAGGGGATGGTATTCCGAAAGATATCAGAGAGAGAATATTTGATCCCTTCTTTACTACCAAAGGTGTTCAATCGACTGGGTTAGGTTTAAGTGTTTCCTATGGCATCGTCCATCGGCATCAAGGAACCATAGCGGTAGAGAGCATCGAAGATCAGGGGGCTACCTTTATTATACGACTTCCTCTCTCTGAGAACACAGTGAGGCAGAAAGGTAAGAGTGGGGAAATTACACATGTGCCCAGAGTACAAAGAAAAGCAAAGATTTTAGTGATTGAAGATGAAGAAGATGTACGGAAGCTTCTCGAAGATATTTTAATCGATGCCGGTCACGAAGTGTGTACTGCCACCGGTGGCAGCCAAGGAGTAGAGCTATTTAAGAGAGGAGATTTTGATCTGGTTCTGACAGATCTGGGGATGTCTGGGATGTCAGGATGGCAGGTTGCGGAAGAAATTAAGAAGGTCAATGGCAAGATACCCATTGCACTCATTACAGGATGGAGAGTACCACCAGATGAGTATGGGTTGAGAAAAAGTGGAATTGATTTGGTTATTAATAAGCCGTTCAAAGTAGAAGAAGTATTAAAATTGGTTCAAGAGGGACTATCATTTAAATAAGTTAACAATACGTGTAAATAGGGTACAGGAAAACTTCATGGATTGCATAAAAGCTAAAAACATTATCATCGACAAGGTGAAAGGTCTCCCTACTCTTCCAGATATGATTCATAAAGTGTTAGCGTTAGTGAAAGACGAGGACACCTCAGCAAAGGAATTGGGCCGCTTAATTTCCTATGATCAGGCGATTTCCTCTAGACTGTTAAAAGTTGCCAACTCAGCCTACTATGGATTCATGCAAAAGGTAGCAACTGTTCCGCACGCAATAGTCGTTTTAGGATTGAAAGAGGTCAAGAGCTTAGTGCTGGGGATAACAGTGTTTGATGCAATGAAGAATACAGAGGGTGATTCATCTTTGGTGCGTGAAGAATTGTGGATGCACTCCATAGGGTGTGCCCTCGCAGGCCAGCTCATCTGTAAGAAGGCAGGAGGAGTTGACACAGAGGCTGCTTTTACTGCCTCACTTCTCCATGATATCGGGAAACTAGTACTAAATGGTTTTTTCACTAAGGAGTATGGGAACGTGCTAGAGAAGGTGAGCACAAGTGGGGTGAGTGTGGTTAAGGCAGAGAAAGAGATAATGGGTTTTACCCACGCAGAGGTAGGAGGATGGCTCTGTGAACGGTGGAAGTTCCCTCCCCTCTTAGTGTCTCTAATCAAGTTTCATCATCAAGTGGAAAAGGCGCCTGCTCTTCATATCCGGATAACCTCAGTGGTTCATCTTGCAGACAGTGTGTGTAAGCGAGCCCACATTGGGAATAGTGGGGATACTATGATTTCTCCTCCTCACCCTCTTGCAGAAGAACAGCTTAAAGTGGGGGAGCATGATCTTGATGAAATGGTTGAGGAACTTAAACGAGAAGAAGAAAAGGTAGCATCATTTTTTAATGCGATACAATAGGTAGCAAATAATGGTTAAGGAACGGTATTTTAAAAGTAAAGAGGGAAAAACGATTGCAAGGGTTCACTGTTACGTAGACACGCTGCGAGATGCGAGCTTTCTTTTTGAGAAGAAGGTAGAGGAGCTATCGCTTCTCAAGCGAATAGGAGATATTGTTGGCTATATCTTTGACCAGGAGGTGTTTTACCGAAAGTTTATGGATATTCTTTTAGAGGAGACGAATGCAGAAAACTGCTCTTTTATGCTCATGGATGATGATGCTAACGGGTTAGTGCTCAAGATGGCGCGGGGAAGAAATGACGATGGCGCTTTTTTTGAGCATCCAAGGGATTCAGGAACCGTCTTTTCCTTGGGGGAAGGAGTTGCGGGGTTAGCAGCTCTTAAGAGAGAGACGATTCTACTCAACGAGGTAAAAAGAGACAAACGTTTTCAGGTGAGAGAGACATGTGTTCCCATTGGTTCGCTTTTATGTGTGCCGCTTATTTTTCAGGAAAAGTTGTTAGGTGTTATTAACTTAAGCCACACCCGCCCCCATGCCTTTAGTGAGAATGATAGAAGAGTGATGAAATTACTGTGTGCGTTTGTGGGTGCGATCATTGGCAATGCGATTGCCTATATTAGAGTACGAGATCAAGAGAAATTCAAAGCGATGTGTGAGGGGGTAAGGCTTGCTATCCTTCTCCTTGATCCTGAGACAATGAAAATCCTTGATTGTAATAGGTATACAGAGGACAGTTTAGGTTATAGCAGAGAGGAACTTATTGGTATAGAACATATCTTTGCTATAATTCCCCAGGGGGACAGAGAGAAAGCACCACACCTATTTACTGAAATAGCTAAAAAGGGCGGTACAGGATTTTACGAACTCTCATTTACGAAAAAGGACGGCAGTGTAATAATAGGTGAAATAAGCGGGGCAGTGATTAGCTATCAAGAAAAGAGTCTAATGCAGTTAATGATAAAGGATATCACTGAAAAGAAGGGGATGGAGGAAAGGCTTCTCCAAACCAAAAAGTTAACATCGCTGGGAGAATTGGCAGGAGGGGTAGCCCATGATTTTAACAATATGCTTGCTACCATCATTGGTAGAACTCAATTATTAAGGAAAAGCATTGAAACTCCCCTCGGGGTGGCAGAGCGAAGTAAATCAATACGTGATCTGAAAAAGAGTTTAGAAATTATAGAGAAGGCAGCCTTCGACGGGGCAGAGACAGTTCGCAGGATTCAGGAGTTTTCGGGGAGGAGGGAGGATGATAGGCATTTTAGCTCAGTTAACCTAAAGGAGGTGGTAGAGCAGGCACTGGAGTTCACCAGGGTGAGATGGAAGAATGAGGCCGAGTTGAAAGGGATACCCATTAGCATTCAAAAAAAGATTTCACCTGTTCCTCCCATAGCAGGTAATTCTACTGAGCTCAGGGAGGTATTGATCAATCTTATCATCAATGCCATTGAGGCCATGCCAGATGGTGGGAGTATTAAGATAAATAATTTATAGGCAAAAACACTATGCCTTTGTTAAAGTAGAGGATACAGGGACTGGTATTTCAAACGCTATAGGAGAGAGGATCTTTGACCCCTTTTTCACCACCAAAGGTGTTCAGTCAACCGGCTTAGGCTTAAGTGTATCCTATGGTATCATCAACCGTCATAGGGGAACAATCACCGTAGAAAGTGTAGAAGGTAAAGGTACCACCTTTACTATAAAGCTGCCTCTATCCGAGAGAGCAGGTGAAGAGACGCGCGACGAGAAGGAGGTCAACATTGTCCAGAAAGAGCAGAGAAAAGGTAGAATCTTAGTTATTGAGGATGAAGAAGATGTGCGGGAGTTACTAAAAGATGTTTTAAGAGATGGCGGTCATGAGGTTGAAACTGCCCCTGATGGTAAGCAGGCGCTAGAAATATTTAAGAAGGATAGATTTGATCTTGTTTTTACCGATTTAGGAATGCCTGGAATGTCAGGGTGGCAGGTTGCGGAAGAAATTAAGAAGATCAATGGCAAGATACCCATTGCGCTCATTACAGGATGGAAAGTCCAGTTAGATAAGACCAAATTGAAAGAAAGTGGAGTAGATTTTGTGATCAACAAGCCTTTCCTGATACATCACATACTCCAATTAGTTGAACAAGGGTTAAGAGTTAAAAAGGGGGGGGAAGAAATCTAAATAAATGCTAGGGGCGCCCAAGATGTCAGACAAGAGAATTTTACTGGTTGATGATGAAGAAATAATTCTTGATACCTATTCTTCTCTCTTGAGTGAGAAAGGGTACTATGTAGCTACTGCCTGTAGTGGAAGTGAAGCCCTTGCGAAATGTTTTAAGCAGCCCTTTGATCTTATTATAACAGATTTAGCTATGATGAATGGAGATGGCTTAACAGTGTTGGAGGAGATTAAAGCCAAGTCTCCCCATACACAAGTGATAATTCTCACAGGTACAAGATCTAAGGTTATGAGTGAGTTTGTGTCAAGGCTTGGAGCTTATGCATTAATCGAAAAACCATGCAGTAATGAGTTTTTCCTCTCCTGTATCAAGGATGCCTTAATGAAGGTGAGGACGTTACTATAAAAAATACCTATCGCTTAAAACATCTCTAAATCTTACCCCTCTACCAGTGAAAATTGAGAACTTGCAGACTTTGTAGGTTCTTTTTTTTCTCTACTATGCTTACCCTTATCACTAAGAGGAGATAAAAATGGTTTTTAGTTTTTTATCAAGATTACCGATAACTCTTTGCTGCAGGTTAATACTAAGTGCGTTACTGGAGATAAAAGAACGTGTGAAGCAGAGGGAGAGCAGACGTCTGTTACCAAGCTCCTGAGCTTGGAGGAGGGAAGAGATGAAAAAAAATTTTATAATGAGATTTTTTATATTAATGCTCTCTGGTGCCCACCGTTGTGGAAACGGGATATGTAGTTGCTACTATTACTGTTGACGAGACTCTGTCTACGATCACCATTACCCCCGATTCCTTCATCCTCTATCCAGATGAAACGGTGCAGCTTTCTGCCTCTGCGCTCTATGCTAATTTTACCACAGAGGATATTACCAGTATATGTGGAGGAGTTAGCCCCAGAGCAGTATATGCTTACGGTTGAGAAAATAGGGAACGGCAGCGGTACTATTACCAGTGATCTAGAAGGAATCGATTGTGGCGATGACTGTGCTGAATTATACCCTACAGGTACTGAAGTTGCCCTTACCGCTGTGGAGAGTTCTATTCAATCTTTGAAGGCTGGTCGGGTGGTGGATGTTCAGGTACAGGGACCTGTAGTGTCACCCTGAATGAAAGTATTACGGTCAACGCAACTTTTACCCTCTCTCCACTCACTACCTCTACTACTTCCACAGTTTCACCTGAGCCCTGCCCCGTAGAGGAGATCTATGGAGAGGGTTCAGAAGTTGTACAACTGGTGAGAGATTTCCGGGATAGTGTGTTGAGCAGAACCACCGAAGGGCAGGAACTTATAAGATTGTACTATCGATTGAGTCCTGCAATTGTGGAGGCACTAGAAGGAGATGAAGAATTCAAAGAAGAGGCAAAGGAAATGATTGATGATATTCTGACCTTGATAGGTACAGAAGTAAAATAGTTTTTCTGCTATCGATAAGAAGATACTTTTAGTCCCTCAGCAGAGAACACTGAGGGACTTTTTTTTACTATGGTTTACCTGTTTTATATTAATTATTTTTTTAATCCCCTAACCGATATTCAAGTATGGTATAAGAATACGATAGGGAATAGTAAAGATAATTTTAGGTAGGGACGGGTTTAAAATGGATATGGTGTTTGGCCGTTCCCCCTACTACAGCGGGCAGTGCCACTCACGGAGCAAGCCTTGATACTTCTTCGAAATAATAAAAGGAGTAGAATAGATGAAAGAAAGATTCCGAACATTCATTATCTCTTCACCATTTGTGTGATGATTGGTTTACTCCTCACCGGCTGTGAAGTGAGACAGAGCCCACTACCATTGTCGCAAATCAATTATTTTGGGTATCAGATTGAGAATATCAGTGAGGATGGGGCAGTCGATGACCTCGCAAATTCCCGCTATGATATGCTCGTTATTGATCCCACCCGGACAGATGTCGAAAACAGTGATTTTGATACTAAAGGCATGGTTGGAAAGTTGAAAGAGACAAGGGCACATGACGGTATTCACCGTAAGCTCATCATTGCCTACATTGATATTGGGGAAGCTGAGGACTGGCGGTGGTATTGGACCTGGTCGAAGGAGTGGGATCAGGGAGAACCACGGCCAGAGGATTGGCCAGAGTATATACTCACTCACGACCCCGATGGGTGGGAGGGAAATTACCCAGTTGCCTATTGGGATGAGCGGTGGAAGGATATTGTTATTTATGGAGAGAATCAGATGCTGGATACTGAGAGAGATTACAATAGCATTATCGATGAAGTCATTACAGATGGGTTTGATGGTATTTACCTTGATTGGGTGGAGGCATTTGAAAATGAAGTGGTTAAAGCCGAGGCAGAGAAACTGGGAAAAGACCCTGCCATTGAAATGATTAATTTTATTCAAGAAATGAGGAACTATGCTGAGCAGAGGGTTTCTCACTTCATTATCATCCAACAGAATACCTCATCCTTAATTGATGGGCACAGTGGTGAATTGCTTTCTGTAATCGATGCTATTTCCCAGGAGGCAATTTGGTATGATGGAGATGCAACTGATGACTGGAATGACCCCTCCGGTCATGACATTCCTAATGAGCAATCTCTGATAGAGTACTATATACACTATCTCGATCAGTATCTGAAAGAAGGTATTCCGGTGTTTGATGTGGAGTATGTGCTTGATTATACAGCCGATGCCTATAGTAAATCGTATGCCAAGGGGTATACCCCCTATTGCACCAGGAGATCTTTATCAGATCTCACCACTACACCACCACCCGGTTATTAAGCAAGGGGGTGTTTTTTGCTCCATTTTAAAGAGGTAAGCCATGAATACTAAAGGAAGGAATATCTTTACCCTTTTACCACTACTGATGTTTTCTTTCTTTCTTTTCCCTTCATGCGATGAATGGGGACCTTATTCCCCCTGGCCTGCAGCCCGTGATCCACGGATTTATGCCACAAATTTTCCGGAGTGGATGTTTTCCATGCGGCTTTGGCCTTTTGATATTCTCACCCCTGAGATGTCGGATGCGGAGATCGACGAGCGGCTCGGAAGTACAGTGGAGGTGAGTGCTAATGTAGTCATTTTTTACATAGAGTCTGAACACATGTTCGAAACCTTTGTGGTGGAGGAGGGCTTTCAAAAGGTTATTGAGCGAATAAAATACCTTACCCTAAGAGCGGGAGCTCTTGGACTGAAAACCATTGTGTATGTGAACGGACTGGAAGTTATGACAAGGGGTGCCTATGATGAAAACTGTAACTCCACCGGTATCCCCACTATGGCTAACAGCTACCCTGGTTGGCTTCAGAGGGATCTTGACGATGCCACCATTGTGTATGGATGTCAGAGCTCGGGATGGCTTGAGCCAGACTGGGAAGATGCCTGGGTATCGCCTTATTCCGGGTACAGGGATTTTTTAAAAAAACGGATTGAGGAGCTGACATCTGCTGGGGTAGATGGGATTTATATCGATGCCTGTTTTCTCCCCGGGTTTCAGCCTGACGAAGAGCACTTCCGCTGGGGAAGTACTGACCCAGCGTTTGCTGCGGCATTCAAGGAGTATACGGGGTTTGAGGTACCTGAAGAAGAAGACTTGGAGTCCGAAGTATTTCGGGCTTTTCTCTCTTTCCGACACATTGCTATTGCTGACTACTTGGAGGATTTGGCAAAAACTGCGTGGGATAATGGACTCGTACCCTTCTGGGAATCCTCTACCGGTGATACTCCAGAGGGAACTAGGCTCGGTAACGAAACTGCGGTTACGGGCCGTTGTGGATTGGGATTTTCACCAGAAGTTGAGACGGGGGGTGACTGGCTGGTAGCGCTGCGCATGGCAAAGACTGCTCGTGAGTTAAATCAGGAGCGTCCTATGATTTATCTGAGCTGGTCAACTGGAAAGGATGAGGCTACTATGGAGTTTGCTGTGGCAATTGCCCACTCCAATAACTATTACCCGACAGCTGATAGCCCTATCCCTGAGGGTGCTTTTGATCTTTTGGATTGCCTAGAGGAAATGTTTGATCGCCGCGTTCCCTATGGAGGTGATGTGGCATTGGTCTATTCTGTGCGCAATAAGGATTGTACTTTAAATGATAGCTCATTTTTCGACTGCTATGTCGAAGCGTATGGTAAGCTTATCGCACGGCATATTCCTTTTAAAATAGTGACCCTGGAATATTTACAGGAAGAAGGACTGGAAGGAATAACCACTGCTATTTTGCCTGGGCTTCAAGGGATATCAGATGAGGAAGCAGCGATTCTTTCAAAGAAACGTGTAGTTCCGGTAGGAGAGAGGGTGGGCACGCGCAATGAGAACTGGAATATCCGTGACAATCCTTTGATATTTAGCCAGCAAGTGACTCTGAATGATATTACACCTGCACTCCCCTTTGGGCTGGATGCCTCTGAAGGGACAGTGATTGAGTATTATGGTGACCTAGAGGGAAAACATACCATGTATCTTTTTGCGGTTTCTCCTAATCCCTCAGGTATGATAACCCTGCATGCTGCGCCTGGTAGAGAACTTACTGTCACTGTGTATAGGTTAGGAAATACGAGTACAGAACAATCTGGTTATGAGGTGGCAATCGTCGTTGATTCCCCTTTGATGGTGCTGGCAGTATCTGAGAAATAGGGTGATTATTGAGTTAATGGGAAGGAGGAGAGGAAACTAAAGTGAAAAGCAACTCTTTAATAAAAAAACTTTTAAGCTTTTCTGTGGTAGGAATTATGTTGATCACAGGATTATTGGCCAGCGCGTTACACCAGATATTTTCGCATGCCGCACTGAGTGATTCCAACAGCTACTATGTTGCTCCTAGTGGTGATGATAATAATCCTGGGACGGAGTCTCAACCTTGGGCGACTATCCAAAAGGCCTGCGACACTGTTTCTCCAGGAAGTACGGTGTATGTGAAGGCTGGGACTTATCACGAGAAGATATCGGTTGAGGTTTCCGGCACGGCAGATGGGGGGTATGTCACCATAAGAAATTATGAAGATGATAGGGTAGTGATTGATGGAACAGGGGTACTAGAGACAAATGTGGTCTATATTGAGAATAAGGATTACATAAAAATAATCGGGTTTGAGATTTGTAATAATTTAAACGTAAGTGACGGCTCCGGTATTCGCATTGAGGGATCGGGTGAACACATTGAAATCAGCAATAACAAGATTTATGAGATAAGGGGTAGCGATGCCATGGGTATTACTGTGTATGGCACAGATGCAGCGAAGTCCATTTCCCATCTCAAAGTAGACGGAAATCAGATATACAACTGTGACCCGGCGCACAGTGAGGCACTGACCTTAAATGGAAATGTTGATAATTTCGAGGTAACCAATAATATCGTTCGTGACGTTAACAATATTGGTATTGATTTTATTGGGGGAGAGAGGATGTGTCCGGATGATGCTAAAGATGCTGCACGCAATGGTGTATGTCGGGGTAATCTGGTGTACAATGCACACTCCAGTTATGGAGGGGGATACGCGGCAGGAATATACATAGATGGAGGGAACCATATTACTGTAGAAAGAAATATAGTACACAACTGTGACGTAGGGATTGAGGTGGGCTGTGAGATAGGGGGTAAAGTTGCCTACGATAACCTGGTGCGTGATAATTTTGTGTTTAATAATGATAAAAGGGGTATAGAGTTTGGAGGATATGAGTATCCCACTACGGGTAAGGTACTAAACTGTAAGTTTTTCAATAATTCCTGCTTTAATAACGATACTATGGGTACCGGTTCAGGGGAGTTGTATATTGAATATGCTGAAGGTTGTGAGGTAAAAAATAACATCTTTTACTGCTCTTCACAGAATAGGTTGCTGGTCGTCTCGGCGGTCAACAGTAACAATATCATTACACTTGATTACAATTTATGGTTTGCTAATGCGGGGGCTGAAAGTGTTACCATCGATTGGAGAGGTGAAGTATACGAAGGTTACAGTGCATATATCTCAGGGAGCGGTCAGGATACCCATTCTCAGTTTGATGATCCACAGTTTGTGAGCAATGCACCTGTTAATCCTGATTTACATATTATAACCGGGTCTCCTGCGATAGATAACGGTGACCCTGCCTTTGTTCCTGACCCAGAAGAACTTGATATAGATGGTGGTGCAAGGGTTCATGGTTCTCGAGTGGATATCGGTGCAGATGAGTACGGTGATACGAGTCAAACAACCACAACCACCATTGAAGAGGAGACGTGTTTTATTGAAGAGGTCTATGGTACGCATTCTGAAACAACAGCGCTCTTAAGGAATTTAAGGGATGATGTTTTGCTTAAAACACCTGAAGGTCAAGAGATGATAAGGATGTACTATGAGTGGAGTCCGGTAGTGCTGAAGATGATGGAGGAAGATAAAGATTTTAGAAAGAGCGTTATCTCATTATTTGATGCAATGCTTCACTTGATGGTTTTATGATTAAAGAATCTCCAATTATAGAAAAAATTTAAATTAAAACTCAGTGGGGGCGTGAGACAGTTTTTATAATATGATATATTTATAATAAAATGATTAAAATTTATTAATATTAACTTATTTATACTTAAATTAACTTAAATAAATAGATAATATCTATAAGTTAGAATGAGTATTAATAAATTATTTATTCTTTGATAGCTTAGCCCCTAAAGCGAACTAATTTTATAACTATTTGAAAAATAATTATTTTATTAATATATCGATGGTATATAGCACCATTGCTTCCTTGCTGGTGTTAGGGTAATTTGCCTACTGCACACCATAACCAGCTGCATGGTATTAAAAAAAGTTTTTATTAGTAGCATAAAATTTTTGAATATGCTACTATGGTTTCGCTGGTTGTGGAACAAGTCCCTCCTTGTTATGGCATCGATTTTCTAAAACAATGCCATTCCATAACCAGCTTTTTTTATTCAAGTAAAGTTTTTTTCCACTCTACCCAACGTTGTTAACCCCATTACCTTATCATACTTGGGGAAATCCTCTATAGAGTCCTTCACCCCTGGTGCTGTGCAGAGCGTCAATGAATTCCTTTTTTGTAATCATTCGACTGAGTTCAGGGAACTCTGAAGCCTTATATTGCGGTCGATATTGACTCATTACATTCACATAGGAGTGAGGAGAAATCTCAGTAGCGATAAAGTGCATGAGCTCCGTGGTGCCTGCTAACCCGTGTGGCATGATCAGGTGCCTTATTAATAGCCCCCTTTCTCCTATCCCTTCAGGATTGATGTGTAAGTTACCTACCTGTCTATGCATTTCTTTTACTACTTTTCTGATTACCTCCGGGTAGTCGGGGGCGTGGGCGTATTTTTCTGCTACCTTTTTATCTGCAAATTTCACATCAGGCATGTAGATATCAATAATGCCATCAAGTAAAGCCATTACCTCAAGAGATTCGTAACCACCACAGTTGTACACCAGTGGTATGTGCAATCCAAGATCAATGGCATAAGGCAGAGCAGCTATTATTTGTGGTACATAGTGGGTAGGGGTAACGAAATTGATATTGTGACATCCCCGTTTTTGCAGTGAATACATGTAGTCTGCGAGCTGTTCAGAAGTGACAGCGTCTCCCCGCCCTTGATGGCTGATGTCAGAGTTCTGGCAAAAAATGCACCGCAAATTGCAATGGGTTAAAAAGATAGTACCTGACCCATGGGTTCCAACCAGAGGCGGCTCTTCACCAAAGTGGGGGAAGACGCTTGATACCATCAATTGTTCACCTGCTCGGCAGAATCCCAGCTCTCCCTGTAAACGATTCACACCACACTGACGGGGGCATAATGTACAATTTTTTAGAATATCCCATAGGGCGCTAATTCTCTTTTGAAGTTCATTCGATTTGTGCAGTGTGAGATAGTGCGGGAGGTAATTCATTGTTAATCTTTTTTTAAAATTGTCCGATATGATAGATGCAATTCAATTTATATAAATACCATATCTTAATTTGAAATAGCCTTCAATACTATACTGATATATAGTGTGATAGTGTAGCTCGTTTCTCCCTTTGGAAAGAGTAATGGATTTCACGCATCGTAAGGTTTAAATATTTTTTTTGTTGATCTCAGTGGAACCGAACAATGGCAAAATTCATCTTAGAGTTTAATGCTATAAAGCTTAAAGAGATTACTATTGATAGTGAGACTATTACCATTGGGAGGAAAGAGGATAACCAGGTGGTAATTGATAACTTGGCTGTTTCAGGTCACCACGCGAGGGTGGTAAGAGAGGGAAACAGTTATATTATAGAAGACTTAGCAAGTACCAGTGGCACATTGGTTAATGGAACGAAGGTTGTTCAGTGCGAATTGCATGAGGGGGATCATATATTAATTGGTAAGCATACCTTAGTCTTCAAAAAGGAAGATGGAGTAAATAGAAAAGCCAGTAGCCCTCCTGTTAAAGGTGAAGGGCGTGGAATCAGTACCGAAAGGGATCGAGAATTCTATGCTAAAAACCTAGAGCAGATGATGAAAGAGGAGAAAACAGAAGAAGGACCTCTGGGGATTATCTCTTATATCTTAACTAGTGGAGAGGTAAAGAAAGTAACGCTCACCAAAAATGTGACCATTATTGGGAAGGGAGAAAATGCAGACGTAAAGGTGGATGGTTTATTCGTGGGAAAGTCTGCGTTAGTGATCCATAAGAGGTCGGGTGCCTTTTATATCTCCCGGGGAGACGGAGTGAATTCACCCAAGGTAAATGGAGAAAAAATTAAAGGACACATAAGACTGAGGGATAATGATTTTATAGAAATAGGTTATACCAAAATGCACTTTTCAGTGAAAGAAGCGTAATAGCTACCTACCTTGCTCTGTCTCCAGTACTTCGAGAAGGTGGAGCACCTTAATTTTCATCCCCCTTTGATGAATCCCATCTATAAAGTGAAGCATGCATCCACTGCAGCTGGTCGCTACCATCTCAACCCCCATTTCCTTTAACATGTCTAATTTGTGGTTTAAAATCTCCAGGGAAAGGCCATAGTGGGTGAGGTTAAAGAGGCCACCCATCCCGCAACATCTCGCTGCCTCTTTCATCTCGACATAGGTCAGGTGAGAAAGTGATTTGAGGATTTCTCTGGGTTCTCGGGTGATACCGAGCGTACGATTGAGGTGGCAGGGGTCGTGGTAGGTTATTGTAGGGAGTGGGTCTTTTGGGGAGGAAGATTTTTGCAGTGCTGAGGGGAGGAAGTTCATTTCCTGGGTAAGGTATTGTGAGATGTCCATGATTTTGTTGCTGAAACGTTCAACTTTCTTCTGCGTTTCAGGGTCAGCGTTCTTAAAAAGGCGGGGGTAGAAAGCTTTAAGGGTCGCTGCACAGGATGCGCATGTAGTTATGATTGTGTCAGGATTAAACTGCTCAAAAGCGTTAATGTTGGAGAGGGCAAGTTTTTGGGTTGATTGCCAGTCACCTGAGCCAAAGGCAATTAACCCGCAGCATGTTTGCTCATGAGGGATGACAAGAGAAGTTCCCTGGCGGTTAAGGATACGCACAGTGGTTTCACCCAGGTGGGGGAAAAGGTAATTGGTGACACATCCTACGAAATAACCTACGCACCTTTTTTCTTGTGGTGACTTTACCAGAGAAGGGTGAGAGTGAAGGAAAAATCTTTTGGCAAGCGGAGGTATCAATCGCCTTTTATCAAGGTAGGGCAAGGAGAAACGAAGGTGGAGACCGCTTTCTTGGGGAACCTTTTCTAGCAGGAGGCCTTGGAGAAGAGAACCTGCCTTTAGGTAAGAGGGGAGTACACGGGGTGAGGAGCGTAGGAGCAGGAAGAGGAGTTTTTTAGCGAAAGGCAATCCGCGATGGACTACTAGTTCCTTTCGTGCTTCAAGAAGAATTTCTTCGACTCTCACATTGTTAGGGCAGCCTTCCCCACAGGCGTTACAGATCAAACAGGAAGACAAGAGGTCTTTGAGTTTACTGGTAAGCTGGATCTCCCCTGTGCTAAGTGATTCGATGAGGCTCAGCTTCCCCCGGGCGGTAGTGACCTCTGAGAGGGTTTCAGCATAGATAGGACAGGATGCCAGACAGGCGCCACATTTAACACAACGGGAGGCTTCTTTACTTAGTTCCTTGAGTATACTCATGATTGTAAAGAAAGTTTCCCTGGATTAAGGATGAGGTTGGGGTCAAAGAGGTTTTTTATCTGTTTCATGAGGGCGAGATTTTTCTTCCCTATCTCCATTTCCAGGTAGGGGGCCTTGGTAATCCCTATCCCATGTTCACCAGAGATGGTTCCCCCGAGTTCCAGAGTAGCCTGAAAGATTTCCTTCACCGCCAGCTCCGCCCTCTTTTCTTCATCAGGGTTTTCTTTGTTAATCATCAGGTTAGTGTGGATATTACCATCTCCCGCATGGCCAAAATTTACATTAATAAGCTGGTAGCGTCGTGCGATTTCATTAATGCGCCTGATAATCTGAGGGATGCAGTTGATGGGAACATTGATATCCTCATTAATTTTATGAGGGTTGAGTTTCAAAAGGGCTGGTGAGATGGAGCGTCTGGCTTTCCACACGCGCTCTTCTTCCTCCTGATCCTGGGCAATGGTTACTTCGCTCGCAGCATTTTTTACACAGATGGTTTTTATATGCTCGCAGTGTCTGGTCACAGTGGTGATCTCGCCATCTACCTCAATAAGAAGAAGGGCTTCGGCGTGGGTAGGAAGACCCATGTGGAGGTAATCCTCTACGCAACGGATTGCTGCCTGATCAATAAATTCAAGGGTAGAGGGGATGATCCGTTCGTGGATAATAGAAGAAACGGTGTGTGCTGCATCATCGATCTTAGGAAAGATTGCCAGCATGGTTTTTCTTGCTTCAGGCAGGGGAATGAGTTTCACAATGATTTTTGTGATAATACCCAGGGTCCCCTCAGAACCTACCATGAGACTGGTGAGATCATATCCAGCCACACCTTTGAGGGTGTGAACCCCGGTGTTGATAATTTCTCCCGTTGGTAACACAACCTCCAACCCTAAAACGTAGTTTTTGGTTACCCCGTATTTGAGGCAGCGGGGTCCACCCGCACACACTGCTACATTACCACCCATGGTTGAGAATTTTAAGCTCGCGGGGTCTGGGGGATAAAAGAGACCCAGGGCTTCCACCTTCTCTTGGAACGTTCCAGTCACTACCCCTGGTTCTACTATGGCAATGAGGTTTTCTGGCTCTATCGTTATTATTCGGTTCATCTTGGTGAGGGCGAGCACTAATCCCCCTTCTACTGGGAGCGATCCCCCCACAAAGCCTGATCCTGCTCCGCGCGGTATAACGGGGAAGTGGTACCGATTGGCGAGCACCATAATTTCAGCAATCTGCTGGGGATTATGGGGAAAAGCTACCGCTTCGGGTAAAAATTTCTGGTTGGTTGCATCAAAAGAATAACACAGAAGTTCTTCCCTAGCGGTGAGGAGGTGATCTTTTCCAACGATAGTAGCGATTTCGCCGAGTGCCTTTTTTACCATAGGTGTTCGTCTGCCTTTGATATTGTTGAGTTCTTTGTGCTCTCAAATGTACCTTTTTATTAAGATGGTGTCAAGAACCACTGTGTTCAATGATCCGCGGTGTAAGGAACGTAGTAACCATAGAGAAAAAGGTACTATAGTATACGCTTAGCAGAGCTATGGATACTTTCATGATAATTATTAAATTTTATTTACGCCTCCTTTGTATAGTGCTCTATTTTTCTTGACTTTAGTATTAAAATTTTCTATGTAAACTGCTTGTTAGTCGGGTGAAATCTAATGATAAGATTTGATGAATGGTATGGACGGCGTTACTATACCAGGAGAAAAGGAGGATGGTATGAGAGAAGTAGTTGTGGTGAGTGGAGTGAGAACAGCGATTGGTACCTTCGGGGGAGCTATTAGAGACATCCCGGTGGTGAACTTGGGTTCTCTAGTGATTAAGGAGGTAGTAAAGAAAGCTAAACTGAGACCACAATCTTCTGAAAAGCTTTTGGGTTACGCCCCTGATAAGTTGAAGGGCAAAGGGTTGATTGAGCTTGAGAAGAAAAATTATGATTACGATGGTTCGTTTCAAGAAGTCCAGATAGATGAAGTTATCATGGGAAATGTGCTTCAGACTGGTCAAGGACAGAATACAGCGCGGCAGGCAATGATTTCCGCCGGCGTTTCAAAAGAAGCCTCTGCCTTCACCATCAATAAGGTGTGTGCGTCAGGATTGAAGGCAGTTGTCCTGGGAGCGCAGGCAATCCAGCTCGGCCAGGCTGAAGTGGTTATCGCAGGTGGCATGGAGAGTATGAGCAATGTCCCCTATGGTCTTCCTAGAGCGCGCTGGGGCTACCGGATGGATGTGAATACAAAAGGGGAGTTAAATGACCTGATGGTGTTAGATGGATTGTGGGAGATTTTTTATGGGTACCATATGGGCTTAACCGCAGAAAATATTGCAGAAATGTATGGTATTACCAGGAAGGAGCAGGACGAGCTGGGTCTTTTGAGTCATCAGCGTGCACGAGCGGCCATACAGAGTGGGCTCTTTAAGGAGGAGATTACGCCCGTCATAATGCCCCAAAAGAAGGGTGACCCTATTGTGTTTGATACCGATGAACGTCCTATGGATACCAGCCTGGAAAAGATGGCTAAATTGCCTTCGGTTTTTAAAAAGGACGGTACGGTTACTGCAGGTAATGCCTCTGGCATCAACGATGCAGCAGCAGCCTTGCTCCTTATGTCCAAGGAAAAGGCTCAACAATTAAATTTAAAACCGTGGGTAACCGTTAAAGCATATGCCTCCGGTGGCATTGATCCAGCCTATATGGGTCTTGGACCTATTCCTGCAGTAAGAAAGGTGTTAGAGAAGGCACAACTCACCATTAAGGATATCGAGGTGATTGAGTTAAATGAGGCATTTGCCTCTCAAGCTATTGCCTGCATGAGGGAGTTGAACATGAGTATGGATAAGACCAATCCTTTGGGAAGCGGTATTTCTTTGGGACATCCTATTGGTTGCACCGGTGCCAGACTACTGGTGACTATTGCTCATGAGATGAAGAGGAAGAACTATAAATATGGTCTGGTGACCATGTGTATCGGTGGCGGTCAGGGAATGGCAATGATTGTAGAAAAATAACTCCTTTTTAAGGACAGGTGAATAATGGATAGAACTGAGTTTAGAATCTTATTTGTTTTCCTGTTGCTTATAGCAGGTTGCTGCAATGCGCTGCAGCAGTCTCGGAATCTTAAGATTCCTCCCTATGTTGTTGAGTACTACCACTATGATAAGCCCGACAAACCGACGGATGAAGAGAAGGAGAGTGGAGGATGGGGTAGTTACACCTGGGATAACGGTTTCAAGATGGATTTTAAAATAGATAGAGTAGAAGAGAGTGGCATCTATTTCTACAGGATGCTCTGTCGCGCTCATAATACGTTGCAGGATAAGATTGTTCTTGGAGATAGGAGCTTTGAGCTTTTGGATAGTACGACCAGTGCTGCGATCGAGCGGGTAGAGTGCTGGAATTGGCAGAAAGTAAGTTATCCCTGTAATGTTGCTACCATTGAGGCACGCGGGGAGATGGTAAAGGAGATACGTTTCGGCTATTCTATTGATGAGAGATTTGCACGGGGCTTACGAATTCTAATCAATGGCCTCGATTTTGCTGAAAGCGGGGTTGTGATTGATTTTTATGCGCGAAGAGGCCCCAGTAAATAGTGTGAATTCCTTGCCCTACCTCTCAGCTCTGCTCTTTTATCACGATTAAAGTTTTATATCCTCAGCAGAGATACATTCCACTAGAAAGGTACATGCCGTGAGCCTTCCAAAAACAAAAGGGATTTCGCAGATCGAACATAAAATGGTGGGAGTGGATGAACACTCCCTTCGCTATCAGACGCTTCAGGCGGCGAAGCAGTTTAAAACTTCCTGGGTTGAACTCGGCCACTACTTGCAAACGGTGTGGAACGAGAAGCACTATAAGGGCTGGGGATTTATAAGCTTTGAGAGCTATTGCACAAAGGAAATAGGTATCAGAACCTCAACTGCTTTGAAACTCCTCCGTTCTTACTACTTTCTTGAGAGGGAAGAGCCGGAATTCTTAAAAACGGGTTTGGCTGAATCAGATAAAGTTGTGGAGCTCCCCAGCTTTGAATCCGTTGACATTCTAAGACTCGCAAAAGATAAAAAGGGTTTGCATGAAGGAGATTACCAGGATCTCAGGCACTATGTGCTCAACAAGGGGGAAGGACCCAAGGAAGTAAGGGGCAAGCTTAAGAATATACTTGAGTCTTATACCACCTCTGATCCAGAAGGAGAGAAAAAGAAAAGAAACGGCACGGTTAATCGTTTGCTCGGTACTTTGATCAATCTTAAAAGAGAAATAGAGACTACTGGCGTTCTTTCTAGCAAGATTGTGAGGGAAATAGACCAGCTTATTGAGAAAATTGAGGCAGAGAGGTAAGGTAGAGTAGTGAAACACATTGATCCTTTAGCCAGGGTAAGTGAAAAGGCGCATATTGACGATGGGGTGGTGATTGGACCATGGGTAATGATAGAGGATGAGGTGATAATTGGTGAGGGAACCCGTATTGATGCCCATTCTGTCATAAGGAGAGGAACCACTATCGGGAAGTTCAATGAGATTCATCCCAGTGTGGTTATCGGTGAAGAACCCCAGGACTTGGTCTTTGACAGGAGTGCGGTGAGCTATGTTACCATAGGGGATCACAACACTATTCGTGAGTTTGCCACTATTCACCGGGGCACCCAGCCAGAGTCATCTACTATCATTGGAGACTACAATTACCTGATGGCTGTTTCGCACGTCGCCCATAACTGCATCATAGGCAATCACGTGGTGATTTGTAACTGTGCGCTTCTCTCCGGCCACGTAGAGATTGACGATTACGGATTTATCTCAGGCGGAGTGGTGATCCAGCAGTATGCAAGGATTGGTACAATGGCAATCGTGGGTGGGAATACCCGGGTCAATACCAATATTCCACCTTTCATCCGGGCAGTGGGGTACGATGCGGAGGCTTACGGTCTCAATATAGTGGGGCTAAAACGACGAGGCTTACCCAGGGAAACTATTTCAAAGTTAAACCAGGCGTATAAGATTCTCTTCAGATCACCTTTCAGGTTGGAGGAGAAACTCAAGAAGATTGAAAGGGAGATTGATTGTGAAGAAGTACGGCACTTGGTTGCCTTTATCCGCAAACCTTCCCGCTACGGTTTCTGCAGGGAGGTAAAATTTAAAGGGAAAGATGAAGAATCGTCAGTTCTTTAGCGCGTAAATCGTGAATAGTGAATCGTAGATGGTGAATGGTAAATTGATAGCGGTTGGCTGAAGGCTGACGGCTTTATTTTTTTTCGCGATACATTGAAAGCATCTTTAAAAATTCTGGATGTACCTCGTATCCCAACCTGAGTGCCTCAGACAACTAAGTCATCCCAGTTGACAAAATCATTATCTAAAGTAGGCAGGTAAATGCATAAGGTAACGCCAGCGATAATCGTGGCAGCGATCCAAGGTTTTTTCACTGTAAATAAAAGGGGAGGTTGTTGAAAACTTTCACTTCTCACAAATCAAGCGCTTCTATACCACGCAAGACTAAATTAAAAGCTCATCGCATGCTTCATCATATAATATCTCAATTGAAGTATTCAAGACATCGAGAAGAGGGACTTTAAACGTAAAAGGATTTTCTGAAGATGGAGATCACCTCGGCTGTGTGTAAGAAAGGAGACCCCATAGCGAAGATAGCGAGGGGTGCGGGGATCTTTTACCGCTGCGGTTGTCAAAGTCATTTGCAACGTAGAATCGCTTAAAGTGAAAGAATTGAGCAACGTCCCCTCCGGTCACAAAATAAAACTCTGCCCCCGGGGAATTCCAATGAAAACAAAACAACAAAATTCCACTTTTTCAGAGCGACTACTGACAAGTGGGATTTTTCTGTTTATGGATAGGATAGGATTACGGAGTCGAAAAATTAAAAACTAGTAGGTTGATGAATAGTCCGAAATGCTACCCCATCCACATATACATAGATAAGATTCGCCTGTTGTTATTGATTACATTACTAGCTAATTCAATTGAAAGAAAATAACTTAACTTTTTAACTCCGTCCCTTAGACTTCACTGCGAGAGAGCGAGTCAGGTTCAATCGGTTGTTAAGCATTATCGCTGCATGTCCTCTTCAGCAATGTGAAATTTATGCAGCATCCGATGAGTTATCGGGGCAAGAATGATCCCCATCACTGCTATAAATACCAGCCCGCTAAAAAGCGCAAATCCAGAAGCAAACATTTTTGCTCCAGTCGTCGTAAGTGGATTGACAGGACCCATTCCCCCGAGAATCATAGACGCCTCTAAAAGAGAATCAACCCAATCAAATCCGGCTAGCCAATGATAGCCTGTAATTCCGATGAATAAAGCAACTAAAACCAAGATGCCTGCCATTACAATAGACGCAGCCATCCTTCTGATAAAAACTGATACCGGAGCCAGTTCTTCATGTTTTCGTTCAAACATCTTAGTCCCGCATCACGGTGCCTAACTTCGGAATTGAGCGGCAACGATTAAAAGATACTACTTATTGTCAAATAGAGCATTTTAAAGGTTTTGTCCAACCCTGAGCAAATTCTTAAACTTAATGCAATATTTATCACACTTTAGTGCATTGTTAAAGTACCTATGCACAACTTTTTTTATTTCATAATAAATTAGTTACGCACCTATGCACCTACCACTTTCTAGGCAAGAGTGGACTATAGGTTGAACGGAGATCGTCGATTGTAGGGCAAATATGAAAGCCACTATTCTCGTGAGTAGTATGAATCTGGTTTTACATTGCCTGGAGGAAAAAATCCGGCGCAAGAACAGGGAAACTCCGTTTCGCTGTTCTTGGTAACACAACAGGAATAATAATTGTCGTTGAGGGGAAATAATAGTTGACGCCAGTCACATTCTCTGCTAATACGGATAAAAAGAGGAGAGAAGAAAGAATTATCCATGAAAATAATTGAAATATTTTAGGAAAACAGTACTATATAGATGTGAAAATTAGAAGAATAAGAATTTTGCCTATTGATTGCCACTCATAATAGAGCAGTAGTTGAAACGTGAAAAGCTAGCTTTCCATATACATAAGAGGTAACAAACAATGAGTTATGTCGTATACGTAAATCATCCCAACAACAAGGCGATTGTTCACGACACATCATGTGGCAAGTATCAGTCTCGCAAGCGGAATAAAACCCATAATGGTTTCTGGACACAACCTTACTCCGATTTTGATAGGGCTTGGAAGTACTCACAGTCAACGGGAAAGAAGACCGTTGATACTTGCTCATTCTGTTGTGAACCAAAGACTTAATGATTTAGAGAAGGCCAGAGGATGTTTGAAGCTCATAAAGGAACTGTTACATTGCGACATACTTTTGACTCGGCTCACGATTGGCTTCGCTCCAAAGGTGAAGTCGCTTTGAATACCGCAGCAGATACTCACTTCACCGCACGTGCTGAAATAACAAAGCATGGCTCGCATGCCGGCGAAGCAGTGATCCGTTTCTTTCAAGATAGTGCTGAATATGGGCGCTCATACAAATGTTGCTGGGGACATTACTATAACTGCAACAGAACTCGCAGCGGCATGTACTGTGAAGCATTGGACTCAACGATGTAGTGTTCTACTCAGGGATCTAATCTAATCCTTGATAATAGCCGTAAAAGGCTCCACGATAGAATGCTGCTAACAAGGCGCCTTACCTGACCACTATTCCACTTTTCCTCTAATCAATGATAAAATCCCTTCAATCATTTCCTTTATACCATCCTTAAATTCCTCATCTTTCTTCATTGCCTTAACTATCATAGGGCTCCATTGATAGTATAGTCTTATAATTTCTTGACCTTCCGTAGTCTTGCTTAATACTTCATCACGGACATATCTCAGGAGTTCTGTTGCCTCTGAATCCTCACCGTAGATTGATTCTGATGTGCAGGGTTGTGGTGAAATAGTTGTTGTAGTAGTCAGCTCAGGGAACGGATTGATGCTATTTTCCCGAGAATACCAACTAGCATTTCCATCTATATCATTTGCAGTTATTGCAATGTAATAAGTTTCTAAAGCTAGATTGGATAAATTAAAACTAGCAACATTGCCAACGTCAATGGGTGAATTTCCTTGTTCTGCTCCAGTTCCATTGTATGGTTCTTCAGAATCTGTATCATAGTAAACCTTATAGCCATTTAAGTCTGATTCTTGATTTTTACTCCATGTTAGGCTGAGACTACCCTCACTTGATGTCGTTACTTCTAGATTCATCGGAGGAATAACAGGTGCATCAGTTTCAGGTTCAGTAAGAAATGGGTAGTAATCTACTTCTTCCCAATTTTCAATCTTTTGCCATATTTCTGATTTATCTGAAGTTCCCCACCAGCAGTTTTTAGCATCGAGTGCACCACCATTACCTATATAACCTAACTCTTTGTATGCAATATTATTGTTTATGTTATTGTAATTGAAGTGAGGGTTTCCACTAATATAAATTGCCATACCACCATTATTGTCTGTTATGCTATTGTAACTAAAATCGTTATTAGAACCATTATAAAAAACAGCAGAATATAGCCTCTCTGCTATATTTCTAGAAATGGTATTATTTTTTATTGTGCAACCAAGGGAATATATCCCTGCTCCATCATAACCAGTGTTTTCAACAATAACATTATTTTCTATGATACAGTCACTGCCATTAATATAAATACCACCCCCATCATTGTCAGCAGTATTATTACTAATAATATTGTTTTTTATAATATTAGGGGATTCCCCATATGTATTCATCACGAATATTCCTCCCCCTTTTCCACCTTGCTTATGTTCTTGATAATATGCCTTATTCTCTTTAATAGTGTTATTTTGTATAACGATTCCTCTTCCATTTTCTACATATATCCCCCCACCTCCAGTGTTTGAACCATATAAACCACTATAGGTAATATTGTTTGAAAGGATATTGTTTTCTATAATAACACCTGTACCTGTAATAAATACCCCCCCTCCTTTTCCCAATGATTCATAATCATGTTCGGAACCAACTACATTTTCTGTTATGGTATTTCCTTCTATGATTACTGTTTCAGCATTCTCTACATATATCCCTCCTCCATTTATGTGTCTTGATGCACAATTTTTAGAAATGATATTATTAGTTATCTTAGCTGACCCACTATATATGCCTATTCCATTGCCATAATCGTTATTCCAAATAATACAATGGTCAATAAAAACCGAAGAACTCTCGATTATAATAGCACTACAAAAGCCTGCTCTGAAACCACCATTTGAAGCCTCATATGTAATATGTTGTAAGACACAACCATCTTTATAGTTGCCATTATCATCAAATGTAGCATCTACGCTCAAATCACTAAAAATAATATAACCACCATTGAAAATAATTTTTTTATCGTTTGTACCTTGGGCAATGAGTTTTCCATCTATCCTAAGTAAGTTGAATTCAGTGAAGGTAGGTTGAACATATTTTAAGTTGACTTCAACACCTGGTTCAATTTTCAAAGTTGTTCCTTCTTTGACCAATACATCATCAACTAAATTGTAAGGACTCCCAGATAAATCCCAGGATGTATCCTCCCAAATAGGTCCTCCGACATCAATTGCATCAGTTGTTGTAATACTCAGGATGAATGTTAAAAAAAGACATGATGTCATGATGACTCGTTTTTTCATGTTCTTTTTAAACTCTCCAAAATTTTTCCTCCTTCTCAGACTTATATGCATCCATGAAAAAGTGGTGCTATTAAGCACCCTCCTCTGTTGTTGTCCCTTCCCTAATTACTTACTAATAAATCTCCTATGCAATGTCAATCTAAAATAATTATCATAGACTTATGCAGTATTCTTTGCTAAAAAATGTTAAATGTGCTGTATAGGGAACGTTCTTAACTTAAGAACTTAAGATTTTCTTCTTTTTGTGATTCCCTCTCCCCGGTTAATAGCCTTAGAGAGTGCGGGCGTTAAAACTTTAACAATCGCGATAACACACTCCATTTGCAAGTTCCAGGTCGGGCCACGCTGTTACATCGAAACATCTAAATTACTATTCCAGAAATAGCTATTTCCAGTCCCAATATCATCGTTCTTGATGCCAAAATCAATATAATAAGGAGCTTCAGGCTTTCGGAGTTTAAATACTTTGCCGCTCTTCACTAACTTTCTCTTTTATATTATGCAAGAGTCAGGGGAAGATATGATCTCTTCTTAGCGTGGCTCAACCCTATCTTCTTTTGAAGCAGTTGTTTATGTGACTATTCAGTTAGACTTAAGACTTCTGCTTTGAGAAATAGTCAAACAGCCTTAAAGAGCACTGATGCAAATCGGTGAGCCATGTAGCAAGATCACTATAGAGGATATAATGTCCTCCCAGTTCAAGACGGTCTTGATCAGGCTTTAGGTAGACCGCCTGACCTTCTGTCACCTTCCCCCTTTGAATTTGATTCTCAAGATGCTGAATGGAGTTCCTCAAACCCGATATTTTTCGTTCTGTCTCCCCGCTGAGTACCGTTAATGTGCGGGGCAGCAAGTTCTTAAGATCCTTTTGGAAAGAGGGATAGCCTCGAATTTTCTTTAAGTAGTTGATAGTGTGTTTCAGGGTAGAAATGCATGCCTCAAAATAGCCAACTGACCGAATCATTGCTCCTAAAGCTAACCTATCACGTGTGCTCCAAAACCGAAAAACAAGCTGTCGACCACTTTGATATTCTGCAACGGCGAGATCTACCAACCGAATGAAATTTACAATAAGGAAAACTGGGGGACGTCCGTGAATTGTTGACTTATTTGAATATGGTACAACTAAAACATAAAAAATGTGAAGAAGCCCTGTTAAAAGTTAATACTTCACGGGCGTCCCCTAAACTAAATTTTCAGGTGAGCGGTGCTCATGGTGTTTCTTCATTTCATGATCTTATCAATGAGTTCTTGGGTAATCGGTTCAAAGGCGAGCTGCCTGGTAACCTTTTCAAAACCCTTGCAGTTGGGGCACACCTTTCGATCGATATGCTTTACCAGAAAATAGGCAACCCCTTTTTGTTTTGCACGGGCGCGACTGCAGATGGGGCAGTCAAGACATCCTTGAGCCCGTGATGTAAGTTTGTCTGTAGTGGCTTCCATGGTAGCTCCTTTTAATTAGATAGGTGATATGGGATGTGTGATGTGGGATCTGAGATGTGAGATTTACATCGTTGATTACTATCTCATAGTTCCTATCTCACGTCGCTTTTCTATGGATTACAACATTTAAAAGATGTGGTCCCCTTGTGCTGAAAATCCTTTTCAATGCCTGCGTAATTTTTGCAGGTGAATCAACCGTCATAGCCTTTACTCCAAGGGACTCTGCGAATCTGTGGTAATCAATCCTGCTCCAGTGGTAGAATTCTTCCTGCCGGTTATATTTCTTACGTGCAAGATTGTGAAGGGAGGAGTAGCCGCTGTTGTTTAGAACGATTTGTATGAAATTTTCAAGTCCATAGGTTGCTGCGGTAGAAAGTTCCTGGCAATTGAAGAGAAAGGCTCCATCGCCTGAAAGGCTTATTACTTTCCTATCCCTTGCTGCAATAGCTGCCCCCAAGGCAGCGGGGAGGGAAAAGCCAAGGCACCCGAATGAACCAAGGGAGAAGAAACTGCGTGGTTTTTTAACGCGTGGGAATAAATGGGTGTAGGGGATCAATACGGTATCGGTAAAAAGGGTTGCATCCCTTGTTTCAAGGAATTCTTTCAATTCAAGCAGGAATAATTGGGAGGTGAGTTTCTTAGAGTTGGTATGTATGCTTCGATATTCTGCTAAGTTGAAGGCATCATAGGCTTTTCGATACGATTCGTAGATGGCGCTTCGGGAACAATGTGGGAAGCGTTTTTCTTTTTTTATCTGATTAATAATTGATCTTAAAAATTCCCTCAGGTCAGATTGCAGGTAGAGATCTGCCTTTTTATACTTTGGGTTTTCGCTATCGATATCAACTCTCAGCATCTTTCTGGATATTTTAATGCCACCCATTCTTACGTTTACCTGGTTGAGCCTTGTCCCCAGTACGATGAAGAGGTCAGCCTCAGAGAGAAAGCTGACATCAAAATTATAGGGAAACATGCCCATTACCAGGGGCATACTTTCAGGGAGCGCACCCCTGCCGCCGAGACTGGTGAAGGCAGGGATACCGGTTAACTTAATAAACTGAGCCAGTTCACGTTCAGCGCCACTTCTGATCACACCACTTCCTGCAAAAATAACTGGTTGTTTTGATTCCTTTATAAGCGTGAGTGCCTTTTTAATCTGTGAACTGGAAGGTGTAGGGAGATTTATTTCTTTAAGTGAGACATCTTTAATGGTAGCTGACTGCTCCATGAGATGAAGAGGGAGGTTGAGATACACGGGTCCCGGCCTTCCAGAGGTTGCTGCCTTGAGCGCGTGTGCTACTGCCTCTTGCACATTGCTTGCCCTCTCAGGGCAGATGATCTCTTTAGTGATGGGTGTGAGCATGGAGAAAGAGTCAACTTCGTGAAAGGCTTCTCTACCCAGGTTTTTATGTGGATTATCAACGGTAATGATGACCAGGGGGATTGATTGATAATAACATTCGGTGGCTGCGGAGATGAGGTTGGTAACTCCGGGTCCACCCATTACCATGCACACTCCGGGTTTGTTGGTAACCAGTGAGTAACCGGCGGCAGCAAAGCAGGCAGCCTGCTCGTGTTTAAAGAGCACCGAATGAATCTTTTTCTGAAGGCTGAGGCTATGGTAAAAGCTAGAGAGGGAAAATCCCGGGAGGTGAAAGAGATGATCAACTTCTAGGCGTGATAGTGTGTTGATGATGAGATCAGGTATAGTAAGCTTCATAATTACATCTGTATAAAAACCGTTCGATCCGTTTGAACCGTTTAAACAGTTCAAACTGTTTGAATGGTTCAAGCCATTTAAGGCTTCTTTAGATTTAATTCCATCATAAATTCATCCAGCTCTTCTTTCACGGTCCTTTTCAAAGGCTTTTTATACTTCTGACCTTTGTAGGGACTTCGTTTCAGGTACTCAATAAAGTTATTGATCATGATGGAGAGCTTTTTACAGGTGTCAATTAAACATTCGCACTGATTTTTATCTATATATCCATGATCTCCCACAATGTAGAGCTGGCAGCGGACTTCGCCGCATGACCCTTTAGCAATCGAGAGAAATTGTATGAGCTCTTGGTTCCCGCCCCTTTCGTAGCCCTCTGCGATGTTAGACATAATTGAGACTGAAGCCCTTCTGATCTGGTCACGTAATCCAAAATCTTTTGTAAAGATGCTGTTATTAGTAATGGAATAAAGTTTATTGGTCAGCACGCGTGCAGCTTTCCAGATTTCCAGGTCTTCAAAATAGCTCACGGTCATAGGTGATCTCCACAGTAAAAACCGTTTGAACCGTTTAAGCCGATCAAACCGTTTGAAGCGTTCGATCCGTTTAAACTGTTTAAGCTGTTTAATCAGTTTGAGCGGTTTGAACTGTTTGAACCGTTCAAGCGGCTCGAACGGTTACTTACCCCTCTCCCATATCTGGATTGGGCGTAAGCCTTTTGCCTTAAGTGAGGAATCCCGTAGCACAATCCGTTCGGGAGTGATTTTAGTAAGAATTTTGGTGCTTCGGATCTTTTCCTTGAAATCATCGTTTACTTGCAAAGGGAGTGAAAGAAGAGAAAGTGCAAGACCTTTTTCAAATTCCGGGTCTTTTCCGGTAAGCAATTGGGCCTTTCCCACGATTTGCACGCCGAGGGCCTCTTTGAAATAATTCTCGGCGGGCTTCACGTAGGCGAACGACACTTGGTCGTTTTCATGGATCTGAAAAAGCTTTTCAGTCTGTTTCTCAGACATGCTGTAGAAGGTTAAGGTTGCCTGATCAAGACAAAACTCAATGATGGTAGCGAGAGGCTTATTCTTATAGCTGGTGGAAAGCACATAAATCTCGCGCCCCTTTCTTCCGGTTAATACCTCTACAATTCTCTTTTCCAATTCTGCTTTAGGCATCACACCCAGCTTGGAATTCTTCAAGGTCATAGTAGCAGAGGTGTAACCATCTATGCCCTTTATTTTTATCGGATGACAGGTAATACATTTAACATTCTCATCAACCAGTATGTGAGTTTGAGGTTTATCACCGGGCTTAATGTAGAGAAAGCTTTTATCGTCAGCTTTACAGAAAATGTTCGATGATAAGACTGCTATTACTACTATGCTTATTAAAAATAGTTTTTTCATAATGGGTCCTCCTGAGAGTAATTATAGAATGTTTGATGGTTGAAGCATCCCTTAAATCATAGATTGGAGAATTATGCAATAGGTTTTTTTCGGATATACTCCAGTGCTTCCTCGGCATGAAATGAGCTTCTTACAAAGGGTGCAGAGGCAACGTATCTGAAACCCAGCTTCTCTCCCTCTTCCTTATACTGAGCAAACATATCAGGGTGAATGTACTCAACCACCTCTATGTTTTGCGGAGTTGGTCGTAAGTACTGACCAATGGTTAAAAAATCGCACGTAACCCTTTGTAAGTCTTCCATAGTTTTTAAAACTTCTTCCTTGGTTTCTCCCAAGCCTACCATAATCCCCGACTTTGTGTAAATATCGGAATTAAGCTCTTTGGTCCACTTTAATATATTCAAGGAAGTCTCGTAGTGAGAATACTGCCGTGCGGTCTTGTAGAGACTGGGCACGGTTTCAAGGTTGTGGGCGAGGATGTCAGGTTTTGCCTCAACCACGATTTTGAGATTTTCTTTTACCCCTCTCACATCCGGAATGAGTACATCAGTGGTAGCTTCTGGAAGTAGTTTGTTTATCTGCCGGATGGTATCTGCAAACTGCTGTGCTCCTCCATCAGGCAGATCATCCCGTGTCACCGAGGTAATCACCACGTGTTTGAGATGGAGTGTCTTTGCTGCCTGGGCGACGTGGAGGGGTTCTTCAGGGTCTACGGGCAGGGGAGTACCGTGTTTTACCGAGCAAAAACCGCAGTCACGGGTACAGTAGTCTCCTAGAATCATGAAGGTTGCGGTGCCTTTGGCAAAACAGGTACCCACATTAGGACAGGTAGCGCTCTCACATACGGTGTGAAGATGGAAGCTGTCGAGGAAGCGCTTCATATCCATTAAGCACTCTTCACTGGGGCCTTTTACCTTTATCCAGGAAGGTTTTTTTGCTACTGCCATGCGATATCCTCGAGGGTAATCTCTTTTGTACGTAGGTTAAATAATTCTCCATAGTGATGAATGAGCCTTTTGCGCACCTGTTCCTGACTGTTAGGTTTTTCCAGAATTTTAGAGAGGGAGGTTACTCCTCTATTAGTGATGCCGCAGGGAACGATCAATGAATAATGACTCAAATCAGGGTTAATATTCAAGGAAAATCCATGCATGGTAATCCAGCTTGATTTCACTGCGATCCCAATGGCTGCTATCTTTTCATCTCCCACCCACACGCCGGGATGCTCAGGATCACGATTCGCAGTGATGGTGTAGTCCATAAGCAATCTGATGATCATTTCTTCAATAGCTCGTATATACTTATGAAGGTCCTTACCATGTGCCTTAAGGTCCATAATAGGGTATCCCACCAGCTGCCCTGGTCCATGATAGGTTATATCACCACCGCGATTGGTTGTGCAAAGGGAAATTCCTTTTTCTTGTAATTCTTGAGGGGATGCCAGGATGTTTTTTAAAGTATCTTGTGTGGTGACAGTGAATACGGGAGGATGCTCCAGCAAGATGAGGGTGTCATTCACTGCATCCTGAGCACGCATTTTTACCAGCTTTTGCTGTAGCTCAAAGGCCTGTTCATAAGGCATGCTTCCGTTTAGATTAAGAATCCAGGCTTCTTTTTTCATGATGCGAGAGTATCCTCAAGCGTAGCGCTCCTCACCCACAATGCTCCTCGAACGAAGTGTTCCTCAAATGAAATGCTCCTTAAGCGGAGTGCTCTTTGAGTGCAACGCTCTTTTGTAAATCTCTCCTGCCATGAAGGAGCTTCTCACCATGCGGCTGGAAAAGATGGCTTTGAAACCCAGGTGCTCACCTATTTCCTGATAGGAATCAAATTCTTCCTGGGCTACATGGCGAATGATGGGATAATGGTCAAAGGAGGGTCTCAGATATTGACCGATGGTTAAGAAATCACACTCAACAGTTCTCAGCTCTTTCATTACTGCGGTTACCTCTTCAAAGTTTTCCCCGAGTCCTACCATGAGCCCTGATTTGGTAAAGCACTCTTTGGTATATGCCTTAACTCGACCCAGAAGCTGTAATGAATGTGTGTATGTTGCCTGAGGTCTAATCCTTGGATAGAGTCGAGGGACTGTTTCAAGGTTGTGGTTTACTACTTCAGGGGTTTCATTCAGAATACAGTGGAGCGCTTCTTGAGAACCCTTAAAATCGGGGATAAGTACTTCTAGCGCAACGCTAGGATTGGCATATCTCACAGCCCTCATGGTGTTAACAAAGTGCGAAGCCCCTCCATCAGGTAAATCATCCCTAGTGACCGAGGTGAGCACCACATGGTTGAGATTAAGAATTTTTACTGCCTGGGATATACGGTAGGGTTCTTCTTCATCCACTGGCTGTGGTACCCCATGCTCAACCGCGCAGAAAGTGCAGTTGCGGGTGCAGGTGCTTCCTAAAAGAAGGAAGGTAGCTGTATTCTCAGTGAAACACTTTCCCTGGTTTGGGCACTGTGCGCTCTCACACACCGTATGAAGAGAGAGCTGCTCTAGAAGATTCTCAGTATTAAAGTAGACGGCTGGATCAGAAGAACAATGCCTGACCCAGCGCGCATCTTTTTTTTTCATAGTATCACATCTGTATGATGCAGGTATCAGCTGTCAATTGACCGTGAACAGTTATCAGTTATCAATTCTTTAAACCGGTTCCCTGATCCCTGAACCCTGTTCCCTGAAGTTATTACTGTCCTGCTTCGGTCTCGGTGAAGGTCTTATACTCAGCTGCGGACATGAGTGAGTTGACCTCAGCAGGATTTTTCAATTTTACCACGATCATCCAGCCTTCACCGTAGGGATCCTGGTTAACATTCTCAGGGTGATCTGCCAGGGAGGAATTGACTTCTACCACTTCACCGCTCACCGGGGTGATAAGGTCCATGGTTGCCTTCACTGATTCAATGGAACCGAAAGGGTTCAGACTGGTCAATGCTTTTCCCGCTTCGGGCAATTCTACAAACACGATGTCGCTCAACTGCTGTTGGGCGTAAAAGGTGAGACCAATGCGTCCCTTATCTCCCTCAACTTTCAGCCAACTGTGGTTTTTGATGTACTTTAGATTGTCTGGAAACATGATAACCTCCTTTGTTAAAATTTTTGCTAATGAGCACTTGGTTTATGCAACATGCGCCTTCACGTTGGTAACACTATTATTATGGATATGGCATGCGTTTAGATTCCACTCACTGCGAGCGTATTTTTCTTTTAGTAATCGGTCTTTCAGTTCATGCTCATACTCTGAGAGCATACCCTTGTTTAAAGTAACCCCGAGGTGTTCTTCAAAGCTTTTGAGTACTCGTGCTTGCAGCTCATAAAACCCTACCTTGACCTTGAGGTGACGGTTTATTGAGGTAGTAGTTGAGCGTAACTCTGATAAGAAATCTTCTCTGCCCTTCTTGAAGCATAGCACATCTGCAAGTATTTCTTCATCATGTTCTAAAAGAATAGACCCGTGCTGGAGGAATGTACCACCTCCTCTCTTTTGAGCACTGCCGCAGACCTTTTTACCCTCGATGGTTATTTCATACCAGGAGGGAGAAGAGAAACAATTGACATTTCTAGTGTGGGGATGCCTAAGGCAGACGTACTTATCCCGGTAGGGAACCCACTGTACATCGAGATGGAACCCCTTAAGGGCATGGAGCAAACACTCACCGATAACCTTGTAGGCTTCCAGGACGGTAGTACCGAAAGGCGGCATCCCCTCAGGGCAGATGAGGGAATAGGTGAGTTCCTGGTCGTGGAGGACAGCCCTGCCGCCGCTCAACCGCCTCACCACGTCGATACCTCGTTGAGCACAGGCGCTGAGGTCTACTGATTCCCCAGCTTTCTGAAAGTATCCCAGAGAGAGCGCAGGCGGCGTCCACCCGTAAAGGCGGATGGTGGGCGGTGAGTTACCCTGCTGGCAACTCAAGTAGATGGCTTCATCAACAGCCATGTTTTCGTAGCCATTAGAGAAGCCAGTATCAAGGTAGCGCCATGTTTTCATAGTGATATAATCTTGATGAAGTCGTAAAAAGTCAAAGAAATTGTCATTGCGAACGAAGTGAAGCAATCTCTGCCTTTGTAAGTAGTTGAAAAACCAAGATTGCCACGTCGCTTCGCTCCTCGCAATGACACCTGTCAGGACTTTTTACGACGTTATCAAGCTTAGTTAACTAAAAAAATCCGAAATCCAGATATCGAAATACGAAGCAATCTTACAATCTAAATATGATCATCTCGTAAAAAAGTAACGAATTTCCCTTTTTCGCCATTCCCGCGCAAGCGGGAATCCAGGAAAATCAAATAGCTCTGAACTCATGCTTTCGCAGGAGTGAAAAGTTTTCTGACTTTTTACGAGACCATCAATATTAAATGTTCAAAACGCAATTTCTTTTCAATCAAATTGTTTTGAATTTTGTGTTTAGGTCATTTGAATTTGTTTTGAGCTTCGGATTTAGAATTGCGGTTTTTCGTTTTATCTTTAATTGTGCCTTTATTAAAAACCCCGCCTTGGGGGCAGGATTTTTAATTATACTGAGAAAAACTTTTTAAAAAGCCGGCTACTGCACTATTTTTTCTTCGCGGGCATGTTGATGGCGAGCCCCTCTACATCGAGGGCTGCCTCCATGATGCCTTCCGCAAGCGTGGGATGGGCATGAATGGTGCGGCCAAACTCCTCAAAGGTTGCTTCCATCTGAATACCCAGTACTGCCTCAGCGATGAGGTCTGTTGCCTGGGGACCGAGGATATGAACGCCTACTACCTCACCATATTTAGGTTCAGCAATAACCTTTACCATACCGTTGGTGTCTCCCAAGGTGAGTGCTCTCCCGCTTGCCACAAAGGGAAATCTTCCCACCCTTACTTTCCCATACTTTTCCTGAGCTTGTTTCTCGGTGAGCCCCACACTTGCTAACCCTGGTGTGGTATAGAGACAGCGGGACGCAGCGCGGTAGCTCATCTTTTTGGGCATTCCCAGGGCATTTTCAGCAGCGCATACACCCTCGGCGGTTGCCACATGTGCGTACATCATGCCGCCGATTACATCTCCGATGGCATAAATAGTGGGAACGTTGGTTTCCATCCGCTCATTAACTACGAGCGCACCATCTCTGGTTTTGATCCCCAGTTTCTCAATGCCCAGTCCCTCATAGTAGGGTTTCTGTTTGAAACCACAGAGAATCTTTTCTGCACTAATTTCTTTCTCACCGCTGCTATCAGCATAGGTGAGTGACACGGATCCGTTTTTGGGCGTGATTTTCTTAAGTGCTGCCTGGGTGATGATGGTAATACCATCTTTAATCAACTGGTTGGCGAAAGTTTTTACTAATTCTGCATCTTCATCTTCAAGGATTTGAGGACCTGGTTCAACAATCGTTACCTGTGCACCCAGAGAGTGAAGGATTTGGGCAAATTCTACCCCAAAAACAAAACCACCGAGGACAATGACAGATTTAGGAAGCGCTTGCAACTCCAGCGCATCATCGGTGGTGATGACTCCTGGTGTATCGATTCCAGGGAGGGAGGGTTTATAGGGAACGGAACCGGTAGCAATAATGATACGGTGTGCTTTAATCTGCTCGTTGGTTTCTTTAATAATTACTGTAGTGGCATCGGCAAGGGTAGCGGTGCCTTTTATCACCTTAATGTTGTTGCTCTTCACCAGTGATCCTACACCTACCACTAGTCTTCTTACAATCTTGGTTTTCTGCTGCATCACTTTGGTAAAATCACATTTTACCTCGCCAGCTACCACGCCAAATTCCTGGGCGGTCTTCATCTGGGTGAAAAACGATGCTGACTGTAAGAGCGCCTTAGTAGGAATACATCCACGGTTGAGGCAGGTGCCACCGAGCTCTCGATTTTCTATGAGGGTCACCTGCGCGCCAATTTGAGCGGCGCGAATGGCAGCGGGATATCCCCCTGGTCCTCCTCCAATCACTACCAGGTTAATCTTGCTGGCATCTACTGCAGGAGAGGTAGGGGCAGCCTTGGCGGCGGTAATGGGTACCACTTTAGCCGGCTCTGCTGGTGCTGCAGCGGGTTGTGGGGCAGCAGCCGGTGCAGGTGCTTTCGCAGGAGCACCCCCTGCGATTGTATCGTATTCAGCCTTATCAGCAGCGATTACCGCAACCAATTGGGTAACCGGGACCTCTGACTCTACAGGAACGATAATGTGAAGAATACCAGCGGCAGGTGATTCTACCTCGTAGGTGATCTTCTCGGTTTCAACTACGAAAATAATATCTTTGGCTTGAACCTGTTCACCTTCCTTCTTTCTCCACTCTATGATTTTACCTGTTTCCATGGTGAGGCCCAACTTGGGCATAGTGACATCTACAGCCATTTTTCCCTACCTTCCTTTCTAAAAGAGTTTTTTATAAACGATAGTGATTCGCTTCGCAGTGACGATATGCTTCGGCGAACCATTACCTTACGCCAGACACAAAAGGGGATTTTCAATGAACCGTTTAAGCGTCATCATAAATTCACCGGCTCTAGCGCCATCTACAGTCCGGTGGTCGTAGGTTAATCCTACATTCATAATGGGTCTAATCACAATTTGACCGTTAACCACCCAGGGTTTATCAATGATGGCCCCTACTGCGAGGATAGCATTTTCCGGCTGGTTGATGATGGCATAGAATTCTTCCAAGCCATACATCCCCATGGCTGAGAGGGTAAAGGTGCTCCCCTTCATATCATCTGGAGTAAGTTTGCCACCACGGCCGCGTTCAACAAGGCTGGTGCGATCTTTAGCGATTTCAATAATCGATTTCTTATCACTATTCCAGATCACCGGTACAATCAATCCGTCTTTCAAAGCCATGGCCACCCCCATGTGAATGTCTTTAACCCAGAGGTCTCCCTCTTCGGTATAGCGAGTATTGATTACCGGATGTTGTTGAATGGCGCAGGCAGTAATTTTCATCATGATATCAGTGATGGTAACGCGTACGCCTGTTTTCTTTTCGGTATAGGCAAGGAGCTCTTTTCTGAATTCCTGAAGGGCAGTGGCATCTACATTATTAGCCATATAGGCCTGGGCTGCCTGAATCTTGCTCTGAAGCATCTTCTGGGCAATAATTTTGCGCATACCGGTGAATTTCACCAGGCGGTCACCCTCAGAGGGTTTTGCGGATGATGCGGCGGCAGCGGCTGGTGCAGCAGGTGCCTTGACTTCTTTAGCAGCTGCAGCACGACGCTCTACATCTTCTTTGGTAATTTTCCCACCAGGGCCAGATCCTTGAATCGTATTCATGTCTAACCTCATTTCTTCTGCCATCTTTTTCGCTACCGGTGTGATCTTTTCCCCCGCGGCAGTGACTGCGGTTACATCAAAGGAAAGCACATCCTTTTTGATAATCCTGCCTTGAGGCCCACTGCCCGCAATGAGTGCGATATCTACCCCCTTTTCTTTAGCTAATCGTTTTGCCAGAGGCGAGGCCTTGATTCTTTCTCCGGGGGCCCGCGGTGGCGGGGCTGGTGCTGAAGATTGCGGTGCCGCCGGCGCTGATACAGCGGCTACTGGTGCCGCCACCGGTGCTGCTGCCGCAGCAGGAGCACCCCCTGCAGCGATTGTATCGTACTCGGATTTATCAGCGGCGATAACTGCCACCAGCTGGGTTACCGGTACCTCTGACTCAACGGGAACAATAATATGAAGGATGCCTGCGGCAGGTGATTCTACCTCGTAGGTAATCTTTTCAGTTTCCACTACGAAGATAATTTCTTTTTCCTGTACCTGTGCACCTTCTTGTTTCTTCCACTCAACGATCTTACCTGTTTCCATGGTAAGACCGAGTTTGGGCATGGTTACATTGGTTGCCATAACAACTCCTTTCCTTTTTACATCACATTCAACGAGCGTGTCATTAGTGCCTTTACCCGATCAGCTCTTTGACCTTTGCGACAAGTTTCTCAGCATCTGGAAAATAGTGCTTTTCAAGTTTAGGCTGGAACGCAATGTGAGTAAACGGAGCGGCAACACGAGCAACCGGTGCATCAAGCCAGTCAAACATATCTTCCTGTAACGCTGCTGCGATCTCGGCACCGCACCCCATGACCTTTTTAGCCTCATGAATGATCACACACCGGTTGGTCTTCTTCACCGATTGATAAATAGTTTCAAGATCCAAGGGGTTGACGGTCAGCAAGTCAATAACCTCGGCCTTAATGCCTTCCTTTTCAAGTGTGGCTGCAGCCTTTTCAGCCTCGGTAAGCATTCGGCCGATACTCACAATAGTGATATCGCTTCCTTCTTTTACCACCTCAGCCTTGCCGATGGGTGTAATGTAGTCACCATCAGGCATCATCGTTTTTAACTTGTAGGATGAGAGCGGCTCGACATAGAGTACCGGGTTATCGTCTCTGATAGCTGCCTTCATCAGGCCCTTGGCGTTTACCGGAGTGCTCGGCATTACCACCTTCAAACCGGGCATGCTCGCAAACCAGCTTTCAAGTGATGAAGAGTGATGCGGACCTGCGCCGAAACCACCGGCGGTCATGGCACGCACCACCATGGGTACCTTAACCTGCCCGCCAAACATCCAATGCATCTTTGATGCCTGGTTATAGAACTCTTCCACGCACAGCGTAATAAAGTTCATGAACATAATTTCAGCCACCGGACGAAGTCCGGCTGCTGCCGCGCCGCAGCACAATCCGACGATGGCGCCTTCAGCAATAGGGGTGTCAACACATCGCTCAGGGCCAAACTCTTCAATAAGACCGCGGGTTACACCAAACGGTCCTCCGGGCTTGCCGACATCTTCACCAATGAGGAATACGGTTGGGTCTCTGCGCATCTCTTCTGCTATTCCGTGGTTTATTGCCCACTGAAAGTTTAAGGGTTTCTTCTCAGACATCTAACTATCCTCCCGTGAAATAAGAATTGTTCATATACCATTGACTGGTTCATGGTGCCCGTTAACTATGCATAGATATCTCTGTACAGCTCTTCAATATCAGGCTGCGGGCTCTGACGCGCAAAGGCGGCTGCTTCATCAACTTCCTTCTTGGCTGCCTCTTTGATCTTATTGATTTGCTTGTCATCAAGCACGCCCTCATTTTTCAGTTTCTTCTCATACAGCACGATGGGGTCTTTTTTGAGCCATTGTTCAAGTTCGCCTTCAGGACGGTAGTTGCAGGGATCACCCTCAAAGTGGCCATGGTGCCTATAGGTCTTACACTCAACCATATAGGGGCCCTTGCCTGCCCGGCAGTGTTTCACCGCCTTGCTCGCTTCTTCGTACACCTTCTCAACATCATTGCCGTCAATGGTAACACCCGGTGCGCCATAACCGGCAGCCCGATCGGCAACGTTTTCGATGGCGATATGATCTACCTTAGGGGTCATCTGGGCATACAGGTTGATACTACATAAAAAGATGAGCGGGAGTTTTAAGGTTGCGGCCATATTAAAGGATTCATGGAACGCACCGGTACCGCTCGCCCCTTCACCAAAAAAGACGACGGTAACGTTTTCGGTCTTGTTGTACTTCTGGGCAAAGGCGGTTCCGAGGGCAATACGCATACCCTCGCCTACAACCCCGTTTGATCCCATGCAGCCGTTGGAAACATCGGCAAAGTGCATGGAACCTGCCCGGCCTCTGCAGCAGCCGGCGATCCGGCCAAAAAGCTCCGCCATCATGGGCTTCATGTCAGCGCCCTTGGCTATAATACCGCCATGGCCACGGTGGGTGGTGAAGATAACGTCTTCCTTAATCAAGTTAGCGCAGGTACCTGCAGCCACTGCATCCTCCCCCTGGGAAAGGTGCAGAAAGCCTGGCATTTCACCGCCGGCAAAAATTTTTGTGGTTTCATCTTCAAAGGTTCTCTGCCGAATCATCCTGGTATATAAATCAATTTTAGTGTCTTTGTTTATAGTCATCTAACATCCTCCACTTCCTTAGTGTTAAAACATCCTTCTAATCTGGAACAGTTTCAGCACTGCCTTTTACACAGTCTGTCCCTTTATCATTGGTGATCAACATGTCACACACTAGGATATTCTTCCCTCCTTCCGTTTTTTTATCTTTCACCACCAGTTTGCTGGTGATGGTATCGCCTGGTTTTACCGGAGCCCTGAACTGCAAATCAATGGTCGTGCCCTCTTTCGGCCAGGTGGTCCGCTGAATTGCACAGATCGCCTGGAGCACAGGTTCTACATTGATAGTTCCGTGTGCAATGGTGCCTCCAAAAATGGGGTGATTTTTCATGCCCTCCACATCAACATGCAGGGTATTATAGTCACCGCAAATGTGGGCATACTCATTGATCAGCTCCTGAGTGACCGCAAGGCTCTTTGACTCAAGGGTATCGCCTATAACTGCCATGGTAGTTCTCCTTTTTGCTAGAGGTTATTGCATAGTTTTGGGCAACAGGAAGCTCATTTGAATATCGGTTATCTTCTCACCATTCTGGTTGGTGGCATTCATGTTAATAGAGAGAAATTTGTTAATGCTCACCTTGCCTTCTTTCTCCTTTTTCACTTCCTTCTTGTCCGCGATGGAGAGTTTGGTGGTGATGGTATCGCCGACCTTGGCAGGTTTGTAAAATGTAATTTTGTCACCGGCGCGCACTGCCTGATCAATAAAGACTTTACGATCCCAGCAGATCCGCAGACCAAAGATATAGATCATTCCAATCGGCACATTTGTTTGACCAGTGTTGGGATCACCCATCAGTCTGGCAAATTTTTCCACCTCTTCCTTCGTTACTCTATAGGTACCACCACCGCAGTCCCAACCGGGCTCCATCTCTGCAAATTTTAGATCCGGTAGCATCTTCTCAGGACCGAAGTTGGTAACCAGGTCTTTTTTAAAGAGCTGTGCTAGCTTAGCCATTGTGATCCTCCTTCACGTATTGTGATGTGAATCAGAATTAAATTTGTGAACTATATCCTATTTCATGATTCTAATTTTATGCCATCCCTTTTCATAGGGGGTTAAGAAGAAGAGTTTCAGCTTCATTTCGCTCATCAGCCACTTGCCATTTACCTTGCGGTATTTATCAAACTCCAGCCCTGCAATCCAGGTACCCACTCCACCTTTAAGCGTACAGGCCTGCCAGAGATACCACCTCCCCGTCGCGGTCATCCCATCTTTGTTAATCTTGATAACCGGCTGCAGAAAATAGTGGACAGCAAACACAATATTCTGGGCTACCCCCTCAAAGAATTTCTTTATCGCATCCCTCCCCCGGTGTACTCCAAAATCCTTACCGCCATCCCACACTGCGTCCTCAGTGAAAAGCTTCACCGCTTTCGGTGGATTATACCGATCATCACATACCGCCGCATAGGCTGCCTTCAGGTCATTTATCGCCTGAATGTCTTCTATCACCTGTATCC
>Ga0315288_10000805_pt1 | contig 39984 bp, 45 predicted proteins | sample YL17G11_20_MG_FD_203454 | JGI IMG/M metagenome (GOLD analysis project Ga0315288, IMG submission 203454) | Sediment microbial communities from Yellowstone Lake, YNP, Wyoming, USA - YL17G11_20 | ecosystem: Environmental > Aquatic > Freshwater > Lake > Sediment | place: USA: Wyoming | collected...
GGGCTCTTCCGCCACACCGATGGGCTCTTCCGCCGCAGCGATGGGCTCTTCCGCCGCAGCGATGGGCTCTTCCGCCGCAGCGATGGGCTCTTCCGCCGCAGCGATGGGCTCTTCGACCGGCGCAGCCACGGGCTCTTCCGCCACAGCGATGGGCTCTTCCGGCACAGCGATGGACTCTTCCGCCACAGCGATGGGCTCTTCGACCGGCGCAGCGATGGGCTCTTCCGCCACAGCGATGGGCTCTTCCGGCGCAGCGATGGACTCTTCCGCCACAGCGATGGGCTCTTCCGCCGGCGCAGCCACGGGCGCCGCCTCGTCGACAACCGCCTCTTCCTCTAGCTCCCGCAGCTCTGCGACCGTCTCTTCGTGGGGAATGGCGGCGGTGACCAGCACCTCTGCCACCCGCCAGCGCTTGTCCCGCGATAGCGGCCGCGCCTCGACGATGAGCACCTTGTCGCCCACGCGGCAGGCATTCTCCGCGTCGTGGACCTTGTAGCGCTTCACTCGCCGGATGGACTTCCTGTACAAGCGATGGTGCTTCAAGGACTCCACGGCCACGACCACCGTCTTCAGCATCTTGTCGCTGACTACTATGCCCACGCGGGTCTTTCTGGCGCCGAAACGAGTCTCCGCCATCCTACTCCTTCTTGGCAGCCGCCTGCCGCAGCTGTCGCTGCCGTTGGATGGTCTTCAAACGAGCGATGCGACGCTTGGTGTCGGCGACCACCCGGTAGTTGGTGATCTGACGGGTGGTCCACTGGAGGCGCTGCGAGAACAGGCGCCGGTGTGTCTCCTCCAGCTCTTTGGCCAGATCGCCATCGGAGAGCTTGCGGACCTCGACGGCGCGTCGGTTGATCCTGGCCATGTCTCCCTAGACCCCCGACTCGCGGGTCACCACGCGGGTAGCGATGGGTAGCTTCTGGGAGGCGAGTCGCATGGCCTCCTTAGCTACGTCTTCCCTCACCCCCGCTATCTCGAACAGCATGCGGCCCGGCCGGACCACGGCCACCCAGTGATCCACAGGCCCCTTGCCGCTCCCCTGTCGCGTCTCCGCCGGCTTCTTGGTGGCCGGCTTGTCAGGGAAGACGCGGATCCATACCTTGCCACCACGACGAATGTGGTGGGTGATGGCGCGGCGGGCAGCCTCGATCTGGCGCGCCGTCATCCAGCTATTGCCCATGGCCTGAAGGCCGAACTCGCCGAACGACACCGCGTTGCCGGCGTTGGCCGCGCCCCTGCGGTGCCCTCGATGCGTCTTGCGATACTTGATCCGCTTGGGCTGAAGCATAGCCCTACTCCGCCGCCGGCGCCGCAGGCGCAGGACCGGGCTGGGATTCCTCTTCTTCGACCCGCTCCCGCTCCTCGGGCTCAAAACGGATGTCGCCTTTGTACACCCACACCTTGACCCCAATGCGGCCCAGCGTGGTGCGGGCTTCGGCGGTGCCGTAGTCGATGTCGGCGCGCAGCGTATGGAGAGGCACTCGCCCCACCATCTCCTTGTCCTTGCGGGACATCTCGCCGCCGCCCAGGCGGCCCGACACCTTGATCTTCAACCCCAAAGCGCCCCGCTGCACGGCCCGCGCCACCGCCTGCTTCATGGCCCGCCGGTGCGATACGCGTCGCTCCAACTGGTCGGCCACCGAGCGCGCCACCAGGGCAGCGTCTACCTCCGGCATCCGGATCTCGACGATGTTCACCCGCATCCGCCGTCCGGCCAGCCGCTCCAGCGTCGTCCGGAGCTCGTCGACCCGCTGGCCGCCGCGGCCGATCACGATGCCCGGCCGCGCTGTGTGAATGGTAACCGTTACCTGGTTGGCGTTGCGGTCGATCTCCACCCTGGCCACACCGGCATCCGGCAACATGCGCTCAATGGTGCGACGCACCGCCAGGTCCTCGTGCAATAGGCTGGTGTAGTGCTTATCGGCATACCAGTGGCTCTCCCAGCCGTACAGGTAGCCGATGCGGAAGCCATGCGGGTGAACCTTCTGGCCCATACTAGCCCTCCATCTCCTCCACCACCACGGTGATGTGGGCGTGCCGCCGCACGCGGTGAGAGGCGCGGCCCCGGGCGCGGGCGCGCCAGCGCTTCAGGCGCTGCGCATCGCCGGCGTAGGCCGCCACCACTTTCAGGAAGCGCGGGTCCATCTGATAGTTGTTCTCGGCATTCGCCGCCGCCGACTGCACCGTCTTGGCCACCATTCGCGCGTGAGGCGAAGGGAGGAAGCGCAGACGGGCCAGTACCTCGTCCACCCGCCGGCCGGGCAGGTGGTCCAGCAGGAGTCGCACCTTCCTGGGCGAGACCGCTACATTCCTGGCGACGGCTTTGACCTGCATTCCTCCGTACCTATCGGCGACGCACCTGAGTGGCCCGCTCCGTGCGGCCGGTGTGGCCGCGGAACGTTCGCGTCAGGGCGAACTCACCCAGTCGATGCCCGACCATGTTTTCCGTGATGAAGATGGGCACGTGGCGGCGGCCGTCGTAGACGGCGATGGTCATGCCCACCATCTGGGGCATGATGGTCGACGCCCGCGACCAGGTGCGGAGGATGGTCTTTTGGCCGGAGCGCTGGACCGCCTCCACTCTCTCCAGCAGCTTGGGGTCGACGAACGGGCCCTTCTTAGTCGAGCGGGACAAGACCTACCCCCTACTTCTGTCCGCGTCGCCGCACAATGTACTTGTCCGTGGCCTTGCGGCGGCGTGTGCGATACCCCAAGGCTGGCTTGCCCCAGGGCGTCTTGGGCCCCGGCATGCCGATGCCCGCCTTACCCTCGCCGCCGCCGTGGGGGTGATCGCGCGGGTTCATGGCCGAGCCCCGTACCTGGGGGCGCCGCCCCAGTAGACGCGACCGGCCGGCGCGTCCCAGCTTCATCTGGCTGTGCTCCACGTTGCCCACCTGACCGATCGTTGCCACGCAATCGGCCAGCACCTTGCGCACCTCGCCCGAAGGCAGACGCAGGAGGACGTAGTCCCCCTCCTTGGCCAGCACCTGCGCCGAGGAGCCTGCGCTGCGCACCATCTGGCCGCCGCGCTTCAGGTACAGCTCCACGTTGTGCACCGCTGTCCCCAGCGGGATGTTCTTGAGAGGCAGGGCGTTGCCCAGCCGGATCTCTGCCTCGGGCCCGGACATGACCACGTCGCCTACCTTCAGGCCCACCGGCCAGAGGATGTAGCGCTTGTCGCCGTTGGCGAAGTGAACGAGCGCAATGCGCGCCGAGCGGTTGGGATCGTACTCGATAGCCGCCACCTTGCCCGGCACACCGAAGTTGTTCCGCTTGAAATCGATGATGCGCAGCTGGCGCTTGGCGCCGCCGCCGCGATGACGCACGGTGATGCGACCCTGGGCGTTACGGCCCGCCTTCTTCTTGAGGGGCACCGTTAGGGCCTTCTCCGGCTTGTGTTTGGTGATCTCCTCGAAGGTCTGGCCGGTGGCGCCCCGCCGGCCGGGGGAGGTGGGCTTGTACTGCTTGATGCCCATGCTACACGCCCTCGAACAGCTCGATCTTGTCGCCGGGGGCCAGGGTCACGATGGCCTTTTTCCAGCTCGGCCGCCGCGTCGAGCGCCGGCCCCAGCGGCGCTGCTTTCCATGCACATTCATTACGTTGACTGCCAGCACCTTCACGTTGAAGACCTTTTCCACCGCCTGTTTGATTTGCGTCTTGTTGGCTAGATCGTCCACCCGGAAGGCATACTTGTGCTCAGCAGCCAGATAGGTGCCCTTCTCTGTCACCAGCGGCTGGCGGATCACCGCGAAGGGATGGATCGCCCGAGGCATCCTAGCTCGCCTCCTGCTTGGCCGTGTTGTCGGCTTCCACCGCCTGTGCCTCGCCGGCAGCCTCTTCGACGACCTCCGCCTTCTTGGGCGCCCTGGTGCGGCGCACCGCCTTCGGCGCCGCCGGCGCTTCTACAGCCGCCGCTGCCTCGCCGGTAGCTTCTGCGACCACCTCTGCCTCCGCCACAGCTTCTCCGGCGACCTCCGCCTTCTTGGGCGCCCTGGTGCGGCGCACCGTCTTCGGCGCGGCCGGCGCTTCTACAGCCGCCGCTGCCGCTTCGACAGCAACCGCTGCCTCGCCGGCAGCCTCTTCGGCGACCTCCGGAGCCTTGGCGACTCTCGGGCGCCGCGTCTTCGCCGTCGGCGGCGCCGCCGCCTGCACGGCCACCGGCCGCCGCTGCCGAGCGCGATCGCCGCCCCACAGCTCCTCGCAGCGGCGCACCGCGGCCACGGTCATCACCAGGTCGCGATGGGTGAGCATGTCCACGACGTTCAGGTAGGCGGCGGGCATGGCCTTGATCCGCGCCAAGTTGCGGGCGCTGGCAAACACCATTCGGTCGGCGTCGCCCATGACGATCAGGGACGAACGCTTGATGCCCAGGCTCTCCAGCAGCTCGACGATCTCCTTGGTGCGCGGCTTCTCCAGCGATAGCTTGTCCACCACGGCTACCTGCCCGTCGGCCACTTTTCCCGATAGCACCGAGCGGATAGCCAGGCGCTTCATGCGCTTGGGCAGGGCCTGGCGATAGCTGCGCGGCCTCGGCCCGAAGGCTACACCACCGCCCGTGCGGTGGGGAGCGCGGGCGGTGCCCTGGCGGGCGTGCCCGCTGCCCTTCTGGACGCGGACCTTGGCACTGCTACCGCGTACCTCGCCCCGACTCTTGGTGCTCGCGCTACCCGCCCGCCGGTTGGCCATCTGAGCCAGGAAGGCCTGGTGCATCACCGCCATGTTCGGCTTGATGCCGAACACCTGGTCATCCACCTCGATTGGCTTCAACTTCCCGCCCTGGGCATTGCGGACCGCCAGTTTCATTGCTCCTCCGCCTCCTCGGCGGGAGCCGCCGTCTTCTTTTCCACCAGGCGCGACTTCACGGCGTGCTTGCGGGCCATGCGGACGCGCAACAGGGCGTTCTTGCCGCCGGGCACCGAACCCTTGACCATGATCACGCCACGCGCCGCATCAGACTCCACCACCTCCAGGTTGCGCACTGTGACCTGATGGTCGCCCATGTGACCGGCCATGCGCATTCCCTTCAGCACCCGCCCCGGGCTAGCGCTCGCGCCGATCGAGCCGGGGGAGCGATGGCGGTCTGACTGGCCGTGGGTCTTGGGGCCGCCGTGGAAGCCATGGCGCTTCACCACACCGGCGAAACCATGGCCCTTGGACAACCCGCTCACGTGCACCAGGTCGCCCGGCTCGAAGATCTCCGCTCCCACCTTCTGCCCCACCTGCCACTTGCTGATGTCGTCCACCGAGAACTCACGCAGGTAGCGGAAAGCGCCCAGGCCCTTGAAGTGCCCCTTCTGCGGCTGGTTCACCCGCTTGCGCACGCCGAAGCCGAGTTGGACGGCCTGATAGCCGTCGCGGTCCTCAGTCTTCACCTGCAGGACCGTGCACGGGCCGGTCTCGATGACAGTCACCGGCACGACCGTGCCGTCCCGGTCGAAGGCCTGGAACATGCCCAGCTTGCGGCCAAGAACTCCTTCGATCATTACAACTTAATCTCGATGTCTACGCCCGACGGCAGCTGCAACCGCATCAGGGCATCCACTGTCTTGGACGTGGGATCCAGAATGTCGATCAACCGCTTGTGCGTGCGGATCTCGAACTGCTCCCGCGAGTCCTTATCGATGTGGGGCGAACGGATCACACAGAACTTCTTGATCTCCGTCGGCAGCGGCACCGGGCCGGCAACCGCCGCCCCCGTGCGCTCCGCCGCCTCGCAGATGAGGGCGGCCGACTGGTCCAGAATGCGGTGGTCGTAGGCCTTGAGCCGGATACGTATCCTCTGGCGCGGCATGCCCTTCCGCCTATCTCCTCACAAATCCGCGAACCTTGCCCAGAATGGTCTCCGCCACCGAGGGCGGCACCTCCTGGTAGTGGTCGAATTCCATGGTGTATGTGGCGCGCCCTTGCGTAAGGGAGCGCAAGTCCGTAGCATAACCGAAAGTTTCCGCTAGGGGAACCAGGGCCCGCACCATTCTCATGTGGCCGCGCTGATCCACCATGATCACGTGGCCGCGACGAGAGTTGATGTCGCCCAGCGCGTCGCTGAAGAACTGCTCCGGCGTCGCCACCTCGAACTGCATGATCGGCTCCAGCAACACCGGCTTGGCGTGCCTGAGAGCGTCGCGGGTTCCCATCGAGCCCGCCATACGGAAGGCCAGCTCGGAGGAGTCCACCGGGTGATAGCTCCCGTCCAGCAGCCTCACCTCCACGTCCACCACCGGGTAGCTGGCCAGGACGCCTGTTTCCAGCGCCTCCTTCACCCCCTGCTCCACCGGCCGGATGAACTCGCGGGGGATGACCCCTCCCGCGGTCTTGTCCACGAAGCGAAGGCCCGCGCCGCGCTCGAGGGGAACCACCTCCAGAGTGACCACGCCGTACTGGCCGTGGCCCCCTGTCTGGCGCACGAACCGCCCCTCGGTCTTGGCCGCGCGGGTGATCGTCTCCTTGTAAGCCACCTCGGGCTTGCCCACATGGGCCTCCACCCGATACTCCCGCAGCATGCGGTCGACGATGATCTCCAGATGGAGCTCGCCCATGCCGGAGATGATGGTCTGACCTGTCTCCGTATCGTAGCGGGTGCGGAAGGTGGGGTCCTCCTCCGACAGACGGGCCAGGGTCTCGCTCATGCGGTCCTGGTCATCCTTGGTGCGCGGCTCTATGGCTACTGAGATAACGGGCTCAGGGAACTTGATCGCCTCCAGAACGATGGGGTGGCTCTGGTCGCAGAGCGTGTCGCCGGTGAAGGTGTTCTTCAGGCCCACGGCGGCGACGATGGAGCCGGCGTACTCCTCCTGGATGTCCTCTCGGTGCTGGGCGTGCATCCGCAGGAGACGCCCGATGCGCTCTCGCTCGCCGCGGGTGCTGTTGTACACCATGTTCCCCTGGCTTACCTTGCCCGAGTAGACGCGGAAATAAGAGAGCCGACCCACGTAGGGGTCGGCGACGATCTTGAAGGCCAGGGCGGCGAAGGGCTCCTCGTCCGATGCTCGCCGGGTCAGCGCCTCGCCGGTCTTGGGGTGAGTGCCTCGCACCGGCGGCACGTCTGTCGGCGATGGCAGATAGTCCGCCACCGCGTTCAACAGGGGCCGCACGCCGCGGTTGCGCAGAGCGCTGCCGCAGAGGACCGGCGTGACCACGTTAGCGAGAGTCACCCGACGGAGGGCCTTCTTCAGTTCGCCCTCGGAAACGGGGTGGCCCTCCACATAGCTGATCAGGAGCTGATCGTCCACCTCGGCCACAGCCTCGATGAGCTGGCCACGGCGCATTGGGAATTCCCGCAGAGCAGACTCGCAGCTCCTGAACGCCTCGCCCTCGCCGTCGAGGTCGGTGGCCAAGCGCACCGCCGTCAGCGCCTCGCGCAGCCAGCGCTCAGGCTCCTGCGGTCGCGCTCGGGGCAGCGGCATGGAGACCGGCAGTTCGTCCTTCTCACCCGAGAATACCCAGACGACCTCGCCCACCAGGTCGATGAGCCCCAGATACTTGTCCTCCGCCCCCATGGGGACCTGGATGGCCACAGGCCGGGCGCCCAAACGGTCGTGGATCATCGTCACTGTCCGCTCGAAATCGGCGCCCACGCGGTCCATCTTGTTGACGAAGCAGATGCGGGGGATGTGATAGCGGTCGGCCTGGCGCCACACCGTCTCCGACTGCGGCTGGACACCGGCCACGGCGTCGAAGACGACGACGCCGCCGTCCAGCACCCGTAGACTGCGCTCCACCTCTACGGTGAAGTCGACGTGCCCGGGCGTGTCGACGATGTTGATGGTGTGGTCCTCCCACTCGCAGGTGGTAGCGGCCGCTGTGATGGTGATGCCCCGCTCGCGTTCTTGCGCCATCCAGTCCATCACCGCCGTGCCATCGTCCACCTCGCCCAGCTTGTAGGTGCGGCCGCTGTAGAACAGGATGCGTTCAGTCACGGTCGTCTTGCCCGCGTCGATGTGGGCAATGATCCCGATGTTGCGCACCTTCTCGATGGGCACAGGCCTAGTCATTGTTCATCACGATTCCGCAAGGCGAATGGGCAGGCTTAGGCAAACATGGGCGGCCGGTTACACGAGGCTACCAGCGGTAGTGTGCGAAGGCCCGGTTGGCCTCGGCCATGCGGTGAGTGTCGTCCCGCTTCTTGATAGTGACGCCCTGGCCGCTGGCCGCATCCATGAGCTCTGCGGCCAGGCGCTCAGCCATCGGCCGCCCCTTGCGGGCGCGGGCGGCGGCAAGAAGCCAGCGCATGGCCAGCGAGAGCTGCCGCTCGGGTCGAACCTCTAGGGGGATCTGGTACGTTGCCCCACCGACACGGCGAGGCCGCACCTCCAACACGGGCATGGCGTTGCGTATCGCCTGATCAAACGTTTCCATTGGGTTACGCCGCGTGCGCTGCTCGATAGTTCCCAGGGCGTTGTACATGACGCGCTCGGCGGTGCTCTTCTTGCCGCTGTGCATCAGCTTGTGGACGAACATCTCCATCCAGATGCTGTTGTACTTGGCATCGGGCAGCCTTCGTCGACGGATGGCCTTGCCGCGTCTGGGCATCGCCTACCTGAGCTCCTCAGTGCGCCGGGTGCCGTACTTGCTACGGCCCCGTTTGCGTCCCTGCACACCCTGCGAGTCCAGGGCCCCGCGGATGATGTGATAGCGCACCCCCGGCAGGTCCTTTACGCGACCGCCGCGGATAAGCACCACCGAGTGCTCCTGCAGGGTGTGCCCCTCGCCGGGGATGTAGGCGGTGACCTCCATCCCGTTGGTCAGGCGCACTCGCGCCACCTTGCGTAGGGCCGAGTTGGGCTTCTTGGGGGTGACCGTCCGAACCTGCACGCAGACCCCTCGCCTTTGCGGGGCGCCTTCGCCGCGGGTGACGCTATTCTTTAGGGCGTTGAAGAGGAACCGCAGGGCCGGCGCCTTAGTCTTGCGCACCTGCCTCTTGCGCCCCTTGCGCACCAACTGGTTTATGGTCGGCAAATCGTCACCCCTCGCGCACAACGAAAACGGTCGAAAGCCTTATTCCTGAGCCAGCCCGCCCGCAGGCGAGCCGTCATCACTTTAGGGTCTTTCGACCTGTACGTATGGTCTATACGTAGGGACGTTAGACGCCGAATAGAAAAGATATCAGAAAGAGGGGCGATTGTCAACCGTTCGAATCCGAGGTAAGCCTCACGCCCTGCCGGCCCTACACGCCGGAGTAGCTGTGCAGGCCGCTGACCCACAGGTTCACGGCGAAGAAGGTGAACAGAACCGCGGCAAACCCGATCACCAGCAGCACCGCCGAGCGGGTGCCCTGCCAGCGGCGCAGGCCCCGCATATGGAGGTAGCCGGCGTAGATGAGCCACGTCACCAGAGCCGATGTCTCCTTGGGGTCCCAGCCCCAGTAGCGACCCCAGGCTTCGTTGGCCCAGTAGGCCCCCAATGCGATGCCCAACGCCAGCAGCGGGAAGCCCACCATCACCGAACGATAGCCGATCTCGTCCAGCAGAGCCGCCCGCGGCAGGCGTGCGAAGCGGTTGCCCTCGCCCTGGATCAGGTACATCACTGCGCTACCGAAGGAGACGCTGAGGGCGCTATACGCGAGCACCATCATAGCGACGTGAGCCGTGAGCAGCGGCTGGTTCTGCAGCGCCGGCACCAGCGGCCTGATCTCCGACGGGAAGAAGACGGCGGCCGTGACCATCAGCCCCAGCGCTACCGGCAGGGCCAGAGAGCCCAGCGTTCGCTGGCCGTACCATCGCTCGAAGACGGCGTAGGCGAAGGAGACGCCCCAGGCGAAAGCCACCGTGTACTCCCACATGTTGGACCAGGGGGCGTGATCGGTGGCCCGCCAGCGGGCCACCATCGCCGCGCCCAAGAGGGCGATGGCCAGCCAGGCCACCGCCGTCGCCGCCCGCCCGACGGAGGCGGGCAGGCGCTCCCAGGTGGTCATTGTGAGAGTAGGGCCGTCAGTCGCCAGCCGCCGCACTGCCAGGCGGGCGCCGAAGGCGTAGCCCCAGTAGAGCACAGTGGCCGCCGCCGTGGCGACGAGGGCCAGCCAGAACATGTTGGCCGAGAACTGTTCCATGGCCTTAGTGCAACTGTGAAAGCAGCCGCCTGCTAGATCCTAAGGCGTTGGCCGGCACTCGGACAAGCATGTGGTTTCTGAGGGTGTGGTATCAACGCCTAACGATACCCCAGCCTTTAGGCTGGGGTGGAGTGTTGCACCGTCCCAAGGCATGGCGGAAGAGCGAGCGCCGCTCCGCCCTAGACCAGGGTCTCGCTGCCCTCGTCGGCGTGGCAGTGCCCGTGGGTGTCGCCAGCCGCGCGGCAGCAGGCGTGGGCGTGGTGCACCGCCATCACCTTGTCGTACACCGCCTGCACCCGCTCGGCGATGCGCGGCCAGGCGTAGTCCTCGGCGGCAGCGCGGGCGCTGGCCCCCAGGTTGCGGCGCAGCTCCTCATTCTCCAGCAGTAGCTCCAGGCGCTCGGCGAAGGGCTCCGGGCAGCGCCAGGGCACTAGAAAGCCCGTCTCGCTATCGCGAATCGTGCCCTGAAGGCCGCCGACCCGCGAGGCCACGACCGGCGTGCCGCAGGCCATGGCCTCCAGAGCCACCAGCCCGAAGCTCTCGTAGTAGGACGGCACGACGCAGACGTCCGCTGCATTGTAGTAGAGCGGTAGCAGCGAGTGATCGACCGCATCCAGGAAGGCCACGCGCCGGCTGATGCCCAGCTCCTGCGCCAGCCGCCTTAGCTCGGTCTTCTCCGCCTCGGCGCTGGCATCGCCGCCGACGACCACCAGGCAGAAGCGGATGTCCTCGCTCACCTGGGCCACCGCCCGCACCAGAATGTCGATTCCCTTCAGGGGCTCGATGCGCCCCACGAACAGGACGATGGGCTCCTCGGGGAAGCCCAGGCGGCGGCGCACCTCTGCCTTGTCCAGCGGCCGGAAGGCCTCCAGGTCCACACCACAGGGCACCAGCTCCATGCTCTCGGCGGGGACGCCGTAGAGCCTCACCAACATCTCTTTTTCGTCTTGGCTGGCGCAGATGACCCGATCGGCGCTCTGAGCGATCTGCCGCTCGGCCTGAATGCGATAAGCCGGCTCATGCTCGCTGACGCGGGCCCGGTTCTTGGCTTCACCCAAGGAGTGGAACATCGTCACGTGAGGGAGACGCCAGAGTCTCTGCAGGGCCTGGCCCACCCAGCCCGAGAGCCAGTAGTGGCTGTGCATCAGGTCATAGTCCTCGCCGGTGGCCTCCCGAAACTGCGCCACGCCGCGCAGGAACTGGGGCAGCAGCCGGTAGACATCCTCCTTGGCCACCGGCGCCTCCGGCCCGGCGGTCACGGGGATCACCCGCACGTTCTCGTCCCACGGAATGATCGCCAGCGACTCCGGGTCCTGGCGGCGAGTGAAGATATCCACCCGCAGGCCGCGGCGTCCCAGCTCGCGGGCAAGCTCGCCTTCGTAGATATTCATCCCGCCTGCCTCGCGGGTGCCGGCCAGCGCCAGAGGTGAGGTGTGAACGCTGAGGAAAGCGATGCGGCACATGCTAGCGCCCCTCCCGACGGACGATGCAGCGAAAGACCGCCAGGTCCTTGCCGCCCAGGTCGTACTTATAGGGCTCGGCGCCGCGCATGAAATCGAGACGACGCTTGCCCTGCTCGATTGCCTGCTCCACGGCCAGCGCCTTCGAGAGCAGCCCGACCGCCAGGGACGCGTAGTCGGGGTCGTAGCCACTGTTGTACAGCAGTAGCTCCTCGCCGGTGTCGAAGCAGAGCACCGAGGCCGTGCGAACGCCGTTCACCTCGAGGCAGTAAAGCCGCACCAGGTTCTGGTCGGCCAGGGTCAGGGCCATGCGCCGGAAGAAGCGGGCCATGCGCTCGGTCATGAACAGGGCCTTGTCGTGGCGGCTGGCGGCGTGCTGCCGCAGGAAGTCGTCCAGGTGCGACTCCACCTCCGGGACCGACTGGCAGGAGTGGAAGAGCACGTCGCCGCTGCGGTAGAGCCGCCGCAGCTTTCGACGCAGCTCGTGCCGGTCGCGGCGATCCAGTCCCTCCACGTAGTCATCGAATGTTCCCGGTAGCTCCACCCGCGGGCAAACGTCCTCCTGCTCGATCTCGGCAGTGTAGCCAAAGCCCGCCGCCAGACGGGGAAGGATGGTCAGGGTTGGAGAATGCTCGGGCACACCCCAGAGAACGAGCTCGCTCCAGGGCTCCTCGCTCACTGCGTGCAGGACGGCATCGAGGACGCCCTCCTCGCAGCCCTCGCAGGCCACCACGTCCATGTAGTCGCAGACATTGGTGTCGCCGGCCAGGGTAAGGCGTTCGCCCTCGCGCATAAAGGGGGCGACCCCCACCAGGCGCTCGCCGTCGCGCACGCTCAGCAGCACTAGCTCGCGGCCGTCCGCGAACTCGCTCCACCAGGTCTTCAGCCAGAGGGGCGAATAGAACACGGTCTTGGGCCCGCCGGCGGGCAGGATTTCGCGCCAGGGGCCCTCCAGGGAGGCCAGCTCCTCTCGACCAACGCTGTATCCCGTGGAGGTGTAGGCCACCCTATGATCCTTGCACGAGGGCCAGGAACTCGCCGCGGCCCACGCTGCCCTTGGCGAAGGGCCCCCGCACGGCCGAGGTCACGACGCGGCTGCCCGGCTTGCGGGCGCCCCGCATGCTCAGGCAGAGATGCTCCGCCTCCAGCACCACCGCCACGCCATCGGCGTCCAGAGCCTCCAGAGTGGCGTCAGCCAGTTGGCGGGTGAGCCGCTCCTGCACCTGCGGCCGCTTGGCCAGCATATCCAGGGCGCGGGCGATCTTGCTGATGCCGGCCAGCCGGCCGTTGGGGATGTAGCCCACGTGGGCCGAGCCGAAGAAGGGAAGGAAATGATGCTCGCAGAGGGAGTAGAAGGGGATATCGCGAAGGATGACGGCATCCTCGCTCACGTCCGAGAAGCCGCCGGCCAGCACCTCGCGGGGGTCGTGGCAGAGCCCAGCGAACAGCTCGGCGTACATATCGGCGATGCGGCGCGGCGTGTCGACGAGGCCCTCTCGCTGGGGGTCCTCGCCCACGGCTTCAATGATCTCCCGCACCGCCGCGGCGATCCTGTCTCGATCTACCAAATCCCCTGGCCTAAGGAAAACTAGCGCCTGAAAAGCTACCCGCCGGCAGCCTCAGGCGCGCTTGCGAACTAGCAGCTACATTCCATCTTAGCAGCGGCTTGTTTGGGGGGTCAAGGGGTACCGCTAGGGGGTATGCCTCCGCCCAAAGTCGTGACGGAAGGTGTAGGTCGGGGTCTTCAGACCCCGACGATGAATGCACGAGGGTCTGAGGACCCTCGCCTACATTGCCGTTGTCCGGGCACCTCGGCCCGTTCGTCTTCGACCGAAGCCGCGGCCCTCAACCCGCAGAGTCCTCTTCTCCTCACCCCAGCCCCATTGCCTTTTCCACCGCGGCCAGCTCGGCGGGCGCCTCCCGCATCTCGGAGCGGATGGTCATCGCCGTATCGGGGTCTTTGAGACCGCTGCCGGTGATGACGCAGACGCTGGTCGCCCCGCGCAGGTCCAACCCCTGCCGGCTCATCTTCATCAGGCCGGCCACCGACGCAGCGGACGCCGGCTCGCAGAAGACGCCCTCCTCGCGGGCCAGCAGCCGATAGGCGTCCAGGATCTCGTCGTCGCTCACGGCTTCGATGGCTCCACCCGAGGCGTCACGGGCAGCCTCCGCCCCCTTCCAGCTGGCGGGATTGCCGATGCGAATGGCCGAGGCTACGGTCTTGGGTTCGGCCACCGGCCGCCCCAGGACGATCGGCGCCGCGCCTTCCGCCTGGAAGCCCATCATGCGGGGGCGCTTGCTGGCCTGGCCCCCCTGCTGGTACTCCACGAAGCCCCGCCAGTAGGCGGTGATGTTGCCGGCGTTCCCGACCGGGATGAACAAATAGTCCGGCGCGTCGCCCAGCGCGTCGACGATCTCGAAGGCGGCCGTCTTCTGCCCCTCCAGGCGATAGGGATTGAGCGAGTTCACCAGGGCGATGGGATGACGGTCAGTGATGGCGCGGGCCAGGGAGAGGGCCTGATCGAAGTTGCCGTCGATGGCGATGATCACGGCGCCGTGAGCGACGGCCTGGGCCAGCTTCCCCTGGGCGATGTTCCCGCGCGACACCAGGACGTAAGCCTTGAGGCCGCAGTGGGCGGCGTACGCGGCGGCCGCGGCGCTGGTGTTGCCCGTCGATGCGCAGAGGACGGCCTTGCGGCCGTCCTCCAGAGCCTTGGCGACCGCCAGCACCATGCCTCGGTCCTTGAACGAGCCGGTGGGGTTGCAGCTCTCCAGCTTGAAGTACAGCGGGCCGCAGCCCAGACTGGCCTCCAGCCGCTGCGAGCGCACCAGGGGTGTCTCCCCCTCTCCCATGCAGATTAAGGGCGTGGCGTTGGTCAGCGGGAGGTGATCGTGATAGCGGCGCAGGACGCCCAGGCCGCGGCTGGCGGGCGGCGGCTCACTCGCCCAGCTTGAGGTCACGCTGCTTGATCTCCTTCAGCTCCTGCTCCAGCGAGGCCAGCTGGCGGCGCTTCTGCCGCTCCTCGAACTGGGTGAGCTTGCGCAGGAACTCCGCAACCTGCTGCCGCTGGTCGCGGATCTGCTGCTGGAACAAGGTCACCCGCTCCATCTGAGTCGCGGCCTTGCTCTCCAGCAACTCCAGGGCGCGGCCCTGGTCCTCGGCCCGCTGGCGGACTTCGTCCAGTGTCTGCTCCATCGCCTTCAGCCGGTCGCTAAGACGCTGCTGCTCACCCCGCCAGTGCGTCTGGGCGTCAGCGAACTCCTGGCGCACCACCCGGTCGGCGCCGATAACGCTTACCTGCTCCTCGGTGCGGCGGGCCTGCTCGCCGAAGAGCTGGAGTCGCTCGGACAAGGCGGAGTCTTGTTTGGCAAGAGCATCCAGTTCGGCGTGAACTCGGCTCGATTCCTGTTCCAGACGCTTGACCGCCTCGCCGTGGCGGGCCGTCTTGCCCGCCACCTCGTCCACGCCCTTGTCCAGCTCGACCGCGCGCTTCTGCAACAGCGAGATGTCGTCCCGAATGCGTCTCTGCCCCTCCTCGATCGCCAGCACCCGTCCTTCGTAGGATTGAGCCAGCTTCTCGGCCACCTCCAGCCGCCGCATGGTGGCGCCGCGCTCCTCGCGTTCCCGCTCCATGGCCATCTGCTGCTGGCGCACCGTCTCTTCCGTGCGGCCGTGGCTGGCCAGCAGCCGTTCGTGCAGGCGGCCCACCTGCTCCTTTAGCTGGCGTACCTCGTCCTGAAGCTGAGGTACGGCCGCTACTTGGGCAGACATGGTGGCGAGGAGGTCCTCTGCCTTCTGGAGACCCTGGCTTAGCACCCACGCCTGATTGCCGGTCTGCTCCGTCTGCTGCTGAAGCTTGTGCACGAGGGCCTTGGCTTGGCGCATCTCTTCCTCCAGCCAGGGAAGCGCGCCGGGCGAGGGAGGGGTCACCTTCTTGTCTATGCCCACCGCTACCTCAGTTCTCCACTCGCAGGAGGTTACCGATGCGACTCACCACCTGAAGTCCCGCCACCTCTTTCATCGTGCGCTGCATGTCCTCCTCCCGCGCCAGGTGGGTCATGACCACCAGTTCCGCAGTTTGAGCCGCCTCGTCCGTCTCCTTCTGGATGACAGAGGCGATGCTCACCTGGTGGTCGCCAAAGCTGCGAGCGATTTGGGCCAAGACGCCCGGCTGGTCGGCCACCTCCAGGCGCAGATAATAGCGCGTGGAGATACTTTCTGCCGGCTTCACCGGCAGGGGTCGACCCGGCCGCCAGGCCGGTCGGTCGGGGCCACGGCCGGCGCGCGCGGCGGCGATGCTCTCAGCGGCGTCGATGACATTGGCGATGATGGCGCTGGACGTGGGCTGGCGGCCCGCCCCGGGGCCCTGGAACAACACGCGCCCCACCAGATCGCCCTCCACCTGGATGGCGTTCAATACGCCGTCCACGCTGGCCAACAGCTCCTCTAGCGGCACGAGGGCCGGGTGGACGCGGACCTCCACCCCTTCTTCGTCCTTGCGGGCCAGGGCCAGCAGTTTGATGGCGTAGCCAAGCTCGGCGGCGTAGCGGAAATCACGGCCGCTGAGGCCGGTGATGCCCTCGCGGTGGATCTGATCGGGATGGACGGCGGCATGGAACGCCAGGCTGGCCAGGATAGCCAGCTTGTAGGTGGAGTCGAATCCCTGTACGTCGTTCGTGGGGTCGGGTTCAGCGTAGCCCAGCTCCTGCGCCTGGCGCAGCGCCGCCTCGAACTCCATCCCCTCCTTGCTCATGCGGGTGAGGATGTAGTTAGTAGTGCCGTTGATGATGGCCCGGATCGAGGTGATCTCGTTCGCCAGGAGGTCACGGCGCAGCGGCCCGATGACGGGCGTGCCGCTGGCGACACTGGCCTCGAAGAGGACATCCACCCCTTGCTCGTGAGCTAGCGCCAGCAGCTCGGAGCCGTGCTTGGCCATCACCTCTTTGTTGGCGGTGACAACGTAGCGGCTCGAAAGGAGGGCCTCCTTGATGAGATCGTAGGCCGGGTGCTCGCCGCCCAAGAGCTCTATCACAATGTCGACGTCTCTATCGCCCAGGACAGCGTCGGAATCGTCGCTAACGATGGCGGGATCGATGCCGGCGGCTTCTGCCTTCCAGCGATCGCGCTCTAGGACGCGGCGCAGGCTCAGGCGCAGGCCGGTCTGCCGGGCGTAGGCATCCGCTCGGGCCCGGAGGTTGCGGACAACCGCGCTGCCGATGACTCCGACGCCCAGCAAGCCGATGTTGATCTGCTCTTCCCCCATGATCGCACCTCGTTAGATGGCGTGGTCCACCACCCACTGCAGCTTGTCGGCGTCAAAGCTCACGTAGTTGGTCGTCCGCAGGAGCGCGCGCTGCTCGTTCAGCCACAGGCTGAAGTAGCGGCCGCCCACGGCGTCTCGCTGGTCCGAGTCCAGGGAACGCCCGGCCTGCTTCTCCTCAACCTCGACGATCAGGAAGCCTCCCTGAACCTCCAGGGCCTCACTGCGCTGGCCCACGTCCAGGGCGAAGACCTTGGCTGCGTAGGAGGAATCCAGTTGTTCCAGCGTAACCCAGCCCTTCTCGCCGCCCTGATCCTTAGTGGTCGTGTCGGAAGACATGTCCTTGGCGACGACGGCGAAATCCTCGCCGGCGTTGAGCCGTTCCAGCGCCTTGTCAGCGTCCTCCTTGGCCCCCACCTGGATCTGGCGGATCCTCACCTGGTCGGCTACCTCGGGAGCGGCGCGAACGAAGCCGTCGCTCACCTTGGTGCTCAGAACCTCGGCTTCGATCATGTCCCGATACTCTTTGTCCGACAGGTCTCTCTTCTTCAGGTCGGCATCGTATGCCGCCTGAAACGCGACCGGATCGTCAGGCGAGACGGTAAGACGGCCGGCGATCTGACTTTGCACCTCCTCGGGCGTGGCGGTGATCTCCAGATCGACCGGGGCCCGCTGGCGCAGGATCACTTCCTGCTCCAGGATACCGGCGACGACGCTGACCACCGTTCCCAGCTGATTCGGGTCGACTTGCTGGCCGGGGTTGGCGAGGCCGACGTCCTGTAGGAAGCCTTTCGTGCGACGGGAGAAGAAGTCCAGGTTGAAGCTCGTATCGCCTACCTGCAGGGCCTTGGAGTGAGGCGGCCCCATCTGGCTGTCCCACCAGCCATAGCCGATAAAGCCCACCAGCACCAGCAAGAAGACCACGAACGCGGCCACCACCGCGGCCTCGAGCCGCCAATCGCGACCGCGGTGGTGGCTGCGACGTTTGGGCGGCGGCAGAGGAGCGGGCGGCGGGCGGCGTCTTTTCCTAGTCACGGCGAGCCTCGCGAACGCCTACTGGCGCCCGACGGCGGCTCCCGTCTCCCGCACCTGCTCGGCAGTGTAGGGGAGGAGGGCCAGGTGCCTGGCCCGCTTTAACGCAATGGCCAGTGCGCGCTGATGCTTGGCGCAGGTGCCCAGCTTCCGGCGCGGCTCGATGCGCGCCCGGTCCGATAGGAAGCGGCGCAGTCGGCCCACGTCCTTGTAGTCGATGGCCTTGACCCCCTCCACGCAGAAGCTGCACACCTTCCGCCGGGGGGTGAAGCGTCCCTTTCGCCTTGGCCGGCCGCCCGGACCCGAAGGTCCGCCCGCCGTCCCGTTTGCTGGGCCCCGTTCTTGCTCTTCTCTCACCATACGTTCCACCTATTCAAAGGGAAGCTCGTCGGCTTCCACCGTCTCTGTCTCTCCCTCCTCCGGCAGCGGGACACCCGGCGCCCGGTCCAGGAAGAGCACTCTGTCGGCGATGACCTCTGTGCGAAAGCGGCGCTGGCCGTCGGGCGTGTCCCAAGACCGAGTGCGCAGCCTCCCCTCGACGTACACCCTGCGTCCCTTCTGAAGGAACTGACTGCACTGTTCGGCCAGATTGCGCCAGGTGACGATACTGAACCACTCGGTCTCTTCCCGTCGCTCACCATCCGGCGTGGTGTAATTGCGACTGCTGGCCACGCGGAAGCTGGTCATGGCGTTGCCGTTGGCGGTGTATCGCATCTCCGGATCGGTGCCCAGGTTGCCGATTACCATCACCTTGTTCAAGCCTGACATCGCGCCGGCTCCTTCCGTCCAACCCCGGCATGCGTATTACCCCCCGGCCAAACCCCTAGTCTTCATCAGTGCGCACCACCAGGTGGCGAATCACTTCCTCTACCAGTCCCAGACTCGACTCCAGACCAGCTATCTGGTTGGGGTCAAGCCGGAACTGAGTGAGCACATAGTTGCCCTCTATGTGCCGTCGGATGGGATAGGCCAGCTTGCGCCGCCCCCAGCGGTTCACCCCCGCCACGGTCCCGCCACGACCGGTGATGAACTGACTCACCTTGTCGATGGCAGAGGGCACGTCCTCTTCCGCGATATCGGGGTCTATGACTAGCACCAGTTCGTAGTCGCGCAAACGCCCACTCCTCTTTGTCGCCGAGGTTAAACCAGCGGCCCGCAGCTTCGGGCCGCCACACGCACGGAATTATAGCACCAGGATGAATCCGTCACAAGCGAAGACGCGGCCGGGCGCGTCTCGCCGCTGGTGGGTCGATTTTCGACCCCCGTGAAGGCGGGGGCAGTGGATTCGCCTCCTCATGCCCCAGCCTTCAGGCTGGGGTGAAATATCATCCCCCAGGAACGTCAGCCAAGGGCAAAACTCTACAGCCCGCCCCCTAGGACGTTACGCCCGGGACAGGGAAGCGACCGGCCAGCTCCCGTACTTCCTCCCGCACCGCCGCCGTTACGCCTTCGTCGCCCAAGTTGTCGAGAACACGGCAGATGAAGCCGCCGATCTGCCGCATCTCCGCCGGACCCATGCCCCGGCTGGTGACCGCCGGAGTGCCGATGCGGAGGCCGCTGGTCACCGCCGGCGGCCGCTGGTCGTAGGGGATAGTGTTTTTGTTGACCGTGATACCGGCCGCGTCCAGCGCCGTCTGCGCATCGCGGCCGGTGACCCCCCTCATTCCCACATCAACCAGCATGAGGTGATTGTCGGTTCCGCCGGAAACGATGCGGAGGCCCTGTCGCTGCAGTTCCTCGGCCAGCGTGCGGGCGTTTTCCACGATGCACCGCTGGTACTCGGCGAACTCCGGCTTTAGCGCCTCGCCGAAGCACGCGGCCTTGGCGGCAATGCTGTGCATGTGCGGCCCACCCTGAGTGCCGGGGAAAATGGACCGGTCGATGGTCTGGGCCAGGTCGGCCTGGCACATAACGATGGCCCCGCGCGGGCCGCGCAGCGTCTTGTGGGTAGTGGTGGTGATGACGTGGGCCTTGCCGACGGGCGATGGGTGAACGCCCGCCGCCACGAGTCCAGCGATATGGGCGATATCGGCCATCAGGTAGGCGCCCACCTCGTCGGCGATCTCCCGGCAGCGGGCGAAATCGATTATGCGGGGGTAGGCGGTGGCGCCGACGACGATGACCTTGGGCCGGTGTTCCCGCGCCAGTCGGGCCATCTGATCGTAGTCCAGCAGCTCCGTCTCTCGGTCGACGCCGTAGTGCACGAAGTGGTACATCTTGCCCGAGAAGTTGACGCTGAGGCCGTGAGTCAGGTGGCCGCCCTGGGACAGATCCATGCCCATCGCCACGTCGCCCACGTTCATCAGGCCGGCGTAGACCGCCCGGTTGGCCTCGGCGCCGCTGTGGGGCTGCACGTTGACGTGGTCGGCGCCGAAGAGCCGGGTCGCGCGGCTGATCGCCAGCTCCTCCACCTCGTCCACGTACTGGCAGCCGCCGTAGTAGCGCTTATGGGGATAGCCCTCGGCGTACTTGGTGCTCAGTACGGTAGACAGGGCGGCCAATACCCCGGCGCTGGCGTAGTTCTCCGAGGCTATGAGCTCCAGGCCCAGGCGGTGCCGGTCCTCCTCACGATGGACGATGGCCGCCAGCTCCGGGTCCCACTGGTCGAGAATGCCCATGTCTTACCCCTCGGCTCCGCTAGATACGTGTCGATGTCGGCTCAAGTCTATGCGACCCCCTGCCCAAGGTCAACGTCGCCCTCCTCCCGCTGGACAAGGCGATCGTGCTCCTGCCAGGCGTGCTCGATGATGGCCATCAGCCCGCCCGATACCAGCGAGTGGCCGCCCAGGGCCACGGGGATCGCTGCCCGGGCCGCGGCTTCGGTCAACTCCCGCAGGAAGGGGTCGTCGATCTGCTCGTAGCGTCCCAGGTCGGACAGGAAGCGGTCGGCGCGGCTGGGCTGCAGCCCCAGGTGGGCGAGGAGCACGCGGCTGTCCAGGAAGGCGGCGTCGGCCAGCTCCGCCAGCGTTTCGAAGAAGCGCTGCACGCCCACTGCCGCCAGATAGAATCCGACCATCGAGCGCGCCTGCCCGCCCTCGACGCGCCCTTCGGCCTGCATCCCCCGTTCCTCGGCCAAGAACCGCACACGGCAGACCGTCTCTCGCTCCAGGTACTGCCAGACGCGGCTGTTGCTGCGGCCAGCCACCAACACCTGGGCAGTCGAGACGACGAACAGGGGCAGGATACGGCGGTAGAGGGACACGTCCAGCCCCCAGCCGTCCAGCAAGGCCTGCAAGCGCGGGCCCGCTCCGCCCACCAGGGTAAGCACTGCCAGGTCCGCGGGAGAATCGATGTCGAACTGGCTCGCGACGCTGCGGCTCAGCGTGTGAGTGGTCAGGCCGGCTTGCTCGGCCAGCAGGCGGGCCAGCGGGTTGTCGATGGCGGGCAGTTCGATGCGGCGGAGGGCATCCGCCGGCGAGAAGGCGACCAGGTCCGCCGAGTAGTAGTTGTTGGTCACCATCCGCCCTTCGCCCCGTCCCAGCTCCTGAGCGACACCCTCGAACTCCTGAGCCGAGAGCAGGGGCACGCTTCCGCCGCTGAAGTAGACGACCGAGCGCAGGCCCAGCCGCTCGGTGACCCCGGCCAGGCGGCGGCCGAAGTGGAAAGGGCCGTGATCCAGGTCCAGCCGGACGCCCGCGGGCAGTGCCTCCAGGCCATCGGCGGCGTCGGCCACCAGCACGGCGTAGGCGAAGGCGCCGGTGGAGAGGGCTCGCTCCAGGCTGTCGAGGGTGGCAGCGCGACGGGCGGTGGCGGTCATCTCCTCAACCGGGCTGCCGCCCAGCCCGCCAACGAAGCTTACCAGGACGGGAGCTTTCAGCAATCTCCTCCGCTAAGGCGGACTAGGGCACCTGGGGGATGATCATACCGTAGTCGCTTTCGCGCCGGCGGTACAGCAGGGCGTAGGTGTTGGCGTCAGCGTCGAAGAAGAGGAAGAAATCGTGGCCCAGGAGCTCCATCTGCTCGATGGCCTCCTCCTCGCTCATGGGCTTCATCGGGAAGCGCTTCACGCGCACCACTTTGCCCAGGACAAGCTCCTCCTCAGCTTCGGCCTCCTCGAGCGGTGGCTGCTCGCCCCGGGCTGTCTCTTTGGCACTGGCCCGCCGCCCGCTGTGGTACGACCTCTCTTTGAAGCGCCGCACCTGCCGCGAGAGAACGTCGGAGGCGGCATCGATGGCCGCCAGCAACCGCGGGCCTCGTTCCTCAGCCCGCAGGTACGTGCCGTTACAGTTCACAGTGAGCTGTACTACGTAGCGGTGGGCGTTCTCGCCGCCCTCCTGCTCCAGTTCGACTACCGCCTCGTCCACCAGCGGCAGGTAACGCCCCAGACGGCTCAGCTTCCGGCTGGTGTACTCCCGCAGACTATCGGTGACGGGGACGTGGCGGGCGCGAAAGGTGAGCTCCATGCGGTCTTTCCCTTTCCCAGTGCTCTTCAGAAACGCGCGTTCGGGGCTTCCATTGTAAGCTGCAAGCGGCAACCCTTTCAAGGCGACCGTCTAACGCCAGACATGAGGAGCGGAGCTCGTGGCAGAGCTCGTGTCTCGTGCCACCGTGTCCCGACGCCTCAGTCCTCCCGGGCGAAGGTCAGCGCCCAGACGGAGACGGCGCCGGCTTGGCGCAGCGCCTGCGCGCAGGCGTCCAGCGTCGCGCCGGTGGTCATCACGTCGTCGATCAGCAGCACGCGCTGTCCCTCCACCACATGCCTCTCAGCGGCGAAGGCGCCGGACACGTTGCGACGCCGCTCCTCGGCGTCGGCGCTGCGGGCCTGGGGCGGCGTGTCGCGACGGCGGGCCAAGCCCCCCTCGGCCAAGGGCAGGCCGGCCAGCCGCGCCGCTTCTCGCGCCAGCAACGCCGACTGGTTGTACCCCCGCAGCCGCTGTCGCCGCCCGAACAGCGGCACCGGCGCCACCACGTCCACCGGCAACGCCTCAGTCTCCAGGTAAGCGGCCATCATCCCGCCCATCGGCCGGGCGAGGGCCGAGAGGTGATTGTACTTGAGAGCGCGCACCGCCTCGCGCACCGGCCCTTCGTACAAGTAGAGGGTGCGAGCCCCGGCGAAGACCGGCCGAGCCTGAACACAGCGGGAGCACATCTCGCCCCGCCGCTGCGGCTGCCAGCACAGCGGGCAGCGCGGCGGCAGGGCACGCGGCATCGCGGCGCTACAGCTCCGACACAGGAACAAGCCCTGCTCTCCGCAGGCGACGCAGCGAGGCGGGAAGAGCACGTCCAAGAACACCTGTGCCAGGCGGGATAGCGGCGGGACCTTCGTTCGCTCCATGTTTCCCGCATTATAGCGCCGGAAGAGGCCCTTAGTTTGGGATACGCCTTCCACGAACGTGTACCGCCACCGCAGGAATGTAGGAGAGGCCTTCGGGCCTCCCGCGGGCGACCTGAAGGTCGCCCCTACATCCCGCTTCCCATTGAACGCCTGCGAATCCTCGCCTTGCCGCCCCAAAGAGCCGTGGCTTACACTAGGGACAGGTGGGTTTTGTGAAGGCGAAAGTCAAGTTCTTCGCCGCGCTGAGCGAGATGACCGGCGCCCGCGAGCTGAGCCTGGAGCTGGCCGACGGCCAAACGATGCGCGACCTCTTCCGCGAGCTGTGCGCCCGCTTCCCCCGCTTGGCCGAGTACGGCCCCATCCTTCTTTACAGCGTGAACGCGGAGTACGTCGGCCCCGAGCATGCCCTTCGCGACGGCGACGAGGTGGCGCTCATCCCGCCGGTGAGCGGAGGCCGCGATGCTGGTTGAGATCACCACCGAGCCGCTGACCCTCGAGCCCTTCATCCAGCATGTCCGCCGCGACGATTGCGGGGCTCTCGCTCTCTTCCTGGGCGTGGTGCGCAACCACAGCGCCGGCCGTCGCGTGCTCCACCTGGAATACGACGCCTATCCCGAGATGGCCGAAAGAAAGCTGCGCGAGGTGGCCGAGGAGGCCCTCGCCCGCTGGCCGATCACCGATGTGGCTATCGCTCACCGGACGGGGCGCCTGGAGATCGGCGAGACGAGCCTGCTGGTGGTCGTTTCGTCGTCCCACCGACGGGAGGCCTTCGCCGCCTGCCAGCACATCGTCGACCGCGTCAAGGAGGTTGTCCCGATCTGGAAGAAGGAGGTCTGGGACGGCGGCGAGACCTGGATCGAGGGCGAGCCGGTCATCGGCAAATGAGCGGCCACTCGCCCATCGCCGCGCCCTGCTTCTGTCCCCACTGCGGCGGCCCCCTCAGCGAACGACTCCTGGACTTCGAGGAACGGCCTCGCCTGGCCTGCGACCGCTGCGGGCACATCCACTACCTCGACCCCAAGGTCGTGGTCAGCGTCATCGTCGAGCGCGGCGGCCGCGTACTGCTCCTGCGCCGCGCCATCGGACCCCGCTACGGTACCTGGACCCTCCCCGGCGGCTACATGGAGGTGGACGAGACAGCCGAAGAGGCCGGGCAGCGTGAGGTGGAGGAGGAAGTGGGCCTGCGGGTCAAGGCGGGCGCGCTATTGGGGGTCTACTCGCGGCCGGCGCCCGATGGGCCCGGCATCCTGGTGGTGGTCTTTCGCAGCAGCCGGCCGACGGGCCGCCTGCGCCTGGGGCGCGAGGCCCTAGAGGCCCGCTGGTTCCGCCCCGACGACATCCCCTGGGACGAGCTCTCGTTCTACACCACCCACTGGGCCCTGCGCGACTGGCTGAGCCGCCGCGACGCTCAGGGGGCGCGCCTGCGCCCGCCTCGCCGCGGCGCCTGAGCCGGCGGCGCCTGCTTCCTGGGCCGCCCCCGATAGTCTGGGGCCTCGATCTCGAAGATCATGCTCACCTTGGTGTCGTACATGCGGGAGACCCAGGCCTCCGGCAGGTCGTCCAGAGGGCAACCCACCGTCACCACCATCGGCAATTTGGCGTTGTAGCGATGGTTCAGGATCTGGAAAAGCTTCTCTTGCGCCCAAGGCGTGGCGCTGTGCACCCCCAGGTCGTCCAGAACAAGCACGGAGGCCGTCCGTACCGCCTCGAAGACCTGGTCGAAGCGCCCCGCGCCGGCATCCTCGCGGAAGGCTGAACGCAGCAACTCCAGCAGGTCGGGCACGACACAGAACTCCACCACCATCCCCTTCGCCTCCAGGTGGTGCCCGATGGCCGCCGCCAGGTGCGTCTTGCCGCAGCCGGTCCGTCCCAGGAGCACCAGCCATCCTTCCGGGTGTTCGGCGAAGTTCCTGGCGGCGCGGAAGGCGTTGCGCAGACTCTGGGCTGCCTCCGGAGTGACGCCGATGCCGCCGCCCAATTCGAAGCTTTCGAAAGTCATCTCGCGGATGATGGGCAGGGCCAGCCCACCGAAGGCGCCTGTCCGCGCGCCGGGGCCGCACTCCAACTGGAACACCCGCGACAGCCCGGCGTCGGCCAGGCGGGTGCGCAGCCGCTCGTCCATCTCATCCAGCGGCCGACTGGTGGTGAATACGGTCGGGAGGCGGTGGTTGTAGCGGTGGTTGATGAGCTGGAACAGCTTCTCCTGCGCCCAAGGCGTCGCGCTGTGCGCGCCCAGGTCGTCCAGCACCACCAGCGGCGCGTTGCGCACCTGTTCGAACAGCTCATCGTAGGGGAGCTCGCTGCCGGGGCCGTAGGCGGCCCGCAGGTGGTCCAGCAGGTCGGGCGCCCCGACAAAGATGGTGGGGTGGCCCATCTCGATGGCGCCGTTGGCGATGGCCGCCGCCAGATGCGTCTTGCCGCAGCCACTGGGCCCGCCGAAGACCAGCCAGCCGCCGGGCTCGCGGGCGAACTCTCGCGCCGCCGCCGCCGCCTGCTCGAATCGTTCCTGGTTGTGGGGGTCGGTGCTTCGGCCGCGGATCATTAAGTTGTCGAAGGTCAGACGGGTCAGCGGCCCCAGGTTGCTGTAACGCTGGAGTCGGCCCAACCGCGCCTCCTCCCGCTCGTCCAGGACGCAGCGACAGGGGAAGGCGCGGCCGAAGTCGGGGTGATCGAGGGCGACGTCTCGCCGCACGAAGCCCGCCCCACCGCAGAGGGGACAAACGCCCTCTGTGGCCGGCTCAGCGGCGGACGAGATTTCGATATCGCCCCGCGAGGGAGCGGCGGCGTCCTTGATCCCCTTCAGTATCTCGTCCAGCTTTTTCATAGTCTGGGCCTTCCGCCTCCCATCGGCGCAGAATGGCCGCGATGTAGCTCCAGCTACGTTTGTTAAGGTTTGTCGCCTCTCGAAAGGCCGCTTCGATCCATTCCCCTGGGTAGCGCTCCTCCGCGTCCTTCAGTTCGTCGGCGATGAGCGGCCCGATCGTGCCGATGTTCTCCTCGTACAACGCGAAGATAGTGGGCAGAGGCTCCCTGCCTGCCCCCACCTCCGGCAGGACGTTCGCCAGTTCCAGCCTGCCCGCCTTGACGGCCGCCACGGCCCGCCGCCCTCCCGGCGTGTTCAGAAAGAACAACTCTTCCTCCTGGCCGTCCCGTTCCACCGCCAGGCGCAGGAGCGTGCCACGCTCGACCGCGGCGTCCAGGCCCCAGCGCAGCCCGCCTTCTTCCTGCGACCTCAGGGCCGCGGCCAGCGACTCGTCGGCCGCCAGTTCGGCGTAGGTCAGGAAACGAGGCTGCCCCTTCTTGCGGGCGTGCGCGAAGAAGAAGTAGACCGTCACCACCAGCTCGGCGGGGTCGTCTATGCGCGGGAGGACGGTGGTGAAGAACACACTGGGGATGGCGATAGCGCGCGCCCCGGCCGGAAATCCTTCGAACGGCCTGCTCCCTACGGCCAATCTTCCGGCTCCTGGACCAGCAGGTCCTCGAAACGCGCCACCTTCTCCCGAAAGCGAAGGTGGATGGTGCCCGTGGGGCCGTTGCGGTGCTTGGCTACGATGATCTGGATGATGCCCGCCGGATAGCTGTCGCCGGGTCGGTCGGGGTGCATGCGCTGCCACTCGTCCTTCCGCACGTAGACGTCCTCGCGGTAGATGAACAGCACCACGTCCGCGTCCTGCTCGATGCTCCCCGATTCGCGCAGGTCGCTGAGCATGGGAATGTGGGTAGCCCGCGCCTCCACCGCTCGCGAAAGCTGAGAGACGGCGATGACCGGCACGTTCAGCTCGCGGGCCAGCTCCTTCAGAGAGCGCGAGATGTAGCTGATCTCCTGCACCCGGTTCTCGGCGTACACACCGCCGTGCATGAGCTGGAGATAGTCGATGATGACCAGGTCCAGCCGGTGCTCCCGCGACAGGCGCCAGGCCTTGCCTCGCATCTCCGCCATACGCAGGGCAGCGCTATCGTCCACGAAGATGTTGGCGCTGGCCAGCACCCCCATGGCCTGCATGATGCGCCGCTCTTCGTCATCACTGTGGGTGCCCAGGCGCAGACGGGTGGAATCGACGTTGGACTCGGCGGCCAGCAGGCGCTGGGCCAGCTGCTCGCCCGCGGTCTCCAGGCTGAAGATCGCCACGGTGGCCTGCTGGCCGACCGCGGCGTTGCGCGCGATGTTCAGGGCCAGGGAGGTCTTGCCCAGGCTGGGCCTCGCCGCCAGGATCACCAGGTCGGCGCGCTTCAGTCCGCCCAGCAACGTGTCCATGTCCATGAAGCCGCTGCGGATGTGGCCAGCCGCTGCCTCGGCCCCCTCACCCTCAGCCGCCTCCACGTGCCGCTCCAGCAGCTCGCTGATGTGGACGAAGTCGCTGGCCAGCTTCTCGCCCCGGACCGCGTCCAGCAATCCCTCCGCCCGCGACAGGGCGGCGGGAAGGTCAGCCCCGCCCTGGTAGCCCAACTGGGTGATCTTGCCGGCGGCGTCGATCAGCCGCCGGTAGACAGCGTCCCGCTGCACGATCTGGGCGTAGTACTCCACGCCCAGAGGGGTGGGCAGCTCAGTGACCAGCTGGCTGAGGTAGGAGACACCGCCCAACTCATCCAGACGGCCGCGGCGGGCCAGCTCGTGGGCGAGGGTGATCTGGTTGATGGTCTCGCCCCGCTCCCAGAGGGTGAGGCAGGCGTCGTAGGCCCAGACGTTCTTCTCCCGGAAGAAGTCGTCGGACCGCAGGATGGGCGCTACTTTGAAGATGGCCTCGCCGTCCACCAAGAGTGAGGCGATGACGGCCTCCTCAGCGTCGATATCGTGGGGTGGCAGCTTTTCGACGGCAATAGCCATGTCTGTGCCCTACTGCCGGGCTCTACTCCTCCTCGCGCGAGCGGCGGCGCGCGATGATCTCGTCGGCAGGGCGCCCAATGAGCAGTCGGCCCAGATTGCGGTGGCCCACCTTCAGGTAGTACTTGCGCCAGACCTGGCGGATCTCGTCGGCGGTCTTGGCCCCGTCCAGGTCCTTCTCGGCGTCCTTCAGCAGGGCCTCCGACTCTTCATTGGCCATAGTCATGAGTGCGCTCTCCTTTACTCCTCATGTCCTCGCTCGTCGGTCGACAGGCCCATCACGAGCGAGTCACAAGACATCTCACTCAGTTTCCTCGGCCGGCTCCTCCGCCTCCTCGGCGATCGTCTCTTCCGCCTCCGGCTCGTCGGCTGCGGCCTCCGGCTCTTCGTCCGTTGCCGCCGGCTCCGGCTCTTCACCCGCTGCCGCCGCCGGCTCCTGGCCTTCCTCCTCGACGGCGGGCGCCGGCGGAGGCATGCCCTCACCCAGCACCTCCACCTGGAGCATAGCGCGGACGTTCCGGCTCAGCCGCAGGGGCACCTCGAACAGACCCACCTGGCGGATGGGCTCCTCCAGCTCCACCTGGCGATGCTCGAGCATATGGCCCAGGGGCCCCTCCAACGCCTCGGCGATGTCGCGGGCGGTCACCGAACCGTACAGGCGACCCTGGGGCCCCGCCTTCACCGTGAGCGTCACGCTGTGCCCCACCAGCCTATCGGCCAGCGCTGTCGCGTCGGCATCCAGCTTGGCCTGGTGCTTAGACTCAACGTTGGCGCGGCCCTGCGCGACGCGGATATTGTGATCGGTGGCCGGCGCCGCCAGCTTGCGCGGCAACAGGTAGTTGCGGGCGAAGCCATTGGCGACGTTCTTCACCTCGCCGGTGCGCCCGGAGCCCTCCACTTCCTGGAGAAACACAACCTTCACCGTAATGCCTCCTCAACAAACCGCTGACGCCGCCACAATCATGCCACGGCGTGAAGCCAGCGCGACAAGACCTTTATCGACCAAGTAATCCCGAACTTATCCCGTGCCTTTCCACAATCCACGCCCGATAGGGAACTCACGCCTATGGTGGATAGTAGAACAAACGTGCTCGCCTGTCAAGGGAATCGAATGGCGCAGGTAGCCCGCGACTGGTGGATGTTGCGTGGATCCAACTCTGCGGGATGAATCCCGCAGCTTCCGTTCAAGCCGCGCCTGCCTGCCGAGAGGCAGATGGATTCGCCTCCCCATGCCCCAGCCTTATGAGAAAATCAACCGACATATGCATGTCCCACCCTCGGAATGTAGGGGAGGCCTTCTACCGTCCAATGCCGCCGCCCAGCGCCTGCTCCAGCCCGCCGCCGTAGGCCTGTGCGAGCTCCGCCAGGGACAGGTCGATCTGGCGGCCCAGCACGAACCGCCGGCCCCCCAGCCGGCCGATGGGCGCGACCGGCACGTCGTGGGCGGCGGCGATCTCGGTCAGCTTGTCCCAGGCCGATGGTGGCGCCGCCACCACGATCCGCGACGGCGCCTCCCCGAAGAGGGCGGCGTCCATCCGGCCGCCCGGCTGCAGGCCCGACGCTTCGAGGCCCACGTCCGCCGCCAGGCACAACTCCGCCAGGGCCACCGCCAGGCCGCCCTCGGCGCAGTCGTGGGCGGCCGCCACCAACCCCTCGCCCATGACGGCGAGGGTTGCTTGCTGCAGCCGCGCCTCCAGGTCCAGGTCGATGCACGGCCGGCCGGCCACCCGGTTGTGCAGCCCCTTCAGGTATTCGCTCCCCGCAAGAGTATCGGCGTCACCCTCCAGCGGGGCGCCCAGGAGGAACACCTCCTGCCCCTCGCGGGCGAAGGTCAGCGAGCAGCGGCGGGTGACATCCTCCAGCAGTCCCAGCATACCGATGACGGGTGTAGGATACACGGCCTCGCCGCCCGTCTCGTTGAACAGGCTGACGTTGCCGGAGATCACAGGGATGCCCAGCCTCTCGCAGGCTGCGGCCATGCCACCGATGACCTCCTGCATCTGGTAGTAGACCTCCGGCCGCTCGGGGTTGCCGAAGTTCAGGCAATCGGTGATGGCGACGGGCCGCGCGCCCACGCAGACCACATTACGAGCCGCCTCGGCCACGGCCATCGCCCCGCCGGCGTAGGGGTCGAGGTAACAGTAGCGGCCGTTGCCGTCGGTGCAGAGCGCGATGCCCTTGCGACTGCCGCGGACGCGCATCACGGCGGCGGCATCGCCGGCTTCGGCCACGGTGTTGGTGAGGACGCTCTGGTCGTACTGGCGGTAGATCCAGCGCTTGCCGGCGATGGTGGGCGCGGCCAGCAAGCGCAGCAGCGCCGCATTGGCATCCGGCACGTCGGGCAGGGAGTCCAGAGCGAAGGCCTGGAGCTGCGCCAATTCCGACGGCGGGACGCCCTCGCGGGTGTACTGCGGCGCCTCCGTCACCAGCGGGACGGGCAAGCGGGCCACCTCCTCTTCGCCATCCCAGATGTGAGCCAGGCCATCGTCCGTCACCACGCCGATGAAGGCCCACGGCACCTCCCAGCGGTCGAAGAGGCCCGTCACCTGCTCCTCGTACCCCTGCCTCACGATGATCAGCATCCGCTCCTGCGATTCAGACAGCATCACCTCGTAGGGCGTCATACCCTGCTCGCGGCGGGGCACCTTCGCCACATCGATCTCCAGGCCGGTGCCGGCGCGGGCCACCGACTCCAGCGCCGATGCCGTGAGGCCGGCCGCGCCGAGGTCCTGGATGCCGGCCGCCCACTCTGGATGGTTGTGGGCCAGATCCAGACAGGCCTCCATGAGCATCTTCTCCAGGAAGGGGTCGCCGATCTGCACCGCCGGCCGCAGTTCGTCGTAGCGCGCGTGAGGGTCGGTGCGAGAGGCCAGGCCGGAAGCGCCATGCAGGCCGTCGCGGCCGGTGGCCGCCCCAACCAGGAGCAGGCGGTTGCCCACGCCGCGAGCGGCGGCGCTGGCCAGCCGCTCCTTGGGCGCCACGCCCACGCACATGACGTTCACCAGAGGGTTATGAGAGTAGGCCTCCTGGAAGTACACCTCGCCGCCAACCGTGGGGATCCCCAGGCAGTTGCCGTAGCCGGCGATGCCGCCCACCACGCCGGTGAACAGATAACGGTTGCGCGGCTCATCCAGCGGGCCAAAGCGCAGCGAGTCCAGCAAGGCGATGGGTCGTGCGCCCATGGCGAAGATGTCGCGCACGATGCCGCCGATGCCGGTAGCCGCCCCCTGGTACGGCTCGATGGCCGAGGGGTGGTTGTGAGACTCGATCTTCATCACTACGCACAGCCCGTCGCCGATGTCCACCGCGCCGGCGTTCTCCTCGCCGCGCCGGGTGAGGATGTGCGGCCCGTCGGCGGGCAGCAGGCGCAGCAGGGGACGCGAGTTCTTGTAGCCGCAGTGCTCGCTCCACAGCGCGCCGAACATGCCCAGCTCCACCTCGGTGGGCTCGCGGCCCAGGCGGGCGACGATGAGTTCGTACTCCTGGCGGCTGAGGGCGATCTGGTCGAGGAAGCGCTGGTCTACAGGCATGGCGTCAGGCTAAGCATACCGGAGGGACAGGGCAGGTTCAACGAAAGCAACGCTCGATTCTGGGCGAGAGATGGAGGAGGAGATCACCCCTGGCCGCTCGTCCTGAGCTTGTCGAAGGATGAGCAGGGGCTCATGGTTCGACAGGCTCACCATGAGCGGCCAAGAACGCCCCACAAGCTACTGCAGCGAGAAGGGCGGGTATTCGTCCCGCATCAGGAACAGGTAGGCCTGCACCCGCAGCGTCCACCGCTGCACGCCGACCCCGAAATTGTATAGCCCCTCCGGGTAGCGCCCGGTGAACAGGATGGCGAACCAGGCGATGACCGCGGTGACTATCCAGGCCAGCAACACAAACAAGAGGACAATCGCCTGAGGGATGATCAGGATCAGTCGGAAGGCGACCGACCAGCGGTTGCTCTGTTCCGGATAGTCCACCTCGAACGTGACGGGGTACGGCCCCGTCCCGAAGGGCGGGTATTCGTCCCGCAGCAGGGCGACATAGGCGACGACGTTGGCTCTCCAGCCCATGTACGTCTTCGCCAGGTCCCACAGACCGCGGGGGTAGCGACCGGTGAACAGTATGGCGAACCAGGAAAGCACCGAGGTCAGCGAAATGACGGCGCCGAATACGCCCGTCCCCGAGTTCGCGCCCAAGCCCACGCTCCCGGGCGACCCCGCGATAAGCACCTGCGGAATAGCGAGGATGAGCCGGAAAGCGGTCGTCAGGCGATTACGCCCCGTCGTCTGCGGCTCGACATCGAAGGAAACCGGGTAGCCAGCCATCGTTCCGCTCCCCTTGGGCTGTCAGACTAGCTGAGCGAGAAGGGTGGGTACTTGTCCGTCATCAGGTACGAGTACGCGTTGACGCGAAAGCTCCAGCGCGTCACCCCCACAACGTCAGTAGGAGGCGTACCAATCGTCGCTCTTGGTGGCCGTGTCCACAATGCTCCATATCCATATCCCCAAGCCGGAAGGTATGGCGACAAACAGCCAGATCCCCAACGTCAGCACACTCAGCACAAAGTTCCCAATGCTGACACCAAGTCCAACCCAAAACTTCCAGCCGTCTTGCCGGTACGTGTACAGCCAGGTCCAAAAGCCCAGAAACACAGCCAGCAAGATCGCCGCAACCTTGCTCTTGGCACCGGCTTGCCCCGAGGGCTGACGGATGCGAACTCCGCAATGAACGCAAATCTCAGCCTCTCTCTTGATGACGGCTCCACAGCTCGGGCAGTACATCTCGTCGGGCTGCTTGACGCGGGTTTCTTGCGCCATCTTCTTCCCTCCTGGAAAGCTTCTCATGACTGGTTGCAGCAAGGATAGGACAGCCTCCCAAGACTGTCAACACACCGCCAGCGCGCGCCCGCGCTACCTGAACACGTGCCTCACTGGGCCTTAGGCGGGAGAGGACTAACTGACCGAGAGCGCGCCGCGCGCATACCATTCCTCGTCGAATTGCGCGAGCCGGTTGACCAGTGATTGCATCATGCCGGTGGCTATGCCACCGAGGATGGGGAGGAGCACCAGACTTAGGTATGGCACAAAGTGGCAAATGCAATACCACCGGACCAGCTCTTTGGGCACACGGTCTGGAAGCCCCGCGTCGGCAAGCTCTTCATCGAGTCGCGTGCAAAGCCGCAACAGGGACTCGAAGAGCCAATAGAAGTTGAAAAACGGGATGAAGAGGAAACCTATCGCTTTGCCCGTGGTGGGGTCACTGGCGCGTCGTTGAGGCATAACTCCGTGCCAGTGATTCAGTCAAAACTGGGTATAGATGCCAAAGGTGATGACCGACAAGAAGGTCATTACCCACACGGGATACTCGCGGAAACACATGCCCCGCCGGCGTAGCTCTTCACGATCCAACCTTGGGGCTGCCGCAAGAACCCTCGCCTTTGCCTCTTCGAACTCCTGCTCACTCAGCGCCCCTTTCTCGCGAAGGGCGTGCAATTTCTCCAGTTCGGCAACCCTACTCCCCGCGCCGACGCCACCGACTTGCCCCGAGGGCCGACGGACGCGAACGCCGCAATGAACGCAAATCTCAGCCTCTCTCTTGATGACGGCTCCGCAGCTCGGGCAGTACATCTCGTCGGGCTGCTTGGCTCGGGTTTCTTGCGCCATCTTCTTCCCCCCTGGAGGCCTTCTCACGACTGGTTGCCGCAAGGATAGGACAGCCTCCCAAGATTGTCAATATACCGCCAGCACGCCCCCGCGCTACCTGAACACGTACTTGACGCTCTTGCGAAAGCCGAAGCTCGGCCAGTACTTTAGCTCGGCCGGCGCCGCCTCTTCCGGCACCTCGAAGACCACCGCCACACTCGCGCCTCGATCCTCCTTTACGTCCTGCGGCGCCGGACGGCCGTCCACCACCACAAGCTCGGGCTTGTGCTTCTTGCCCTCCTCGTCCCAGAGCTGGAAGTCCGACTCTTCGATCTCGATGTCCCACTCGCTTCCGTTCGCCACCGAGAACTCGAACATGACCAGGCGCTTGCCGCTATCGGCCTCCAGCAGCGTCTCCGCCTCTCGCAGCGGATCGGAGGCCGAAACCAGGGCCACCATCACATCGCCGATCTGAGCCATACCGGACCCCCTGCCCGCCTGCAGGTCCCGATAGCTCTGTTGCACTTCGAGCTCATCGCCCGCGGCCAGTGTAAGCGCCACACCCCCGGCGATGCCGCCGCCTGCCAAGAGGAAGCCCAGGATGGTCGCGATGAGATAGGCGTCGCCGCCGGCCGGGCCCGCGTTTGCCGAGAGGTTAAAGGGCGGGTAGTCGTCGGTCAGGGAAAGCACGTAGGCCTGGACCCGCGCGCTCCATCGCATAACGCCGGCCACATATTCGAACAGGCCGCGCGGGTAGCGGCCCGCGAAGAGGATGAAGAACCAGGCAATGACCGTGACGATCATCGCCCCCAAGCCGAGGAACAGCAAGATGATGAAGTGCGGTATGGCCGTGATGACCTTCCAGAAGAGGAGCTTCCAGCGCGCCAGACGCTCCGGGTAGCGCACTTCGTAGCTGATGACCCAGTCGCCCTCAAAAGGGGGATAGCGGTCTGTCAACAGCAGAAGGTAGCCCGAGGCGCGGTTGAACCAGCGGTTGAGCGCCACCTGAAAGTCGAACAGCCATCGCGGGATGCGGCCCCGCACCAGGATGGCCAGCCAGGCCGGCAGGACCGCATTGATCCCCCCGACGACTGCCCAGAAGATCAGAACAGGAATGGAGAGGAGTAGGCGGAAGAAGGTGCTGAGGCGGGAGAGGCGCTCAGGGTAGACGGCTTCGAAGGTCACCGGATACGGTGCTGCTTCGGCCACGGGTCACCTCCTTATCGCTGCCCCTTCCAGAACCGACCGCCAGATGTAGAGCCCGTCTTCGCCGCCCAGCAACGCCTCGCAGGCCCGCTCCGGGTGGGGCATCACTGGTCCGGCGCAGAGACCAGCAGCAGGTTCTCGAAGGAGACGTTGGCCAAGTCCTCCAGGGTCATCCTCTTGCTGGCGTCCAGGACCTCCAGACCGATGATATGACCCTGGTCATCGAGCTCTACGGTCACACTCTCTTCTATGTCCATACTATCGGATGGTCGCGCATCTCGAAGCTCGATGTATAGGGCATCCGCCTCGGGATCGTAGGTTATCTTCATCGCATCTCCTCCGGCCGCTTGCGCCGGACGGTCACGGCCACCACCACCAGCGCCTCCCCTCTTCCGCTATCGTAACACGCAAATAGCCATCTTCATGCCTTCGCCAGTGGTTCTTCCGACCGAGGATGCTACCGGTCACGAGGTCCGGAGTGTCGACGCACGTTTCTACTGAGTGGCGCGGCAGTTCGTGCTTCCGCATCCGATTGCGGGCGTGGCGAGTGAAGCGCAACGGCTTCTCGGACACGTCTTAGACCCTTGCCCCCGCCCCTTCCAGGATCGACCGCCAGATATAGAGCCCGTCTTCGCCTCCCAGCAGCGCCTCGCAGGCCCGCTCCGGGTGGGGCATCATCCCCAGGACGTTACCCCGCTCGTTGATGATGCCGGCGATGTTGTTGGCGCTGCCGTTGGGGTTGGCCGCGGCCGTCGCTTCGCCGGCGGCGTCGCAGTAGCGGAAGACCACCCGGCGCTCCGTCTCCAGGCGCGACAGCGTCTCGGCGTCGGCGTAGTAGCGTCCCTCGCCGTGCGAGATGGGGACGGCCAGGACCTGCCCCGGTCGGCAGCCTGCGCTGAAGGTCGTGTCAGTGTTCTCCACCCGCAGGTTCACCCACACGCAGCGATACTGGAGGCTCTCGTTCCGGATCAGGGCGCCGGGCAGGAGGCCCGCCTCGCAGAGGATCTGGAAGCCGTTGCAGATGCCGAAGACCGGCTTCCCGGCCTCGGCGTGGCGCACCACCGCCTCCATCACCGGCGAGAAGCGGGCGATGGCCCCGGTGCGCAGGTAGTCGCCGTAGGAGAAGCCGCCGGGCAGGACGATGCAGTCGTAGCGGGAGAGGTCCGATTCGCGGTGCCAGACGTAGTCGGTGGGCTGACCGAGGACATCGCTGAGGGCGTAGCAACAATCGCCGTCGCTCCAGGTGCCCGGGAAGACGATCACCGCGAATCGCATTCGACCAGCCTGCGCCGATTATACCCGAAGGTGGCCTCGCCCGCACGTCCTGCTTGACTGTGTGGGCTATTTTCGAGAGTCCAAACCCCTAGCAATAGAAATCGTCGAAATTTCTTTCGCGATCCCATTGACAAAATGGCCATACGAGGTAAAATCAAGCCGCTCGCACTGACCGTGTGAGCGGGAGGCCGTCAAATGCGCGGGAGCGGTAATCCCGCGGCAACGGCACGTGGATAGCGGTCACTGGGCGTGCATCGGACCGGCACGCAGGCCCGGCGGCCGCTATTTGTCTTGCCGAACAAGAAGGGTGCGGCGACGTTGTGCCCTGGACGGGCAAAGTCTCTGCCAACCGGACAAGGGGAAACGAAGGATGGAAGGAGGGCGCCCAAGTGAAGACTTTGCTGACGCTAGCGCTTGTGTGTTTCATCGCGATCGCTTTCCAAACGAACAATGCCCTCGCCCACACGGACCCACCCGGCCCCCCAAAGATCAGAGTTATCGTGATGCTCCAGAGCGTGAAGTTGCTCGAAGACCAGGACGACGGGTTCGACGGAAATGCCGAGATTGTCCTGGCGTGGGGACTCAAACATGAGGGCCATGGGGTAGCCAAGGGGGTCGAGTCGAACGATGCCTTCGATTATGACGTGTCCGATACCTGGAATATCAACAAGGTCATTTGGGACCACATCGAGTGTACCCCGATGGCCCCTATCGGCATAGCCTTCACGGTTACTGAATCTGATCAGAGCATTGTCGTCACAATACTAAACGGCGGTTCGGCCGCTGCCGGCGTCGCAACGATATTTCTCACGAGTCCCGTGATCAGCGTCCCTCTGGCTGTGTTGGGCGTAGGTCTCTTTGCTGAGAGCATCCTCAACGGGGACGACGATAAGGGCGTTATTCCAGGCCCAGACCAGGCAAGCGGCACCAGCACGAAGGTAACGACAACTGGGGGAGCCGATGGCGGGACCGAGATAACCTGGGAGGTGTTGGTGCAATCAGTAGATGATCCCCAAAACGAGTGCTCGCCACCCACTCCCACGCCTACTCCGACGCCGACTCCCACGCCAACTCCCACGCCTATTCCCGTACCCACTGGCGCGGGTGACGGATGTTACTACTACTTCGATCAGGCTCAACAACTCCTGAGCCAAATCCCCTCGTCCACGTTGGAGCCCGGCAATCCTGATGGCGTGACGCCGGAGGAATTCGACCTGATGAAGAACGCTGCTCCGGGACAGGTCATCGACTCCGCAGACTCGCTGCTCGACGGCGTACTTGAAACGGGCGACCAAGCGGGCGTTCAATTCTATAACAGGGACGGGGCACTGCAACTTATCTCCGAGGGGATGGACCTAAAGGAATCTGGACAGTTCGACGAAGCATTGGAACGATACGCGGATGCCTGCTTGGCGCTCCTAGAACCGCCATGGGGAGGCACAGCAGAGCGCGCGGATGTGGCCGGGACGCCCGCTCGCCAGTCAGGTTCCCCCGCTGGCAACTACGCCGCCCTGGCTGGCGGGCTGACGGCAGCAATGCTCGCCCTCGCGGCGGGCGCGTGGTACGCCAGGAGGAGGTTCAGCCGAGGCTGAGACAGGGGTGACTGAGCGCGCGTATGGAGACGAAGCACCGATCCGAGAAGGGCGTAGTGCCGCAGACCAGCGGGCGCAGCGCCGGTCGGTCTGGCCATGAGCACCATCAGCGAGAGAAACTCGCAACAGTCCTTCTCGTCGCGATCTTCGTTTTGCTGGTTGCCGTCTCCACCTTCTTCAAGCTGTTCGGGTGGGAGCAGCGGTCACCATACTTGACGGCGGCCATTGCGGACGAGTTGGACATCACTGACCCCAACCCTACTTTCGTCCGGGCGGCAACAAGCATGCTAGAAGGGGCGGGATACGGTGTAGACTACTACCCGGGCGAAAACGTAACAGTAGAGTTCTACCGGAAACTTCCCACGCACGGCTATGATTTGATCATCCTCAGGGTTCACGCGGCTCGCCTGCGCGATGAGCAGGGCACCCTCACCGACGATGCAGGCCTGTTCACCTCCGACCCCTACAGCAAGACCAAGTATGTTGAGGAGCAGCGGGCCGATCGATTGCGCCCCGCCCGGTTCTACTTTGACCCCGCCAACCCAGGCAACTTCGGCATAACCCCAGATTTCGTCAAATCTAGCATGAAGGGCAAGTTCCAAGACAGCACGATCATCATTATGGGTTGCGATGGCTTGAGGTCCAATACGCTTGCCGAGGCTTTCGTGCAAAGAGGCGCGACCACCGTCGTGAGCTGGAACGGGCTGGTCTCGCGCCACACGGACGCGGCAACGGAACTCCTGCTTCAACATCTCCTGGTGGACAGGCTGTCGATAGAACGAGCGGTAGCGGGAACCATGGCCGAGCTTGGGCCAGACCCGGCATACGGGAGCACTCTCTTGTTCTACCCCCGGCAAGCCATCGCGAGCGGTCCGGGAGGAGCATACCCCGCCCCCTAGGCCGTCCGCTCGATCTCGATCGGGGGCGCCGTGCCGTCGATGGGGGACGACGGCACCTGCTGCAGGAACTGGGACGCCAGCGCCTCCTGCTCCTTCTCCGTCGGAGGCGGGTACTCCAGGCGCGGGTGGTAAACGCCGCGAAGCGCCGCCCGGAACGCCTCGCCGATGGCCCGCAGCTCGCGCAGCGTCAGGTCGCAGTCGTCGAGCTGGTGTTCGGCCAGGCGCTCGTTGATCACCGCCTCCACTAGAGCGTCGATACGCTCCGGCGAGCGGTCGCGGCTGCTGCGCACCACCGCCTCCACCGAGTCGGCCAGCATCACGATGGCCGCCTCCTTGCTCTGCGGCCGCGGCCCCGGGTAGGCGAACAGCTTCGAGTCGACCTCTGCGTTCTCCTGGCTGGCCTTGCGGTAAAAGTAGGTCACCAGGCGTGTCCCGTGGTGCTCGGCGATGATAGCGCGCACTTTGACCGGCAGACGGTGCTTGCGGGCCAGCTCCAGTCCGGCGTGGACGTGGGCCGCCACGACCTTCGCGCTGGTATAGGGATCCAGCCGTTCGTGGGGATTCCGCCCGTCGAGCTGGTTCTCGATGTAGAAGCCGGGGCGTGTCAACTTGCCGATATCGTGGAAATAGCAGCCCACCCGCACCAACAGCGAGTCGGCCCGCACAGTGTCCGCGGCGCGTTCGGCCAGGTTTCCCACCACGACGCTGTGATGGAAGGTGCCCGGCGCCTCGGCCTGCAGACGGCGCAGGAGCGGGTGGTTAAGCTGCGCCAGCTCCATGAGTTGGATGCGCGTGGTGATGCCGAACAGCATCCCCAGCACCACGAAGGCGCCGACCGTAATCACCGCCGACATCAGCCCGCCCAGAGCGCTGGTCACGACCATCCAGGACAGGTCCACCACCTCGCGGCGGGCGTCCAGCAGCCAGAACATCAGCAGCGCCGTGAAGGACACGAAGGCCACTGCCGCGCCGGCAAGCAGATAGCGGTTCACCCGCTCGGCGCGATGGACGGTGTAGATGCCGGCCAGGCTCCCCAGCATGAACACCGAGACCATCTGGAAGGCCTCCACCGGGTTGCCGCCGAGGGCCGCCCGCGCGTCGGGCTGGTAGAAGCCGGCGAACGTCGCCAGGAAGGCCAGGACCGCCGCCACCGTGATCGCCAGGGCGGCATCGAGGAGCGAAGCCACGACCATCGGGGCGGCCGCCACGGGCAGCACGAAGGCCAGGTAGAGGCGGTCATTGTCCGGCAAAACCTGGGCCAGGAAGAGTCGCGCCGTCAGCGCCCAGAGGACCACTAACAGAGCCAGCAACAGTAATCGGGCCGGGCTGGACGCCTCCTTGGGCTGGAACAGGTAGAGGTAGCCCGCCAGGGCGGTCGCGCCCAGCAGGGCGGCCAGGACGGCGGCCGCCACGTCATCGCCGCCCAGGCTGGCGCCCACCAGGCCGGCGTCGCGCAGGTCCTGCATCGCAGAGGGGGTGATCACCT
>Ga0315288_10000807_pt1 | contig 39952 bp, 63 predicted proteins | sample YL17G11_20_MG_FD_203454 | JGI IMG/M metagenome (GOLD analysis project Ga0315288, IMG submission 203454) | Sediment microbial communities from Yellowstone Lake, YNP, Wyoming, USA - YL17G11_20 | ecosystem: Environmental > Aquatic > Freshwater > Lake > Sediment | place: USA: Wyoming | collected...
AGCGCCGCCGCAGGCAAGGGATCGCAGACTGGCGCGCGCCTCGTCACGCTCGTTCATCATCCGGCCGGCCCAGTTGTGGCCGTCATCGCGCTCAGCTATTGCCTGATGATAGTTGCGCGCAAGGTACTCCCAGTCGAGACCTTTGATGTCCAGTATCGCGCCAAGTTCCTTGCGTGCCACATCGCGTTCTGCACGCGCTTCGTCACGGTCTCTATTCGACCATTCCAGTGCCCTCCGTAGATCACGGCGGCGCTCATTTGAGTCTGCCAATTCACAGCGCGCCTCGTCCCGCTCCGCCAACAGCCACCGGGCCACGGCGCGCGCTTCGTCACGCTCATTCAGTAGGATGCAGTCTTTCAAGATCAATGCCTCCAATTCCACATTCTTTCGCGCCAAATTCATGCAACCTGCTTGCCATTCATCACGCTCGTCTGACAATCCCGTGCAGGTTGCCAGCACTTCGTCACGCTCGGCAATCGCCACCGCCCGGTCGCCCTCGGCGGTGAACTGGTCTAACAGACGCGCAAACGCCTTGCCGCTCAGTTTGCCCACCAGCGTTTGTGCCTTATCGCGCTCGTGCTCGCAGCGACGCAAGGTCTGGGTGCATCGTTCCCACTGGCCGATCACATTTCTCCGAGCCTTATCTGCCTCACACAATTCCGTACAGGTCGCCAGTGCCTCATCCAATAACTGACAATCCTGATATTGTTTCATCGCCATCGTGAACCAACGGTTTTCCTGCTCACTAAGTTCCGTGTATTCCGCCAGCGCCTCATCCCGTGCATCCCGCCAGTTGCGGCACTGCATGGCCATTGGGCATTCCCATGCGGATGTCGGCTTCGCATCGTTGCCAGGCCCCTCGTATGGCACCACCGGCGTCCGCCATTTGCCCGGCGCGGCTGTACCATCCTCTGGGCGCGGCGCCGGCGCATCCCCTGTACTTGGACTGTTCGCTCGCAACCAGTCCGAGGTAGCAGCAGTGTTGGTATTCTGCGTGTCGTGTGGCATAGTTGCCTCCTATTCAGGCGTCACTAATACTTTCGGGTTATCGGCTTTTACGGCCCGCTGTACCAAGTACCCGTCCTTCGCATACACCGTGAACGTCTCACCGCAGTTCACACAGCGCACGCGGATGCGCTGCACCCACTCGGCCGACATGCGCAGCACGCGCCGGCACTTGCGGTTCGGACAGACAACGCGGATTGTCACTTCGTCACCCCCTGAATAGTCAGCGCCTCCAACAGCCGCCGACCGAGCCATTCTGTGATCTGTGGTACGACGGCATTTCCGAGACATCGCAGTCTGTCCACCCTGCCGGGAACCCCATTAGCCACTCGACCCACGTCGGGTTCAACTGACCAGAAATGACGTTCTTGCCGTGCGATTGGAGGCCATCCCAACGGTTGGCAGTCGGAGTCGGATAATGGCCCGCCTCTGCTAGTTTCACTGCGTAGGGCAGAGACGGACTGCCGCTGGCAAAATACTTCGGTGCCTTGTTGCCGTCTGTCGCGTTGGGCGTGGGCCACAATGAACACGCGGTCTCGCCTATGTGGTGCACCAAACGCGGACGCCGGTAACACCTGCCATTCTGCATCATACCCGCCGCGGGCCAGGTCTCGGAGTATTCCTCCAAAGAGCCGTCCATTCTCTGCTGACAATAGCCCTCTGACGTTTTCTGCCACGATCCATCGGGGCTTAAGCTCGCAAACGATCCGGTAGAATTCCGACCACAACCATCGCTCATCATTTCCCCCCTGCCGTTTGCCAGCACTGCTGATTGGCTGGCACGGAAAACCACCACATATCAGGTCAACCCACTCAAGGTTACTCCCTCCGCAATCTCGCACGTCGCGGTATCGGGGCACATCGGGCCATCGTCTTCCAAGCAACCGTCTCGCCGCGTCGTCAATTTCCACCTGCCATTTGCACTGCATACCGGCCCGCTGGAAGCCGAGGTCGAAAACCACCGATACCCGCAAACAGCGAACCAAAGGTCAAAGGCATCGTATTCACCTCCCGTTCTGTTGCCCGCGAATAGACTACCGAACCTGGTCATCTCAGCGCCCTCTCGATCACGCCCATCGCCTCGCCGGACTCGACCATCGCGGTCGTGAAGTGCAGGACGCGCCAACCCTGGATCGCTGCCTCGTTGTACTTGACGCAGTCCTTGGAATAACCCTCGCCTCGCGTATGCCTGCCCTGCGTCCACACTGCACCCGAGACCTCAATCGCCAGTTTGTGACTGGGATAGGCTGCATCAAAACGCCAGCGTCGCGTCTTGTGAAAGCGAAACTCAAGGTTCGGCTCCGGTAGCCCGAGCGCCTTGATCTGGAATAGCAGCAGGTCGTGGGCGGGGCTGGTCACTGCAGCGCCATCTTCACGCACTTGGCGCAGAAGGGGTCAGACCATCGGTGCGGCGGCCAGGAATCGGTACGGCAGCATCTATAACCGCAGAAGGCCGGGCCATCTATTCGGAGCCGCACATGCACATTCCAGCATCCTACTGGTCGCGCAACAATCAACTCTGTGCGTTGTTTCAATGCTGTTACCTGCTCACGTGTCAATCGTATTGCCATCTCACCACCTCCCCCCCAGTGCCGCGGCCAGCGCAGCCGCCGCCAGGTACAGTACGAACCCCGCCACTGCCGACAGAAAGGCCGCTCTACATCCGTCGCTACTCATCAGTACGCTCCACGTCCACGCACCACCAGGTAGTACGGCTGACAATCTGCGAGACATTTGACTGGGCAATGCCAAACTTGCGGGCCAGCACCAGCTGTTTCCACCCGGCCTCGTACAGCCGCCGGATCTCCCGCACCTGTGAGGCGGTCAGTTTGGCGTGACCGCAACCTTCCCCGGCCAGGGGATGTGCGCCATCATGGTCAGGCATCGGTATCACCCAGTTCGGCGCGGGCAGCATTTATCCACCTATCAATAACCCTAGATGAGAGACTTTCGTCAACATATGCGAATCGATGGGCATTGAAGAATGGGAATGCCTTCCGCACCAGCGCCTCCAGCCGGCCGATGCGTTCGGCTAGGTGGGTATTGTCGGATTGTAGTTGTTCATTCTTGCGGGTCAATGCTCGGTTCTGGTACCACACTGATTCGGATTCGGCCCTGATTTTAGCTGTATAACCCATCTTATCCCCCTCCTCCCGCGTGGCACGCGGCGTAGTCCACAACCTCGATCACGGCGATGAGGGCCAGCAGCATAGCGAACACGGTACCGGCGAAGATGGTGCGGGCGGTCATTGGGCTCGCTCCTTCACAGTCGGGATCAGGTGGGTCGTTGACAGACACCAGATCTTGCCGTCCGTATAATCCACACGGGTCAAAGCGACAAAGTTCCCCTCGATTTTCAGATTCAATGTATCCTCTATGAATGCTTCGTCCTGAATGCCTTCGGGTACGATCCTGAATCCACGTCGCGTCTGCTCGAATTTCATCCTCTGCCTCCTCAGTGTTACCGGGCGCTCCGGCTGCGCCCGGCCGTACAATTGTTTCGTGTGGGTTATCGGTTATCGGATTTGCCGCTCTCCCTCATTCAATGGTAGCACGGTACTGCCCCCACTGGCCGTTAGAACTCCTGCATCAGCGTGTTCGCCAGGGCGTCATTGACACGGTCCTCAATATCTCGTCCGCCCTTCTCCATATCGCTCACCAACACCCGCAGCCGGTCTATCTCGTCCAGCAGGTCGGCTCCATAGGGCACGTAGGATACCGCCGTCCTCGTTACTTCTCGTATACGGGTTTCAACAGTGATGTCCAGCCAGCCTTGCGCATTGAGCCGTTTTGGGTCGCCTATGGGTGGCATCACTGCACCTTCCTGATACTCACCGACGGCTCGCCGGTAGTGCGAAATTGTGCAATCTCGGGGTGGGCTGCGGCGTAACCGTCCAAGGCTTTCGTGTCCCAGGACACGCGTCCCTTTGTCCATACCGCTTGCAGGTGCATACCACGCACCTTGTCGCCGTGGGCCAGCACTTGCGCCTTGACCGCCGCGTCCAACTCTGTGATGTTGGCCTGTAGGCCCTCGCCCTTCATCGCGAACTCGGCCTCGTCGGCCAGCGCCTTGACCACTTCCGCCGGCGATATGGCGTCTTCGATCATGCGCTGCTTGTCGCTTGCCAGCAGGTCGCGCTCAGCCTGCATTTCTGCCAACGCATCGAGCATGGTCACAATCTTGGTTGTGTTGTCCATCACTGCACCGCCTCTGACGGCTTGTTGCTGACGGCATCGAGGGTCACCTGTGCCTTGCGTGCCTGGTCAAGACGGCGCTTCATCCGCTGGCCCTCCGCGATCAACTGCTCCTCAGTGGCATCCGTGAGCCAGGCGGCGTCCAGTATCACGTTCTGGCCGATCGCCTTCAGGTCGCGCTCGATTTCGCCCAATCGGCTCACCAGCTTATCGCGGCGCGTCGGTTCGGCTGGCGTCGGCTCGGGTTGTTCGGCCGCTGCCACCTCAGCAATCACGCCGTCCCCATCCACGTAGCCGTTGTCGTCCTCTGGCTCCGGCTGAGTGTCGGCGTCCTCTGGCACAAAGGCGGCGTCCGCAGTCTCGCCCTCTACCACATCAGGGGCTTCGATCTGCGGCAGTCGGGGCATGGCAGCCAGGCGCATGGCCTCGACCTGCGCCACTACCCAGTCCTTCGCCGGCTCGATTGACAGCAACCACTTCTCGCGGCGCACCCGCTTGCCCGTCTGCTTCTTGTCCGACCCGATCTCAGGCGTGCTCACCTTCACCCGGCGTCGGCTCAGTACAAACTGGATACCGCGCAGGTCGCCGCGAATTGCCTCATATGCCGCCAGTTGTTCGGTGATGCGCATGAGGTCGTGCTTGCTGCTAGTGAGCGCCGTCACGAGTGCCATCCGCATGAGGTCTGGGATGATAACCTTCAAGCGCCCGACCGGTGTACATCCGCCGGGGCACGGGACAGGATCGATACTGTAGCCCGTATCGCCCGGCTTGCGCCACACGCTGCACGTCACACCGTCGCAACGATGCACCATCCCGCCAGCCACCCACTGCTCCTTGGCGGTCATAAAGTTGTCCTCTGCGTAGCGGTACGGCAGGTAGACACTGACCTCGGTGGGAGCCTCACCATAGACTGCCTCAAAATCCGCCACGGTCTCGGCCTGATCGGATGTGAAGCGGAAGTACGGCCCCAAATCCTTGCCTGGCTCCTTGTCGCTGATCTTCTTGGCGCCCTTCCGCAGCTCGCCGATGCGCGGGAATTCTGCCATCCGGTCGGTCAATCCCCGGATGCCCCGCATCGTCCGCGTGACCTGCACCGGCAGCCGCGCCTGTTCCGAGAGTGGCGCCGGCATCGGATCACAGCGCCGTGCCGCCCCCTCTGGCGTCTTGTAGAACATTCTTGATTCTGTCACGTTCCTCCTCGACTTTCTGCGGCTATGCCGCTATCTGTCCATACTCCTGCCGGTTCTACTGGGCGGGTCAGGGTGAAAGAACTCACCCAATTCGTCAGCCGTCCACCCGTCAAACGAGCGATCCAGAATGCTGCGCTCGGGCGGGCGCACATAGCCGTCCTCCGTGGCGTATGCCTCATGCTCCAGGTCGCCGGTGAAGAACGGGATGGGCCACACGGGCAACTGAGGGCGGCCATTGTACCAGCCCCAGATCACGCCCTCCACGCTCGGGCCGAAGTCGAAATTAGGCCAGGTGCCGCATAACTCGGCTACCCTCAGCGTCTCGCGGTCGGCCACGATGTAGGCGGCTATGCGCGCTGCATCCGGCGCCAGTAATCCGTAGCGACTGAGCAATATCCCCGCCGCTTCATCAGCAAACCATCGGTGATAACTCAAGTCCCTGCTCACGCAGTCATCCACGAATGCCTGTACCTTTGCCTTGTTCATCATCCGCTCCCATTCGTCTGCGCATCGGCGGCGTCGGGTGGCATAGGTCACCGTCCGTTCCTGTCCCAGTCATTGACGAGCAGGTCAAACATCTGCTCCCAGGTCTGCGGTCTCTCCGCCTGTGCGTGCGTCGCCTCGTACTGCGCGACTGCGTCGGCGCTGAAGCGCACCACGCCCTGACTGAGCCGCACGCTGGCCAGGGCTCCACAGCGCGCCAGGCGATAGACGGTCGCCTTGCCGCATTGCCAGCGCCGGGCTACGTCAGTCGCCGTCAGTAGAGCGTCCATCGACCTTCCCCAATTCGTGCAGCGCGTTCTGGATCGTGGCCAGGTCGAGAGCAATGCGGAGCAAGTGACCCGACGCGGCGCCGGAGTTCTCCATGCGGCCGAGCGCCTCGACGTGCTTGCGCGCGTCCTGTTCGGCTTGCTCGGCCTCATTGACTGTCTGGTTCCAGAAGTAACCACCCGGCTGCCGGCGACCCATTCCGCTTTTCCCCACTTTTCCAGCACCTATTCTCCGCAGTTGCTACCACATCGCAGTGGTCGTGTGTTATGCTGAGACTGCGGCAGACCTTCCTCAGTGGGGAGGCGGCGCGCTGCCGCACGCACCGCCTCCCGTTCAAGGAGGGCCTGCCACTGCGTCGTCAAACGCCCGGGGGTGGTTACCTGACACGCGCGCGGTAGCAGGCGGCTCCGTCAGTCCCTGGGATCGATGGCGTAGGGCAGGCGCGTGTCCACGAGCTGGCCGCGGCCGTCGGTGTCGGGGTGGCGCTCATCGTAATCGTTGATGATGCACCTCAGCGCCATCGACTCGTTGCCCTCGAAGCGGCGGGCCACGGCCTTGACCACGGAGTCCTGCGTGGGGTAGATGACGTATGTCTTGCTGAATGATTGTTCGCTCATCGTTACCTCGCGTTGGCTAATGGTTCCTACAGGATACATTGTACCACAGAGTACATTGAATGTCAATAGGTGGCAACGTGAATTTCCCAATGGAAACGAAACTTGTGGTATCGTTGTGTCGCCCTATGACAACATTCAGCGACTGGTTGCAGAACGAGATGAAGATGCGTGGCTTGTCGCAGTCGGACTTGGCGCACAGGGCAGGCGTGACGCGAGCTGCCATCAATCGGGTATTGACGGAGACGCGCGGAGCGGGTCCTGATTTATGCGTGGGTGTTGCTCGGGCGCTTGGCTATCAGCCCGACGATGTGTTCAGAATTGCGGGGTTATTGCCGAAGGGGGAAAACGCCCGTACCGCGTTAGCTGACCAGATGCTGGCTATCTTCGATGGTCTGCCGCCAGATGTTCAAGAACAGCTTGTCTACATCGCGCTGGGGCTTGGGCATCGAGAGCAAAGCAAATCCGAAGAATCATCTTCAGAACATGGCACCGCAAAACGCGGCAGAATGCGCGCGGAGACGTGAGTTCCTGTGATTGACACTCTGATACCTGTCGGCAACGAAAACCCCGCTCCGATTGAATCAAAACGTTTTGGTTGATCTTCTGGTGTGGCAGTGTGGGTGCGGCGGCGGGCGTCTGTCTCGGGTGTGACATTGGACCCTCCGGTGATGGTGAGAACAATAGAACGCACGTTCTAATCATATCACGCCCGACGTTGTATGTCAAGGGGGTGGCAGCATGCAGGAACCAGTCTATGCCGGCTTGGCGCTCGTGGCCATCGTCGTGGTGTTGGTAGGCATGGTTGTCGTAGTCACCAACAGAGACAGACGGCTGGCAGCCGACCCATGCGTGGAGCAGGACACACCCCGCAGCAAGCGCCGGTGGTACAATCAGCCGGTTGGGTGTGCCGGACTGCTGTTCCTGCTGATGATCGTGGCGGCGGGTGTGTCTAGCCATTGGCGTCTGACGATAGACTCTGTGTTCGGCGCGTTTCTGACATGTGCTGTGTGGTGTGGCATCCTCGGGATCTTCTACCACTTCAAGGACAAGCGACGTAAGGCACCATGAAGCGTCGCGCCAACGGGGAGGGCAGCCTGTACCTGCGCAAGGACGGCCGCTGGTGCGCCTACGTCACGGTCGGCGGCCATCGTCTCTACCACTATGCCCGTACCCAGCGCGCGTGTGTGACCTGGCTGACCGAGGCCAGGCACGCCGGCGACGGGATCTCCCTGGACGCCAACCGCGTCACGCTGGCGCAGTACCTGCGACAGTGGCTGGACATCGCGCGGCGCGGGCTGGCTACAGCCACCGGGGCGCAGTACGAAAGCACCATCCGCCTGCACATCGTCCCGCTGCTGGGCATGGTGCGCCTGGGCAAGCTGCGCAGCGGCGATATCCAGTCCCTGTATGCCGTGCTGCATGACCGCTTTAGCGGACATAGCGGTGCGGGCGCCGACACGATCCACGTCGTACACGCGATCCTGTCGCGCAGTCTCAGGCAGGCAGTCGCCTGGGGTTTCCTGGCCCGCTCGCCGGCGGTCGGGGTGACGCTGCCGAGACGGCGCCGGCGCGAGGTGACGACGCTCTCAGTAGAGCAGGTGCGCACGCTGCTGCAGGCAGCCCACGGCCATCGCTTCGAGGCGCTGTTCGTGCTGGCCATCAACACAGGCATGCGACACGGGGAACTGCTCGGTTTGCGCTGGCCGGATGTCGATTGGCACGGCGGGACCCTGCGCGTCCAGCGACAGTGGACACAGGGCGGATACGTGGCGCCGAAGACGGCAGGATCCGAGCGCCTGCTGCCGCTGGGTCCCGATACGTTGGCCGCTCTGCGTGCGCACCGGGAGCGGCAACGCTTCGCCCTAGCCGCTAAAGCGGTTATGGACACGGAGGTCGTATTCTGCAATGCCCAGGGCCAGGCGCTCGACCGTAGCACCACGCTGGAGGCGTTCCATCGGCTACTGGCGGTCGCCGGTCTGCCGCGCCTGCGCTTCCACGACCTGCGCCACACGGCCGCGACGCTGATGCTGGAGCAGGGCGTGCACCCGAAGGTGGTGCAGGAACGGCTGGGCCACGCCAGTATCAGCATGACATTGGACACGTACAGCCACGTGACACCCGGGCTGCAGCAGGCGGCCGCCGATGCGCTGGATGCGCGCATTGCTGTCAAACCCCTCGCAGTGATGTAATCCCCCACCAGTTTCCAAACTCGTGCCAAATTGCCCCGTTTGCCTATTGACATTATACACAATATAGTGTATAATATAGTCAAGAGTAAGGAACACACACAAGGAGCCGGAAATGAAAACGACAAAAGCGACGGTAAACGGATACAAGATGACACTGGTGGTAATAGAGGCGGGCGAGAAGGTGAAGGATATCCGCAATCAGCTCGGTGCTGAAATCAATGATTTCAACGCGGCGCGACGTGGAATTGATTGGACTGAGGAAGCCGATTACGCGGCGCAGTATCCGAAAACCTACGCGGCCATCAAGGCCGCCGGGATCGACATCAGCAACGCGGTTGCCATCGCTGAGTGGTTCCCTGGCGCATTGTGAGATCAAGGAGAGAAGAAATGGCACGCACACCCGCAAGCTACTATGTGAAGTTTGATACCTACTGGCAGCACAGCCCGGATCGGTTCGCCGGGCCGTTCGCTAGCCGTGACGATGCTCAGGCCGCGATTGACGCGGCGCTGAATGACCCGCAGTCGAAGGCTGTGATGTACGGCCAGCACGCCACTGACATTAAGCACGGCGTCCGCATCTATGGCATTCTGTCGCGGTCTGAGGCCCGGCGCGACGGCCTGCGGCTGGACTGGGACGCGGAGCAGAACTGTATCGGCAAGCGCATTCCAGTCAGCACGGATGATCTATTTGAGCTGGAGCAGGTATTACCGTAGCTGTCAGATAGCTGTCAAACAGGGCGACTCAGGCGGGTTTTGCGCCTGAGTTTGAGGCTGTCACATCTGAGGGCCTTAAGGCTCGGCAGCCGCGAGCCGTCTGAACCCCTTCGGAATCTGCGTAGTTGAGCGTATCATCTGTTCTCGGCGTGCCATCTGAACGAGGCGTTAGCTGTCAGACAGCTGTCATAACCGCGTAGCGGATATAGCGTAGATGTTTGCGCGAACACTCAACGGTTCAGCGGCGGAAGCCTCACATGATGGCGGTTCTCCCCGGCCCCCCCCACCGCCAGTCCTTCTGTCAGCCGGGTTGTATTCGCGGTGTATCTGACCAGGGTACCTCGCGAGTCTTCTGACCGGATCATCCGCAGTTTGGTCACTCATGCTCCCCCTTCGCAACAATGCAGGCAATTGCCAGCACGTTGTTCCTCGGGGACGCAACCTCAGCATACCACATGTCGCGCGCGCCGTCGCAAGTCTGTCGCAACCATCACGCCAATGCCTCGCTCCGGCTCATGATGCTCAGTGCGCCGTTCTGCAGAACGCCGAACGATTGCCGCATGACCGGCGTTGACGATCGATCCATCAACTGCGAGTAGGCCAGTTTCGCAGGATCGGCCAGCATGCCGATGTTGGCAATCACGTGGAGCCCACTGTCATCCCAACCGCGGGCGTCATGATGTTCGTGGAAGGTCAAAATGTGCTGCCCGTGCTTGCGCGCCAGGTTATTTGCGACGCTCAGTTGATTGCGCCCGAAGGAATTGGGATGCGTCACGCGCCATTCGCCCGTTGGTGTGTCAACGATGCAGTAGCCATAAATGCTGACCTGCACATTATCCGGCCCCCCCAGTCGCGACAGGAATATAGCCGCCAGCGTCTCTTCACTCTCGCGCCCGCTCAGTGCCTTCAGTAACCGCGCGTCGTGGTTGCCCATCAGAATTCGAATATCCGTGAACCAGTCCGCCCACAATGCCATCATGTACAGCGCCGCGGTCTTGTCCGCTTCCGGCGGCGGTGGCGTCACCAGGGCCTCATAGTGCCCATACGCCTGCATGTCAAACACATCACCGCCGATCAATAGGTTCTTTATACCCCGCGCCCTTGCGGTCACGGCCACCTCGCCGCATAACTCCCAGTCCGCCAGCGGCAGGTGCAGATCGCCGGCTATCACCCAGTCACCCGCCAGCCGCCAGAAATCCCGATACTTGCGCACCCACGGCGGTTTGTTCCCTTGCTGGTGAGCGTCGCTCGTAATGTTGCACTGTCGGGCCTTCGCGCGCAGGCTCGCCCAGGTGAACGGTACTCCGAATGCCTCCGTGAGTATGTCTGCTGCCGCCGCCCAACTGTGGCCGGCTGCCATCAATTGTCGTAGCGCCTCCACCTGTTCCGGTGTCCAGCGCATTAGCCCCGCCCTATGTAGTATCGCCGATTATCGTTTCGATAGTGATAACCATGTCGGTCATCATGTCTCGTGCATTCGTTAGTACCGGCACAATTCCCGCCAGTATCTCCCGCAACTGCTGTTCCGTCGGCGTCGCCGGTATTGGCATCGGCTCAGGTAATGGTTCCGGCGTCGGGTCTGGCGTCGGCGCCGGCGCGGCTTCACCTTCCTGGAAGACCACGTAAAACGAGTGGTGGCCGCGCGTATTGCCCGGCGCCTCGTCCGGGTGATCCGTCCGTAGGTTGTAGACACGATCCGATGGGCCGTCACCGAGCACCCATACCGTGGCGATCTGGCCGAGACCCAGGCCGATATTGCTGCCCGGCTCCCCGGCCCGCTTGTCTACCGCCACTGGCCGAGCCGGTTCCGCTGGTGTGCGTCCTACCCAGTCCCATCCTATTGGGATGCCATAAACGCGCTTGCCCTGGGCGTCTAACACATCGAGATAGACATGATGGTTCCCGCCGTTTTCGTCCGGCGTTAGGTGATGCACGCCGATGCAGCGATAACGGGCGCCGCCAACCTTCTGGATCTTGACGCCATAAGACGCTGCATCATTCTGCCCCTGTTGTCTGAGGAATGCCCGGTTATAGGCCAGAAAGTCAAACATCAGCTCACCGTCCTTGTCACATCCGCACTCACGTTGAATGTGCCTTCACCCATCGTCTGCACCAGAACGCCGGTCGAGCGTATCACCTGCACGTCGTAGTAGAGGCCCGCCACCTCGTCCAGTTTCGCCAATTCCGCAGCCGCGACGGTAATCGTCAGCGCACCGGTTGTGGCATTGACCATAGTGAGAAGCGCATTCGTCTTGGTCGTCGCCGCCTCGCCGTTGATGTATAGCAGGCCATCGGTTGTGCCGCTTGCGGGATTGGAGAGAAGTACCTGAAGAATGGCCGCCGTGTCCGCATCGCCCTTGTTGGTTTTCGCAGTCCAATAGACCTTGACCCAGGTAGATGCGAAATCGCCCAGCCCCGTCAGCGCCGCCACCAGCGTGTCACCGCGATGCGCCGTGATATCATCAGCTGCAACCGTCGCCGCCAGTGAGGCCGCACTTTGCGTGAGCGTGCGCGTCGCATAGGTCCATATGTCCGCCGGCTCCGCTCCATCCAACTGGTCGCTCAGTGTCTCCAATGTGTCGCCGTCGGCGCCGACGCGGGCGATCTGCGTTGCGCCGGTATCCGTCGCCTTGACCGGGAAGGCCGTAGATTCATCGAATTTCGCACTGGTGATGGCGTCGTCAGCGAGTCCGGCGCTCGTGACCGTCGGCACCGTGATATTGGTCAGCGTCGTCGCGCCAGTGGCCGCCTTGATATTGGCGAAGTCGAGGCCCGCCTCGCCGGTACTGCTTACATCCAGCGCATTCGCTGGCGTCGTGCTGCGCACCAGGTCATCAAGAGCTACGGTGGTCACGTCAAACTGGAGGATGTCCACGCCCGTCACGCCGCCGACGACGCCGGTGATGCGGATGCAATACGACTTCCCCGCCTCGAAGCCGTTGGCGGTCGTGATTGCCAGTTGCGCCGAGTAGAAGCCAGTACAGTTGGCTCCATCATGCGCGGCGAAACTGCCGGTGAGCAATGGGGCAGTTGTGAGGTCTTCGTAGACTCTAAATCCGGGGACCGCGTCGGCCGCAACTGCAGCCCCGGTACTTGGAGTGTGTGTATTGCAGTACACTGTCAGGTTACTGGAAAGCTTTATCATTCCAACATAGGCCATACGTCACCTCACATTTGCATCTACAACTAATCGTGATATAATCTTGGCAGTATCCTGATATGGAGGTACATTCTGATGTTGTGCGCCTGTGGTTGTGGTAAAGAAACTCGTTTGGCTCGACAGACATCCACAAAGGTCGGATGGGTGAAAGGTCAGCCGTTGCGGTACATTTGCGGACATAGCGGCCACAAGAAGACCCTGCCAATGCCAGATAGGTTTTGGGCGAAGGTTGATAAGTCTGGCGGTTCCGATGCGTGCTGGCCTTGGATGGGTGCTACGATGCCTAAAGGGTACGGCGAAATCGAGATCAATGGGCGACCACAGTTGACGCATCGTATTGCGTATCAACTGAGCATCGGGCCTATTCCTGATGGCTTGTTCGTCTGTCATCATTGTGACAATCGGCGGTGCTGCAATCCGGCGCATCTGTTTGTCGGCACCAACACGGATAATATGCGCGATTGCGCCCAGAAGGGAAGAAATGGCGCCAAGAACCACCCGGAGAATATGGCACGCGGAACGCACAATGGTAACTCGCGATTGACCGAAGAAGTTGTCCGTGCCATTCGCGCCGACTATGCCAGAATGCCACGGCCCAATCAAAGACAACTTGGGCGCGAATATGGCACAAGCGGAACCACTATCGCTGCTGTTGTGAAGCGAAAAACCTGGGCGCATGTTGTCTAATCTCACCTCACTCAATGCACAATGCCGCTGTAAATGATGCCGCTCACGAAGATGCCGCTCTGGAAGATGCCGCCGCCGCCGAGGGTGTAGTCCACCCTCAACTCTGGCCTTTTGGCGGGGGTGGGATCGTCGGAGGAACTAGCCAACCAACGCCCCGCGGCAATCCACGCATCTAAGGTACAAACTGCCACTCCCCTATTATTTGCAGGTGTACTAATCCAGATTTGCGTCATAACTGGTATTGACCATGAATTATCTGTCGCATAGTTGATCGTGTGTAGGTTTTCCGGCGTCGCCAATCTGTCGGTTGTCGTATCATTACAACCCGCCGTCGCCCAGTTGTTTACGCCGTCATAGGTATTCCACGTCGCTCCGTTACCTGTTGCCGAACCATTCCCCGTTCCCTCAATCCAAGCTTGTAATATGCGATATGCGCCGTAGTTGTAGGATTGTGTTGAGTCGGGCGTCTTTAGTGATAGGAACAGAGTTGCTGCCGCAACCATCGCGGTAGATGGTATGCTCGTGAGTACAAATTGCAACAGTTGTTTGTAGCTGGTACTGGCATTGAACCAACCTATAGCGCTATAAACGGAAACGCCGTTATTGAAGGTCGGATTGCCACTATCAATTATCGTATCCTTCCCCGCGCTGGCGTCCGGCTGCAACTCCAATGTCGGCTCGATCTCCGGGTCCTGCATCCCATCCGTCTTAATCCCGCTCAGCACCAGCGCCAGTCCCTTGCCGACCGTCACCCACTCGTACTTGACGGGGCGCACGTCCATCAGGTTTGCCAGATCATGCACGTATGGCGCCCGCAGGCTGCACACCGGTTCGCCCCGGCTCAGGAACGTGTCGCCTTTCAACTCCAACCCGGCCATCGTCACGGGAAACAGTAACGTACCGCCGGGCACCTTCCAGCCCGCCCGCGGCCGCATGAGCCACGAGGCGAAATGACCGCCGTGTATCCACTCCATCGTGAAGTTGGGGTTGTCCCATGCCACCGCCTGCACCTTGGAAAGTGACGGCGCACTCACGGCCACCGGCGAAAACTGCGTGCCCGCTTTCATCTGTGGCGCGCCGAAGCCGACCCATACGTTATCGTCGCGTGTCGGGTGGAAGTGAGCACTGCCGTCAGTCGCCATCTTCGCCGTGAGCGGTGCGCGGTCGAGTACCAGCGGCCGCGCCAGATCGCCCTTGCTCTCATAGGCCAGGACGTTGCGCTTGAGCGTGCCACGGTGGTTGTGGGCCACCGGCTTGATGTGATGCACGCTCTCGAACCGCCCGCCGCCGAGTTCCGTTTGTTCGCAGCAGGTGTTGGCGAAGGTCATGCCGCCACCGTGCTCTTCGTGACCCAGTTGCCGGCCTCTCGCCGCTGGATCACCAGGTCATTGCCGCTGCGCGTGATACGCCACGAGCCATCGGTGCCTGAGTTGCCCAGATAATAGGCTCCCGTCGCGCTCGTATCAATAGCCTGTAGTCGCTCCAATGCCGTGACGCGCTGTCGGATTGCCTTTACCTCATCCACCAGCCGGTCCACGAAGTCGCTCATACGCTCTCGGTCTCTATGTTAATCGCCTCGCCGCCTTCTTTCGTTGCCGCCACCGTGACGCCGGTCACTTTCACTACGTCCGTGATGTCGGCGTAATAGGCCGTTGCCAAGTCGCCCAGATAGTAGTGGATGCCATAGGCGCAAGTCGCCGTCTGCATAGCCTTGAAGGTGAATGCCTGTTTGGCGCGCATATCGTCCAGCCGGGCGTCACCGCGTGCGTCGAGGGCGGCCGTGGTCGTGCAATCGCGTGCATCCACGAAGACTTCGTAATCCGATGTACCACTCACGTAATCCGCGCCCGTGCGTATCTCGTACACCCGGTCTGTGTCCTGGCCCTGACCCCCGACAATGGCGACCGTCGCCTCGTTGATGTGGTCCCAGGTATACTCCGACTCCGCCATGTTGCCGCGGTCAAGGCCGAACCATAGGCTGGCCCGCCGGTCGGTGCCCAGTTGTCCGAGATACCAGCGGAAATTCCATGCCGCCGCGCCGGTGTTCACGAGGTCGAAGTCGCCGCCGGCCACGAGCGCGAGGGATTGCAATGTCTGAAGTAAGTTGTCATTCGAGCAGGCCCAATCCAAATGCGTGCCTGCGGCGCCGTCTGTCTGGATCGTGATACCCGCAATCGTCGCCAACCGCTTGCGCCCATCCGCTGTCGTGCCCGAGGCCGTCGCGTTGTACTTCACCAGTTCCTTCATCACCGTCTCGGGTGCGGTATGCGTGAATACGCTCCGGCCGGTCGTGTTAGCCGCATAGTCCACAGTGCGCCACGAGAGGAGCGACATTTGCCCCGGCGCATAGACTTCCAGCATGTCCTGGTCGCTGTAATACCGCCTCACTTTGCGCACGATCCCCCAGAAGTCACACGCCCGCGCCAGACCCCAGTCGGCATTCTCCCGCCAGACCTCCACGAGTGCCTTGTCCACGAAGTAAGGCACAATCGCGTCGTCTGCCCGGAAAGTAATGTGCGCCAACCCCGGCTCATTGACGTGCTTGGTATAGGTCAACGTGTCGAAACTGACCGATTGCGCCACCTCGACACCGGCGGTTGTCTGCACCTTGAGCGTGTAGGTCGTGGTCATCTATTCCGGCCCTATGGCCCACCAAGAGAAGTAAAGTACATTGGCAGGAGGATTTGCGGTGCCTTTCCAATATGCGGTCAATCCCGCCGCTGTCGTTATGCCGGACAACACTATCTTCGATGATGGGTTGTCGGCATAGATGATTATGGCTATTGGTGTATCGGAGAAAGCGACAGGGAAGGTGATCGCCACAGTACCACTTGTGGCAGCCGCGACGCCTCCGTATTGACCGCATTGCATCCGGCACATCGTCACGTCATAATTGGTGATGCCCGCCGTCGCCCAGGCGGTGGCACTGCCCCCTTGGCGTTTCGCACATACCAGAACCCGATTGCCAACCTTCGTATCGTCTACACTATCAGCGTCGTAATTCTCAGTTGCCAGCATCGTCGGCATGTAGAGGTACGCGCGTGCATCCGTGACGGTGATCACGCCGCCGGTGGTGATGGTCAAGGTTGCGAGCGAGATCTCCCACTTCACGCCGTCCGTCTGCGTCACGGATGGGATCGTCGCCGTTCCGTCGGCGCTCGAAATAAGCGCAATCCGTACCGTCTGTGTGACGCCATAGATGGCCTGGAGAACTACGCGGTGTCCGGTTGTGCCGGTCGTGGGCGTCGCTACTGTGACCGATACCACTGCATCATTGGCATAGAATAGGCCATTGACCATCGCCGCGCCGGTGGCGACGGAGAGCGGCGAAGATGTGCTTGTGACTGCCAATTCATTCAGGTAACCGTACAGGACGCCGCGCGTAGTGTAGTCGTCGCTGGTGAACACGGCGCGCAGCATCTCGGCAAAGTCGGCTTGTTCGTAAGCCTCCAGGCCATCGCCGTAAAGCCCGGTCGCCCACATCAAAGAGCGTTCGGTCATGATCTACTCCGGCCCCATAGCAACCCAAAAGAACACGGGATTTGTTGGCGTACTGGCATCTGTGGTTTTCCAGTAGATGGTCGTTTGAGTTGCATCCACGTCTAACGCACTAACAGCCATAGGGTATGACCTTATATCCCCTTGATACATCGCCAATGGTATTGGCTTGTAGGAGAACGCCACCGGGAATGTCACCACCACGGTGCCATTGTCCACACCGCTCGAAGTATCGGTAATTACTCCGCACTGGATCCGCGTCGTCGTCGGTGTGTAGGTGGTCGTACCGTAATCCTCCCATGAGGTCGCGCTGCCGCCCTGTCGCCGGTCAAGGCGCGCCACACGGTTGCCGGCAACCGTATCGTCCACGGAGTCGGCATCCATATTGGCGGTAGCGGCCATCGTCGCAAAGTGGCAATAATTCCGCACGTCCGTGAGCGTGATCGCACCCAGCGTCGTGACCGTGAACGTTGCGAGGCTGATGTCATAGGTTGTTCCGGCCGTCTGCGTGACAGCCGGGATGTCGGCTGTGCCATCTGCGCTGGCGATATCATAGATGCGGACCGTCTGGGTCGTGCTCCAGGAGGCGCGCAGCACGAGGCGATGGCCGGTCGTGCCATTGGTGGGCGTCGTGATCGTTACCGACTTGGCGGCGCTGTTGGTGTAGAAGAAGCCGTATACCATAGCGGCCCCGGTGTTCACACTGAGCGGCGAGGTGACGCCGGTTACGGCCAGGTCATTGAGATAGCCCTTGAGCACGCCCTGGGTCGCGTAGTTATCCGAGGTGAACAACGCCCGGAACACCTCCGCGATCTCCGCCATCGTGTAAGCCGTTGCCCCGTCGCCATAATCGCCTGTGGTCCAGAAGCGTGAGAGTTCTGCCAATGCGTCCTCCTATATGCCGATGTACCGCGTGTAGTATTGCATCGTCAGCAGGGTCGCCGTGCTAGGCGAGGTGCCGGTGATCTGGATGGTGTTGATGCCATTCGACACATCGCGCTTCGAGGCGATGGCGAACGTGCTCAGGTGCGATGGCTCAACCAGTTTGCCGCCCTGGTAGTCGCCGTTCTTGTCCTTGACCGACTTCACGCCATAGGCGCAATCGATCTCGTAATAGTCCCCGGCGGCGATGGTCGTGCCAGTGAAGTCCAGCCTCTTGTCGGTGTTGATGTTGCGGATGACCGGCGAGGTGATCGGCCCGGCGATCTTCAGATAGGGGAGCGCCTTCCATGTGCCGGCATAGTTGGCGTTGATGGTGCCGGTATTGGCCGTCGCGCCGACGGCAATGGGCACGACCAGGGGGATGCTCATGCCCGCGGCAAAGGTAGCCGTCTTCGTGACGATGGTTGGATCATAGAACGTCGGGTCGTGGGCTATGAACTCCGCTATTTCCCGGTAGGTGAAACCGGCGCGGTCGCTGGTGTTGAAGTCCAGTCGGCCTGAATAGACGCAATCGAGTTGTCGCACCGCTCCGCTGTCCAGGGTCCACCGCATGATACCCGCCGTGCCGCTGTCGGCCGGCGCGAATATCTCTTCGAGCGTCTGCCTCAGCGTATAGAGCGCCGTCTGTGACGCACCGGCCATGCCGAGTAACAACATGAATACGCGTGGATCAAGGCGCATTCCCCGGTAGGTCACGCCGTCCTGTTGTGGGCCGCGCTCCGTGATGTGATGTAGTGGCGCTATCCCCAGGCCCGTGTCACCCTCACGCCAGACCAGGGTGCCGTCACCCAGGTTATAGGCCGTATTGTTGACGATCCATTCGACGGTGATGGTCATACCGTTGCCCCGAGCTGTTGAAAGAGTCGGATGTCATCGCGCAGGCTGGACTCGCTCTGGTAGTTGCGGTAGTTGGCCTGGATATTCCAGTTGTGCATGACCGGCGTGATGCGCTCGCCGCCGTGTACGGTCGCGGTCTGTGGCATGCCGATAGGGCCGGGTACGATGCCGCCGTATTGGTAACTGGAAGCTGCATTCATCTGGCTCAATTTGTGCTTCCAGTATTCCGCCTCATTCCAAGCGGTTATTGCGCCGCCTGAGTCAGTGAACCGCAGATTATTGTATCGATTCATCCACAGTCTATATTGCTCTTGTGCCGCGCCAACGGGGTCATATGTAGTTCCTCCCCCGCCCCCACTGGATGAAGGTTGATTCGCGGCCGCTGTTGCCGCGGCTCCCCATACCGCAGCCTGTCCCGCAAAACCAGCACTGGCAGCACCCGTCAAAGGTATAGCCGCACTGAGCGCAGCCAGGATTTGATTGGTAATTTGTTTCAAGCGGGCTTGAAATACTGCTCCATTGACATACTCACTGAGCTTCTGTCCAAGCCAATCGAATAGATCGGTGATATATCCAATGCCGTCAATCTTTGCCTGTTTCACCCAATCCCAGAACTTCTTTGACCAGGGGGCAAGTGTGCGCTCTATTTCGGGCCAATGGGCTTGGAGTTCGCTAGTTATCGCGTTGACGAAATCATAAATCAGACCAGCTATGCTTGGGATCGCACCGCCCGGCCCTACTAGGAAGCTAAGCATCGCACTGATTGCACCGCCCCAGTCCCCGCGGACAAGTGCGTTCTTGATGGTTGTTGCCGTGCCCAGAAATTGGCGGGTGAGACGTCCGAATATCGGATCAACTGTTGATTTGATGCCATCCACGAATCCCGTCCAGGCATTGGTTAATTCTGGGCTGGTAAAGGCGTCAACCGTAGTATTGAGGAAATCATTGATGGCGGGTAAGAGTATGCCGCCCGCGTCCTCTCCCAATTCACCCCATCCGACGCGCAGGCGCTCTACTGCGCCCAGCGCCGTCGTGCCGACCATCTCTGCCGTACCGCCAAATTTCTGGTCTAACCTATCAAGGATGATTTGCTGCCCTTGCATCACCTTCCCGGCTTTATCGGTTTCGTCACCGGCGGCTAACTGAGCATCGTTGTAGTCCTTTATCGCACCCTCGGCCCCGCCGATTTCGTCCACCAATTTCTTGATTGTGAAATTCTGCGCGGCTAGGGATGCATTGCTGGTACTGCCCGATTTCTCCATCTCGTCAAGGCGCATCTTTGCAATATTCAATTGCGTGTGCAGGTCGGGCAATGCGGCGGCAGCGTCACTCGCCGCTTTTTGCTGGTCGACCAATCCCGCATTCGCGCCGAATAACGTGGCGATCATTTCCTTTTCGGAATCGGTGAATACGACACCGGCCCTCTGGAGACCTGTAAGAATGGACGTATCGCCGTCCATCGCTTTACCTACCAATTGGGCCACATTCACCAATGATTCTTGACTTGGAATGACACCGTTCGCCGTTGCGGTTGCCATGTCGAGTACGGCTTTGGTCGCGGCCGGAAACACATCCTTGCCGATGCTGGTATACTTCAACAGAACATTCTCAGCACTGAGAATGGCCTCATCCTCAAATGTCGTTTGGTTAGCAAAAGCCTTGGCAAGATTCACCAGCGCGTCTTTGGTCATGCCCGCTGCGCCGGCTGTGCTTTTGAGTACGGCATCCGTCTGGGTACTCACGATCTGCGCTTTGGCAGCATCTGCAACCCAACCGACGACCGCATCTCCCATGCCTTTGAATACGTCAACAAATGCCTGCCCGACTGCCTTGATACCACCCAGGAAGGCATTGAAAGCCTCGGTCATGAGATTGCCGGCGAATACTCCCTTGGCTATGTCGCCAAAGGACATCACGTCCGCTTTGGCCTCTGCCAGCGGCGCCTTCGCCTCGTTCTTGCCGGTTATCCTGATTTCGACTTCGTTAGCCATGCTCACCCGCTTTGGCGATAGCCGAACGGTAGACCATCAACCTATGCCACCACACCTCAGTGCACTCCGCCTCGAAGGCCCACGGCGCAACCCCGCATTCCTGCGCCACTGCGACAATCAGCGCCCACTCTGGCGGCGCAATTCCCGGTGTGCCTTTCGCCCAGTGCATTATTCGCCATCCGGCATCGTCTTCGACAAAGGGGCAGTCATCAGGCCACCCCCCATGACCGCCGACAACAGTCCCTTGATCTGCCGCTCCGTTGCGTCCAGGAGCGCTTCACGCGCCTCTTCGCGGTTGTGTGGCGCGACCACATAGGGCAATAGGAAATCCGCGATCTTGTCAATCGCACCCGGAGCCGACTTCAGGCCGGCGAATAACTGCATCGCCTGCTTGTTGCGCCGCAGATAGCCCGGGCTGTCCGGCGTCGGTTGCTCCAGTACCAACTCAACCTTGGTCGTCTTCGTCGCCATCGGTCGTACCTTTCTCTAGGTCAGGTTCGCCAGCTCATTGACCACCGTGATCGTTGACATGGTAGAGGCGGTCTCGCTGTAGGACACTCGCAGTTTGCCTACCACAATGTCATTACCCGCCTTTTCACCGATCTTGTCGAAACTCTCCCACTTGCCGTAGCAGTCAATGATGAGCTTCTTCGTCGTGTGCGTGGTGCCGGTCGTGGTGAGCGCCGAGCCAACTGTCAATAGCCGGATCGCCCGCTCCGTCTCCGCCCGCCAGGCCGCCTTCTCTGCGACGCTGGTCGTGTCGTGCTCGAAGGTCATCGTGAGGGTGGCGGCCGCCGGGATCGTCTTGGTGAAGGCGAAATACAACGCATTGGAATCGCCGGTGAAGACGGGTACGATGCCTGTGTCGCTCACGTTCAACTCGTAGGCCAGCAGGGTATTGCTCTTCGTGGTCGTGCCGATGCTGCCTGCCGTGTTGATGTAGAGCGTGGACTTGCCGAACAGGATTTCCTCTACTGTCGGCGCCGTGATACCGGTCGTGAAGGAACAAAGTGCCACTTGCCGCCCTATCCAGTCCGCTGTCACCATCCAGGGCTTGCCCGCCTCGCCCGACAATTTGAACGACTTGACGAAGGCGTATTCTATCTCTTCGGCCTGCTGGTCGTCGCCGCCCTCGATGGTGTAGGTCGTGATGGTGTTGGCGGCTGTGGTGGGGAAGGTATAGGCGTACACCTTGCCCGAGCCGCTATCGGCAGTCGCTGCTGTCCAGACCTGCTTGACACCTGCCTCCAGAATATGTGGCAACGCCTCAAACGTGGCCTCGATTTCGTCAAAGGTCAGTTTTGCGCCCAACTTCGGCACGAACGAACGATTGGTGCGTTGGAGGATACCGATGTCCTCGTTGGCAAACCCTACCTCGATGTCATCCTCGATCGTACCGCGGCCGCGCCACTGCCGGACTGCTGCCGTGGCCGTTCCTGCTGTCGTTTCCTTTCCGTATAGAATCTTGCGGAGTGCTTTTACACCGGGCATGGTTTCCTCCTATGCCTCTACCTGCATTTCCAATATCGGCACTGTCGGCGCCGCATCGGGGTGTTCTGCCGAATATCGCTCAAATGTGTTTTGGTTGACCTGGCTCACCGTCAGGTGTGGCGTCTGCAAACTGAAATCGACATGATGCGGGATGCCTGCCGTTTCGCAGGCTAAGCCGAAATAGATATCCTCTGTCGGCTGTATCTGGCCGGCCGGCGCATAGACATAGCGAAACCACGGCCACGGGATCCCCTTCTCCATCAGGGTCCTCAGCACGCCCGCCTGTATCGCAATCGCCGCCGTGCCAACAATGGTACAGGGCACGAGACCCGCGTCAGCATCCCACTCGGCCGGCGTGTTGAGTGCGCCGTCCTTGTCGCGTATGAATACCATCGGGTCGTATGGTTCGGTGCGCCGGAAGTAGAGCGCCCCCACGACGCCCACATTGTGCGCCGTCAGGCGCTCTACCACATCCGGCGGGTGGTCGTGGTCGCCATCGAGCATCACGAGTGTATCCGTGTCGTTCTGCGCGCCTTTCAGCAGCGCCAGGCACGCGGTATTCCGGGCGTCATCGGTTCTCGTATACGGAAGCGCGATCATTGCGTAACCCGCCCGCGCGCACCTGCTGGCGATGCGCATGGCCGCGATGGCGGCCAGATAGTTGACGTTGCGCTCCATCAGCATGACCCAAAAGATGCGCTTGGTGGGCGCGTCCGGGTTAACCCCGGCAGTGAAATGCCCGATGGAGCCGCGCCGTGTTTGGAGCGTCAACGCCTTCTTATTCACCAGCCGGTCAATCGCACGTCCTACACCCGGCCAGCCATCGTCGTAATCGTGAAACAAGATCGGACTATCCGGCTGGCACTTCGGCAACCATGCACAGGCATCTGCATACACTGCATCTCTGCTGTGTGCACCGTCCAGATAGAGCATATGCACGGGCCGGGGGAATGTCGTCGCCGCTTCTACACTGTCGGCAACCAACAGCGTCACTATATCCTGGAGGCCAAACGCCGCGATGTTCGCCTGGAAGTCCTCTACCGTCGGTACTGTCTCGTGCTCAGGACTGCCCAGGAAGTTGTCAACACTGTAGATGTGGCCGCCGCTCTCCTTGCAGCCGAATGCGAGCGGGATGGTACTGCGCCCCCGCCACGCGCCGATCTCGACAACGGTAGAGCCGGGTGGCAATGCGCGCGCTTGGTGGTAGAGGTAAATCGCCTCTGCCTCAGTACACCAGCCCGGAATGTGACGCCATTCGTCAATGCCAGGAAACATCGTTGCCTACCATTTCTCCGTGATCTTCATTCGGAACTCACAGCCCCGGTATGCTTGCCCGGCAAACATCAGTTGCCCATCCAAGCCGGTGTCGGTGAACGTCGCGTCAATGTGCGCCACTGCACTGCCCAGCGTCGGATCGTCTTGGTAGGCCGTACCTATCGCCTGGATGATCGGCAGGGCAGCGTCAAACCCTTCGTCTACCGTGCCCTGGCCCGTCGGCTGCACGAACAGACGCACCACGTATTCGCGCACCTGGCAATGAAGCCCCACCGCCTCGCTCTCCCAGGATGCCGTGCCCGGCAACGTCATCACGAGCGGCAGGTCGGCAGCCCCGAAGCTGGCCGGTATCTTCGTCGGCGCGGTTCTGACGCCGGTTACGGTGGCGTGCAATGCCTGGAGCGCGGCGATGGTCGCGGCGATGGTCACATTCGCCTCCGATAGAATGCCAACTCCGCCAGTACGTCGCGTGGGAGCGCCTGCGGTACGGTGATGATCCCCAACTCCGGGCTGGCCGTAGTCTCAAAGATGTTCGTGTCACGTTGGGAATACAGATAGGCCGCGAGCCGTAATGTCGCCTGCACAATGACCGCCGGGGCTGTCGTGCTGTAGGCCCATTTGGCGCTCACACTGATGGCGTTCTCGGGGTCCGTGCTGTAGGTCCAGTACAGCCCCTTAGAGGCCAGCAGGGTGATGGCGTAGTACGGCGCGGCGTTGCGCGGCGAGGTGACGTAATTGGCGGCAGCGATCACGGCGGTATCCCCGTTGGTCACTGTGTCAATGGACGCGCAATCCACGTCGAAGCGCAGCGTGCGCCTGTGCACATCCCGGATGGCATCGAAGGTGCGCGTGGTATTGGTGCTGGCCTCGAAGGTACGCCCAGTATAGGCATCGATGATAGCCTGTGCACGTGCAGCGCACGAGTCGAGCAGGATGTCATCACCTGTGCCCGTGATGCCCCGATAATTCTTGACCAGCGCGCCGGTGGTGTAGGCCATTAGCGTTTCGCCTTACCGCGCCCCCTCAGTTCCGGTTTCCAGTTCTTGGTGACCTCTTGCGGCTCTGGGGGCAACGGTCTTGGAGTTGGATTGGCTCCCCATGTTACGACCGGCAAAATGTCAACGCCCTTCTCTTCTCGCGGCGTGTAATCCACTTTCAGTGCCGGACGAATATCCGGATCGGAGTCAACCCACGCCTCGACCTCCACCGCCACGCCCAGCCGATGCACCAGTGCGTGGCCGGCGTGCTCGTTCACCTCGGCCACGTCACCGGCAAGGTACTTGACGCCGCCGGTATGCAGACCCGCATAGTCCTCAACAAATTGCACGTTCATTGCTCAGAATCCTTTCCACGTTGTAGTTGCGGTACACCTCATCCGTCACCCACGCTTCCGTCAAATGGGGCGTGATCAGGCTCGTGTCCACGAAGACAGGCACCTTTGCCTTGCGACAGTTCTCACAGAAGCCGATGTCCTCGCTCGGGAGCGTCCGACTGATGTCCTTCAGCGCGTCGGGCATGATACTCTTCTTCGGCGGCGGGTAATACCACCACGGCCAGCGCAGCCGTTTTAGGATCGCGACCTCGATACAGATGGCGCACGAGCCGACCCAGGTGATGCGCTCCAGCCGCCCATCCCATCGCGCCAGTACTTCTACATGTCCATCGTTACGCCGGTAAGCCATCGGGTTGTAGGTCGGCATCCGATTGAACGCCAGCGCCGCGACGACCGGGACTTGATGCGCCACGAGCCGCCCTATGATATCCGGCGGATGCGCATGATCCGTATCCAGCATCACGATCCGGTCGTATCGCTCTTGGAGCGCATACTGGCACAGCCAGTTACGGTTCAACTCCGTGCGTGCTACGTGCGCCTTCACGTCGTAACCGCGCACGGCCGCCAGGATGTGCTCAAACGTGCTGGCAGGCACCCCGCCCGATCCGAGTGGGATGCCCACCAGGATTTTGTCGCTCACGGTTTCACCGGCGCATAGATGCCGTTGACCCGCGTGTTGATTCCAGCCGGCGGTTCACCCGGCAGCGGCGTCGGGTCAACGGGTAGTGATATTGGCGTTACCGTGTAGTCTGCGGCCAGGTCTTTCATACCCATCTGATTGAGCGCCCGTGGGCACTTGATCTGATAGGTATTATCGGCATTGAGAACTATGCGGTATTGGCCGCTGTCCCTCCGCCCAATCAGGGCGAAATTATGGGCCTCCGCGTCGTACATCAAATCAATCCAGCCAGGCAGTTGCATCATCTGATGGGTCGCCTCATTCCAGGTGATGCAATTGACCGTGTTGACCGTCAGAGACGGGCCACCCTGCAATGCCAATGCCCAGGCCATGGACCACCATCCTTCGGTCTGGGTGGCCCTATTTCGATGGGGCCACCCAGACCAATTCAACTCACGCCGGATACTGTAAAGCGCCGCTCTCCAGGTTGTAACCCCAGTTGTTGCTCCCGGCGTCCACATAGTACTCGGTCGTCTTCGCGCCCTTGGTATTGTCGGCGCGGTTGCCGTCCACATGGATGCCCGACGTGCCGGCTCCCAACGTGATTGCCTTGCCTACTGAGTCCGAGACCATGTTGAACCTGTTGTCGTAGATGCCACTCATGCAGGCGGAACCGGTTACGTTGATGCTGATACCTGGCACGCGATCAAAGATGTTGCCGTGCCCGGGAAGGCCGATGTGCCCGCGCGTCGCGTTGCCGGCGACCAGAACGCCGTCGATCAACAGGGCATACCCGAACAGGCAATCGTACACCGTCAGGTATGGTGCATCGGTGCCGCTCGTGACCTTGACGCCGTAGGAACCGGCGCCGTCGGCCACACCGAACCAGCAATCATAGACCGTGCAGCCCCAGATGCCACCGCCTACACTGTCAAGCAGGATGCCTGCATTGTTACCCGCCGCCGTCCCGCCGATCTCCAGGTTGGCGAACTCAGTGCGATGACCCGTCACAAGGAACGCCGCCTTGTTGGAGCCGGTCGCCGTGACGGTCGCCCATTTGCTGCCCATCGTGGCCCGGTCGCCGATGAAGTGAACCATGTCCAGGTTGGCGACAATGGGCCAGGTCTCGGCGGCGCGTCCGTTGCTGCCGTAGTTCAGGATGCGGATGTAGTCATTGTGTCCGCTCACGCAGAGGGCCAGGGCGGCGGTGACCGTCTGCTTCGGATTGTCTTTGTCGGCGCCGCTCAGATTGTTATTGCTCGGACCATCCGAGCCGCCGTTGACATAGAAGATGTTGCCAACGCCCAGGTCATTGACCATGACGCCGGTACCTTCGCGCAAATCCGCGAGGCTAGATACTCGTTTCCGCAGAATGTATGGACTTCCCATTTCGATCTCCCTTACCCCGTTCTAACGGGGTTGCCTCCGGGGGGCAGTCTCCCAACTGCCCCCCATCCAGCCGATAGGTGTTGCTTGTCTTAGGCTACGACGACTCCGTAAGAAACCGCCGATGCCTCGGTATCCCGGTAGACCATGCCCCAACGGCAGAGCGCCACGATCTCGGTCGTGTCCGCGCGCGCGATACGCGTGGTCTCGATGGTCATGCGCCGTTTCCAACCCATGAGCCATTGATCCCAACGCACCGCCAGGATGGAGCCATAGATGTTGTTACCCTCCACGTCCTGGTCAACCTTGCCTGCGCTGTTGCTGAGTAACTGGTAGGCGGCGGTTGTCACCGTCCCCAGTTGCACACCTGCGTAGCACATGAAGTAACTGGTGAAAACGTCATGGCCCCAGATGTTGGTGATATTGCCGTTCTCGATGGTCGGCTGCCCGGACACATCGCGCGTCTCGATCTCCGCCAGTTGGAGTGTCTTGTAGAGTGTCCACGGATCGATGATAAACCCGGTACTGGCGAAGTTGGCAGCGTTCCGGCCCGCCGTGCCCATCAGTTTGAGCGTTTCCAGGTAGTCCTCGACTGCCAGTGTGCCGCAGGCGCGGGCGTTGGCGCTGTTGACACGCGCCGCCAATCCCCGGAAGCCCACGCACATCATGAACAGGTCGGTACTACCCGGCGTACCCGCAATGTCGTTGACGTTGGTACTGGCCGTGGTGGCCGTATCGCCGTCAATGACCGCGTACTCCATCTGCTCCGCGCCCGACTTCGTCAACTGATTGCGCAGGTTGCTCACCCACGGGATCAGGCTGTCCTCTTCCATCTCGCCTGTCCACAGGCAGCGCGCACCCATTTTGGCGACGGTCAACGATGTGTTGGCAGTCGTCACTTTGCTGGAGGTGATGGTGGCATTGGGCCAGCCGGTAGCCTCAGTGGTCGGCAGGTCATTGTTCTGCGCCACCTTGTACCAGGTCGGGTCGGTGCTTTCAAGCGGGATGGTAATGCTCTCCATCCCCTGCGGCACTTCGACGGTCGGGATCTTCGCGACGATCACGGACGCCGCCCGTATCTTCTCCCATAGGCGAGTGGCGTAGGCAACGCCCACCCATTGGTCGCCATAGGAACTCAGCGTGCTGTCCATGATCTCGTCGGTCTTGATGCCCGCCGGCATGGCCTTGATGGCCTCGTGCGCGGCGCTGTCCTTGCCGCCGTCGGCGATGATCTTCGCCAGCAGCGCCTTCGTGCTCTCTTCGCGGGCGTTCATGCTAGACCAGCCGCGCTTCGCTCCCTGCGGCGTGTTGTCCAGGATGCAGTTGAGCAGGTCGTGGTCGGCCGGGTCCAGCGTGTCGTACTTGCGCGGGATGCGTAGCATTGCCGGCGCCCCGGCGGTTGGCGGGCGCCCGGCTTTGACCGCCTCCTGCTCCCGTGCCTTGAGTCCTGCCTCTATCCCGGCCTTGATTGCCGCATCGATCTTCGTTTGTTCCGCCACTCTGGCCTCGGCTTCGGCCTTGATCCGCGCGTCGCGGTCGGCCATCGCCTTTGCCACAGCAGCCTCAATCTCTTCGTTCATTGCCTTTGCTCCTTGTGCTTTGGTTGATTTATCCTTGCTCCTCTCCGCGGTTGCCGCGCCCATCACCTGGGTGCCTTTGGCGTCCGCCTGTGGGTGAACCGTAATATCTGCCTCAGGGGGCAGGACAAGCCCCGCCGCCTGGTAGATTGCTTTCATTGCCGGGAGTGCTACGGCGTAGGCATTAGCTGGCCGCCGCCCTTCCGTTGCCTCGAAGATGGACAACTCCGCAACCGGCCAATGCCGGATGTGGCCGTCGCTGTCAGTGCGCACCAGATGCGAGACAGCACCCGACGATGCACGGGCGACGCCATTCATCGCTGCTTCCCAAACGCGCTTGGCAAAGGCATTCGTCTTATCCAGAATGACCCGATACCAGATGCCATCAGTGCGCGCTTCCCGACTGGTTGTCTTGCCGATGAAAACGGGGTCACCGCTGGGTTTGCCGTCGGGTGCGAAACCGTGGTAGTACACGGCAGGTGGCAGGCCGAACTTGTCTTCGTGAAACTTGGTGGCCGCGTCGAAGTATTCGCCCTGCGAGTCCTTGCCACCTTCCGGGCCGCCATAAGGGCAGCCGAGTACATCCAATTCCCAGTCGCCGACCGCCTTGACGGCGTAATAGCTTTCCTGCTTCTCTACCTTTTGCGGGTCAGTCCAGACATAGGAACCATCCTGGGCGATGCGATATTCGTAGCGAAACAGAACACCCTCTCGCTCCACAATCACGAAATCATTGAAGGTGCGAGAAATCCAGGATTTTCGTTCCTTGCCGGCTTCCAGAGATTGTGGCTCAAATGCCTGAAACCATGCCGTTTCCACTTCGCGGATGATCTCATTCAGCTCAAACGACTTTGCCGTATTCTCGCTGGCCCAGATTGCCGCAATTTGGGCATCTGCTTTTTCCTGCGTCAGATGGCAACCCAACGTCTTTCCTTCTGGCTCGCCATCAGCGCCTTTCTTGTAGACGCAGATCTGTTCCTTCTCATTCTTCTTGGTCATGTATGGCATTTGTTATCTCCCGGCGGCAACGAAAAAGCCGCCTCTCAACGGCCTTCCTTCCGGTAGACCGTGAAAAGCGGCTTGCATTCGCCAGCCGGTATTCGATTAGTGCGGCAGTCCTATGCCACAGATATCAGTCTAGCTGCTCTGCCTTGCGGTGACTCTTCATTCCGTGCTTCCAATATACCACGTTTGTACCAGTCCCGCAATACCGCCGTGCGCGGCTTCATTGCCAGCAGCCGCTCAATCGCGTCCACCTGCCGCAATAGCGCATCACGCTGGGCGAGCCAGAAGTCGCGGTCGGGGTCGGTCACCTTATCCCGCCACCATATAAGTCGCCCGGCAGTTCGGGCATGTCACTTGTTTGGCCCGCAATGCCACGGGCGGGAACAGATATGGGTTGGTTCCGGCATTCAGGTTCTGCAGCGATACCCACTGTTGCCACCCACACTGACACCTCACGAATTGCCGTATCACCGCCGCATCACGCAATTTCTCCGCGTCGTAAACCATCACCCTACCCCCGCATTCAGCGGCTTGCTCAGCGCATCATTGATGACCTTCGGGATGTCCCCGCCCTGCTGCGCCTGCTCGATTGCCTGCTTGTCCGTCACCCAGCCAGTGGCGCGATGCTGCGCCGATTGCCAGGCCTCGCCTTGTACCCACTTGGCATAGGTCACACCCTTCGTACCCACAATGGCATCTGTTTCTCCTAGGGATTCGACTGTCCAGGACTGCTCCAACTTCTGACTCATTGGGTCGTTGCCGCGTGAGTATTGCAAGGGTAGACCACCCTGACGGCGCATTATCGCGTACCAAATCTTCTGTTTACGGCTGGCCCAGATCACCGGCGAATGCGACGACCCCGGTGGCTTGGCAATCTTCGATCGCACAATCTCACCGATGGCGAACGTCGCGGCACGCAGGGCAGGCGTCAGGTCAACGCCCAGCCGCTTCGCCAGTTCCTCTACGCCGGTGATTTCAAGGGTGATCATCACTTGCCCTTCTGGTATTCGAGCGTGAGCCAGCACCGGCAGAATACATGAAGCGGGGGGCCGCCGTAGTCGCCCCATACTGATTCTGGCCTGCCATTCAAAGGGCCGCACAGATCACACACTTTTTCATCCCCGCTGGCATTAAAAACCCGCTCCATCTCTATGCCCGCCTCTTTGAGCATGCCCTGGTAAACCTCTGTGCCCTGGGCATAGGCGCGTGTCACCTCAGTGACGGCGATTTGTGCCGCCCGCACATCCGTGATAGACGGCGATGCAATCAACTCCGTCAACTGCCCGACCGTCATGCCCGGCGTCTCCATAAACTGCCGGGTGGCGTTGCTGATGAGGCGGCGCGTTGTCCGATCAATGCCCTTGACCAACTCGAAAGTGTACTTGTGCGCCCATTCCATCGCCGCCGAATTGACGACGGCGATGTCAAAGTCAATCTTGCCAATGACCGCTTGCGCCATCGCCTCGTCTACCGCCGCCCTGGTGAGCACGGTTGCAATCTCGGCGCGCAGTTCGTCCATTGCGGCCTCTGTCTCGGGCGCGCGCTTGTCCGCGATTGCCGTCACCCACTGCTTGCCGTTGGCGCTGAAGATGGCGGCGATCTTCTTGCGCAGCCGCTCCTCCAGCACCCTGTCCGGCTCCCGGCCTGCTTTCAGCGCATCATAACGCGGCAACCAGTCGAAGCCGACGACATGCACGGCTGCCTTGACCGCCGGCGGGATATTGTCACTGTCGAAGACTGCCAACCGCCCGCGTTTCTTGCTCTTCGTCTGCCAGCGCAACAGGTCGGCCTTCATCGCCTCGGCGTCGGCCTCTTCCAGCGGCTCGGGCGTCTCGGTCTGGCCCGGCTCTTCTGCAGATTCATCAGCCGCTTGATTGTTCTGCCCAGCGAATGGCACCAATGCTTCTGGCACAGGCTTCGGTTCGGGTATCTTGCCGTCCTCCAGTTTCAACAGCGTCTCAGTGCCAATCTCGGCCGGCAGGAACAGCCCCCGGTCGTCACTCAGCGGCGCCTCGGCGTAGTACTGCGCTCGGATTTCGTCAATCGTGTGCGTGAGCGCATACTGTTGTTGCTCTTGCAAATCCACCAACCGGTCTGTCTTGCGTGGGTCGTCAAACTCACCGCGCAGGTTCTCGCCATACAGCGCGAGCAGGTTGTTGGTGATTACTTCGGCCAGGGAGCACAGCAGCGGCCAGAGCGTGTATTCAGCGAATACCGCCTTGGCTGCCTGGGCGTTGGCTTCTGTGGTGTTTTTGTCTACCAGGCCGGGAGGCACGCCGAAGACCTGGAATATCTCCTCTTTGCTCGCCTGCCGGCCGGCCAAAAATTCCATGTCTTTCTGTGACAGCGCCATCGGGATCCAATTCACGCCGCCCTGCCCGGTGCCACGCATCAGCATCGGGCCGCTGCGGTTCGTGCCGCCCCACTTGGTTTTGATATCCTCTCTAATGACTTCCCAGTCGGTGGCGTTCACCATGTCGCTGTAGGCCAGCGCACCGGGTATCTTCGCGTTGTTCTCGCCAAAGAACGCGGCATTCCATTTTTGCATATTCATGTCAGCCTGCGCCGTGGTCGCCAGTGCCTCGATGGGCGACAGTCCCACGAATGAATTGCCCGGATGCCAGCGCCGGAAGTGGACGATCTGCCACGTCGGGATGGGGATGGTGCTGCCGCTGCCGGGGTCGTAGTCATAGCCCGCGATGTAGGAGTGCGCATCGGGTACCGGTACGATGCTGTGTGGCGGCAGCAGCCACAACTCTGCCGGCGGGTTGCCCTCTCCGCGCGGAGCATTCAGGAACCAGTAGGCATTGCCGGTCAGCGCGCGGAAGCCGACGGTGCCGGTGATGAACTCGAAGCGGCTCATCAATGGGTTGGGTTTGCCCAACAGTTGCTCGAAGGGGTGATTAAGCACGTCGGTAGACTTCTCGCCGCTCAATTCCTTGACGTTGAACTTCGTGACCGCCGTAGCCTCGGAGATCATCTGCACTGCAATAGCGACCCAGGAGAGGCGCTGGTAGAGTTCCGCCTGCGCCTGCGGCAATTGCCGCGATGGGATCGACCAACGGGCTGCCTCCGCCGTGGCGAGTAGCATTTGCGGGTATGACGGCTGCGCCTTGTGATAACCCAAATGCGCGGCGATTGTGTCTACAAATCCCATCCTTGCCCTCACACGAATGTCACCAGATCAGTCACAGATGGACCACCCAGCCCTTGCACTCCATAGCGCAACGCGTCCAGGTGGTGGTAACTTTCCTTGTCGCGTATCTTCTCTGTCGCCTCGCCGTTGTCGTTTGTCACTCGGCTGTAGCTGCCCAGCTCGTCGCGCAGGCCGGCGCAACTGTCGAAGACGAACAGCCGCCGCGTCTTGAACAGAGCAATCACCCGGTCAATGCCCGCCTCCACGTCAACGATGATCGGCTCCCGCGCCGAGATGCCGGCCGCCCGCCAATCAAGGCGCTGCTGCACCTCGGACTTCGCGCCCAGATGCCACGATTGCATATTCAATCCCGCCGCCTGCGCTAGTGCCTCAGCCGCGTGTTGGTTGGTCGTCTTGCCACCGCTCAGTGTGCTATGATAGGCGTAGTACACATTGGCTCCCGGGTCGTGCGCCAGCCAGATCGTCGCCGTGTTGACTGCGCCGGGGTCTATGCCCACAAAGCGTAGCCATTCCGGCGGCAAGTCGAAAGGATGCACGAGGTGTCCGCCATCCTCCCGGTAGGTGTCGCCATAGTCCGCATAGATCAATCCCGGCGGCAGGTCGAATTGCCCCAGATAGAACATGCGAAACTTCCACTGCGCCAGTTTCGCCTTCTGCCGCTCGAATTCGGCGTGTGGGAAGAGCGGATTGAGAATACTTGGAAATTGGATCACCCGCGTATCCGTTGCGCCCGCCCGCCACGGTTCGTACACCTGCTGCTTGAGCCAGCCCAGATTGTAAAGCGTTGTGCCGGCCAGCACCCGCCCCTCGTACAGAGATAAGCGCCGCTGCACCGCTTCCCACGCAGCCAGCCGAAATTGATCTTGTCCACATTCGTCCAGGATGGCCGCCTTCGCCGTGGCCGACTCCAGCGACTCGGGGTGCGTTGCCGAACCGAACACCACGCGCGTCTTGCTGCGCCGATACTCGAAGACGCGCGCCGATGCCTTGTACTCGCCCAGGTGTAGCGTGTGCTGAAAGATGTCCAGAAACGCAGGCAACAGCTTGAGTTGCAATAGCGGGAAGGTAGCAGTCACGGCCAGATAGTCGCCCGGCCCGCACGTCTGTATCTCGCGCCACAGCCAGAGCGGCAGGAATGAGGTTTTGCCCCCCTGTGTCCCGGCGAGCATCCAGGTAAAGCGCCGTTCCGACTGCCAGGCTTTCCACTGGCCGGGATGGGGATAAATGTCCAGGGTACTGCCGTTCTGCTGCCATAGGACGCTCACTCACCAGCACTCTCCGGCGGCGCGTGTACTACAGCGGAATTGATAGGGATAAGCGGCTCGCCCTCTGCGCCCGTAAGTTCCGTCCGGTCGGCATACCCCCGGTCGCGGCACTTGCGCGCCAGATACCAGCGTGCATCCGACGCATCCTGCTGCGTCTGGAATTCCCTCTGGTGGGTCGCTGCCAGTTTGATGTTCATAACAACCACGCTCTCGGCTACGTCGCCCAGGCTCTGCACCTCAGCGTCGTATGCCTCACGCACTGACGGCCAGCGCTTGAGATAGCGGTCAACGCTCAGGCGATTGACGCCCAACTTCTGCGCGATGTGCGCTTTTATACCACCACTGCCTTTGATGGTGGCTATCATCTGGTCGGCTGTCACTTTCGTATCTTGTCCCATTCCATTGTCACAAGTGTTACGTCAACCGCTCAATCGCGATGCCCGGAAAGGCGGTGGCCATGCGCTCCAAAGCCACGGCGACATAGCCGGCGCTTATCTCACACGCCCGACAGCGCCGCCCAAGGTTCTGGCAGGCGACCATCGTGGTGCCCGTTCCGCAGTATGGTTCATGAACGATACCGCCAGAGAGTGAATGATTCGCCACACTGAACATTGCCGGCAACGGGGGCATACCCGCACCATGATCCTTCAAGCCGACAGCAAGTCCTTCGCCGTGGGACGAATCAATCCATCCGTTTTGCGATGGGTACTTGCCGGTCGTCTGCTTCGTGAACATCTGGGGGCCAGCAATTCTCCACGTCCACAGATGTTCCCAATTCGTCGCGGCCCGATTAGACGAAATGCACTGCATTGATCCTGTGCCAGCTCCGGGCTTGCACCATATTCGGCGCGACCATAGCACCCAACCGGCGGCGCGAAATATCGGCCAGTATTCCAATGCCATCGGGTACTCCGACGGGCCGTCAGTCCCCACAATCTTTGATGCAGAAACGATGTCACCAAAGTTGACAACAGCAAAACCACCATCGCGCACCACGCAATCACGCCACAACTCGGCAACCTTAGGCAGCATCACACGCAAGTTCTCGATTGTGTCCTGATATTCGCCGTAATCCACGCCGACTGCATACGGTGGGCTGGTGAATACACAATCAGCCCTCTCCCCGCCCATCACGCGCTCTACCACGACGCGGTCCGTGCAATCGCCGCAGACCAAGCGATGTTCCCCGATGCGCCACAGATCACCCAACGCCACGCCCCACTTGACGCGCAGTTCCTCCGCCTTGTCCACCTGCGCTTCGGCATCCACCGGCTCCGGCTGTAGTCCGGCGTTGCGCAGCAGTTCCTCCAGTTCGTCCGGCTTGAACATCCCATCCAAGTCCATGCCCGCGCCTATGTCCTCCAGTAGTTTTGTCACGTCCCAGTCAAGGTCGAGTTCTCCCACGCGATTGTCGGCCCAGGCCAGTTGGCGCGCGTTCGCGTCCGTCTCCAGGTCGAGGTCAGTGCGCTGCACAGCGACCAACCTCGAACCGTCACTGGGCACAAGGATCATATCCTCTAGCCCGATGTCGACGGCGGCTTGCAGGGTTTTGTTGCCGGCAATGACCCGCCCGTGTTTGTCTACCAGGATGGACCGTCCGGCCCCCAACTCGCGCAGTGACTTATCCAGCAGGGCAAGGCCGCGCTGTGTGCCCTTGTTGGCATTGCGGACATCGGGTATCAGATCGGTCGCCTTCACTCCCACACCGCCACCCTTCCGCCACCTATGCGCCGGTAGGTCTGCGCGTCCACTTCCAGAATCAACGAGTGCGTCTTGCGTTCTATCGCGTCGCTCGGCGCTGCGCAGTCCACCACATAGCACCAGGTCGCGCCGCGGCCGTGTAGCACCAGCACGTATTCGCCGATCCGGTCATCATTGAGCGCCGCGAGACAAAGCCCCGGCGCCGGCTGCGTGATCTGTCCCCAGCTCACCCGCCGCTCAGCCACACGCTCGGCAACGCCAGGCGCATAGGGCGTCACAAGGCCGAAGTGGAGGGCGAGGAGCAGGGCCAGGAAGGTCATATCAGCTCTTGAACCACACGCCGATGGCCGATGCTACCGTAGTCCCCAGCGCTATAGCGCCGGCTGCAATGCCCCGCTCGGTTTTGTGGGTCTCGACGTGGCCTTCCCACTTCTCAGCAGATTTGGTACACCAGTCCTCAGCCGCACGTAAGCGCCTTTCGTGCTCATCCTGCCGGGTGATTACCCGCTGACTCAAGGCCTCAACCTGTTCGCTCAGGTTGACGATACTTTGCTGCACGAGAGCCAATGTCACCCGCCCGTTTGCCTCTGGGCCGGTCATGCCGTCGGCTCCGTCTTGATCGTTTGCCAATCGAGGTTAAAATTCTCATACACGCTAGCCTCAATCAACGCACTCAGTTTCTCCAGGTCAAGGGTGATGTTGCGGGCCTTCAAGAATTGCTCAGCCAGGTCAAGCGCCAATTCCTTTTTGGCGAGACCCGATGCCCGCGCCTTATCGGCCAGGCCCGATTGCTCGGCCGCCAGCACCGCGAAGCGCACGGCGTCCTCAATCGCCGTCCACCGCTGCGCGCCCAGCCGGCCCTGCAGCCAACGGATGCCCTGCGCCAGTAGCGCCACCAGGAACACGATCACGATGGGCGCCAGAACGCGCACGGCCTCATTCAGCAAGAGTTGTAGCCAGGCATTGGTCTCGTTTGACATTGATTGCTCCTGTTTTGTGTAAACAAAAATCCCGGTCGCAATGATGGCTCGCCATGACCGTATCGGTCAGGCGAACCAGATCATCGCGCCGGGATGTGGCACCTCGTCACGCTCAGTTCTGGTTGTCTGTGTTCACCATACCACAAGATGTTGTGGTTGTCAAGCCCTGTCGCTTCAAGCTGCACTGGAAGACGACGCGCTGGATGGCACCTTCCTCCACATGCAATGTGACCTGGCCGTAGCCCACAGCCAACACGGCGGTCAGGGCGCGCTCCAACTCGGACAACATCGGCGTCAGGATGGTCAGCACAGAGTCAGGCATGATGGCTCCCATGTTCGCGCGCAAACATTCACCGCTCCCACTCCATCCGTGATACCCACCATAGCACGGCCAGCACGACAGCCGCACCGAACGCGACGCCGGAGAGCCAGAGTAGCAGGCGCTCGATCATTGCCAGCGTCGCCATGAATCTTCCAGATCGCGCATCTTGATATTTACAGGCTTCCAGTAAATGCGCTGACAACCACCACACCTGTACGCCTCATGCACAACATCACCGTCCGCCGGCTCATCTTCAGTCGGCGAGCGCGCTACCACGCCACCGCAGTTAATACATCGGCAGTTTCTCATCCCACCCTCCGCACATACTTGCGGCCTTTCTGGCCTTGCCGCGTTATCGCCCCGGTGTACAGCTCGAGGCCGGGCACCAATCCGCGCAGGATTGCACCCAGGAACATTTCGCTTGGTTGTTGCTTCACAACGTCACCTCCTGGCCGCCGCACATAGCGACAAACAACGTCTCGCAGCACGCCGCCCCGCCCTTGCGTTGGTTCTCTCGGCACTCGGCAAGCAACGGGCAGCCAGGGAAGCGTCGGGCGGTCCGCCGGCTAGACTCGCAGTGCTTGAATTGGCCGTGAATGGCGGGCGGCTGCTCACCGATGATGTCCAGGTCGGGGAAGAATTGGGGTAAAGTCACGGCATTGGTTCCGTTGTCGCAGTGCCGTAGGTACTGATACCGCCCTCTCGTTGGTACAGCTTCCCAACCCCAACTTGTGCCAGTGACCCGCAATACGGGCACATCAGGAATGCGGGCAGGTCCTCAGGCATCGGCACGGCCGCCGGATGGATCATCACCAGCGCGCGCTGGCACCTATCGCAGAATGACATACTGGACACGATAGCCTCGTACAGATCGATGCAACTGCGGTGTGTCTTTCTCATGGCGTCGGCTCCCCGAGTGCGGCGCGAGCGGCGTCGAGCCAACCATACCAATTCCTTCGTGTCTTGCCAGTCGTAACAAAGGTCATGGTCTGGTCAATCGCTGGCATCGGCTCCCGCACTAACTCCCGCAGTTCATTCCGCTCCCCCTCCAGCGCGTGGTAGTTCGCCTCCCACTGCGCCCGGAAATCCTCGGCTGCCCGGCAGTGGTCAATCAGTCGGTCGCGTTCGGCTTGCATCTCAGTCAACCGCTCACGGTATTGATTGGCCTGCAGACGCAATACCTGAATATCCGTGTGATCTGTGTCAGTCATGCATTCCTCCCCATTCCACACCTTGCGCAAACTGTCGCCCTCACGAACCATCATTTTCATTCGTCACCTCCACCCGCGCACGCGGTAGTCCGATACATCGAAGAGGTCAACATAGCCATCCTCTCGGGTGCCCATCATGCCCATCAGCCGGGAGGTGGCGCGCTCACCCAGGCGGTGGCGTAGTTGGCGCAGACTCAGATTGGTGGTTATGACTGTCTTGAGTCCCATCTGTGCCCGGCGGTCAAGGAGTCGCCAATAGATGCCCTCAATCCAGCTCAGGCTCTCTGGCCGCACATGTGCCGTGCCTACGTCGTCCAGAATCAGGGCGTGGGCCATCTTGTATTTGATCAGTATCTTGTCCTCGGTTTCGCCCTCGCCGCTGTAGCCAGACTGTATTTTGGCAACCAGGTCGGGTTCGGCAACGAGATCGGCAGACAACTGCGCTCGTATCACGCCGGCCAGGTGCGACTTGCCCGTGCCAGGTGGCCCGGATAGCACCAGGGCGGCCGGGTTGTTCTGGGTCACGAACTCAATCGCCTTCTGTTGTGCTGCTTGCAGCGCCGGGCAGTAAGCGTCGAACCCGCGCCAGTGGGACTCCGGTATCTTTTTCTGTTCCGCCAAGTAGTCGGTCCAGGTCATCGAGTTCGTCGTCGGCCTGTCGACCAGTCCCAAACGAGCGAGCCCGTCCTGGTGCGCCTGCTGTAGTGCCTCCAAACGCGCCCTGTTCCGTTCCGTTATCTCGTCCACGTAGCGTTTGATTGGTTCCATGCTGCCCTTCTCTATGTCCCCATTTTGGCAACGCACTCTTGATAGAGCCCACCGCCTGGCCCAACGCTAGGCCACGTTCTGCCGCCCAGGTGGTGGCTTCCCAGAACTGCGCCGGGTACGCTTCCAGCAGGTGCGCTACCGTCGCGGCCTGCGTCGGGTTGGCGAATCGCTTGGCGTTGAACGTCGTCAAAAAGCGCCGCTGTTGTTCAGTATACGGCTCCGGTTTTGGTTTTGGCGCTGGCGTCGCGGCGCAAGCCGCCGAATCTGAATCTGTATTTGCATTTGCATCTGCATCTGCATCTACATGTGAGGATGAGTTAGTCGGGAGTAGGTCTGGAGCAGGTCTAGAGTTAGTCTGGAGTGAAGGGTCGGGGTAGTCTGACTCTGCTTCTTTGCTGGTCTCGCCCTGGTAATGAGCGAAGGTTGGCACCCAGAAATAGCGCCGGCCGGCCACCTGATACCGCTCGATCATGCCCCGTTTGGCGTACCATGCCATCGCCTGGGCAATGCGTTCCTGCGTCACATCTTCCCGGAGAGGCATGAGTTTCGCCTTGATCCATGCGAGGTTGTCTTGCCCGCGCCCCTCCCGATCCAGTCCGAGCGGCAACAACACCCACAGCAGCCGCGAGAAGTCGTCGGGCATTTCGTTGATATCCAGTGACTCAGTTGCCTTCACCCAGAGTTTCCGGTATTTCGGCATCATTACCTCCGCGAATCAAAAACGCCCTGCACTTCCTTTGCCAGCAGCTGTCGAGGCCTTCGGCGGGGCGTTTCCGTCCAGGAAATGCAGGGCGCTTTTGATACAAACGCGCTGCGGGTATTCGGTTTGTCGATCGCTTCTGACAAACAGAAGCGCCCCACGAAGGTCCTCGACGCCCACAGTATACACCCCTTCGCCCCGCGTGTCAAGCATCACAGCGCCCTCCATCCTTGCCCACTACCGCCGCAGGCAAGGGATCGCAGACTGGCGCGCGCCTCGTCACGCTCGTTCATCATCCGGCCGGCCCAGTTGTGGCCGTCATCGCGCTCAGCTATTGCCTGATGATAGTTGCGCGCAAGGTACTCC
>Ga0315288_10000809_pt1 | contig 39852 bp, 41 predicted proteins | sample YL17G11_20_MG_FD_203454 | JGI IMG/M metagenome (GOLD analysis project Ga0315288, IMG submission 203454) | Sediment microbial communities from Yellowstone Lake, YNP, Wyoming, USA - YL17G11_20 | ecosystem: Environmental > Aquatic > Freshwater > Lake > Sediment | place: USA: Wyoming | collected...
GATTTATTATTTATTCTATCCATAAGATCCATTTCTGGATCTGCTGGAGCTGCTGGAGCAGGAGCGATAGCTGGCATATTAACTGTCTGAGCAATTGGCGCAGTTCTTGCCGCTGGAGTAGGAAAAGGTGGCTGAACACCTGATTGCGGTAGACGCTGGCTTGTAGGACCATGTGCTTTTTCTAATGCATTTAATGTACTCTCAGAACTTACAGGTGCCGGACCTTTAGAAGATAATTGTGCAGCTTCTTCTGGAGTAATTGATGGTCCTGATGTAGGTTTTTGTGGACCAAGAAGTGATGTGGTCGAATCCATTGTTTGATGAGCCTTAGTACGTTCTTCTGGAGCAATGCGTTCAGTATATGCTTCAAGATCATCTACATATTTCTTAAAAGTTTTAGTATAAAAATCTTTAAATGTTCTTTCATATGTACTAAAAGCCTTTTCTATCTTAGCAGTTCCCTTCATATAATTATCAATATTTCTAACAGAACGAGCGCTCGCCATTTCTTTCAATGCATCAATAATAACATCAAGTAAACTTTCAGATTTTTGAAATACAGAAGTTAATCCATTTTTAATTTCATTTACTTTGCTTGGATATCTTTTTTCCCAAGCAGCCAATCCACGACCTCGTTGCGTAAAAGTATTTTGCCAAAAATCTGCAATCCCAGCTTCTTTAATCAAAACTGCTTGTTGTTGTGCAAATCTTGTTTTTAATCCTTTTAATCTTTCTCTTTGCTCATCAGTTAATTTTTCATATAAAAATTCATTATGAACCTCATCAACCTTATGATTAATAGATTTTATTTCTGCTACAATTTTTGCTACTTGCTCATGAAATACTGCTAAATCATGTCCCGCAGTCATAAGCTCTCTTCTATTAATATTTGATTTTACTTGCTTAAGACAATCTTTTAAAGCTGGACCGCCCGGATCTGCCTCTGCATCTCCAAGTCTTTTACCAACAACAAAAGTTCTAATTTGATCGTCTTTTTTTCTAATGTGCTCCATCACAGCTTTAAATTGTGGATTAAAAAATGCTTCAGCGGCTTTACCACTTACATTAGTCATTTCTCTTAACTTATTAAGAACGCTTCTTTTTTGAGCAGTTTTCTGCATAGTAAATCCTCTATTTATGTGGAATCAGTAAAATAATACGTAATTATCCATAAGTCTAATAGCTAATAAACATTTGAATTAAATTCAAATTATGCCGGTGGTGGCGGAGGTGGTGGCGCCTCTGCCCCTTCAGGTGGCGGTGGTGGCGGTGGCGGTGCACCTCCACCCATATCTAATCCAGGTAAGCCGCCTCCTGGTGGGGCTCCGCCAGGAGCTTCACCTGGAAGTGGCGCTTCGCCTGGAGCGCCACCAGCTGCCGCGCCCTCTGGCTCTGGAATCTCATCTTCTTCATCCAATGCACGAAGTGCATTCAAATCCATAGCTGTTAATGCTGCCTTTTCTTTTGCATTAATAGCGCTTTGAATAGCTTCTTTACGCATTTTCCTAATTTCATCTTCAAATTCAAGTCCTAAAGAACGATATAATGTATGTAAAGATGCTCTTTTGGCATCTCCTTCGCCTTGAGTTAAGGTAACTAATCCATTAATATAATCGCCGGCATCAAATAGCGACATATGATTCCAGTCAATATCTGGTACAATTAATTGTTTTTCGCCGCCAGAATAATCATAAAATCCTTGAATCTTAGAAATTGGGGCAAAAATCTTTCTCTTTAACCATTGAGACATCATATTACGAAATTGCATATAACGTTGTCTTAATACGTCCAGAGCGACACCACCATTCGCGTAAGTAGTATCAGCACCCCCGTCCATAAGAACAGGTGGAACTTGTAAACCGACATAAATTTCTTTAATGATCTGAGTAATGTCACCAGAAATATCATAGATTCCTTGACCATAACCAACTCGCTCAACAGCAACACCAGCATGAGTAAAAATCTTAAAATCCTTATCATATTGAGCTTCTTCAAAAACATTTCTCCAAGCCTCAATATCCGCAAAAGATGGATGCAATCCATCTGGACCATCAGTTCCAATTTTAACTAAAGTTAATGGATTGATCATATTATCTGCTTGAGCATACTTAGATTCTCTTAACTTATCGAATAACATTAATTGACGAAAAATACATACTGGAAGTCCAGTGCCACGAATTTCATATGGGCTAATTCTTCTTGCCAAATGAGAAACATGAAAATTATCGAGAGGTATATTTTCACCACGCTTGACAGAATCAATAATATGATTATTAAGCTGTTTACGCTGTTCGATATCAGTTGGACGATTTGAGAAAATAATTTTCTTTAAATTTTCATCTGGACGTAACATGATAATTGGCTCATTAGCAACAACTGTACGCTTAACAATCATATAATCTGGATTTTGAATAAGTAAACGGCTCCACTTACCACGGCTTTCATCAAGCTCAGCATATACGAAAGACTCTCCAAGTAACCAATATTCTTGAGCAATCTGCACACAAATATTCATTAAATCAATTTCTTCAATCATATCATTGAAAAATTTCTCAATATCTTTATTAGGACATTTAATATTTAATTTACTAATTGGATAGGTGCTATGCAAATTAATAGCATTATGAACGAATGGATTTAATGCATAAAAACTTCTACACCAAGCATTAATGGTAGCACGGTCGCGTGGAAGATTGAGATTAGAATTTAGCCAAAGTGGAGAATAAACTTCGGGAGTTTGTTTAACAGTATCTCCGCTACCTCCTCGATAACTACCGCCACCACTGCTTACTACTTGAGCGTGTTTATTCATGCCCACAGATGCGACTACATGAGAAAAATAGGTTGAATTGCTTTCTTTACTAGTGGGTCCAGAACCATCTCTAAAGAGACCTTGATCAACTTCACTTGCAATACCTTGCCTTCTAATATCAGAAACATTACGTGACATTAGTGCACTGACTTGAGGAATAGTAGATCTAGAACTCATATATTGTTCAGAGTTTGATGGTCCAACCCATAATTTTGCAGATTTATTAACAGCCATAGAGCCTCATTATTTCCACTATCCCTCTACTATACGTAATAAATAATATATCAGTTAATACAACTATTTATAAATACGTTAAAATTTACGAGATACATACCCAGTAGTAACTAATGGTTTATTTCGTTCTTTAAAGCTTTGTTGTTGTAGGAGTGGGTTATTATTGGTAAATCCTTTGGAAACAATGAATTTATAAGCAATATAAGCATTTAATAATGCCATAAATCCGTCATTTGGAGTACTTCCTTTAATATAATGAATACTTGGATCTCCGCTTCTAGAAATAGATGGTTTAATTTCCATGCTAGCACAGTGCTCAATTAACCAGGCAACTTTTTCATAATCACCAAATGGAAATCTAATCATTCCCTTTTTCATTTGTTCATATAATTCACCAATATAATAATCTCTTTCAAAAACTATTTCTTTAGGAAAAGCGTCTGCAGTAAATTTAACATGACCATTAACTTTATTATGTGCACGAGATACTAAATAACGATCCCCATATGTTTGATGTAATATTGCAGAAAAATCATTAGAATACCCAATGTCTCCAACTGCTAATTGAATTCCATATTGTCTCATCATTTGATCAATAATACCTTTTTTACTCTCCATATCATTTCTTTTAAATTTGGTTGCAAATTCAATAGATAATAATCCAGGTCCTTTAGCAACTAAAACTACTGCTGTGCTAAAAGATTGTCCAGTTGCTTTAACTTTATCCGGATTAGCAAGTTGCTCTAAATCTGCTCTAGCTCCATAATCTATTCCTGCAACTATAATTTCTTGATTTATAGTATTGGGCGGGGTTACAATTCTAGCGCTAAACTTTCTGCCAACATCGGCACAAAGCTCTCTAATTTCTTCTGGTGTAATTGGACTAGCATCTCCTTGAAAAAATTCTCCAAGAACTTCATTCATAAATACTCGCTCAGTATTAATTGGATGTTTGCCAGGCATTTCCTTATCAATATCTTCTCTTGTAAATAAAGGCATATAAAGTTGATTGATATGAAATCCAATCATATCACAATCTTCTTCATCAGAATTTTTTAATGCAACCCATTTGCCACGTTCGGCAGCGGGGCGCTTATCTTGTTCATGTCCGCAATGCGTGCACTTTACAATGTATCCATAAAGCCAAATATTTTTCCAATCATCTGATCCTGGAGTATATAATGGAAAATGTTTCTCACAATTTTCACATCCTAAATAATAATATTGTTGCGATGAAGTTTGCCACATCTTATGAAAATCAGATCCCTTGCGGCGGGGGGTTCCAAAATAAATCTGTACGCCTTTTGAATTTTTTCCATATTTTGCGGTAGTTAAAACTTTTAGAGAATTACCAATTGCCATACCAGTGGTCTTCTGAACTTCATCGAAAAAAATTATATCAGCAGTACGACCCATAATACGATCGCCGTCTAGTCCAACAGACTCTACCCATAAATGATTTCCACCAACAAATTGTTTAAAATGCAAAGAATCATTAGTTGCAGTTGACTGATCTAGCAGCATCTGCATATATGATTTAGTCTTAGCAGCCTTTGTTGTAACTTGTCCTTCGGCAGGAATAGCAGATATAATCATCTGATTCAATTTAGTTTTAGAATATGCTGCCGCTAATTCCAATTGAGGAAAGGCATGAATAACCCTCATCGGAGGCTTTTCACCATTGCCAAAAAGACCAGATCCCATAAAATACATTTCAAGGGCGCTCGCCATCGTTGTAGCTCCAACCTGACGACCTTTAACAATAATTACCGGTTTAGCATTTGGCTCTAAAGCTTTTACCCCAATGTAACGATAAATATCTGCAAATGGTCTATAACCATTTCCAGTTAAACTAAATGGTTTACCATCCAATGTTAAATATTCTTGACAGAACATTACAGGATCATACATCATTAGCTGTTTTTTTAATTTTGCAAACAGTTCTTTATCTTCAATATTTGATGTAGTCATTTAAAAGGCTTGGGTAAGTGCAAAGGAGTTAAATTATTGTCTAACTGGAACAAGAGAATTGAATGCGTCAGCATTAGATGCATCAATATCAGAGTCAGCATCCATATCACGAGAACCTAAATTACTATAATTTTGGTAACTATCTGGATTATCTCTTTTAGCAATTAAATTTTGTCTACTAACTTCTCTAATTAAATTTTCATCTTCCCAATCTTTAGCATCAGATACGTCGCGTTGATGTATAGTCTTAAGCTTATCAATAAGTGCAGGTACTACTGAATTTCCCTTATTACCTTTAATAATATTTTCTAAAGTAACTTTAATTTGTGGACATTTTTTAAATACAACTGGAGTTTCAATTTTCTTTTCTACATCTTCATGATTATCAGAGGCAGTTTTTTTAGAACCTTCTTCTGTAATTTTACTTATCTTATCTAAGTAAGCAGTCAACCCACTTCTTTGTTGCATATCCTGAACGGCAGCTGCTACAGATGGGTATTTAGATTTACCATTCATTACAGAATTAATTTGATCAAATAATGACGAATCAACATTCTTAGATGTGACGGCGCCCTTTTGTAAAGATTTTTGAAATTGTTTTAACCAATGATCTTCACCGATCGATTCATCGGACTGTCTAGATACAACTGATTGATGACGTGAGTATTTGGACATAATTATCCTTTGTAATTGGCTGCCCAATCCATGTTATCACTGGAACGAGTATCAACGTCATCATTTGGCATAAAGCCTCTATCTTGACGAACTGCATATCCCATATCAGCTAATAGTTGCATAACTTCAGCTTGCTCACGATCGTTTAACTTATAAAACTTAACTTGACGTTCATATAAATCTTCGATATCATGACCGGCAGAAACCATACCATTAATACAAACTCTAGCAATTCTAGAAATTAATAATGGCACCGTAATATAAACGCCCTGAACTCCAGTAATTTTCTGACCCTCTTTAATTAGAACGTCTGAATATTCGAATTCGGCTTTCTTTTTACGGCTAACTTTTTTATTCTTTTTTACCTTATCAAGACGATCTTGCAATCTCTCAACGCCATGATCAATAGTAGCTCTAACTTTTTCAATTTGATTGGCATCTAGTTCGCCATCAAGATCAAGTCTCATGGCTTTAGAAATTTCATTATCTAATCTTTCTAAATAAGCAACGGCTCTTTCAAGTCCAGCAGTATCTTGACCAGAATGCTTAGGAACATCATCACAACGCTCTTTAATCCAAGCAATGAATCCAGTGGCTCCACGTGACTCCCAATCCCATTTTTCATTTTTCTTTGGCTTGGCAGCATTATCATCAATTTTAGATTTATCATCTTCTTCGACTTCATGAACTTCAATAGGCTCTGGGTCTGGAGAATTTCCTGCACCTGGGACCATTTCTAATTCAACTTCAATAACCATTGGATCATCATGAACTTCTACATCATGATCATGACCATGACCATGCTCATGTTCATGTTCTGATGGATTTTCCATAACTTCTAATGGAACTAATGACATTTGATTGCCGCCACCAATTGGAGACCCTGAAGGATCGACAACTATTAATTCTTGTGCTGTTGACTGTAATGACATTTAGATACCTCTAGAGCGGTTTTAACACTTGTTATGCATTTATATGTAGTAATATCCACCGTTTTAAATGTTCCATTTATCTTCATACATGGCTCTCCCGCTATCTGTAGTGCCATAATCTGGATTAATTTCAGTTGGATTGCCTAAATCTCCATCAGGCAAATCCACCCCATCAGGTAAACCGTATAAACCATGAGGTTCGCTTACTAATGCCCCGCCCTTACCACATTTTTCACAAGGGAAAGTAACATCAATTTTCTTTTCACCGCAATATCCGCATTTTTGAGGATCGGCGTAATCTCTGCCAAAATTCAAAGATGTTGGAGGTTTGCCCTCAAAATCATCTTGTGGTAGATATTTATCTAAATAACCGCCTGTAAGATTGGCATTTTCCATAGAACTGCCACTTCCATTATCAATTTGGTCTTTTTCAAAATATTCATCTATTGGAAAATCAATATGATTATTATCTTCCATAGAATCTAAACGCTCTTGAAGTTCCCTTTTAGTAGGTCCAAATTTTCTACGTAACGAATGATACAATCCCATTCCTGGCATTCTAGCAGTCTTAATTATTCTTTCAAAAATAGATGCGCGGGCTTTGATATTTGGATTTTCTTTTGTACGTTTACCATCGTCTAGTTGCCAAGAATCATCAGATTTATATTTATTGCGCTTTCTCTTTTTATCAACAAAATCTTTAACACTTTTGTATTTATCCATGTTTTGATAAAACCCGCCACCTGGAGTATGTTCGCCAGGAGTTTCATATAAATCATAATTTTTAAAAAGCGGCTCTTTGAATCTAGGCTGCATCACTAAAGCAGGATCTGATTTGTATTTCTTTTCCTTAGGTGTAGGTTGATTAACTCCACCACCACCTTGAAAATAAGCTTTCTTTTGAGGAGCGTTTACATTTTTAAAATAATATGGCTTAATAACTTCGGTAATAGGAATTTCTCCCCATAAATTCATTTTTGTAATATAATGAGCTGCCCTATCAGCATCTCTATTAAAAGCTTCATTTAATTTTTCTGACATTGCCTTTTCAGTTGAAATCTTTACAGATGTTGGATTTCTTTGAACAAATTCAATAATAGCCGGATCAATATCAAAATTCAATTTAGATGCTAAATAAATTGCCCTAACAACTCTATTCTTATTAGTTGTTAATGTAAGCTTAGGATCTAAACATGTTCTAATTACCTTGTCTTTTATATCTTTAAAACCTTGTTTAGTTGGGTCAATTAAATTTTTAAGATCTAAAGATAATAGAAGGGCATTGCAAGTAAAATCTCTACTGAACATTTCTTTTTGCATTTCAGTAGGATTAACTATTCCTTTATTTTTTAGAATGACATCAATGTTTGGAACATTGAAATTAGATGAAAAATCCATTTTAAAAGTACCAATGTAAATCGAACTATGACCATCATCATGAGATCTACGAGTTACATTATATTTTTCAGATAATTCAGAGCCTAACTCTTGGGCTAAATATTGTACAGTTTTATCTCCAGTAGTAATATCTAAATCTGAGATATTATCTAAACGCTTCATGTACCTATCTCTAGGCGTGCCTCCGCAAATATAAGGTTCAGAAGAACCTATATTTTCTTGAACCTTCTTCATTTGTTGAAGCAATTCTCGGAGTTTCATTCATTCGCTTAGGCTGGTGGCGCGGGCACTCTTGGAGGAGGAGCTGCGGCTGGTGGTAATGGTGGAGCAACTGGAGCGCCTAGATCTTCTTCAATTTCTACTTCTGGTGTTTCTTTTTCTCCACCAGATAGTTCGGCAGCTTCCTGATCTTTTCTCATTTGCTTTCTATTTTTTTCTTTATCTTCATCAGACTTTAATTTATTTTTAATTCCTGCAACTTCTGGTTTTTCAATTTCTTCACCGCCTTTAAGATCAATTCCGCTGCCGGACATTGCTCCACGAAGTTTAGAAAGAATATCTTCTACACGAGTAGAAATATAGTTATTAGATTCTAAAGATTTATTAGTGGCTTCAGCCAAAGAAGGGAAATAAGATGCTAATCCTAAACTATCTAACATCATATCTACAATGCCCAATTGTCTTGGAGCTTCTCTTGTTTTGTAAAATTTAGCTAAATCTTCTAGCTTAGCAACAACATCAGCTACAGTAACTCCAGATAAAACAGCATTTACTTTATTATCAAAATCACTAGTGGTTGGGGTTTCCGCAACACCAGTAGGTTTGATATCATCTTCAGTTACTTCTAATGGCTCTTCACCGGGAGGCATGTCAACAGCCGGCTCTTTAGGAAGAGTAGCGGGTGCTTTAACAGGTGATGGATCAAGTGGCGCGGGTGCCGGAGAAGCCGTCATTGGCTCATCAATTGGTCCCATAGCTTGAGCCTCAGTTACCATAATTTCAGTATCCGCATCATCAACATCAATACTATCTTCTACCTCTAAATCATCTTCTGCTTTAGCTTTATCTGGAGAAGTGAATTTAGCAGTATCCATGCCTTCTAAAAGCTCTGTAATTGCTGGGGCTTGATTTTCTATTCCCTTAGGAGCCGCATCTGTTGGGGCGCCTTGAGGCATACCTGGTCCTACAGAAGGAAGTCCGCCTGGGGCTCCTGAAGGCACAGTTGGGGGTGCTGGTGGAGCTGCTGGCGGTAAATTCAAAGGAGCGCCAGGAGTTCCTTGAGCTTGGGTTCCGGCTGCGGCTGGAGTTTGTGATAAAGAATATAATAAATCAGCAGCTTTAATAAAACCACCACGATGAAGAATATTAGCTTCACGAACAATCATATCTTCATAAAGCTTAGTTGCAGTACTAACTTTATTAACCAATTGTATTTTCTTTTTAAGCTGATAAACTGCCTCTAAAAGAGCTTCAAATTCTCTTCCGGAAAAAATTTGCCCATCAGGAGATCTTAATAGTTTTTCTGCAGAATCTAATCTACCAATAATTTTATTTCTTTGTTTTTCAATAATTTGCTTTCTTTCATTATTATTATTGCTTTCATCTCTGGCAAAATCAATATCTCTACCATGAACGCCTACTTCAGACTCTTTAACTGGATCTGGTTTAACATGTAAGACATAATTGGAAATTTCAGGATTTTCATACCATAAACCTGCAAATTTATATTTCATATGTTCTCCTGCCTCATGAAATCGGAGCCAATTTAAAAAATCATAAGTCTCCATAATATTCCATCCCGAAGTAATTCGACGAATGGCATCAACCCTATTGCTACCATCTTTTTCTTTAAAATAAATTTCTCTAACTGCTTGTAACCACTTATTAGTATTATGTTGCCCTGGAATGTGCATATACACATCTTGATTTGGATACGCTTGACGCTTACTAAGATCTAACTTTGGAATTGACTCTGGATCAAATTTACCATAATCAATACCTGCTTCATCAAAAAATTCCATTAGTTTATTAACTTTAGACTTAACATCTGGAGTTAATTCTAACTCTTCATCAGAAAATGGACGAATAACCTTTTCCAATTGTTTTTTGGAAGGCATATCAATAATTGATGAAAGTTTATTTTTTATCATTTAGGCTTCATTAATCTTTTTGTTAATAGTTTCGTTAAGTAATCTAGCTTCTGCCATCTTCATTTCTTGAGTTGGGGCGGCGTCCGGTGTAGGGGCTTTAAGTTTAGACATTTTGTCATTAAATACTTCCATAAAATACATGGAAGTCTCTAAATCCATTTGAGACAAAACTTCTTTAATTACATCATGAAATACCGAAATATGCTGATCCACGACCTGTAAAGTTACGTTATGCTGAATGATTTGATCAGCTACTGGAACTTCATTAAATTTATGACATTTTTCCAAAAGCCCGCCAAATACTTCGGCATAATCAATTAATAAACGATCTACTTTAGTATTAATATTACGAGGGTCTTCTTGAATTTCATCGAAAACTTGTGATAAACGAGTTTCAATATTAGTGGCTAATCGAGATACCATTTGCCTAAGATCTATTTCATTATCTAATGTTTTAATTATAGCTTCTTTATAAGCCGAATTACCTTTAACAGATAACTCTAATTGATCTTGTGTTCCAAGAACTAAAGCTGTTTTAGTTTTAGATAGATCTTGCTGCATATCATTGTAAAAATCTAAATAAGTATTTTGAAAAGATTTAAGAATCTTTTCAGAAATGACAAATTTTGTTTCACTTACATTGGTATATTTGCCTTTTAACCAATCATGAATATCGTTAATTGGTTGACCAATTACCAATTTAGAAATAATTTCATCTTTATCTGGATGCTCCAGAATTTTTTTGTAAGTGGGTTTGTTCATTCGATGCCTTCATTTATTATACCCAAGTCTGCCTTCACGAGTATCGAAAATGGCATGGAAAGGAATTTCAGATGTTTGGGTTTGTTGAGCAACATCACCACCAGGAACCTTAGATCCATTATTTAGTTCAAAACCAGTCTCAAAATTATAAGCTTTTTTATCTAATTCGCATTGCCACATGTGCTCGCCTACGCGTGCAATCTGGACGCCAGGATGATCAGGGCAGTATCTTGTGCTTAAAGGCGCCTCTAAAATAGTATATTTTTTAGTCATATTACTTTTATCAATAGCGTCTTCTGATTTTTTAATAGAATTTACTTTGTGCAATTCTTCACTAGGTGATTCATATTTCTTTTTTAATTCAAGAAGTCTATTGTCTTGTAAATCTTTTCTTTCAGCATAAGCATTTGGTGGAGCAGCAATAGACATTAATAATTCGTCTAATACAGACGCTTGTTTCTTTAATTGAGGATCTCCTGATGCATCAAAAGCTCCAGCAAGGGCAGCAATCTCATCTAAAGATTCTGGTGTAATATTGGATGCTTCTGGAGCCTCCATACCATCAACTTCCTCAGCTGCTTTTTTAAGTAAGGCGGCGGCAAGAACACAAGATTCTGCTACAACCTGTGAACAGTTTTCATCAGATTCCGCTAATAATAAAGCCTCATTATTTGGGCTTTCTAGCCATGTAGCAATAGCTTGTAACATTTCTGCAATTCTCATTATAACTCCTTATGAACCTAAGTCTTCAAATAAACTAGCGTCTAATTTATTGCCAACCATTGGTCCGGCATGTTCGGAAAATTCTTGTGCAACCGCTAATGCGCCATCTAAATCTACTTGATTGTTTATTATTTTCATTTGAACTTCAATTGGAATCTTATTCCACATAGCTCTTTCCTCGGCACTTAAACCAGTAATAATTTCTCTAATATTTTTCTTTGGTTTAATTTTAGATGGCAGGGCGGGCGAACCAAACATTTTTTCTGAAGTTAACTTTTCACGCGCATCTTGGTCAGCTTTATTTAAAGCAATATATCTGGCAGCAAGCCCCAATTTTCTAACGGTAGTTTTAGATAATATTTTTTTATCTGGACCAAAAATTACTTCATCTTCGCCAATGGTCTTGCCTTTAGATTGTCTATCGATTACATTATCTGCTCTCATATAGGCTCTAAATACATCACTTAAATACTTTTCAATTTCTGGCGATGTGCCAACATATTTATGCCACGTTTCAATGACTGGCATTAAACCAAGTTTAGTTATTCCTAAAAATTCATCAAATAAACGAAGTATTGTCTCTCGCTCATGATCATGTAATGATCCAACTTCTCTAGAAGTATCACCCATAGACTCTACATTGTTAATTAAATTATCTAAAGAAGTCTTATCTACAAGACCGTGTTCAGACATTTTTTTCAAAATATCAATAGATCTTTTTGTAGTATTAGCTATGCTATCTAAAGTTTTAGTTAATCTTCCAAACTTACCCTCTAGATCCTTTTTAGCCATTGCATTAAGCGCTTTACCATTACCGTAGGCACCTTGAGTAGTAAAATAATCGCCCAAAATTTCTAATGCATTTAAGTACTTATTACGTGGTTTACCCCACTTATCGCTTCCACTAGATTTGGCTAAACTGGCAATTGCTTCAGCTATCTTTACTGTAGAAGCGACCATACCTTCTAATGGTAATGATTCTGCCTTATTAGAAATTTTAAAAATTTCTCCAACCAATGCTTTACAATCTGTAATGCCTTGTTGAGCCTTTTCTCCAAAAGTAGCTAATGGATCTTCTGGCATAGCAAAAGTAGCAGATCTTAATTCGGGCGATTCATTAACTGTAACCGCCATCTTAAGGAAATTTTTACGCAATTCTTCAGTATACTTATCTTTGAAAGCAGCATAATCAATAGGTAGCTGACCAGCGCCAAGCGCTGATTTTAGCTCAAATTTTCTGGCTACCACATAAATGCTCATGGTTTATCCAAAAATTTTAGAATTGTTAAATGCGGCGACCTCGTAAGACTCTTCCATGCCTCTTCTATAAAGAGGGCGACAATTGCCATCTTTATCTTGATAGACTTTATGAGCTGGTAATCCAGTATGAACACAAATTGGATGCTCACTAGAAGCATTTTTAACTGTATGAGTGCATGCGCTCTTTGGAGTAGGATCTTCCTTATTAGCGAGCGCTTGCATAAAGATTTGGAAACCAGTAGCATATGCTTTTTCATCACCAGCGCTTGCTAGGACGTTAAGAGCGTCTTCCGCTTTCGCATTATTACCTTCGTTGACAGCTTGTCTAATATTGTTAACCAAATCACTTGGCTTCAATCCAAATAATGGAGACGCAGCGGCAGCTGCCTTGAAGTCACTTTGGTTATTAACATATAATTCATTAACGCCTTCAGGACTAAATGGGGCGACCGAACCATTGCACAACATCAAGCTTGGCTTAGTAATTTTACCACCAGCAACCTTAACAGGAACCGTAAATCCAACTCTACCAGCATCTAAAGACACGCTATAAAAAATGGTATTATCATCACTCTTAGAAACTGTTACTTGAGTATTTTTATGACCATAACTGGTCAATTCTCTAACAATATGTTCTCTTGCAATCTTAACTTTATCAGCACCGAATTGCCAAGCAGCTTGACCATATGGAGAAGTAAATTGTTTTTCGAAAGACATAAACTCGTCATACTTTGGTAACTCAACATCTTGTACAGATGCTTCAGCAACCTTTTGCCCAACAATTTGATTAGCAAAAAATTCAGATTTACCTTGCCTAGTTGCATTAAGTTTAATTAATGCAAGTTCTGCGCCGCTAACTTCTCTATTTTCAGAGACCGCAGTAGTAAGAACCCCTAGAATGCCAGATGCATTTACTTGTAATTTATTACCAGCAGAAGAGGTTAGATAAGTTTTAATAGAAGTATGATTTAATTCTTGTGGTCCAGTATTTCCCATAAAAACAGACGCCTCAACAATTTTATTGTTGCGCGTCTCAACAGGAACATAAAAGCTAGTAACACCCTTTGGAGTTTCATAGTCTGCTTTAATAATTAAAAATTTATCATTACCAGCATCAACTTTCAAAGAATTTGGTTTTAAATTCCAATCATCTAAAGTAGATGCAACCGAAGATAATGCTTTGGTAGCTAAAGCTTGAGAATACATTTTAACTGGTAAGTGCTTATCAAATACGCTTGGTAGGGCATTTGCAAGAACCGCATCTCCAACTTCAAATGGATTTAATTCACTAACAGAGTCGTCTCTATTATAGAGTTGTGGAGTAGGAAGAGATTCTACTGCGCCAAGTTCATCTTGAAATAATTCTGCAAATTTAGTATTACGAGAATGAAGTTTAGCATATAATGCTTTCAATTCTGCTTTACGAATAAAAAGCGTATTATTACTTGCCATCTTGCCAATTACTCTAGACATGGCACCTATGGTTTGATCACCTGGATAGGCATCAACTGCTTTAGCTAACTTAGCGGCTAGAATTGGAGTAGCAACTCTTTCATTGTCATCGATTGACTTTGTTAGAGAACCTACTAGTTGTTGTATTTTGTCAAGACTCATTTTGAACACCTATTCCGTAATGTTATACTAACTCCGGGTACTTATTTAATACCTCTTTTTTAGCTGATTCGGTTAGCTCATTAAGGAGAGCCTTTACTAATTTTTTATTAGCAGCTAATTTAGAGGGCAAGTATTCTTCTATTTTTGATAATTCAGAGCGAGGAATACCTAATTTGCTAGAGGATACTCTAACAAGCGGGTCTCCTTTATAAGAAACTTGTAAGTCGCCTGCTGTTTTACTGACCACTACTCCCCAAAGAGCGGCAACTTTTACCTCTTCTTCTTGGTACATAGCTACAATATAATCGCCATCATCAGCACTTTGAACTTGCCATAAATCAGCAGAATTATCGCTATCTTTAAAACGCACAACGTCAAAAGCTACAGTCTCAAGGCGATCTTTTACGTCACTTAACCTGTAGGCTCTCTTGTAGATTTTATTTTCTAAACCTGAGTAATCAATCGAATTTTTCATAAATCACCTATTAATTTGTTTGATTTTTTAAGATTTTCTATTTTTTCTAATGGACGTAAATTATCTAACGCCCAACATATCTTAAAATTATCATCACTCATTGAAGTATATGGCAAAAGAGATTGAGGATAAATATGATCTATATGCCAATAAATACCATAATTTGCCCATGACATATTTTTATCGAATTGATTTTCAAGATGAAATTTAAGTTCTACCATAGTATATGGTAAATATTTTAATATTGATTGATTATTCTTTTTGCCATTAAGTGCCTGCCAAATCATACTAGAACAATTTTTTCTTAATTTATAAGAAGGGTCTATTTTGCGGCGATTTAAATCATATTTATTAAAATTATCATTTATTTTTTTTTTATTTCTGAGATAATAATTGTGCCTAGTGCTAGAAACCTTTTCTTTATTTTCAAAAGAATATTTTTTTTGATATTCTTTTCTTTCATCTATATTGGATAGATAGTATTCATTTTGCTTTTCTAATAAACGAGATTTGTTGTCCTGATACCATTTTTTTTTATATTCTTTTCTATCAGACATTGCATCTCCAATTAAACAAATCACGCCTATTTTAATATGAAAGTATTAGCATTTAAACAAAAGGCATATCCTGTACAGGATATGCCTTAATATTTACTTTTATCTTCTCTAAAATTTTAATATACGAACGGTTACCATTTTTCTGCCCTGGCATCTTCCATCTTTTGGAGGATATCTTTAATCTTATCGTCGCCCTCAATAATCTTTCTAATCTTCTTACGGGCTCCGCCATAGATTTTCTTACCATTCTTATAGTCAACGTTGCCATTCAAAGACTTAGTAATAGAGCTTTGATTGACATTTAGCATTTTAGCTATCTCCATTTGGGTATAGCCATCCGCATAAAGTCTAATAACTTCTCTTTGTCTTGGGGTCAATAGGGTATCTACGACTCTCCAAAACTCTTTTTTTAACTGATCCTCTAAATCAATTAGGGTCTCATCATATGCAAAACCTCCGGTTAATCTATTATAGATAGAGTCTTCATTGCAAAATGCTTCCATCATATCATTTGAGCATACTGTCTCTAATAAAACCCATTGGTAACGGTCGGACCTGTTCTGTCTTTTATTTATAGTCATATTAACTCCTTAGAAATTTTGTCTTACATGTTTGTAATTATTCTTCTGTAAATATATCAATAATAAAATTATGAAAATTAAACTAAATTTTTAGTCTTTAACAACGAAAGACATGGACGTATCACCACTTTTAGTTAAGTATTCGTCTATGTCTTTATAACTTTCTGGTATGTAAAAATTCTGAATATTGGCAAATTTGCCGAACATATCGACAATTCTTTTCCTCCCCTTTTCGCCTGCTACATCATTATCTAATAACAAAAATATGTTATTAGTGTATCTGCTAATGACAGAAAATTGATAGGCAGTCATAAAAGAATTGCCTAAAGCCACAATATTATTAAGACCTTTCTCCTTAGCCTTAATAACATCAAACTGACCTTCTACGATATAAACCATATTTTGGTCTAAAATAGCTTTTTTATTTTCATATAAACCAAATAATAATCTACCTTTCTTAAAGTGCTTAGATTCCTTAGTATTTTTATACTTTGATATTTTTTTTGCACTTCGTTCTTCATCCGATAATAATGATCTACCAACTAAAGCTACTTGTTTACCATATACATCTTTAAATGGCATAATTAATGGATGATCTTCAAAATAACAAAAATTTATTGTTCTAGGGCAAAGAGAGTCTTCTATATCTTTTGAATATAATAATTCATTATTACGAAGCAGGTCTTCTCCAATAATGTCGGTCAAAACATGTAAATTCTTAATTCCTGGAAAGTATCCAAATTGAAATGTTTCTTTACTATCTGCAGATACCCTTGAATCTACATAAGACTTAATTTCCTGAGCTTCCGGAAAATTATCCATCAAATACTTACAAGATTCTACTATTTTATCAAACATTACAAACTTCCTATCGTGGTATGTTTACACGTCTTTATCGGTTGTTCTTAACTTTTCTTTTAACATATTTTTAAATATTGGACTTAAATTATCAAGTGGCTTAGAGCATACTCCACAAACCACATCATCATTTACTATCTTAGGACGCTCTTCTCTATTACATTTAGCACACTTCACTGCAAAAGGTTTAGCGCTTTTTTGTTTAAATTGCTTAGACATCTTCATTTGATTTTTTACAAATGGAGTTAAATTAACAATTTCATTATCACATAGAGAACAATAAACTTTATTATCAACTGGATTTAAATATGGTTCTTGAATTTTACCACACCCTTTAGTTGTACAAAATGTTGAAAATGCCATTAAATTATCCTTTCAATTAGGTTTAGTAAGACTATTAATTAATATATTGATATCCTCTGGATACTGTACGTCCAATATAATTTTTTGGTCTCCAGAACGATTTACTCCAAAACGAGGTAAAATTACTTCATCCTTATTTCTAGACTTGGGCTTAATTTCTATTTCTTTATTTCCCATAATAGTATTAATAGTTTTCTTACAACCCTGTAAAGCTTCAAGTAAAGATATTGAAATATTAGACATTACAGTATTGCCATCTAATGTTAATCCTGGTTCTGGAGTTACACTTAGATGCAAGTGCACGTCCGTATGCTGCTCCATAGGACCAAAATTTCCAACAAAATGTCCCATCCCACCTAACCTTAAAATATTTGTATTTTGGACACCGCCAGGAATAGAAACATCAATTGAAGCCTCAGCATCAACAACTCCATTCTGATTGCATGATGTACAAGCATTTACTTGTGAGCGACCATAACATTTATCACAAGTTTGCATGAAAATCATATTTCCCCTTTGAGATGTCACTTGCCCCTTACCACCACATTTATCGCAACCATTGTTAAGAACAGTTTGACCTTGCCCATTACAATCTTTACATTTAGTTTTACGATTAAATTTAAGTGTCTTCTTGCATCCAATTACTGATTCTTTAAAAGAAATAGTTGTATGTATATTAATATTATCTGCTTGATAAATAGTTTGTCTACCAAATGGATTAAATGGATTATTGGCTTGTTGCCATTGAACCTCTTCACGGTCAGTTCCTTTTCCAGATGATACACATTGATAAGCTTCATTAATCTTCTTGAATTTATCTTCGGCACCAGCCTCTTTATTAATGTCCGGATGATACTTTTTTGTAAGTTCCCGATATTTCTTCTTCGCCTCTTCTGGCGTAGAGGTTTGCGGAATTTCTAAAATTGTATAGGCTTCCTTTAGATTCATTTTTTATTAACCTTAGACTTCTTTACTTTTGGTTTCTTTACTTTTCGCACAATTTTTCCAGTTAAAACAAAAGCATAATATAGCGCCACGGCTACGCCGTCCGCTTTATCAAAACTTTCTACTTTAACTTTTCCCTTTTTATCATGCTCGTAAGGAAATGTAATTCCTAAATGTTTAGCGACAAGCTCTGGCATATCTTCTTTTTTTGGCAAATCTTTATTTAATTTAAGTCCATGCCTAATACTCATAACATTAAACAATTCTGGTTGCCTTTGTAAATAATCATAAGATAATAAACAAACCATTCTATTAAATGTAGTTAATACTACAACTGTGGTTGCTGTGCTTTTTGGCATAAACTTAATTAAATCTTCTATTCCAATATAATCTGGCTTAATCTTATCTATAATATCTATTAACTTATCTCTAGTATCAACAATACGTTCCATTATAGTTCCCTTTTTAGAGGGAGTTAAATAATTCATAGAAATATATTTAGTGGTATTATTAATATCATCCACTTCTAATACGCAATATCCTATTGTGGAACTCGAAATATCGAAACCTAGCACTTTTTTCATACTAGATAATATATCGATAAAAATAGAAAGGGACTCAAGCGTTAGCTTGAGCCCCTTTATTTACTCTAATAACAACACTAGATTATTAAGAAGCTGTTGGCGCTTCAGTATCACCAGCATAAGCTGGGAAATCTGAGCCCATTTCATCATCATCAGTCATGCTAACGGTTTGAGCCTTAGCAGCCTTAGGGGCAGCTTTGGTAGTTTTGCCAGCAGCAGGTGCTGCAGCATCAGACGTAACACCATTAATCTTATCAATTCTCTTCTGAACATTTTCAGGAGTAAGTGGAGTACAGCGCCTCTTAAGATCATCAAGATCAGCATCATCTTTCAATTTCTGATCACCAGCTGATAATGGTTCCTTAGAAATTGGTTGAACAGAATAGTAACCAGCAGCGCCACCGTTTTTGTCTACGACAATATCGATATCATACTTGGTAGGATCTCCCCAACGTTGAGTGTTTCTTGCAAGCTTTCTGATAGCAGAAAATACTTGATAAGAAACATCAAGAACTTTATAAGTTCCAGTCTTACGATCAATTACTCCGTAAAACCAACGAGCCTTAGCTTTATCGCCACCATCACAAAGCTGACAGCTGCCATGAATTTGTGAGCAAGAAACTTTTTGCCCAAATCCAGGATCACCTTCCTTCTTATACTTGTGAACCAAATATTGGAAAGGAGCAGTAACAAGTCTTAACTCATTAGAGCCTTCACCTAAACGAAGGAAAAGATCCTTGTTATTAACTTGCTTTTTATCACCACCATACAAATCGTCATTATAAGAAACTTCACCAAATGTAGTCATGTTATTCTCCTGATATTTATCTATTGTACTTCGCGTACATTTTTCTTTTAATCAACTAACGTTTTTTATCGAAACACATTATTGTGCAAATCTAACGAAACGAGTCCTACTATGATCAGATGTTCGACCAAATCTTACGCCGATACCACTGTTACGCAGTCTATTTATTACTCTATTAATTACCACTCTAAGTGCAGATGGTGATCTTGGTGAAATGCTTCTTTGATTCTTGCTCAAAACTCTATTAAGAGCTGCCGTCAATTCAGTCATTGTGCCAAGCCAAATACCTTCAGATTGTCTTTCTACAATCGAAGAAACTCCACGAAAAATTACGTCATCGACGCCGTTAATTGTATTATTTCTTCGACTAATTATCTTACTCTTTAATGCCATTTTATTGCTCACTTTCTTGTTATTATTTTATCAATGTTGCGGGTTTATTTGCATTAAAAACAAGGCTTCTAATACTATAAATCCTGTGTGACGGGAACATTATATCCATAATGTTTTCTTTGGGCGTATTCTCTAATACATCTCCAAACTTTTTTAAAATTTCTTCTTCCTCAAGCTCTGAATAAACTCCCTTAACTTGTACGAAATGATCTAGCATATCTGGTTTATCTATTGCAATGAAGTGACGCACAATCTTAGTTTTACCTTTAAAATCATCTAAGGTAATTAGATAGCGAGGTTTCTTAGAAATTTGTCCAACACTTGGGGCACCAGTTACGCCAACTGAAAAATCTTTATCAGACATCTTTTTTTACTTTCTTTTTAGATTCTTTTACTTCAGCTTCGCGAGCAGCACTTTTATTTTCTTGCTCTTTCAATTTAGCTTCTAAATTAGAATCGCGCGCCTCAATAATTTTAACAGCCAGTTCTTCATACAATGCAGGTTCATCTTTAATTGCATCGCAGAACTTACCAAAGCCAACCCACTTACGATCTCCAAATTCATGAGAAACTGTCGTCGGCTTAACTACAATATTATAATCTAATGCTAACTGCGCAATCTCTAGGTGCTTATCTATAACACCGATTCCAAAGTTTACTTTAAATTCGCATTTACGTGGCCACGGACCAAATTTAGATTTTTCTATAGTCGCACGTATGGTCGCGCCGATTCTATCTTCATTTGCATCAAGAACTTTTGCATCAGCCCTATTGACAGATTCAAAATAAATATTGGCTGATAAGAAGTGGGCATAACTATTTCCACCAGAAAATGTATGATCAGAACCGTATGGATCCATGCCATCTTTTTTATGATTAATAAAGATAAATGGAACATGAGCCTTATTGGCATCTAGAGATAGTTTGCGAAATGTTGTAGTAAGAAATCTTGCGAGCAAAGACATATTCATCTTACCGACTCTAGAAATATCTTCTCCTGGCGGCATAATTGCTCCTAATGAATCTAGAACAACCATATTAATATTTAATTCGCCTGCCATAATAAGATCTAACAATCCATCCTTAGTTTTACCAACTAATTCATGCGTCTTCTTATCTTCTTTAGGTATTCCCAAAATCATTTCAAAACACTTACGACCAATTACTGCCGTCTCTTGATCTACTAAAATAATGCGAGAAGTGTCTAACCCCAAAGATTCTGCCCAATTAGGATCAAAAGTTCCCTCAGCATCAATAAACATTTGTTGAGCCGTAGGATCATCCGCCTGAGCTTCTTTCATAGCTAACATAGCCATCAGTGTTTTACCAGACCCTGTTGGTCCATAGTATTGAAATAATCTACCTTTAGGAAGTCCGCCAGCTGATAAGGCATTATCTAATGCTAGAGACCCAGTTGATGTTGAAGGTAATTTCTTACCTACAGTTTCATGAGCCATTCTAAAATCTATTTGTTCTTCTGAGGCTGCATAACTTTTAAAAAACGCATCTAATTTATTCGACATTTTATCTCCCATTATTCGTAGCCGTTGGGGATGGGCTCACTGGTCGTGCCCTGACTATATCCGAGGATCGTCTTACGTAGCCCCGCCGCAATATCTTTAAAATGATGATGCGACTTGACTAAAATTTCATATTTACGATCAAGGACCAGCTTACTTCCCTTGGCATTTGCTAATTTTATTTGCACTACTTCTACTTCAGGCGATGACTCTCCCGCCCATTTCTTCATATCTATTGTCGTTCTTGATCCATCAGGATCTTTATATTCTAAAGATACTTTATTCTTTGTGCTATTTACTTTTGCTTCTAAATATCCTATTGTCTTTACCATTTTTCCTAGATAACCTGTAATTATATCTGCTCCCCTTAAAGCTTGCTGTTGCAAAACTTCAACATGCGAGAGATCAATTGCATCAATATCTCTAAGATTTTCTAATACTGCTTCAACCTCAGTTAGGTCAAAATTCATAAAATCTTCTTCTAAATTTGTACCTAAAAAATCACCAAGTCTTACTTGTTGGCTCATCTTGTTTCCTTACTGTAATATATAATATAACGAACAAACTCTCGACAAATAGTATTATTTATCCTTAAATTTTTCTTTTAATTGGGCGCACAAATCATCCACTTGTTGATGCAGTTGTCGCAAATGCTGGTGCTGCATAATTGCCATCAAAAATAGAAATACCTCAAAGCTTGTTTGCCTTTTAGATGGTGGTTTTAAAAATACAATTATGCCATTCGCATCAGTTTCAAATAGGTCGATAAATAAGTCTTCACCTTTATTGGTGGAAGTTGTATAGGACTTTACGATTTTTTCGTACATAGTCCATTCATCATCAGTCATTTCAATTTTCTTATTATCAATAATCTTTATCATAACTTACTTTATCTCAATATAAAATTAGGCTCTAGAAAATCCGCCGCCTTTGCCGCCACGATTTTCTCCTGACTCAAACGCTGCTTTTGAATTCTTAAGTCTATCTTGCATTTGCTGTAATTTCAATAAATCTGCAGCATTACTAGCTCCTCCGCCACCTTTGCCCTTTGCAGCCATAGCTAATACAGCAGGATGGATATCATCGTCATCACCGCCGGAGTCCAAAGAAGATGCAATCTCGCCTCCGGAAATCATAGATTGAAATTCGGCTACTGCTTCAGGGTCAGCATTTTCCAACATATCTGCTGGGATCGTCATTCCACCGCCACCTTCGCCTATTCCTGTCGCCCCCGCTCTTTTGATTTGTTGTGCAACTTTTTTAAGATACTCAGTCTTTTCTGATGGAGATTGATAGGAGTTATTGGATTGAGGTCCACTGGGATTGGGATTTTTTTTGATAACTTCGGCTCTTTTAAAAAAGTCGTTAGTTCTCTCCTCTGACTGAATTTTTTCAGCCTGTACCTCTTCCTCTCCAGTTTCAGTTTGCACTTTAACTGTAAATTTTTGGGAATCTTTTCTTTTCTGGAAGTCTTTATCATCATCTAATTTCTTTAAATCTTTTAACATATCTTGTGGCATAAAGTCGCCAATGCTTGGAGAATCAGTCTTAATATAATTGTGATTAGATAATAACCAATCGCTAAGTTGATCAGGATACTTAGTCATATCATCCATAGCTATTGCTAATGAAGCAAGGCAATTTTTTAAGTGCTCTTCCATAATGTGTTCGCCACAAAATGGACATACATTAATATCAAGCGCATGTTTAAATTTTGGATTTATTTCTGATTCACAGGAAATGCATTTCATTGTTTACTCACTCTCCAAAAAACCGGAGGCTTACGGGCGCCCGCCGTCTTGACCATAGCTTTTTGTTTTATATATTCTCTACCCAATACATCACTTAATTTTTCAGCAAAACAACCAAATAACTGTTGTGTAAGCTCATCGATTTTGCCACCAGACTTAGACTTTATATCATCAACGATTTTTCTTAGACGGTATACGCTTAATGGAAGCGCATTTTTATCAGAGATATAATCAGTAGTAATAAACCCTGTTGCCGCCTGTAATTTACTATCTTTATTAAGCTGAGCGTACTCATAGAGTTGCTTCATTCTTAATTCAGAAGGTAAATATTTTAATTCGGACGTAGCAGTATCTTTAGCTTTAGTAACTAAATCTTTAAGACTTCCCCTGTCTGAATGTTGTTTGACGACTCTAATTGACATTTTATTCCTTAGCTATGACACTATGCTTTGCAAGTACCCTAGAGAAAGAGGCAAAAGCCTCATCATTCCATTTTGCTATTTCAATAGCTTGGTCTTCAATAGCTAGTGGTGTATCTTTCAATAAACCTTTGCTAATCATTTCTTGACATATTTCTCTAGCGCGAACTGCCTTGTCAAGCTCGGATACAGGGGCAGTGGAAGCTGCCACTTGTAATGGCTCGTCAGCAATTTCTTCGACTTGAGCAAATTTCTTAGCCTCATATGCCTGTCTAGATTTCATAATTGGATGTTCCGATGGCTTTTTAACCCAGTTCGCACCATTAGCCATAGAGTATCCAGAAGTTACAGAACATCCAGTATATCCACAAGCATGCGCTCTATTACGTCCAAATGGAGATGCTGGTGCTGGTGGAGGTGACGGAGGTGGAGCTACATAATCAGGATCCTTACCTTTAGAGATAATAAGTTTTCGTACCATATTATTAACTCGCAACATTAATCTAAGAGTAATTAACTCATAAAGAACATAATATTTTGAGCGAAAAAAGTTTTTTATAGCTTTAAAGATTTTCATTATTCATTTCCTGTAATTTTAGAGCGCTTACGACCCCTTCTTGGTTTGTCGGTAATTGTTGAAACTCTGGTAGCTGATTCTAATTCTTTTTGTGTAGGCTGAAATACGCGAGAGTCTGTTAAACCTAAAAAGCCTGCGGTAGCAGCTGGAGCTGCACTTGCTACAAAACATGAAGATATTGTTGGTTCCGCAGAATTAAAAGAAACATTGCTGAAGGCGGGGCTAGCAGAGCCGGTATAGTTGAGATGTTGTGGAGTTAAATCAACACTTCGCGTCACCACGCCTTCAGCAACACTATCGTAAGTTCTTACATCCGTTCCTGAGAAGTTCTTAGGAGCCGTTAGGGCAGAAGAAAGATCTCTCATAAGTTCTCCAACTTCAGGAGCATCATTAGGGTTAACTGAAACCCCACCATCAGCCCCGATCTTGTGAATTTCTTCTACTAATTCTTGAGCAGTTAAATCATCAGATCGAACCATAAGATCATTAAGAGCCTCTGGATCTGTAGTTGTAAACATATTGGGTTTTGGTTTTTCGCCCTTTGGTTTCAAAAATTGTTGAAAATGTTTTTGAACTTCTTCAGATTTAGGTTTAACTTTAGTATACTTAGGGCTATCTGGAGTCCCTCTTAATTTTAAAGTAAAATTAGATAATAACCAAGCGGTAAAATCTTCAATAGCATATTGATTTTTACTATACTCTACTGTCTTTTTTAAAACGACAGCCATGATATCACTGTCTTGAATATTACTCATTAATGGCTCCGAGGTATTATTTTCTTCGGGCACGATAATCGTACCTGAATTAGATTGATATGCATTTGAAAGTCGAGGATCTCCTGCCGTAAACCAGCGCCAAGCTGTTAAGTAAGAAATTCCTTGTTTGTCCGCCCAATCTTTTAACTTCATGACTTAATCCTTCGTTATGCCCAGATTGTATATACAGATAATATCATTTATATCATTTTTATTTTGATAACAGGTTTTTTACCTATTTTATTATTATCTAATATCGTATATATCAATCATCATCATCTTCTTCATCTAAATCAACTAATCCCTCGTCATAAAGCATATCTTCTATTTCTTCAAATAGACCCTTGGTTTCATTTGGATTTTCCAACAATGGATCTGCTTCTTTGGCTAATTTTGCCTTAGCTTCTTTAAGATTTATTTTTTTAGCTTTTAAATCGGCTGGCAAAGGCGGAATAATTGAAAGATCAGCTAAATCATCTAAAATGACACCCATATCATCTTCATAGGTATTAGTGCTGCCGGAGAAGCTCAAAGCTAATCCTGAGTCAAACTGAGCCTTAGAATTGACAGTTTTAATACGATCCTGTAACATCTTCCATCTATCTGGAAAGATAGTACAACCACACTGATCGCCATTCTTATCTTCAATAATCGCTTTGATCATAGATTGACCATAATATTTACTTGTTTCTTTCTTAACCTTAAATTCAAAGAAATTCCTAATGATACCCTTGATATCATATAATTTAGTTTTATCTTTACATTTTTTAATTTCATAAACGGTAACATGATTATCTTTGAAGAATTTACCATATGCATCGCATGGTTTACAACTAAATGATTCTCCCAAATAAAATTGTTCCAAAGCATATATTTCAGATATGCTCCAATCTAATTCATTTGGCCAAGGATAAATAAACTCTTCTTTACTTGAGTCATGCTTCTTCATCCAGACCTGTAATTTTTTACGATAATCTGAACAATATAAAAAGATTAGTTTGCGTGGAATTTTAAAACAATCCATAGCGCCTGTTGCTGCTAGAGCTTGAATATTATTGGCTCGTACCTTTTTAGAGTCAACTCTAGACATAAAATCAGAAAAATTCTTAAATGGACGTTTAGCTATAATATCTTTAATAGATTCATCTCCTACAGATTTTAAAGCATCCAATCCTGTCAACAACTTATTTCCATCTGAAATAGTATATGTTAACTGAGATGTATTAATATCTGGTGGCAATATTTTAACCTTATGAGATTTAAGTTCTTTTTTAATTTTTTCAATTTTACCTTTAGCATCAGGAGAATTAGAATTTACTTCTGCCATAAGATTGGCTAATAAAAATTCAATAGGATAATGAGCTTTAAGATAAGCAGTTTTATATCCTGTCATAGAATATAATACAGCATGAGAAACGTTAAATCCATATCCCTGAAATTTATCAATTACTTCATCCCAAATACGTTTAGCGATTTCTTCATTAATATTATTCTTAACGGAATCTGCAATAAATTCAGATCTCCACTGCTGTGCCTTTTTAGGGTTCTTTCCCTTTTCTTTGGTAAGTTTTCGTAAACGGTCTGCTGAATGTAAACTCCAACCAGCAATATCTTGTGCTAGATACATTAAACACTCTTCATACAAACCAAAGCCGTATGTACTATTAAATGCTCTACCTAAATTAGGATGTAACAATGTCATTTTTTTAGAGCCATCTCTAGTTTTTATAAAATCATTACGCATATCACGAGCAGATGGTCGCGCTAAAGCATTAATATTAGCAAGATCATTTATATTAACTGGCTTAATACGACGGCATAAATCGATGGTACCAGCACTTGTACCAAATTGGAATACACAAAAAGTATCTCCTTTAGAGATTAAATCGTATGTTGTCTGGTCTGGCATATCATAATCCATAATATCGGGTGGCAACTCTTTGCCTCGCGATTTAATAATTTTATATGTCTCTGTAATAGTATCTAAAGTTGATAATCCCAAAATATCTATTTTAACTAAACCATTTTCTTCAGCCTTGTCTTTATCATATTCAAGCGCCAAAGATCCATCCTTGTCTCTCCTAAGCGGAACTAACCCTGTTAAAGGTCTTGCGGATACGACTATGCCTCCAGCATGAGTTGACCACGCTCGATATTGCCCACAAATAGCTTTATACTTTATGAACTCAGGATATTTTTTACAATATTCTGCAAACAAAGGAACTTTATTAAAAGCATCTTCCATAGAATGAACATCGGATGGAATGCAATCTGCAACATCGTTGCCGATTTTAACAGCTTCTTCTCGTGAGCCGCCAAGCTCGCAAGCTCGGGCAATATCTCGAACGTATACCTTTGGCGTAATAGTGTTAACATTTGAAACGTGAGCAACATGATCCTCGCCATATTTTTGGCGCAAATATGTTTGAACCCTAACTCTTCCAGAAGGCGCAATATCAGTATCAATATCTGGAAAACTTGTTTTATCCATATTATGGAAACGAGCAAAAATAAGATTATATTTAATTGGATCGGCTTGATGGATTCCTAATAAAAATCCAATTAAAGAACCACCAACAGATCCTCGACCGTCTCCAACGGCAATATCATTCTTACGTGCCCAATCAATAAAGTCGGCAACGATAAGCATATAGCTAGAAAATCCATGGAACTCAATAACGTCTAACTCTTCAACTAGACGATCTCTGTACTGCTGACGGTTTTCATCATTCAGTCCCTTGATTCGAGACTCAAAAGCCAGCTCACACTTGTAGCGTAGAAAAACCTTATCTTGATCGAATGCGCGTACCTCTTCAGTCTGCAATGCAGCCCACTCAAGAAATTCTTGATAATTAAGTTCAAGGTGAACTGGAAAGATAGGAAGCTCTTTACCAGACGGGTTAGAAAATTTAGGATCAATCCAATCGGGGAATTCACATTGATCGGCAAAATAAATTGTATTACTACAAATCTCTTTGGCGAAATCTTCGCCATAATTTCTGGCAAAAAATGCTTCAACCTCCTCTCCAGTTTTTAAATAAAACTCCGGCACTGGATAACGCAAACGATAATTAGAATACTTAGGTTGATGAGATCCAATCGCCAACAAAACGTCATGAACGTCCGACTCTTCTTTAGTTAAATAATGTGCATTACAAGCAGGGACAATTTTAATTTCATTAATTTTACCTAATTCAATTAATTTGCGATTAATAAATTGTTGATCAATTTCATCACTAAAAATATTGTGCCCGCGCTTCATATTATTAGGCTGAATTTCGATTCCAAGATTATCTCCAAATAACATTTTTAAACGAAGCAAAGTTTGGGTAGCTTCATCAAATTTTTTATTCATCAATAATTGACTAATTATACCATTTCCACAAGCGGTAAGACAAATAATGCCATCAGCATATTGCTCTAATAATTTCCAATCAATAACTGGATAAACTCGTTTGCCTAAAAAAGATCCTTGGTCGAAACCCTTTTTATTAATAGTTAGCAAATTTCGATAACCAACAGCATTTTTCGCCAACAATACGATATGCCGAAACTTATCTGTTATGTTAGTAGCGTCATCAACGAAATAACACTCACACCCAATAATCAATTTAACACCAGTGTCACGCGAGGCTTTGAGAGAATCCCAAGCAGATGCAAGCGTGCCATGATCAGTAATAGCTATTGATGTTTGCCCCAACTTTTTAGCATGGCTAAATAAATCTTTTGGAGAAATAAGAGAATCAAGAATTGAATAATCGGTTTGATTATGTAATGAAACAAATTCAGTCATAGTACTTTCCTTTGGATTGGGTATTATAACAACACTTCATATCTGACTCATAATTATTAGAGCACTATGATCTAACAGGATAGATCACGTATGTATTGTTAGGGAATATGGTGTTAAATAAATGCGGTTAAGTTACTAATTCGTAGTAATAATTTGTCGACATACTCTTTGGTAAAATCTAAATCACCACATATCATATAAGCATATTTTTGTAAAAAATATAATTGATGTTGAAATCTAACGATATGTTTAGTGCGCTCAAAATTATAAGGTCTTATAATGACCCCTATTTTATATTCTGTATTTAAGGATTCATAAACTCTACGACTTGATTCGCCTTGGACACTATTAGCCCATCCAAACAGCTTAATATTTTTACTAAAATGTATGATCATTTCCTATTACCATCTATTATATTTTGCTTAGCTGAATAGGGACGTAGATTATTCAATGCCCAACAATCTTTAAATTCTTGATCTTCCATTGAATTATATTTGAAATTGCTGTGAGGGATGATATGGTCAACCTGCCAAGTCCAGGTAGTAGGATCATTATCGTTCCACATTTTTGAATCGTAATTCCCGTGATTACTCCAATTCATCCATGACTCAAATAATGAGTCCAAATGATCTTTTAATTCTTGTATGGTATACGGTAAAAATTTCACTATAGATTTGTAATCTTTGATCGAACCATTTTTCTTTATATTGTATCCAATAGCACTAGATAACAAAGTTCTAAGCCTAAATGTTGGATCTATTTTACGACGAGCCTTCTGATAATCATTCTTATAAACAGCAAGCTTCTCTTTATTTTCTTCATTATATTTTTTAGATGAGGCAATTATTTGCTTTCTATTATTTTTGTAATATGCTTTATTGTAAATAATTTTACTGCTTTTATTTTCAATATAGTATTTTTTTCTATACTCAAAAGATTTTTCACCTTGTTGATATTTTTTAACTCTATTGTGAATGGTTTCCTTATTATCTTTATAATAAGATTTCTTACTCATACTGATGCAACCCTTACACCATCCACTTTTCTTAATAAATTGGGCTGGCGAGAAACCAGCTTCATTTTTATCAAGAATACATTTGTGGCATGTTTTAGTCATGCCCTTTATATATCAGTGATTTTATATCTTTTTCGTCAAGTGGCTCGGAATTATTATATAATTGCTCATGAACTTTAAAATTTTTCTTCCAAAATTCTTTGTCTTCAGTTTTTTTAATTAATAATTCTTTTATTTCGAGTGAAGAAATTTTCTTCTTTTTAAATAGGCTGTGAGCAATTATTGTCACTGCATCCCAGTGTTTCTGTAGCTCTCTGTCTATTGATTTTATAATCTTTTGTTTATGATTGTATCTTTTTCTTCCGGGTTCTGATAAATTATACTTTTCAAATAGTGCAGCCGCCTCAGAAAAATCATGAGAAGACCCCTCTCTTAAAAACATAGGAAACTTATCAGAACCTGAAATTATCTTGAAATAACGCTTTTCAGCAACTAAACCAGCGTAAGATAAACCAATTTCAGAATAAAGACGATCATTGAATAGCGCAGGATCTTGAATTTCTGATAAAACAGCAGGATCATAATGGGTAAACCCATGAATTCTTTTAGATTTTTTATCTTCAAAAACTAAAACTGGACCTATATTTATATGATGAATTAACCCATATATTGCATGTCCAGCTTCATGATATGCTGTAGAAATTAGCTCATGGGTTTCATGAAACTTTTTTCTTATATTTCCAATAGATCCTGAGCTATTAGCCATAATTTACCCTAGCTGCTGAAGTAACACCTCCAAATCATTAAGTTTTTCGGCGCACTCAGCGTGTTTGCACTTGACAGTTAATCGATCTGTTCCAAATGGACCAGTTATTATAAAGTCCGAATTATCCACATACAATATTCCTGCTGTAGTAAAATGCGAAGACTCAATAAAACCTATTTTAACCAAATCTTCCATATGAGATTTAGTTATAGGCTGATCGGTTTTAAAGATTAAAGCCTTTTTACCACAGCATGCTTGAATGATAATTCTCTCTACTTTCATATTTAATCCTTATTATCTAAATCAACGCCTTTGCCTTCTAATAAGAATAAAGCATATTTTATTTTAGCAGTTTGAGCCTTAATGGCATCACGATAAGGTTCAGAGTATTGCTTTACAAACTCTTTAGCTCCAGTTAATTTAACATCGGCATCCTTCTCTTGGTCTGTTGTATAAATATTGCCCTCACAAGTAACAATAATCTTTTTTAAATCATCTGTGCTTGCGGCATCGGCAGTGTCCTTGAACTCAGGTAATTTCTCAATTACCTTAAGCCATTTTTCGGGAAACGTGGTGGGGGATTGTGCGTCTTTCTTACTCATTTGAAAATCTCCTTATTCGATCACTCGAACTGTTTTTGTTATAAAATCCATAGCATGTTCATCTCTAATTCTAGAGAATAAAATTTGCAAATAACCATTTTTATTCATTTGCTGAATAACTTCGTCTGGTGATGCTCCAGTTTGCGTCTTAGCTAGATTTTGCTTAATTACATCAAAAACTTCTTGATCTGTTAGCTGTGCTTCTGGATTATCTTCTCTAACTCTATCCAAAATAAGAGAAAGCTTAACATTTTTTTCAGCAACCTCTATATATTTTTCTTTATCTTTATCTTCTAAAACATTCCAATCTAATTTGGCTTGATTAGCTAAATATTGAGCTTCCGATAAAGACATCCAATTAGGAACTGATATTACATTAGAATTAACTAAATGAGCGGCAACGGCTTCAGCAATAGCTGCTTTAAATTTATTTTGTACACCAGCTCCAGCCGTAGCGTGAGCAAACTCTTTTAATTCTTGAAAATCTTTCTTTCCCAATTTAACTGCCAAAGAGTCATCTAGTGGACATGGAGTAACTTTTGAGCCCATATTAAGTGTAACTGTAATATGAACTATTTTACCAGCTAAAGATGGTAATCCGCCTTCTGGTACTAATAAGTCAAATTCTCTAGTTTCTCCCATAATCATTCCAAGAAGATTATCGTCAAATTGAGTTAAATTACTGCTGCCAACTGTAAGCATCTCTCCAACAGAACATAATTGTTCTAATTTTGCACCATCAACAGTTCCTTCGTAATCTATAATTACATTATCACCATGTTGAACAAAATCTGTTTCAGAATATGGGACCGCTTCTCCAAAACGCACTCTTAGATTTTGCATTAACTCTTCAGTTAATTCCATTACGCTTTGAGGCTCATGCGGCTTGGGAAGTTCTAAACTTGTATAAGGCGCTAAATCAAAATCTGGTTTAGTATATAATTCAAACTCACAAGTAAACTTGCCGTCTGCCAATAATAAAGAATTAAATTTTGGGGCACCATGTGGCTTTATTTTCTTCTCAAATAAAGTATTATGATACGCATCTTCTGCTAAGCCACGCTTTAATGATTCTTCAATTTGATTTCTATAATGAACTTTAATAGCATCTGCAGATGCCTTACCTTTTCGGAAACCAGGAACTGGAGCCTTTTTAAAGGCTTGAAGAATTTCTCCTCTTTTATTAAGAATTTCTTCAGCTCCTGATACATAAGTTACCGATAATTTACAAGCTTCTATTTCATTAACTTCGATTTGCATTTATTCCTCTTATTAGTAAGTAACTTCTCCATAAACATTTTGACCAAATGATTTTGCTTTTCCTTCTGGACAAAGCATTTGATGATCACAGTAGTTACATAAAGCCGTTGGATTTGGAGTATAATCTTTTTCTGTTCTAATTTGATTAGCATAGTCCAAATACTTGTCCTTAATTTTTAATATTTCAGGCACTGAAAATTCAGTGGTAATATATTCAAAATCATGCCTTAGTAATATATACGACGCTCTAACTTTTTTGATGTCCGGGTCCTCTGAGATTATAACATACGCATAAGTTAATAATTGGAACCAGTCATTTTTCAAATATTTTTTATTTTTCGTCGTTTTATAGTCGGCTACATGGACTACATTATCGCCATCGATCTGGATTCTGTCAATCATGCCGTTTAAAACAATATTTTCTCCAATTGGAAAAGTAAAATTTTTCTCGACCTCAATAATGTTAGCCGTTAAATTATTTTTTTTATCACTGCTAATCATTCTTAAATATTTATCAATAATTGCCCAACAATCTTTTTTCATTTCGGGCGTCATATTTTCTTTAAATTCTACCATGGCGGCTTTAAAAGCTCTGCCCATTTCAACGTTATATGGTTCTATTGAATTATTTTTCACATAAGCATTATGAAAATCTTCTAATACTTTATGACAAAACTTACCAAATGTATGAAATGACCATTCTTTTCTAGGCAGCTTTTGAACATATGTGAATTCAAATTTTTTTTTACAATCTATGAATGTTTTTGTTTTTGATACAGAAAGGCGCAACTCTTCTAATTCTTTATCTGTCATTATATTTTTCTTTTAATAATAGGTGTAATAAGTATATATCGGCGTTCAAATTATTTTAATTAATTGTAAAATTTAGAATAAAACACGACGAGCAAAAGGCATCCACTCAAAAACATATTTACTACCAACTCCGCCACCTGCCGTTGCCACGCCCGCCATACTTCCAATAGAATTTTGATTTGGAGTATACGGTGAAGTTGAAATAATCCATTTATTAGTCAAAGTATCTAAATAATAATAAGTCATCATATTAGTTCTTGGATTATAATGTGATCTTATAAAAGTTCCACTAACTGGCGGAGCATCTAGTCCACTGGTATAAAAATTATTACCATCTCTAGCCCTCTCTGGATTTTCTAAAGAAAAATGCATTCTATTTATATTAGGAGGATCATTAGGATTTTCTTTAGTAGAGTCTTGAAAAATTACGAAAGCTCTAGGATCAAACATATTACTATTTTGATCAGTTGTATTTGAAGGTGGTGCTGGCGTCTCAATAGTAACATTTTCTGGAAAAACACCTACACCAGCATACGGTTTATTTTGAAAATCAGTTGTTGTATATTTAATACTGTAATTAGTTAAATCGTATGGCTCATTAGTGAATCCTGTTGGATTACCAGCTCCATCAAATCCGGTTGAAATTTCCGATAAAGCCGGATTGTCTACAGTAATTCCTGCATCGGCAGGATTTGTAAATTGAGCATTTGGCTGAATTGGTGGATTTCCAAATGGATATAAATCGGGGATATTTTCCTGAGCTTGGGCTGTCGTACCAGAATGTGCCAAACGAGCATTATTAACCATATTTGTAATATATGTTTCGGTTACTATGGCGGACAGGTCCACACCATTAGATGCTAAAATTTTTAAAGTTACACTGAGGCTATCAGTCGGTAAAAATACAGGACCAGTATATTGAGTAGAAAATAAAGTAGGAGTGCTACCATCTAATGTATAAAAAATAACAGCGGGGACGTTCGTAGCTATAGCAATGGTCTTGGGTATACCCGCTACAATTTGTTCTACTGATTCAGTCACTGAGACACTAATAACTACCATATTATACCAAATTTAAAAACTTTGCATTAGTAGGAGACATTTTCTTTTTCAACATAATGCGGTAAATCCTATGAGCCGCTTTCCGGAGCATTTTGGCTATTTTTAAATAAACCTCATCTCCTTCCCTTCTATGCAAAATTATGAACCTGTCGTAATAATCCAAGTATTCTAAATGTGGTGGCATGCCCTTATATAGACCTTTATCAATAAGAACTAGCTTGTTTAAAGCTAAAAATAATAAAGAGCGATAGAATTTATCCTCTCCACTAGAGATAAACTTTGGAACAAAATCATCTTTTAAACCATCAACACTCATCTTAAAGTATATACGAAAATATACTTATTTAAAGTGTAAGTTGTGAAACAATTTTTAATACTTCTGTCTCTAGATTTTGAATAGTACTATTGTTATAGCATACATAATCAAATTCATCATCACTTATGCCATCTTGGTTAGTTTCACTCACATCATCAATTTTAAGATGAGAATCTCTAAGCAATCTTATTTGATAAAATCCAAGCGATTTAAGATGATCAAATTCGTTACGAAAACGAACATCAGTTACGACTACAAGACTAAGATTTTTCTTAATTAGTTTGTTAAATCTATTATCAAAATTACGAAGCCAAATGTCACTTTTGTTAGCTCGACCGAAATCATTTCCAATATCAATCAAGCATTGTCTAACTGTTAATGGAATGCCATTTTTAAAAGCCCCAGGAATATGATTGGCGCGGAACTTAGAAGAACCATAAAGGTATTTTTTAGGTAACTCAGGGTAAGCTATACGAATCATTTCCTTAATTGGATCTGCAAAAGCCATATATTGCATACCATGAAAGCCAATCCCACCTAAATGAAGCCCAGTAACCGAATCTACTTTAGAAGCAAAAACTGTTTCTGATAGCTTTTTAAATAAAAGTTTACCAACAGTATTTTTGCCAGAGTTAGCTTTACCACAAATTGCAATTTTGTACATACTTATTCCTTACCAAGAAGACACTACTCTAGCTTTAGATATCATGTTAATATCTTGTTCCACCAATATAGCATGTGAAAATTTATCTTTTAAACGATCATTATGTGTTATAATTAATATTTTAAAATCTTTTTGGAAGAATTTTACAATATCCGCAAAAGCGTCTACACTAGCCTTATCTAAGGACTGATCAATCTCATCTAATAATAGAAATTTAATGTCTGTCCCAATCATCTTCTGTAACAAAAAAGATAATCCTAATTTTAAACTAAATGCTACTGCCAATTGCATTGCACCAGATAATTGTTTGTAATATCTCTCTTTACCATTAATATGGTAATTAATATCTAAAGTATCTGCTTGATCGCCATCACCTTTAGTTTTTTCTATAAAAAAAGATAATTGTAAACCAGGTTTTAATTGAGCTAGCAAATTATTAGCCTCAATTTGCAAATCATCTAACACATTTTGTATAATAAGATTAGGAATACCGGTCGATGAAAATGCTTGTATCACCGAAGGGTACATAGATAGTTTATTCCCTAAATCTAACAATAATAGATTTAATTCTTCTTTCTTAAGCTTATCTTTAGTTTTTTGATCAATAGTGTGCTGAATAACCGCCCTACTACTATTATAATGGCTAATTTCTTTGTTTAAAAGATTAATTTTAGCCACTATAGTGGTAATTTTCTGTTTCTCAACCTCAATTTGAAGTTGAATTTTTTTATCTTCATCAATTGATGATTTACTTAATTCTTCTTGAACTAATTCTAATTCTTTATTTTTTTCTACAAGCTCATTATTAAATTTAACTAATAGAGTATTATATTCGTCATGCAATGATTTCTTATCAAGCACTTCCTTATTTTTGGCAGAAATTTTAGTATTAATACCCTCAAGCTGTTGTTTGGAAAGATTTAAACTATTTATATCTAGATTATGCTGAAACACCTTCTTAGTAATAATAGAAATTGCTTCTTTGGCATTTTTGATAGCAGTTAAGTGATCCGACATCTCCTTAGCAATATGTTCTTTATGATTTTCTCTATCTCTATCAGTCATGGCTTTGCGACAGTTTTTACATTTTGAGCCGCTTGGTAATGGGATTTTTAAATCCTCATAAGCCTCCATGCTATTTTTAATAGTCATATTATTTTGAGTAGCTTGTTCTTTTAATGCGTTAACTTTTTCAATAGCAATATCAATTTGAGAATAATCTAGTTCAACTAACTTAACTTGCAACGCTTTCAGATCATTAATTTCAAGAACTAATTCACGAGCTGCCTTGCTAACGTTAGATTTTTTAGAGAAATATTCCTTGACAGAAATTTCAAGTTTATTTTTTTCAGCAGTTGTTACCTTCTCTTTAGATAACAAGCCTGCAAATTTACTCTCTAAATTTGCATGGATATTGGTTAATTCATTAATCTTATCATTAATAAGAGTTTTTTCGGCGTTAGCCTCGGTTAATGATAGATTTTTTTCTACCAATAATTGCTCCGCAGTTGCTAATTGGGTTGCCAAATTTATAATCTCTTTATTGGGATCGCCCAAACTTTCAATCAATATTTTATTTTTATCGATATCTTTTACTAAGGCACTAGACTTATCTTTTGCCATCTTCTCAAGCTTAGTATATACTAATAAATTCAGAGCGTCTTTAAGAATGCCCTTACGTTTTTCAGGAGTAGCAGTAGGTAATCCAGCCATATCATTTTGAGGGAATAGTGCCGTACTAATAAAAGATTTATGATTTATCTTAATTAACTTTGCCAAATCTTTTTCAGTATCCCCGGCACGACTACCAGATAAGTCTTTCCAATATTTTTCAGTTAATTTTTTACCTAAAAGCGGAGACTCACATTCATTTTTAATGATATGATATACATCTTCAATAGAGCCTGGCTGACCATTTCTTTGCAAAAGAGTTAAATCGGTACTACCCTTTTTAGTTCTTGTTCGTGATAGCCTATATTCCTGATCTCCAATAAAAAAATCTAATACAACTTGACAGGAATTAGTATCATCTCTAATTAGCCTTTCTAAAGGACAATCAGATTGATTAAAAAGAACGTATTCAACTGCTTTAAAAATAGTTGTTTTGCCGACACCGTTAGAATACATGTCATTATTTTCTCTTTTTCCAACAATGAGAGCCGCACTAAATTCTGTAAAATCAATGAAAACATGTTCATAGCATATGAAATTTTCAATGTATAATTTTGCTGGATTCATTCTTTTAACTCTTCAGTGTAAATTTTATATAGATCCATAGCTAATTCTATAAAGTCATCATGCGCTTTAACATCTACGTATGTCTTAGCGTATTCTTTAATAGAAGTTACAACATCCATTTTAGTATCTATAGTGTTAGATGCGTCTTTTTTTATTAAGGCTATTTTTTTAGATTCAGAAATTCCAGTAACATTAAATGCGCCTTGAGATGTTAAATATTTTTCAATATCAGATTTATTAACTGATTTTAATTCGGGTGTTGCTAAAGAAATTTCTACTCGCACAATTGCCTTATCAAAAGGAGTTTTAGATTCTTTATACTTTTCAAGTACAGAAAGCACATAAGCCGTTGAGTCTGCAGTATCTTTAGGAACTGTGATGCACACTTTTCTTAAATCTCGTGTAGGTAAATATTCTATAGTAAAATTGTTACCTACAGCAGCATCACAATCAATAATAACAATATGTTTTTGATGATCCGTTTCTCCAAAATTAGAAATATCCATGCTGCCAATATGAGCAATAAATGGATTTTTCTTTTTCATTATCTGTGGTTTATGAACATGTCCCATCCAAACATAATCATATCCAGCAAACATGTCTAACGGACAAAATAATTCATTTGCTATATCATCAATCTCATCGCCAACTGGAATCGACCCCTCGATAGCGAGATGTCCTACTAAAATTTTCTTATAAGTAACTGGAATGCTAGCTAGCTCATATACTAAAGATTCTTTTAAAATCTCTACTGCTTCCGCATTTGATGACGTATTAAATGACTTTCTATCGCGAAAAGGCATAATAGTGATTGCTGTAGTGTCAATCATAAAAGTATTAATATCTTTATATATACTAACATTATCTAAATCTATTTCGCTAATAATATCTAATGATGAAGTAAATACCATTCCACTGCGAAGCATGTCATGATTGCCTAAAATGATATGAACATAAATATTATATGCTTGACATTTTTTTATCCAAGCAATAAACATCGTTATTAACGATGGATGCGGTTTAGGATCTTCGAAAATATCTCCAGTAAGGATGATATGATGTGCGCCGCGTTCGACTGCTTGTTCAAGCGTCCATTCCAATAAATTAAGTTGATCGGCAATTCTACTATTTAGATTTGATCCAATACCAGCTTTACCGATATTAGCTCCTTTGCCTAAATGTACGTCACCTAAAATTATAGCGTGTGGCATGATGTATAAAAGGCAATCCTTTTCTTTAATTTCTCAACAATTCGGCGTAGCGCCTCATTATCAAGCTTTTTATGCGTTAGATTTACACGATCATATATCGAGCACACCTCTTCGATGTACGCATGAGATTTTTCATCAAAAAACGATTGGTAAAAATCTCTAACAGTATTGGAAAAATCCAACATAATTTCTAATTTTTCAGAAAAATCTTCTTTACTTAAATTATTATCATCATCAACAATATTAACATTTCCGTTAAAAAGATTTATAATTTTAAAAGCTGCCTGTGATACAATCACACCATCCATTATGGAAACAAAATTACATCCAGTGCTACCTTGCTTGCATCCAAAACAACAATAAGTGTTGGTCTCTGGATAATACCAGAAAGACCCAGAGCTTTCGCGACCACCTTTATGCGATTTAAATGGGCAAACTGCCCTACGATTATAGGCGCTAAGATTCAATCCATAATGCTTGAATATTAAAAGAATTGGAACTGTATTAGCTTTACGAATTAAATCTTGGTAGAAGGCTTTACCTGTAAGAGCCCCTGAAGAATCTCCAGTTTCCCCTGATGTCTCGCCATAGCCATCGAATCCGGTTGTATTTGATACATTGTGCATAGTTGTGAATATTTGCTAAAATTATCTTTTTCTTCAGAAATCAAAGATAATAATATTTCTTTAGTTATCATAACTAACTTATTCACTTTTTTTCTTGCTGTCAAGGACAACGCTAATTAATTCAGATAAATGAGCCGGATCTATTTTTTTCTCTAATTGAGAAACCGAATATTCCAATCTATTAATTTTATCTCTTTGATTAAAACAAGTTTTTAATAATAAAGTAATCCAACTAAGAGATCCTTCTCCAGTGCGCTCAAGTTCATCTTCATTAATTTCTTGAGCCAATCTTATCATATTTCTTAATAATTCGCCCTCTAATTCATTTTGAAATAAATTTTTATTTTGCTGTAAAGTTTTATCTGCCAG
>Ga0315288_10000810_pt1 | contig 39848 bp, 66 predicted proteins | sample YL17G11_20_MG_FD_203454 | JGI IMG/M metagenome (GOLD analysis project Ga0315288, IMG submission 203454) | Sediment microbial communities from Yellowstone Lake, YNP, Wyoming, USA - YL17G11_20 | ecosystem: Environmental > Aquatic > Freshwater > Lake > Sediment | place: USA: Wyoming | collected...
TGGTCGGAGTAACCGGTTTCCAAGGCACTACAGGGCTGATTGGGTTGACTGGGTCTCAAGGACTCACAGGGATAGCGGGAGTCACAGGATTAATCGGTACTACAGGTGTTCAGGGATACACTGGAGCCCAAGGATATACAGGTTTAATCGGAGTAACAGGTTTCCAGGGAGCCACGGGCTTAATAGGACTCACGGGAGCCCAAGGAATAACTGGTGCACAAGGATATACCGGTTCTGCGGGAGTTACTGGTCTCGTTGGTCTCACAGGAGCGCAGGGACTCACCGGAGCACAAGGATATACTGGGGCTCAAGGTATTACAGGCGTAGCTGGAGTAACGGGCCTCATAGGATTAACAGGAGCTCAGGGCCTGACTGGATTAATTGGAGTCACTGGATTTCAAGGGGCAACCGGCTTAGTAGGTCTCACGGGGGCCCAAGGCATTACAGGAGCCCAAGGTTATACTGGAAATGCTGGAGTAACTGGATTAATTGGATTCACGGGTGCTCAAGGACTCACGGGTGCTCAAGGGCTAACAGGATTAGTCGGAGTCACTGGATTCCAAGGAGCTACAGGTCTCGCTGGCCTCACGGGTGCACAGGGATACACCGGGGCACAAGGATATACTGGAGCTCAGGGTACTACGGGGCTCATTGGATTAACTGGAGCTCAGGGATACACCGGGGCACAAGGATACACGGGTGTAATTGGAATCACTGGATTCCAAGGGACCACCGGACTAATAGGACTAACAGGGGCTCAAGGTTTAACCGGGCTAGTCGGTATAACAGGATTCCAAGGAGCTACTGGTTTTGTAGGTTTGACCGGCGCTCAAGGACTGACCGGGGCCCAAGGTGTTACGGGCATCATCGGAGTTACTGGTCTCATTGGTCTCACAGGAGCTCAGGGGCTGACTGGTGCGCAGGGATATACAGGATTAGTTGGAGTAACGGGCCTCATTGGATTAACAGGAGCTCAGGGTTTGACGGGAGCCCAGGGTTTAACGGGAACTTCAGGCGTAACTGGTTTTCAAGGTGCCACTGGATTAATAGGCCTAACTGGATCTCAAGGGATTACTGGAATAGTTGGCGTAACTGGATTGATTGGTTTGACAGGCGCTCAGGGATTAACGGGAGCGCAGGGCTATACAGGGTTAATAGGAATTACCGGATTCCAGGGGGTCACTGGACTAATTGGACTAACAGGCGCTCAGGGATATACAGGATCTCAAGGGATTACTGGTTTCCAAGGTGTAACAGGTTTGATAGGTTTAACAGGAGCGCAGGGTCTTACCGGCGTAGCCGGAGTGACCGGCCTTCAGAATGCTACTGGAATTCAGGGTCTCACAGGATTAGGGTTACAAGGAGTTACTGGTTTAATAGGAATTACTGGGTTAAGAGGGGTGACTGGACTTACAGGTTTAACAGGAGCACAGGGTCTTACCGGCGTACAGGGTATAACAGGGATATATGTAGGAGCGACAGGTACTGTAAGTTTTGTTATGGATGGAGGAGGAGTTTCTTTAATAACAGGAATAAAAGGTGATATAACACTACCATATAATTTGGTTTTTAATGAGTATACTTTATTAGCCCGTGAAACAGGTACAGCGTGGGTAGGTTTATGGAGATCTTCATATGCAAGTTACCCGCCTACGTCTGCAGTGGCAATGCACGTAGGAGCTACCGGACCTGTTCTTAATTTAGGTGTAAAGAATCAATTAGCAGGTTTATTATGGACAGGAGCCGCTGGAGATATAGTAAGAATCAACTTAGATAGGGTCACTGGAATACAAATGTTATCAATGGCTCTAGATTATTATAAAACTTAACTATATTAAAATGTGACTGCTCCCACGATTAAAGTCGTGGGCTTCCGTGAGCCCTCACCCGTGCAGCCGCCTTGCGGCGGTGCACGGGTCGCTCAACAGACTCCAGCCCGAGTCTGAGTTCTTTCAAAAATTTTAAGATCTCCGAATCAGATTTAATAAATCTGAAGCAAGAGGAAAAATTAGATAGAGATTTTTTAGTGTTCAACCAGCATTTTCAGCTTTGAGGAACAATCTCTGTCTATTTTTAATATACATTATGGATATTGGTTCGCTTTCATCCAACGGCTTTAGCCGTTTGAAAGATCATAAGGAGACTTTATGCCAAGTAAAAAATATGTAGAAAGAAAAACAGTTAAAGATATCAAATTTCTTACCACATCTGTTGATGCGGTAAAAAATCAAGTAACAATTCCTAGAAATACATTAGTGTATTATGGATATCTAAATAGTTTTAATAGTGCTCAAAATGGTTGGGTTAATGAAGCTGTAGCCCAAGATATGGCAAAATACAGCATGATAGTTTTTGGTGATGGAGTGGAAGTTCCAACGCATCCCGATTATGCAAATACTCAGATTATTATTCCAAGAATTAAAGCTTTAAATCCAAACTGCTTGATATTTGGTTACGTAGATGCTACCATAGTCATTGGAACTTTTCAAACCAAGGTTGATCAGTGGAATACTTTAGCTATTCATGGTATATTCATGGATAAATGTGGCTATGATTTTGCTCTTACTCGATCAAGTTTTAATACTAAAGTAGATTATATTCATGGAAAAACATCTGCTAAGATAGCATTTTCTAATGCTTGGAGTACAGACCATATTTTAGGATTAGCTAATGATGTAAGTTACCCAAATACTACATTCAATTCGTCCCTACTTGAATCAAATTTAACTTCCAATGATTGGATTTTACTTGAAAGCTTTCCGATTAATACAACAGCATATTCTGGAACTCAAGGGTATGAACCAAAAGCAGATTGGTACACTCGTGGATCTAAGATAGCAAATCTCAGAGCTACTTATCCTATAAATGTAGCAGGCATAGGAGTAATAAATAACGATAATGCTGGTGGTCAAAATTTATTCAATTTTGGTTACATATCATCTTTAATGTTTGCATTAGATGCATTTGGAACATCTGATACGAGTTATGCCAGCGGTTCAGCAGCTGTGACTTATTGGGTTCGACCAAGCGCCGCTGGTATAGGAGCTTATATAATCAATCCCGCGGTAGTCCTTAGCACCTCAGACGCTGATATTTATTTACGTTATGTAGACTCTACTATGTTTATGTTAGACTTTTCAAGTGCTGCACAGTTGAGTGGTATTTTTAGATCAACTCAGCTTAATGCGATAGTAAATGCCACAGGAGCAGGCGATGTTGTAGCTAAGGTAAATGAAGTCCTAAATGCTTTGAGAAGTTATGGAATAATTAAGTCATAGTTTAGTTTTCTGTTGTCATATGGTGTACGATTACTAAATCCGTGCTCTTCGCCATAAATAGGAGCTTTTATGGTCTTTCCGCTATTTCCAGCATTAGGTACGACTTATACAAACGCTCTGGACTACAACCCGTAACTACAATCCCTAAAATAGAGGAGACTATTTATGACAAAAGCCCAGTTACTGGCTCAATTAGCTGCAAAGTATCTCGTGGTTAGAACGCCAGAAGTTATACAAGTAGAAACAGACGGAGTTACCTGGTATCGGGTCAGTTTCTTTGAAACAGGTAAATATTCTGATGATTCCAGACCGACTGGGCTATGGAATAGTGTTCAGTTTTATGTTTATCATGAGACATTAGGTGATGAAGCAGCTTACTATCAGAGAACACCAGAAACCCCTGAAGCTAATCAGTCTCTTATAGTAACTTCATCGCTTGAAAATGTTAGCAAATTATATTCTGCTGGTCCTTTGAAAAATAGAGTGAGAGGAGCAATGCTTGTAGCTTCTTTTAATATTAGAAACGAAAGTGCCGGTACCACTTATCATTCTCAAAGAGCACAGCTGGCAACAGACATGGCAAATGAACTTGATTCTTATATAGGCTACTTTATGGCCTTTATAAGTCAAGATGCTACGGTTCAATCTACAGGAGGGGCAATAGCCGATTCTAATTTACAGGCTCTTGTTGATGGAAATATCGACTGGCTGGCAACTACACTTTTCACGGCATAAAATAAAATGGCTTTCCCTACTGGATGGAATAGAAAATGCGCACTGACGATTGATCACACTAAAGTAAGTGCTGATCAAGCCAATTTTCCTGTCCTGTTTACCGTATCTAATCTTCCATCAGAGATGTTTGATGCTGATGGCAGCTACCCTGCCAATGCAGATGGGGGAGACATTAGATTTTCCTCAGATTCTGCTGGTGCTACAGAACTTCCTGTTGAAGTAGTTTCATTTACCCGAAATAACGATCCTGCGTTAGGTAAGGCTGAAGTTCATGTAAAGGTGACTTCAGTATCTTCTACTGTAGATACAGTCGTATATGTTTGGTACAATAATTCTTCTGCAACAATGCCCGCACGCACTAATACTTACGGGTCTGATAATGTGTGGGATTCCAATTTCAAATTTGTATCCCATCAAGGCGCGTCTATCGGAGATTCTACTTCCGCGGCAGTTGCTGGTACTAATCATAGTACTGCCGAGGATGCAACTACCACTCTCATAGGTATTAGTTCCCGTAAATATGTATCCGCAAGTTCTCAGTATATTGATTATGGAAATATCTGTAATATCAATGGGGATGTAGATATAACTCTAGAATCAGTCCACAACCACGCATCTTTATCTGTTACTGTCTGGCAGTGGTATCTTGGAAGAGGCGATAATCAGTATAACTTGAAGAAACGTGATGGTGTTGATTGGATTCCCAATCCACAAGGACACGCACTTGGACTCTATGACACTGGATGGGTCGATACTTACGCGGTTACTACTCCTTCAGCAACCGGGACCTGGTATCATTTTACAGGTCGCAGGACTGCTTCCAACAATACTAACGAAATATTTGTAGATGGAGTAAAAGACACAGTTCATACTAGCACTTCTACAACTATAGCAAATAGTGCAGATTCTCTTTGGACAGGCGGTCGTAGTGGAAGTAACGATAAGTTTTTAGACGGATGGCTTGAGGAAATACGTATATCAGATTTAGCCCGAGCTGATAGTTGGGTATCTTCAACTTATAATACTATCAACTCTCCTTCTACGTTCGTAACTGAAGGTACTCCAGAATCTCTATCAACTAATATTACATCAATGAGAGTAATTTGGTTTAGTTAATAATCTGTTCATCAAAATTTGGTACGCAGATACATTCAATCATTTTTCAAAGGACGTATCATGTTTAAGGTTAGTAAGAAAACTATTCAGTTGGTAGTCGTAGGTGCTGTTATCGCAGCCGTGCTCGCAGTAGGGTTCTGAACTGTATGCCTAAAAATTGTAAAAATCTACCTAATCCTGTACTATATTAACTATCATGATCGTCAATAAAGCCTACAAAGTCGAACTCAAACCCAACAACAAACAGCGCTCCGCTATGGCGCGTAGCGCCGGGTGCGCTCGCTTCGCCTACAACTGGGGGCTCGCTCAACGCATAAATATTTACGAAAAAGAAAAGAAATCAACTACAGCTATTAATCAGCACAAAGATCTTTGTGCTATAAAAGAAGAACAATTCCCGTGGATGTACGAGTCCTCAAAATGCGCTCCGCAAGAAGCTCTGAGAGATCTCGACAAAGCTTTCAAAAATTTTTTCCGCGGTGTAAAGTCCGGCAAAAAAACAGGGTTCCCTAAATTCAAATCTAAACACAGGTCAAAAAGCTCTTTCAGAATCTCTACCGGAGCTATATACGTAAACAAATCCACCATAAAATTACCGATGATACCCGGTAAACTGAGGCTGAAAGAAAAAGGATACGTCCCTACAGAGGGCGTGAAATATAACTCGTTTATCGTGTCAGAAGAAGCAGGTAGATGGTTCCTCTCTGTACAGTGTGTGGTGGGGCTTCCAGAGCCCGGCCCACGACCCGTTCGGGTCGTGGGCGTGGACCTTGGGATTAAAACTCTGGCTGTGACATCAGACGGAGTTACATACTCTAACCCAAAATCTTATAAGAAGTTAGAAAGAACCCTGAGTAGGGCGCAGAGAGAAAGATGTAGGAGAGTTAAAGGCTCATCTAACAGAAGAAAGAGTATCCAGAGACTACAGGATATAAACTATAGAATAAGAAATGTGCGCAAAGATAATCTTCATAAAATGACTTCAGATTTGGTGAGAACCAAGCCAAGTTTGATAGTTTTAGAAGATTTATCTGTAAATAATATGCTGAAGAATCGCAAACTCGCAGGAGCTCTGTCTGACGCGTCTTTCGGAGAGATTCGACGTCAAGTGGAGTACAAAGCTGCGTGGTATGGTTCTGAGGTCGCGTTCGCAGGCAAGTTCTTTCCGAGCTCAAAGTTGTGCTCCGCTTGCGGGGCATTAAAGGAGGATCTAACTTTGTCGGATAGAGTTTACAAATGCGAGTGTGGAAATATTATTGACAGAGATTTAAATGCGGCATTGAATCTAAAGAGATACGGTGAGTTCCATCGGAGTCTCTCTAAACAAAAAGCCTGTGGAGAAGAGAGGTCACAGTTTCCCGCCGCTATCGCGTCGGGAGATGGTGCTCTTCCTAGAAGCAGGAATTCAACGGCAAATTTACCTCGTGTGGGTAGATTTGTATAGGTTTGAAGGAACGGTACGTATTCACAGTGACTAAGAAAACTCCTACCGCGGTTGTAAAAACCACCGCAGTGGATACAGTGGCCACGATCCTGAAAGACTCAGTGGAAATAGACACAACAAAGAAATCTGTAGAAGTTAATAAAACCGACAAAAAGTAAGGAGCCCCTACCATGGTAGGACCAAACGTTCAGATAGGCTTCAATGATGAAGTCGTAAAAGTCATGTGGATATCTGATATCACAGGGACTCATATGTCCTACAACCTGTACTATGACACTGTCGTAGGCATGGGGGGTGAGAGCCTGGTAGCCAACGTACCCAACGTACCAGACACGTATTACAGCAAGATACACGTCACGTACGCTTTCAGGCGCTCAGCCATAGGGGTGAGCAACGATACAGAATTCTATCTGCGTATTAAAGGGGTTCTCGCTGGAGGTGCTGAGGATACTCCAGGTGCAGTACGCCTTATCCCGTCTCTGGCAGCACAGCGTGAAGAGTACAACGCTGTCCAGATGTATGGGTACGACACAGTGAAGCAGCTCTGGAAACGTGTCAAAGTAACGGATGACGGTACCCTGGCATAATAGCATAGTATCTACCGATCGATAGTAAAAGAGCCAATAGAGAGTGACTTCTCTAACGGCTCTTTCTTGTCTCTAACGGTAGATCGGTTCTACGCCTTAACTTTCCTGGGTCGACCTCTCTTTCGCTTTTCTTGAGGTTCTGTCTTGACCTTGGTGCCTTTGAGTGTTTTAGTCATTTTCGGGGCAGGTTTAACTTTAGGCTTGTCGGTAGTTTTGCGGGTATCGTCCACTTTCACCTTAAGCTTGTTTTCCAGAACTATCTTGTAAACATTCTGGTACTTCACGTTGAGCATTTTGGTGAGGTCATTGATAGTATACAGGCTGAGGTCGAGGCTCTTGAGCTTCTTGAGTATTCGCTGATACCGTGACGGTGCTCCCAGATCGTCCCTGATATGGTACACGGTGAGCCTGCTAATGTCGTAGCGACGGGCGAACTCGATGTCTTTTGAAAAATACAGAGGGTTATTTTCGTCTGATAGTATCACCTGCATTTCTTCTCGGGCTTTCTTTGCCCTGACCAAGCTGCCTATCTTCTTTGATGTTGAGCACGTTGCTTTTGCCATGGTCCTCGCCTTTCTTATTTTGGATGGTGACTTGTATTCTGGTACCTCTCATTGACACGATATCGGAAAACATATCTCGTATTTTCAGTTTGTAATTGTCTATCACACCTTTAGTATCGTAGCAGAGATTCACATGCACTTTCCCGTTTCGGACCCTGAAATCCTCATCGTCATAGATGGAGTTACGCAGCAGATGCTTCAGTGCCGTCAAAATACCGACTGCACTGAGGTCCTTCACTGCCAAAGCATTCTCTTCTTTAGTGTCGGTCTTCTGTATTTCTACTGGCATGTTAGGTCGGCTATCCTCCTTTTAAATCTTTGACTATATCCTTCATGTGACTGAGTACATCCATGGTATTCGGGTTGAACTTAGCTGGCGTATCCCCTACGAGATCTTGTTTGAGGGCCTCCAGGTCGTCCTGCAGCTGGCGCACCGTTTCCAGTAGGCTATTTACGCGCTCTATGGGGTCCATGGTTGTCGTATCCCCTTCCATAATATACTATTTCGAGTGACTTTGATAAAGTAGTTTATGTTGATAACCTACTAATTTTGCTACTCCTGTATATGACAAAGCTTTTTAAAATAGAGCCCGACAGTCGTGTGAAAGCCACCGGTGGCGGATATTTTTATGTTGCTATCGTAGATAGCGATGGTAAACCAGATAGTCATGGAATGAAGCTTTCTGATAGGAAAAAACGGTATCTCTACGAGCATGTAGCCAAAATGGAGCTACACCTCGGTCGGTATCTGGAAAAGGGTGAGCAGGTAGACCACAAAGACGGTGACAAGTCCAATAACGCTATGTCAAACCTGGAGCTGTCGAATCTGGGCAATCACCAGCGATCTCATACGGAACGCGGCAACCATTTCTGGAACAAAAGCCCCGCCAATAAAAAGAACACCACCAAGAACAAGCCTAAGAAAAAGAAAGCAGCCTCCAGCATAGAGGCTGCCCAGAGAGTCGTCCTCAGATTCCTCCAGAGCTAATCCAGCACTACAGGCTCATCACAGTCTCCTGAAAAGATCTCAGCGGCTTTATCCAGGACCGTTGTTACGGTGTGGAATTGGGATAGAGCCCGCGGAGTTCCAGCGTCTGTTACCGCCGCTGAAGAGAGCCGCTTTTCTTCCTGGAGATACGCCAGGAATTTGCCTATACGTTGTTTAAGGACTATCACTCGTATCTCATCCGATCGGTCTGCAGACATGCTAACTCCTATTTGGTCTGATGATGTCATTAGAAAAAAACAGTTTAGCTTCTTCAATAGTCCTGGCCAAGTGAAACCGATCTGGTTTTAGACAGAACACACCAGCTACGCCTCTTTCGAAGGCGTGATAGGCATTTGTAAGATTCCATGTAGCTTCACAGTTGGGCTCTGCTGTAGATCTGTACCTGCCATCAGTGTAGAACTCTATCGCTTCTTTAATCGAAGTTACTTTTTTGAACTTCTGCGCATCAGCCCAGGTACAATAGACATAGTCCGCTCCGTTTTCAAAGGCCTTTTTAGTCTCCTCTAACGACCACGCAGCACCGGCAGGTGGCTCCAACGATTTTTTACAGGCATCCAGGGGCACTTCTTGCCAGCAATGCGTGCAATTATAGCATTGCCTGTCTATGACTTCATAGCAGCTGTCTGTGTATAGTTTATTAATAGTGGGGCTACTACTAAACCAGTTACCAAAAAAGGAGATTTTTTTGAAGCGAGTAGATACGTTAGCACTGTTACATTTTGGGCAAACGCCGTTTATCTGATAGGGTTTTAGCTTGGCATAGTGCTCTTCTTTGGCTTTGGTCCAGTCGGTTTCGTTGCTATGTACAATAGGAGGACTCTTTTCATCTACGAGTTCTTCGTATTCAGGCATATCATCCCCGTCCCTTGATTTTATGAATACCTTGAATCCTGGTAGGTCAAATACAAAATAAGGTGGTCCGCCAACTACTACGTGAGCTACAAGAGATCCTGTAGTGCCTGCAGGGATATTCACTCCATGGTGTTCTCCCATAAGTACACTCAGTTCTTTTTTAAGCTTGATTTTCATGAGCGTAGCTCCTTAGCTTTTTTTTAGATACTGACCGATCGTCATACCTTTTTTCGATAGTTTATGTTTTTTAGGCCTGGCGAGCGCAGAGCGTGCAGGATGGGGCATCAGGCCATCGTAGTTTAGCTGTAGGTCTCTCTGGGCAACATTTGATTTACCTGCAAAAAAATCAGCAATAGGAACTCGAACCTTTTTTCCCCAATCCCTATCGTGCACCACAAATATAAACTCGGATGGGTACACTGCCACTACTCTGCCTTTCTTTTTGAAAACGCGCAAATACTCTTTAGCGGTTTTCTCCAAAAAAGCCCTAATGAGAGGCGTGTCGAGTTTTAACTCTCGCACGCCCTCTATCAATTTCTGCTCAGCCTCTGCTACTGGGCTCATGATTTTGTCGATCATATAGCGCCTCGTTTCTTATTTGTTTTGCTCTTTCGTAAAGCCATTCCCGTTGAATCATAGGTCCGCGGCTCTATACGCCTACTTTTTACTTCTATACCATGTTTGGTGAGAATTTTTGCGTTTTTCACCAGGATCTTTTTCAATAAAGGACTGAAAGTATTGTTCTTGCTCGGTAATGGCATTGACGCTTCTACTTTAGCGAGGTATTTGTCAGAATCTAACACTATTTTTAGATCTGTAATAAGACCAAGCTGGAGATACACCCCATTCCTATCTCGGTGCCATATGCGAGTACGCGGGCAGTTAGGCACAGCGCCTTTTGTGTTTATCGTGAGTACAATACTGTCGTCTTTCTCCAGTTGGTGTTGAAACTGAGCAGAAAATGCCTTTTTCATACCTACTCCTTTATTTGAGTTTAACTGTGTACAGACCCGTATCATTCACGAACAACACGCTTGTCACATCATTGGAGAGTTTCATGTCAGTAGTAAACGGCGGGTTCGCTACTGTCTTCACTTTGGAGTTGTCCCTAAAAAGCTCCACCATACTATCCGACGGGACATGCACGCACACCCCGCTGCTCAGATAGGTGAAACTCACCCCCTCATAGGCTACATCATCCTCAACCCGTATGGAGTAGGCATTCACTTTGTCGTTGAAGTGCAGCACAGTACGTTTGTACTTGCCGCTCTTCTCGGATATGAGGATACAGATAGCACCCTCAAACTTGGCGTCGAGGATCCTATCCCCATCGAGCTCTGGTATCGCTATGCTGGCACATTTGCCCTCTGCGTAGGGCATCGCCAGCCAGCATTTACCGAGGATGTCCTGCACTGCTACTCCCGGGAATAGCTTGGTGGCAGGCTCGAATATATTGCTGACCTCTTTTGTGAGGTGGAGCACTTTACTACCCATGTTCCGGAATGTGTTCTCGGTCATTTTACCATTGTAGACCGTGTAGATCCGCCCACCGTACTGCATAGCGTCCGCGGCAGCTATGACGCCTATCTGGGTGCCCGTCAGATCCTCGAAATAGACTGTAGAACCTTCTTTGTGCACGAAGACAGGGTCAAAGCCGGGTACAGCCGCCAGGCTCATTTTACGATACTTCTTATTGAGCGTACGGGCTATGCGGTCACTTTGGTAGACCCCATGCTCAGTGATCACATAGTTGAGTCCGTTGTAATAGAAATGACCAAGGATCTTCTCTTTGTAGGAGAAAAGCCTTGTGACCTCGAAAGACGCATTCCCGGCTACCATGATAGGCTGTATGGTACCTACCAGGAGAGTACCCTCGGGTAGTGGGGGTGCTGACCTCTCTTTGTTGTGGAAAACGCGCTTGTACCATTCCAGGTGTGGTTTAGGGATCACACTAAAGTCCTTCCATACGTCTGCCAGGGTGACACTGGGGTCAAATATGGATATCCCGGCGTCCATACGATCGGACCAGTCTTTAGGCAGGTATTTCGAGTGTTTCCCTTTGACGTACGGGTGATATCCCATGTACAACTGGAACGATACTATAGCGAATGAGAACCAGTCTGTGCCCTCGTTAAACTGGTTCTTGGCTGCTTGCCTATCCCTGACCGTCTCCATGAGGGCGGTAGCTTTATGGGAGGGAGTCTGGTAGGAGTCCACGTCAATGAAGTAGGGTATGGCATAGGCCTCATCGGTCAGGAAATTCATCTCGTTCATGTCTACGACGAGGATCTTCTCTTTATGGATGTCTGACACGGTAGTTTGCATGGCACGGACGAGCTCTACGACCATTTGGGGAGAGATGTTGTTGTCCTGTTTGAAACCTTTAGCGAATAGACGGGTTAGGAATTCAGTTTTGTGTGTGTAGGGCATGGTAAACCCTACAGGCGTATTAGTTTTGGCGTCCAGGAGGATATCTCGTGGACCTAGCACGTTCTTGAGGTGTGCCAGGCACTGCAGTTCGGTGATCTTGCCTACGGAGATCATCCGTTTGGGGTCATGGTAGATCTTGTAAGCGGTGCCACCTTTTTGGCATACGGTACCTTCGCCCCCGGCGGCTATGTAGTCGCCTTTTGTGAGGGTCTCGGTGCCTTTGCCTTTAACGGCGATCTTGTACGGGAAATTCATGCTATATACTCTCGTTTTTTGGAGGTAGATGATGACTCATGCCCGTGGGTGCCAGGACCTCTGGTATTTGAGTGCACTGCACAGGGGCTCCTGTGAGCTGTGACATCTCAAAAGCCAGGGTTTTCAATTGTGCGTTCCATAACTCGACTACTTTGTCAAAAAGATGCTTGATACAGTCCAGGGCTATGTGGATACCGGTGATACGCTCATCGTCCATAGAGCACAGACTCTGTGTATCATAGTTTATCTGCAGTGGCACGTTGTTCTCATCAAAAATTACAAATTGCACACCTCGGGTAGGGTCTACCGCGAACCTGTCAGCACAGAATTTGATTGATATGATTGTGTCTTTGTTATCATGCCGGTACCCTGTTGTTGTAAATTTTCTTACCTGTCACTGGTACGTTGTAGTCGACACCTCTACACACCCACTCGATAACTGGTAGCGTATACAGCAGGGACCTGTAGTCATCTCTGACATTTTCTGGTATAGCTGAGCATTGCTTACGGTGCTCGCCAGGGCCTGCGTCACGGTAGTCCATAGACGAGAAATTTAGAGTACGTACTTCTACCACGAAATCCCCAACAGAATCGCGGCATGGCAAATAACCATGCTCTCCGTATAGTAGGGCGTACTCAGATAGCTTTTGTACCGTGGGGCTGTCACCTACGGACGCGGCGTACCTGTTTGGAGGGATGTTCACGCTTTATCCTATTTAGTATTTTGTATATGATGAGTCCATCCATATCACTAACATCTGTTTTGTAGACTTTGTTTATTTTTATCACGGCTCTGTCTGTGTGATGTTTCACGCAGTCGTTTATGAAATCTATCTCAAAATCGAAATCGTAGACGCTCGACTCATCGGTGAGTAGTGCCCCACGCACCCCGAATATTTTTCGGATGAACTCCTGTGCGAACTCATAGTGCTTTTGGATATGCTTATCAGAGGCTATCGTTATTCTCTTGATAGTGCGCGTTTTGTTGCCTATCTTGAGTTTGATTGGCTTTTTGAGAGTAGTCATCGTTTTGCTCTGTAGGTTCCTGTGTTTACCTGAGCTCGTACATGGTAGGAGTCGTTTGACTCAACGCCTGAGATATCTCGTAGCCGCAGAGTCAGGATGTCACCGGAGTCTGTGGTCACTTTGAGCTTCTTATCACCGTCCGATATAGGATCATGCTCGATCCACACATTACGAAGGGCCTCTTCGCGCTCGCGGTTTTTGAGATTGAACCGAGACGTTTTACCGTCTGTAGTGGATATAGTCAGCATGTAGTTTCCGTCACTAGCCTTTTTGAATCCAGCTCAATTTTATCTGTGCCAGACCACATGGATATCTGGCACGCTCCTTTACCGTTCGGCGATATGCTTTTTATAAAGCCTGTACTCAATTCTCGTTTGTACTCAAATCCCTGACTTTGTTCAATATTAATATCGTCGTACATACAAACACCAATGATATAGATAGCTTTCAATTTGGCGTAGATATTTGTAAACTTTTCTTTTGCTTTACCATCGAGTTTACCCTGGTCTATCTCTCCAAAAGCTTTCAACAGATCAGAAATGTCCGTCAGAGCATACTCTATCACGGTGTCTTCACAGGCTTTGAGCATCGCCTCTTGCTTTTCTCCAGGCTCTCCGTTGAAAGCCTGAATGATCAAATCTCGAGTGTTCATTCCACGACCTTTGTTGAAGATTCTTTCGGTATAGATATTTTTAAAGCTATAGCTCCGTTAAACTCACCGCCGTGTTGAATGTGTATGCCTGTGACCGCGAATTTCATGAGGCCTGAATCTACAATAATAGGCTTGTCTAGGCTACCGTCTAGATAGACCAGATACCTCAACAGCTCTTTGCTGCTCGCGGTCTGGGGGGCTATTTCTTGAAAGTCACTCTCATTATCAGGTCCGCGGAGCATGTAACCTTTATTTAGCATGTCTTCTATGATACACTCTTCTTCAGTCATAGTAGGTCCACGTAACGTGTGACCTTTATTTAGCATATTTTCTATGATATAATCTTCTTCAGTCAGAGTATGCTCACAAAAATCTATGCCCGAGTATTTTGCGGTGTTGGACATATCCCTTTTCCCTTGTTGAAAGTAGGGCCTTTTTTCACAGTCTCTTTTTTCGTGAACGTGCATTGATACCGGTCACACTCACAGGTTAAATCCCGGATGTTGGCGTAGCACCGTGGTATCGTAGGGATGGCCAGCGTGCTCTGAGGTACTATGATGTTTCGGTGCTGCGTGCAGACATGATGGAGTTTCATACTATCGTCTTCCCACGTCCACCGTGCAGCACGAGTACATCGACCGAATTTCCCTATGTGGTCACACCTGTACTTTTTCAAAATATCCTCTTTTGGTTTTTGATTTTGAAGCGGTATAGTTTATGATGCCCTGTACTGTCGAAATCGTTGCGTATCGTGAACACAGACAGTCCTATAGTCGTGAGTAGAGTGATAGCAAGAGCTATCCATATCGCTGTGATCGTAGGCTCCACAGTGATGTACGAGAAATCTTTAAACTGTTTCCGTACGAACTTGTTTTTTACCTCTTTCGCCATGTAGTCTGTTATAGCATTGAGGTCCAGAGGCATGGACATGACCGTTTTCTCTACCCCTACCTTGAGCATATCCTCCTCGGTCCACGAAATCACTTTAGCCCAAGCTACTTTGTTATCCCGGACCCCTATGCACAATATGAACTCATTCTTGTTGCCACCTTTCCAGTACCCTTCCTGGTAGATAGCAGCCTTCACAGGCTGGTCCTTGTACACCAGAATCATCATGTGTACTTGTTTCCAGGCCCCTATCTGAGCGTTATAGATCTGGAGTCTACGGGATGCTGCGGGATCTCCCCCACCGAGGATAGGGTTGTACCAGAAACCGTTAGCGGGAGGATAGCTATAGAGTCCGTAGGCGTTCACGTCCTCGGTATCTACCTCTGCGAAATTAAACACGGACCTGGAGCACTTTACCCGGTTCTCATAGATATGTGCGGAAGTGTAGGGTATGGTATGCTCGAAATTATTATCAAACGTAGACGTGTAGGCATCCCCGTCGTCGCGGTAAAAGTTCCTATTCAGATTCACGAAAGACCGACTACCCCATAGTTTACACAGCTGCTCGAAATACTCCCTACTGATGCCTATTTTGTGCCCTGTGTTGTCTTCTGCTTCCCAGTACTCAGGGTGGTACTCTCTGTAGGAGCAGTCGTAGCTGGTGCAGTCCTCGTGACACCTTCTGTCTTCCCCACTACCCGTACAGTCTTCATGACAGCGCTCACATGTTTTGTGTATCCACTCGTCCCAGTCTTCATAGTAGGTGACTTTGACGAGCTGGGTGTTCCAGTATTCTGTGGTACTGGTCTGCATGAACGAAGACGTAGTTTTGGTGGCTACAATACAGATAGCGGGTACTCCAAATACCAAGAGGTACTCCCACCATACCGTATTGGCATGGAATTTCCAGGCGAGTACACACACCGCTATGAGCGGGATGATCAAGCAGAAATAGATCAGCATGTCTGCTTGCTCTTGGTTACGAAGCTCACGCCGTCACACACGGTACATTTGCCATTAGACCTGAAACCGGACGCGTACCCGGTTTCACGGCACGCCTGGCAGGGGATACCTTTCAGGCTGATCTTCTTGAACCACTTCTTGAAACATTTAAGGTTACAGAAATGGAAACTCCAGCCGGTGGTGCTTATGTTACGGCACGTGGGGCACAATTTCATTCCTGCCTTGAATTTGAACTCGATGCAGAGACCCGACTCTTCGCCACACTGAGTGCAGTATACTATAGAGACCATGTGTTACTTCTTCTGAAAAAGGTTGATGTCATCTTCTTTGCCCGTGGCGAATGTGCTGCTCGTCTTGGTGGAAGTCACGATGATGATCTCCAGCTCAGGGACTTTCCCCACGAACCACTTGCTCGGGACCATCATACGCAGGTTATCGTGTTCTCGCTTTATGTCAACGAGCTTCTGCTGTACCCTGGAAAATTTGCCGCGGTAGGCCTCGATGGCTACCGAAAGGTCCTTGTACATCTCAGGGGTGAAATTGGGGTTGTGCTCCTGGATCCATTTAAATGTGGGACCGGGGCCGTTCTTCTCTCCCTGGTAGCGGTCTTCCATGATAGCACTGTAGACATTTTTGAAGTCCTCCGCGAACTTCTCGAGGATGCCAGCTTTCTGCTGCAGGACCTTCCAGACCTCGTCATAAATGATCTCGTTGGCTTTCCCCTGGGCGACTGCCTGGTTGCGCAGCCCTACTTCCTGATTGGTGTATGTCATGCTCATCAGGAGTACGACGAGCAGTACGACTGCTACTACTCCAGCGAAGATGAAAATAGGAACATTCTTTAACACGACGGCCTCCTTCTTGGGGTGATCAGGTTTGTTTGGTGACTCAGAGAATATACTTTTTTGGAATCCTAAAATCAGGCACTCTGTTTGAAATAGATGTCCGGTATCTCGAACTGAGCCATAGTCGGGGACATTACCAGTACCGATCCATCTACGGAGGGCCTGAACGCCACTTTTTCTGCATCCTCTTTGGATATCTGGACCAGAGCTTTGTGTACGTGTACCGGGTTTTTCTCTGGGCATTTGAGGTCTACGTACACCAGATTCAAAACCCTATCGTCGTATACTACCAGAGGGGCTATCTGTTTGTGATCACACACGAACTCCTCAAACGCACTCTCGCTGTCGAACTTAAACTGAGCTCCGCTATGGAAATCAGTCGAGTACATAAAACAGCGGTCACTGTCATTGGGGGTCAACTCTTCCACGTCCTCATCACAGATACATTCATCGTCCTCATTGTTTTTACACCCAGTCTCATCACATGGTAAATCGACATCATGTTTCTCGTACGGCATAGCGACTCTCTCCTCGGAATTTTGAGAGGTTAAACAAGATTTATAGCAGCACAGGACACGTCATCTTGATGGATGACGTGAGTATCTGCGTACTCTTTTTTGAGACGATTCATACGGCGTGTTACGAACTCACCCACAGGATTTTTGTACGACACTATCTGGGGTATGACATTGAGAGCAGTGTATTTCATATGCTCCGTACCTGGCGGGTATATTGGTATCCTGGTATCATCTTCATACGTGCCAATACCATCACTAGCCACGATTATCTGTGTGACATCAGTGCCTTCCCCCATGACCGAGAAATAAGATCTCTGCATGACCGTGAGTATCACGTCGACATCTACGAAATCCACGACACCATCTACACTTATACGGTCAATGTTTTTGTGTAGGGGTACGGACCCGTATTCTGTGGCGTAGGCGTCGTGTTTGTCTTGAGACAGCTCGTAGGACAGATAGTATGGGGCATTGGACTCATAGCTCAGAGATATCACGTCTACCGCACCGCTGGGCCTCTTTAGAATGAAATACCCGTCTCCCCACGAGAAAAGGATTTTACGTTTCCAGGTGTCGCCCACTACTGCAGTCATCAATAGGGTGGCGTCAAAGATATCACACGGGAATCGGAGAGTGTCTTTCACCTCCAGGCATTTCTTTATGACGATCTCCTCGAAGGTAGCCCTGAAGGAGCTCTCCAGGAAATTGGGGTCGTAGAGGAGTTTTCTACGGTGTAGATAGAGGAGTGCGTCTCGACTGATATGTGCCAGGAGGCGTGCCCCTACATCGCTGTCTTTGGATGATGAGCACCCATCCGACACGATCGCGTAGGCTAGGTCATCCTGTACTCCTGATAGTGCATAGTCTTCACATACCTTATGGGAGTGACCTATTTCGAAATAGGAGTCAACGTTCATAGGTTGTTCCTCATATATCTATTGTTTCTTATTTTTATCCAGTATGGGATAGGGTTTTCAGTTTCTATTTTTTTAGCTTTTGAAATCATTTCTTCAGAGACATAGTCAGGAAATACTACACGTAATTTAGCCCCATGAGAAATCCCTTTAAACTTTTCTGAGTAATATACAGGTGGAGTCATTGATCCTACTTTAACTGGAGGTACCCTATCATATTTCAAAATACCGTCATCAAATCTGTAGTTTAAATAGGGTCTCCCGTAATTTATCCTGTGCGTAGTTATAAGGTAGCCACTTGATGTGTCTGAGCCAACGTAGGTTATTGATCCTATAAGAATTGTCTCTTGTGCATCTATTTTTGTACGAATCGGACAAGTTATACAGTTAGCTCCTGTAGGGCAATCACCGGGGACAACTCCTGTAAGGCACTCAAAATCATAGTATCCTCCAGTAACGATGTCCCCTACTAAAAAAGGATATTCTTTTTCTGTTCTATTTACTTTTTCACTCATTGTACGCCTTTTAGTAACTTATCCTTTGCAAGGATAATCTTTCACCGGCTGGAGGACAGACGTCATTCGTGGTGTCACTGTACAAACTAACTCCAGCCTGTACACACGTGCAGGAGCTTTCTCGTCCATGCACTTTTTAGAGGCCATATACTCAGCGTCATCCAGTCGACTTATCTTGTTCAGGAGTTTGTCATCAGAAGCTGAGACCACTACGAAATCACCAACTACACGGCTACTGTCCATTTATTGCTCTCCTTTGTTTAGCTCATCTATATCGGTGTACTCGTATCGCTCTTTTGTTATTTGTGGTTTTACGAGAGTTCCTTGATAGTATGACCTATCTTTATGCTCGGCAGGCTTTCCCAAGGCCCCCATGCTTTTATTTCGTACTTTTGAAAATTGACACCGCATTTAGTGCAGAAAATGCGTATTTGGCGCGTATTGTAATCTCTGTGTCGAGCAGACTCCACATGATCCCAGCTATGTTTGCAGGAGCGCTGTTTTTTAGTAGTCGGCAACCTACGTACTACTTCCGACAGGTCTTCCCCACAAAAAAGTACTTTAGGCATAGGACGTATAGCCTTTCTTTGTGTTTAAAATCCCTCATTCAAGATCATACCAGGTTTTGCTTCCGGCTTACCCATCTCACCATTTTTCTTTTTCAGCTCTTCATAGTAGGGATTAGGTTTGCAGCAGCGCGGGCAGAACCTCAAACACTCCCATTTATATAAACAGATTTTGTCCAGCTCGCCATATAAAAGATTTGTTATCTCCATAGTGTTTCCGGTAACTGCTTTTTCCGTGAATTTATGTCCCCATAGGAGACACGTTAGTTTTTTAAACATAGATAATTATCCTTTCTATTATTTATAGCACTCCGAGATAGCGAGAATTGAATACTCGTATTGCCCTCGTCAATATATTAGGTTTTAGTATCTTCAGAAGTTTAGAGTACACCACACCGCACACATACGTGTCTGCGGAGGCGTGGTGTAAGACGCCTTTTTTAAGTTCTACCCTGAAAAGCTCTGCCAGATTCACTAGCCCGCAAGATTCTACCGGCAATAGCCCGTTCCTCTGAAGAGCCCGTGCTAATACCATAGAGTCGTCTACATGGTAATGGAATATCTTATCGTAGGCATCGCCCAGGAGCCTCTCCACTCGAGGCTTGTCAAAACCTATGAAATTGTGCCCCATGGGGGACAGTTTTTTACCATTGAAATTCTTCATGTGCCAGTATTTCAGAGACTCTATTACCACATCTCTGGTGGGAGCAGCCTGTAACTCTTCCCGGGTGATACCGTTTACCTTGAAAGCGTCAGGGTTACTGAGCTGGTCCGACCATATCAGAGAGTAGAACTCTGTGTCTGTAGGAGTCCCATCAGGATTCAGAGCACGTATAGAGATAGATAGGACGTCATCTGTTAAATGGAGGCCGTTAGTCTCAGTGTCTATACAGACCAATGGATGTTTGTCGCTCATGCACACTCCTCTGCGTCCAGCATACTCTCTTTGGGTGTGTCTCTGCAGGAGGACTTCATGGGAGTGATGTCCTCTATCAGCAGTGACTCAGGGCTGTCGGTGAATCGGCCCTCTGTGATCACACCGTTGACCACGTTGCGGTAGTGTATATGCCCACAGTTCGGGCAGTGTATGCGGTAGCTACCGTTGAGCTCTACGTTGAGCACAAAATCGAAGTACTTTCTGCAGCTACCGGAGCAATAAAATTCATGCTTCACGAATGCCATGTTACTGTGCTTTTCCTTTCCGGGATAAAAGATAGAATCTATAGCACAACTTGACGGCACATACACCACAAACGGCACAAGGAACAAATATCATGACTGCTACTGAGAGTGAGGGAGGTTGCTCAAGTACTCTTAGCATACGCACAGTAGAAACAGCCTGTGACCCTGACAGCAGTAGGAGGAAAAAATCGTATTTCATAGAGTATTGTGCCCGCCCCAGCGTTTCACGCTTTCAAACGTCTGATCTTTCCAAAACGTCAGCTCCGCTGTGAGATCTGCATCCTGCTTAAGAAATAGCAGCTCACGTCCCAGGTTATACAACCCTTTGCCAGGCGTCTGCGTAGCCGCTATCACTACCAAGGCAGAGATTAGAGGATTCCCGCACGCGTGCTCCATGTGAGATACAGCACCCACCAAATCGCCGATTCGATCGCCATCCCACTCGCTCTCTATCTCATAGCCCATGTGCCTGGCTACTTCGCCGTAGGATACGAACGGGTTCCCAGTCAGGGCACCATTTACGATTTTGCTCTTGGTGTGAACTCTCTCCCGGAGGAAGTCCCGGGCTTTGATGATGTCTGTCTGTGTGAACTCATGGGGTACTGACATGTTCGTATAGCTCCTTTTATATGGCACTAGTCGTGGTAGTCGTTTTCTCACACACGAGACGGAAACCCTCTATTTCTGGCTGTTTTCTGTGTCTACCTGCTTTGAACTTCTTGGCGCGATCTTTCATCAACTCTATCTGTTTCTTGCTGGGCTCCGACTCGAACCAGATACCCACAGAGTTGTGCGCTGGGTACCGTTTTACTGTCTTCATTTTCTCAGCTTTTTCAATCTCTTTTTTGTGCTCCGCTATTTCCCGACGAGCCGCCTCTACCGTCCAGTTTGATATCTTTTCACCAGCCTGGAGTTTAGGTATGTAGCTCTCTTTTAGCTTTATGAAGGGAGTCCAATAGTCCGTAACAGATTTCACGTACTTTTTCAGTTGTTTCTCTACGTCATTGTCAGTGACTTTCCACTCACTACCATGTCCATCATTGAACCAGTTGGGGTTAGGCTGGATCTCTACGGGCCGGTGACACCCATGTTCGTCAGCCACCTGTAGGACATTGTTGAAAAAGGTATCAGGATTCAGGCCTGTTTCCTTTTTAAAACAGACAGCCTGTTCCCCGCCTACTTCACACTCTCCTATGTGCCCAGTGACATAGGCGCACATCTCTCGCTCGAAATTTCCTGCATACTGGTCAGTGTCTATAATGAAAATCCAGCGGCTCATAGGTCCTCCTACTTTGCTATTTCGCTATGCTAAGCCGCCAGGCGGCTATTTTGCTCAGGTATAGCGTACCTAAATTGCCCACTTTTATGTCGTGGTTTATGTAGAGAGGCATGCTCTCCAGAGGCTCCTCGAAAAGTATCTTGAAAGCGTCTCTGACTAGATCTATGTCATAGGCACCTAATACAGTTTGTATGTAATATTTCAGTTTGGCATCCCCATCCACTAATGGTATACGTGGAGTATACTCTGCTTTTATATACTCCATAAAATCATCGTACTCTTCATCTGTATAGGTCACGCTGTTTCAGTCTTGATTTGGTATTTTTCTCTGACATTGGATTTTTTGGTCTGACAGTGAAATAGCTCAACACTCAGGTCAAGCATATCCTGCAAAGTATTAACTACGAAAAGGCTACTCAGCCCTAGTTTTAAAGAGTGCTCCAGGACGAGCCTCCTTGCCCTGAGAGATTCCTTAGCCAGCACCTCGCTGCGCATGAGTTTCGGGGACAGATGTTGGTCTATCATCACAATGAAATCCCTGTCTCCGTTCAGGCGTATGGCGTGTAGGAGAGAGAACCCCACTTCAGACAAACTGCCCAACCCATAGGTCTCATGGGTGATTGGGAATAATATGATGCTGTCTTCCGCCAGGTGTTGCGCCTCGAGTACGACACAGTTGGGATTCCAATTCTTTACCTGAGGATTGAAGAAATCTACTCCGTCTTTCAGACCGAGACTTTCATATTTAGGTATGAACAGGTCTCTCCTGAATGTAGATTCTCCGCAAGTCCCGAACAGTCCTATACATCTTTTTAGCATAGAGTCTCCTTTTGTGTGGTTTATTTCCCAATTTTCAAACGCCAAATGGCCGTAGTTCTTGTTAGGATATCCGAGTCGTTGATATAAAGCGGCACCTGGTCTATTGGAATCTCTATAATCTCTGAGCTTATGAAATCCCAAAACCTCTCAGCATCGAGGCGTGCATCGAAACTTTCCAAAATAGTTAATATAGGGGCCGCGGCTGTTTGTGTCGGATGCCCTATGTAAGGTGCTAGTCCCTTTTCTATCCTATTTTGGACATCTATTTTATGGGCTATCGCTAACATTTCTAACAACAGTTTTTGTTCCTCTTGTGTGTACTTACTTTTGAGACGGTTAAAAAGCATTTTCAACATCTCTATTTACCTAAAGAGAATAGCGAGCACCTCAATAAAGAGTGCTCGCCTACTGGCTACACAGAATCAGACTGGTTTAGAACGTGAGCGGCTGCGACGCCTGACCACTACCAAGAGCCTGGCTAGTCGAGCTGATCGACTTGCTGATGAACGCCGCCAGCTTGGCGAGCTTCGCAGGAGTCGCGGCACCCATGTCCACGAACTGGTCAATGCCCGCGGACTTCTGAAGGTCCTGGAGCAACTGCATGACCATAGGGTCCGTGCCTACACCGATCAGCACCGTCTGGAGGGACTCCAGGGTCTCGTTCGTGCGCACACGGGCAAACGCCTTCTTGATCTCGGCAGGGTCTTTGTTGATGGATTGATTCTCGGCACCGTCAGTTATGATGAAGCAAACGCCATTGCACCTGTAATCAAGGGCTACGAGATGCTTGCCATAGACCTCCATGGCCTCAGTGCCGCTCAGGATGCCGTCATAGAGAGCGGTCATGCCGCGGGGGTTGAGGATGTTGTCATATTCAGCGGCGTCGATGGATTTCAGCTCCCTGAAACCATGGAGCTCCCCGATGTCACTGTTGAACTCCATCAGGCGCAGCAGGAGGTTCTCCGACCGCGGCGATTTCTTGCAGGCTTCGAGGATTTGCTTGAGTGTATCCTCCATGCCTTTCTTGAAATCCGTGACCGAGCTGCTGGTGTCCTGGCAGATGGTGACGATCGTGTACTCCGAGGCACCGAGCGACTTCACGTCGACGGCGCTGAAGTTGAAATTGTGCAGAGTCTGGTGAGTCTGCATCGCGTTCTGGCCCATTAACTTTGGCATTGTAAGATCTCCTAGGCTATGTGTGATATGGATATAGGTCAAACAAAAAACAGACTACTTCAGGAATCTATCCGACGTGGTCACCTTCATGCCACGCTTGGTCATGTTGCTGATGAAATCTGTGGCGAGTTTCTCAAAACCAGGAACAGGCGAACAGGCATCCTCGAGTAGGGTAATTTTCTTGATGTTCTCCTCTCCGAAATTGTTAGCTATATCGGTCGCCGTCGAGGCTAGGCAATGTGAGCTTGCCTCCCCTGCGAGACCAATGAGAGCAACATCAGGGTCCTGAAGAAGCCTAATTAGATCGGTGTTGAGCCCTGTTTTAGGATCTTCTGGATCAAAAACGTCTGCGCATACGGCACTGTAATGCTCCGTAAAAACATTCGAACCCTTGGTCACGTAGTTGACCGCAGCGAATTCCTTTTCCCACTCCAGCAGGGCATCAAAAAGCACAGGCTGTAAACCGTATCCCCTACTCGAGATAAGACAGTGGGGCGGCCACACGCAGAGAACATAGCGCCCGTTTTTCTGCAAATTCTGGACGTACTCCACCGACCGTTGCTGATAGCCATCGTTGAAAGCTTTCCATTTGGGACGAGTACCGAGGACATCTGCTTCGGTAATGAGTGTAAACGGGTTCGGGTGATTTCCGTTTTCGTCAATCCACCAGATAGGGTGGGCAATATGAACGAGGTGATGCGAATCCAAAGTAGCAATCACATCATCAATATCAACTTTACAGCGAGTGATCATTTTCGCCAGACGCTCCATGTCCTTATCTGCACCTTTGACGTAAAGGTTGCCAGTCGGATCACAGAAATCCACCTGTCCGTCGATGATCAGTAGCACGACTTTCTTAGCCATTCGTAACTCCTTCTGATGAGATTTGTATATTATTTCCCAAACGACAATGGTCTGACTTTTTTCCTACGAAAGTAGGTCCATCCTCGACCTATGCTCCTCTCCTCATCCTTGTAGCACACCCACTCTGCAGGGTGACGCTGTACCGCTATCCAACACATGATACCGTAGAAAAACCCAGCGTGTTCCTCGACCTCACCGCAGGCTATGTACAAGGGCCAAAAAGGTGTGTTAGTCCAGTCTGTGCCTGGGAGGAAACTGGCATTGAAAATCTCTACGCCCTCCACAGCTTTGTGGATAGCCTCTATCACGCTATCATAATCAGCCTGTAATAGATGCTTTACCCAGCGATCGTAATCATCCTTGTGGGGGATGCTGGTGATCTGTGCGCCGCTGATGTCGTATAGCATGTTGACGCTCCTTCAGAGTTTCCCGTACTTCACGAACTCCCGAAACACCAACCAGGCTTTGGCCCCTATTTTCACAGTAGGATCCCTCCTGAGGTCCTGCACAGCGGCACGACTGTAAATCATCACCTCGATATCCTCGGAGGCCCCGTTCTTATCAGTGCTTGGAGACCCCTCCGCTTCAGCGAACATTAAAAAAACCGATTCATCGGATAGTCCTGGGCTGTTACATATCAAAGGAGACACCTCTGATACCTTGGTAATAGTCAGCCCTGTCTCCTCGTGGAACTCCCGGAGCCCAGCCTCCACAGGGGTCTCCCCCTCATCTATGAGTCCTGCAGGCAGTTCATAGATGTACCGTTCCTCTAAACTTGGACAAATCCAAGCGCATAAGGTTTGTAACGGGCACCGTAAGCTCCCGTAAGAAATCGAGTCAGTATATTCCTGGCTCCGACCACGTCGGCGTTGCCTGCGTGACCACAACTCAGGCACCGGAATACCTGTCCTACCCGATTCCCCCTATCGACATGACCACAGCTCGGGCATGTTTGGCTGGTATAAAAAGGAGCCACGGTGCGAAAACTAACACGGTTAGTCTCGCAGGCTTGCTCCAGCCTTTTTAACCAGTACCTATACGCCCAAGTGCCGATAGAACGTCGCATATTTTTACTCAAGCGACGTTTGAGTTTACTTTTATAATTCATGTTCTTCAGAGCTTCGACTACGACCAAATCGATATGCTTGAACTCTTTTACTATTTCCTGAACGACCTCGTCAATTCTCTGTTTAAAAGCTCTACGGGCTTGTTTCTGCCCATTAGAGCCGTGCTCACAACGTTTGATACGTTCAATACAGGCTTCAGTATCTAAACCATACTGCTGACTGTTATTAAGGGAAGCGAGAGCCTTGATACCCGTATCTACTCCTATAGCATTTACACCTTTTTTCTTATCACCCACGTCTATCTCAAAAGACAGTTGGACGTATTTTTCTGTGATAATATAGGAGTTAAGACGTTTCCCCTGTATAGCCAGTTTATTGAAATGTTTATGGAACTTAATAGGAAAATCCAGGATGATCTCTTCTCCAATGGACTGTAGATGTAACCAAGCATCAAATTCTTTAGTCTCTTTCTCTTGAAGATCTGCTATAGTACAGGATACATAGGCTCTTTTGCCTTTATGAACAGGCATAGAGATTTTCCAGGGTTTATCTTTCCACCTCTCCCTCACCGCTGTGATCATGTCAATAGCTTCCCGAGCGGCTACCTTACGGAGTCGTGCGGTGAGCCAGGTTTCCTGTGGAAGATCTACTATTTCTTTCAGGAGTTCAGATTTAGAGGGAGTATCGTTATTCCAAAAATGCGCAATGAAAATGTTACAGACTCGTCCATACTCAGAGAGGACTCGTTTGAGTTCTGAGAGTTTGGAGGCTGTAGCGAATTTGAGGCTACATTTGGAAGAACGAATGAGTTTCATATTTATTCTTTATCTTTAAACTCAAATTGAATACAAGATACTTCTTCATCTTCAATAACAGGCAAACCATATATAGTCATAGGTTCACCATTCTTTATGGAAATAGATATAACATCAGAACAAAATAAGGAAAGAATATTTTTGTACATAGGAGATACTCTAAAGCCTGTCAGAATCTTTTTTTGTTCATGAAATGTCTTTTTTACTTCAACCATTTTATGGCCAAAATCATCTCTTACAATGTTCGCCACAGTTTTGAACTCAGGCATTTTAAAGAGATCATTACAAATATTAGGGGATTGAAATACTGGCATCGAGGGCCTCCTGTTTTGATATTATTTGTGATTTTTTCTTTTTGTTTTCAGCACTTCTACGCCCATAAATTTTTGAGGAGAAAGAAGAAATAAGGGACAACATATCTTCAACCAATTCATTCTCATAACTCTTAGGCAACGTCTCTTCTACTATCTCTAAGACCACAATATGACTATCAAAAAACTTTTTCAAGTAATTTATGTTAAAGCGAGCTAATCTATCTTTATGCTCAACAATTACTCTTGAAATCTTTCCAGCTACGCACAGATCCAGAAGCCTTAAAAGTTTTGCCCTTTTATCGGACATACCTGATCCGACTTCTTCAAAAATGAAATCTACGGTGTATTTTTTACTGACACAATAATCAAGCATTCGGCCTTTCTGTCGATCTAAATCACCTTTTTGTTTTTGCTCGTGAGAAGAAACTCGGCAGTAGACGGCAGTACCACCGTTTTTATCTATAGTATCAATACCTTGCAGTTTCTGAATGTCCTCTATACGATATCTTCTATGTCCTCCAATAGTTCTAATAGGGGAGATAGAGCTATTGCTCTCCCATCTACGGAGAGTTTTTTGCTCTACTCCCAACAGGTTGGACGCTTCTTTGATACTTACAAGTTTATTCATCTTCTCTCAACATATCTTTGTAGGTATCACGGACTTTATCGTAAATTTTTTGGAACTCCTCAACTGTGGGCACCTCATCCAGTTCAACAACATGAGGAAAAATTCTTCCATCATCGAGTTCAAATTCTTCTTTAGTTACTCTGACCACCATAGGTTTCTTTTTTTTCATACAGAGAAGTCCTTTGCTATTTTATTTGGTATATGGATCTATAAATTATGGAATATTAATAGATAATTAGGATTTGTCTAAATTTAGTTAGAAAAGTCCAGATTTTCTAATTACTATTAACAACCCTCCGAGGGGTACTCGATACTCCTTTATGAGTACGAGATTGTCACCCGCTGTGGCAGCTATCACTACCGCACTCGTATTATTAGGCCGCTGTACCCAGCTCCATCGGTTTATCTTCCCACCGGTCACAGCCTCATAGTAAGTCTCTTTGAATTCGAGAAACTTACTGGTGAGTAGCGTTTTTGTTTCGATTATGTTCATGTCACACCTCTATTTGAAAACCGAACTGAGATCAATGTCTGTCGTGGGTGTCGTGTCAGGAGCGACATCATTCTCATATACGGTACCGGGCCATTCTTTTTTCTCTCTGGGTAGGGTGTAGATGTAGGTCTCTACCGTCATGGTACCCATGAGAATTTTCTCGATAGTGCTCCAGTCCCCGCCCGACCGATCTCCGCCAAGTCGAGGCGCGTGTACCGTGAGGTTTTCCTGTTTGGCTTTATGGAACACCGCGGTGAGACCCTTGGTGAAAGCGGCGTACCTGATTGGAGGCACACCACCTTTCCAGTGAGTGTCTTCTTGGCCTATGATGTTGGCAACGATGATGTCGGGAGCGACCTGTACGAACTGGACGTCCCCGAGCTGAGGTTTGCCGGTAGCGAACCAGTTGTGGTATTCCTTCTCAGGTTCTGGCCATTTTGCGCTGAGGGCTAGGACAAAGCCAGCCCCCCATCGATTAACCGAGTTACAGACGTGACAAATCAACGCGGGTTTGAGTATAGGGTCGGTAGCGTCGCCGAGGAAGTAGTGCAGAGCCATTAGTAAGTCCTTCCGAGCAAATTAGTAAGGTCGCGTATCATTAATATACTTCCATGTAATAGGTTTTTAATGTAAAAGTTTTTGTGCTTTTTGATTCTACTTCCTGTGCTCATTGGTTTTCTGCCTTCTCTCTGAGCTTCTTGAGAAATTCGTCAGGACGTTCCAGGTACTCCGAATCGAAAGGCCATGCGGGACCGTATTCTGGGTACTGCTCCTCCCAGGCACGGGCGCACTCCAAACAGGGCTGCTCCCAGTAGCCGTAGTCATTCAATTCCCCGGTACCGAACGTGATGCCCTCATGGATACCGCTGGATGTCATACACGTGTGTCCTACAGGCCTCACAAACGTTTTAAAAAGCTTTGGGAATGCCTTATTATAGCCCTCGTCCCATTTCTTTTGATTCACGGGACGGTATGTGTCACCTTTGCCTGACATGCCCTCTCCTCACATGCTGAAAGGTTCTGGTTCGTAGTGTTTTACCCACCGTATTTGACTATCTTCATTTCTCTCCACGATGCCCAGGAGTTCCAGTTCATTTATAAACGTGTACATGGCGTCTCCCAGCCTGTTCCTGGACCAGAACACGTGCTTGTATTTCACCTGAAAATCTAAGGGCTCTGCCGGGTCCGGGAATAGACCAATCGACTGGCCTATTTTATAGACTGCCCAGTCGATGTCGGTCCAGTTTTTTAATTCTTCAGGTAGGTTCATAGTATATCCCGGCTCAACAGCTCCAGTAGGGAGTGGTACATTCTGCACAGGGTATCTTACAGCTTCTCTTTTCAACAATTCTGGGAGGGGGAGGTACGTCCCCCGCAAGGATGCGGTGTGCTGCCCTTACTTCCAGTGGATCCCCTCCATCCAAAATCTTATGAATAGCCCACGATTCTCCGCCTTCGGGACCCCTACCGAAAGTTCGAGAAAGAGTAGCTGCAGCTTCCAGGTACCTCTCTTTGTCTGCCATAGTATTCTCCAATTCAGTTTAGTATAAAAAAGGTTTTCAAAAGAACTCTAAAGCAATGTCACTGCTACGCTTTGTCGAACACCACCTCTCCGTCCTTGAGCATGACCTTCACGGGAGAAGGGGCCCAGTTCACTGAAGACCTAGGGATGCTAATCCGGTAGTCGGAGTTCACGTACAGGTCCTTAGTGATCACTGTGTGGGTCTTGATGAGCGCTGGGTCCACCCGATCGCCAGGCTTGAGTCCCAGTTTGCGAGTGATCTCGCCGGGGATCTTGATGCGTTCCTTGGACTTGATGATGACGCTCAGATCCGGGGTACTGGTATTGTCGAATATCGCGGTGATGTCCGGGGTGGCTTTGACGTTCGTAGTGCCCGCCACCTTCTTCTGGATGTCCTTCACTTCGTCGGGGGTCAGGGATACCTGGTCCAGGGAGGTGTACTCGCTGGCATCTTTGAATATGGGGTGGTAGAGGGTAGCCTGGGCGCTGCCGTTGCACACGATGACCGTCGACTGACCGTAGTCCCCAAACAGGCTCTGGTCTTTGGCGTTTGCATGCAGCCAGTCCCGCACCTCTCTCACACGTACCCATACGCCTTCTCTCTTGATAGCGTTGGCGATGTCCACGCTCGTGAACATCTCTTCCTTCTTGATGTACTCCTGTACCTTTGCCTTGATCGTCACTTCCAGCGCCATTGTTGGCCTCCTTGAATTGGGTTTCTTTTTGTCGGCTTATTAAATATACTTTTCTGTATTGAGATTATCCAGTATTTTTTCTACTGATAGTGAATTACTTTTTGGGGTGCCGTAATCGGGTAAGTGCTTTATTATATTTTTCGAGTCCGTGTACGTTTGAGAACTATTTTTTTATTTTTGTTTTTACATGATAACATTTTTCTTTGGTGAGAGCCTTTTAAACTGTCATGGCAGAGTTTTTCGAGTTGATTGTGTGGGGTGCCATTGGCTGCTACACCTACGGTTTGTCAATGCTCTTTTTATTCCATGCTTCAACAGCGTTATGGGCAGTGGAGTCTACCTGACGTAATCTTAGTCCACATTTAGGGCACTTTACCCAAAAACCATTGTCATCTACTAATACCGCTTCAGTGTTACACGGGGGAGGGCATGGTAGTATTTTCATTAGATAGGACTCCTTGAAAGATAAAAGAGATATAAACTATAAACAAAATTGGTAGCGTTAGAACAAGCACTAATAGCATAAAATTATGCCTGCCACATACCCATTCATACGTATCACAGTCGCGGTCTTAGATTGGCGTCTGTTGTAATATCTCTCGCGCACATTTCACGGATATAGATGTAGGGCAAAGACTACCCGAATCAGCTGCTGCTACAGTGTCTCGCAGTACTATAATGGCATCCCTAACAGACTGGGCGCGTCTCTCTTGTATCTCATGTGCGGATTCGTTCATGAGTCTTTGGAATATAGGATAGTGACTATCGGATATACCGACTCTTGCGGGGTGGTTCAAGAAAACATACAGGCCTTCGAGCCCGTGCATATCTGCGAATGGCTCTTTATTCTTCGACATAGTTTTTGGGCTCCTGTTTTTATTTCTGAGGCCTACGGTGTTTTTAGTGTACGGCTATACATGTCGATCACACTCTTTTTCAGAATAGTAGTATCTACTGGAGCACCCCACCCGCTTACAGGTACGAAAAAGTTTTTCTGTTTTTGATGGGGGTTGTGCCACAGGGTTTTCGATACATTGCATAGATAGCATTGCATCACGCAGTTTCTGGGACCGTTCGCTGGATCCATCATCAACGACTAGAACTTTCACGTTGACTCCCCTGTATCGTTTTAGTCAGCCTGAGTTGCTCTTCACACCATTTTGAAAATGATTCAACCCTACGCAGGTTAGCATAGTCTATGGAGCTGGCATATGATTTGATAGCACGCAGCGCCGCCGCACAGTCGCTGCTGTTTGTCTGTACCACCTGTGTATCAATTCCTTGTGCAGCAAGTTTGTCGTAGTCAATCTCGTTTGTTTTACCTTGAGCTGTGTTTTGAACACGCACCAGCATAAACCCCTCCTATTGTTCCAGGCGGCACTGCACCCAACGTCACAGCACTATTGTGTTGCTCGCACGTACCCTTTGCATTTCAGCATAGTTACAAAGCAATCACCATCATTTTCGCACGTATCACAGTCGCGGTCTTTGGGCGGAGTGACAGCATTGTTGTTTGTCCGCTGCTCGGATACAATAAGGATTTTTCGCTCTATAAATTCGTAGGCTTCACGTACAGCCATACTTTGCCAATCGTCGTACCCATCAGCTTTGCGCAATACAGTACCGACATGACCGTCTACTTCCTCAAAAGTAGGAAATTTTGGGCTGCCTGTGCAAGGAGACTTGTCTAATTCATTCAGTACCGTTTTAATACGGTTCCACGCACCATTGTCGTCAGGGAAGAAATTTCTATCGCGCAAGAAATCAATTATCTTGATATCATCGCTGAGCATTGTATGTAGTCCTTGGTATCTGACACAGTAACAGGATTGCTTGATAGATCAGTTCCCAGTTTTATCCAGATACACCGGATCCCGCTGTTTCAGGAATAGCCTACCAAACCCCACGATCTCCTGCTCGATCATAGGCTTGATAACGATACCCTCACGGATTTTAACGACACTCTGTTGATCTTTCTTGATGTCATATAAATGCAAACTCTCTTTATCCGGATTCCAGATACTCACCCCGTTGGCTGCCTCCTGGATCGTCCTACCGGCTAGCCACTCCCTAAGCGTGATACCTTTAGACAGCACAGGTACAAACCAGTTAGAGAGCTTTAACTCAGACAGCAAGCCCTCCAGGTCCGTGTAGGGTACGTATCTCGTAGCAACCTCAATATCATACACAAAACACATAAGCTGCTTGAGCCGGTAGTAATTCCCCTGTATACCAGGTCCTACCATCTCCGATCGAATAGTAACAGGGCTACCACCGTAGATCTCAGACAGTCTGTCCAAAGCATCAATGATACCAGTTCTGCGTGTCACCGTCCAAAAATAATGCTCAGGACCTTCTGCCAGATTCTCGATAGTGTAGTTTTTTTGACCTACAGACACTCTCCTGTCAGGGTCCATAGTAGCCCAGGCGTTAGTACCCTCCATCTTCTCAGTGATGACGCAGGGTATATCCATGAGCATCTCTACGATATCAGGATGGTTGTCACACCCCTCGATGTCATACACAGACACATGCTCGGGCATCCGTACCAGATTACCTGTGCTGATTTTGATTTCAGGCGGCTCGTATTTCACCACTCCCAGGGCCGTAGTGAGGTCCTCAGGTAGGGTATCTGTTTTGAGATACCTCAGGACATCTCCTACAGAGCATACGTACCCCTGGCTAATCGCTCCGCGCAGAGCAACCGTTTTTACACGGTTCTTGTCTTTTCCTGCCAGGAAATTTGCGATGTTCTGCTGGACTATGAACTCCTGGGGTAGGAGAGAGTCCACCGGGAAATACACTATGCTATCCCCCACGGCGTAGGACCCTTTGGAGACAGCAAACTGGTATGTCATGCCCTCCGCCTGCGCCAGCTCCAGGCGATCGGCATTGCTGTGAGGATAGACTCTCGCTATTTTTTTGACCTCTACCTTGAATGTGCTCACAGATAGCTCCAATATTGTTTAATAAGAGCAGCTTAGTATCGCGTATAAACCAAAATCTTTTTCTACCCAAAGCCCAACAGGCTCTAAAAGAGTTTTGAGTTGAGTTTTTACCTTGTCGATGTCTGGTATCCTCTCGAACGCTATGTCTTCTTCGCCATTGGAGGATCCTGTTCGGATTACTACTCCGATACAAAGATTATCTCCATCGGTTCCGTTGGCAAACTCGAGACCTTCAGGAGCCTTGATAAGTTTCTGACCTTCGTAGATATCGTCCTCATCCAGATCATCGTCGACACTAAACACGATAGCAGGCTCCTCAGTTTCTATCTCTACGGTTTCATCGAGCCATAGCTTTCGACCGTCTTTAGGGTGGTATTCGGTCTCGCCGTCGTCTTCGAATTTATGGTCGAAGGCTCTCTTTCTCACAGACTGCATGAGTTTGGGAAGGCTCTCATCATCTGGCAAACGAACACCGATAATTGCTTTGGCAGTGTAATCAGCACCCACAGTCACCTCCTGTTATTTGATGAATCAATATACTATTTTCAACACCTATCCTAAAGAGTTTTCTTTCACGCCCTGTATACGCTGATGTACGATGGAGGTACAGGATCCGACAGCCACACGTCTTGGTTCCCCCGGTAGAATCTCACTCCGCTCTCATGGGCCCGCTTTGAATTCACCAGTAGTATCACAGGATGGGGGTTTTTGCGAGCACCAGTTATACGAGCTGTCTCTATACTAGTGCTCAGGTGCACATCCTGCCGTCCCATAGGTTTTAGCCCCTCAGATAATATCTGGGACAGCACTTCGGGTGAGGTGCCATGATAGAGGGTGCCTGGGGGTGCCACAGACGTACGCTCTATTTTTTGAGCTACAGAATGTCCATAGTAAGCTCGGATACGCTCCCCTTTAGCGTCCAGTTCAAAACGTTTTTTGTCGAACTTTCCAAGGATCATTTCTATGTCTACCAGAGTCACGTCCCTGAACGCTGGCCTCTCTTGGAGTGAGTCCAGGAGGTCTGGTAAAGATGTCCATCCTTCTGGGTCCAGCTCTATACCGAAGTCCTGAGGTCTGTGCCGTAGAGCGAGGGACAAGGTCTTGCTGAGGCGTACGAGGTCGTTCATTTTTCAGTCCTTTTGGTTACTTCGCTATAGACAAACGCCAGCGAGCTACAGCCTGTTTGAGTAGGGATGGGTCATTGAGATATAGAGGGGCCTGTTCTATAGGCTCCGACAAAAAAGCCCGCACCCATTTACCAATAGATTTTCCGAAGCACTTGTTTATCAGATGCCGTATGTCCTTTTTATCATCCACTATGCGCTGTAGATCAGATTTGGCATAGTCACTCCTACGTATAACGGGGATCGTATGCCTATCCGTATTCTCTATACCAGCCCACCAGGTCCATCGATTTATATCGTTTTTCTTTTCCTCAGGTAGAGTACTGAGCATATCGATGAGTAGATCCAGATCCTCTTTGTTATAGGTTCTCTTTATTGAGTTTATTTTGCCCATTTAAGCCTCCAGATAGCCACGGTGGATACCTCCCTGTCATCGTCATTTATGTATAGAGGCATATCCTCTAAAGGTTTTGCGATGAGCAAGAAAGCCTCGTCAGACAGGTCACATCGGTTTATTAGCCCACTACAGTAGTACAGGTTATGTTCCCATAGACGTAGTCCTGCCTGTCTACTGTTGAGCATATCATACAGATCGTAGATCTCCCTTTCCGTGTACCGTTTATTTATCTGGTCCTGCAAAAAAGGCTTGAAAGCTATCCATTGCACGTATGGATCTGCACTTTCAAAATCTCGAGTGCCCACGAGGCGCTCTGCGACGTCTCGGGTAGGGAATTTACTCGCGTCTACCTGAGCTACTTTGCACATATTAGTCTCCAGGCAGCTACTACCTGTACCTCTTCTTTGGGATGGTTGATGTACAGGGGCATGTTCTCCAAAGAGTCTGAGAAGCATTCACAGGCCTCAGGGATCATACTAAGGCCTACTAAATGCATTCCTTTGTGAGAACCCCTGTAGCTCAAGTTTTGTTCCTGTAAATGCCTAGTCCTCAACATGCATAGCAAATATTTGATCTCTTCTTCTGAGTATCTATCATTAACATGCTCTATGCTTCGCCAGGCTATTTCAAGACCTAAATGAAAAGAGTCCTCCGCCATTTTAGTACAGCAGTTTACTTCGCGCATCTTAATTCCAATTACAAAGGTGTTTTAGATAGGTCACAACATCGAGCAGATTAAAACCAGTTGTTCCTGTTTTTTTGTATAGCCAAGAGAGCTCCCAGGATACCAGGAGTGGGCTTCTCGGTACGCTTTTCTTTAAAGCGCCTGAATATTTGTAATATCTGCCTACGCGTGTACTGAGGGAATAGCTCCAGGATCATTTCGGGGCTGGTGCCCTTGATCATTTTCCGTATGATTACCGCAGCATCGTATTCATCTACAGGAGTGCTTTTTCGAGGAGTTTTGGCTGTCGGCAATAGTTTAGCTACCTTCGTTTTGTCCCTGCTGAGTATCTTTTTCAAAGTGACCGGGTGTAGGTGCTCTATGTTGTTGAGTACGAATGTACTCGACCTCATGTACTGACCACTGTCTACCATCCCGTCTACACACTCAGAGAATCTCTTGTTAGTGACTGTGCCTATTATGGGATTCTTACGCTTGCTCTTAGTGATAGCGATCTGCATATCCTCAGCTATGTCGTGCGACCTAACAGCTCCCCGTACTATTCGGTTGAAGTTCTTTCTCAACGCAGCTATCCGCTTTTTACTGGGGGACGACATATCGATCGACTTTCTTGAAAGGACCGTCTGTAGTGTACCGGACCAGTACATCTATTACTTTACTATACTTGTCGGTGACTACCACATAGTCCTCTACGAACACCCAGTCCTTGTTCGTATATTGATATTTCTCTGCTCGGTATAGGTACAGGCTATCCGATGCCTTGTACCTTTTGCTGCCTATGTAGCAAAACCCGTCGTCCTGGAGGCAGGCTATGTTCCCGCAACCCTGTACGTATTTGTAGTTACCGGCGCAGTTCGCTGTCCAGGGGTGATGTTGGGCGGTGAGGAAAGGAAAACAAGCCAGTGGAAAGAAATCCCACTGGCTCATGTACGGTCTGTTCTGTAGGCCTTTGAATAGCGAGTTAAAAGCAGTATCTGGAGGAGTGCCTGCATAGGACACACACAAGGACACTAAGAACAGCAATATGATCTTTTTAGCAGTCATTCAAGGTCCTCGTCAGCCAGTAGGCTTTCCACGCTTATGTGCTCTGTACTATACCCACCGCACACTGGACATAGTCCATCTTTGATACAGTTCTTGCAGAAAACATCCTGACAGTCTTCGCAGACAGCTTCTGCTCCCTCAGCTCCACAGTACGTACAGTCTTCCATAATAAACTCCTTGGGTTAAATTGAACGCCCCTCAGTACAAGAGGCATCATTTGAAACCCAATGAATAGTTTATTAAGTCACTTTGACATCTCTACTAGGTACATCAAAGTTTGGTTTTCCAGATACGGGGTGACCAGCTCATCATTATACAGAGACCTACCGGCTTTAGCCCATATAGAATCATATCCTTTAGGAGTTCCCCCGGGCATGGAGGAATAGGTTTCGTAGTATTTACCTAGCGCTATATTGGCTACAAAAAGGAAGATACTGTTGTGTTTGCTTCTCCTACCACCCCAAAATCCAAGGCTGTAATTCATTGATTTTGTTGAACTTAGGGCGAAATACGCTCCTGAGCCCATCATTCTTCCGCACACATGTGATGCGTTGACAGGAGGTACGCACATGCCGTTCTTTAGAATTGATAGGATGTTGCTAGAGCTTGATCCGTGGTAGCACTCTTTTATATTTCCTTTCACTTTTCCTTTGCTATCGTACCTCGCTCTTTCGGTGGGTATCTTTATTTTAAACACTCTCTCAACATCATAACCCCACACGTCGGTTCCACGATGATTGTTGGCTTTGCTATCGTGTATCATCCTTGTTAATCTCTTGACCTCGGCAGAGTCGGTAAATAGCTCTACATCTGTCCCAAGAGCGTCCATCCTTGATGAGGTGCTACCGGCCATAGCAGACCCCATAGATACTCCAGTTTCTAACTGGTCCAGGATGTCATACTCCGTTTGTAGCTTTTCCGCCGTTAGTATCATATCTTCTGAAGATATTTTTCTTGAGAACGGTTTAGGAATGAGTGAGAAATAGGCTGAGTTGATCCTCTGTACCTCTCTATCCTCGGGATCCAGGTTGCTTCTAGCTGTGAGTATCTTGTTAAGGTCATTGAGGGGTATCCTAGCTTTATCTACGTGACCCTTTGTTACAGCCCCAATTTCTGTCATGTAACTACCGGCTACATACTTAATAGCCGTAGAAGTAGTGATTGAATGCACGTTTTCTTCAATTAGTCTGTCTAAAAGGGCAGAAACTTCTTTGGAGTAGGACGAGGTGTCGATCGCAGCTTTTATAGTGACAGTCTTTTTGACCTCAGCCACGCCACGGATGTTCACGGACCCTACCTGAGGGCTGACCACCTCGATATCTACGTAGGCCTCTCTGGACACTTCTCCCGTCTCGGGGTCCTTCACGGACTTTCCGCTGAGTTTCTTTTTGTGGATGCTGTCGAACTCTTTCTTGGCTTCGTTGTAGTCCCGGCAGGGCTGCCCGTCTACCGTATCGCGTACCTCATAGATGTTTGAGATACCGAGCCGCCCGTAGTGCGTAAAAAGACGGTGCCTACCGTCTGGGTGCCTCTGCAACTCCAAACAGTAATGCTTATTATGATTTGTCAAGACATTCGCTTGGTGCATGACGTGGTACTCGAGAGTCTCCGTAAAACCCTCGTTACCGTTGTCGGCTACTTTTCGTACGAGGAACTTTCCCATTTGTACTCCTCCGCCGGTATGTTTGTAGTTACAGCATCTTCTCACACAGGTAGCACAGAGCGTCCCGCACCGTGCGCAGCTTCTCGGCATCATCGTCTTCGATTACTATATTAAACTCATCCTCTATTGCCATGACCAGTTCGACAGTGTCGAGAGAGTCTGCTCCGAGATCATCCACAAACGTAGCAGTAGGGATAACTTTTTCCTCACTCACTCCAAGTTTCTCATGCACTATCCTCAAGAACTCTACCTGTATTTTTTCTCGAGTCCATTGAGCTATCACTGGTTTAGGGGGAGTTTTCATTTCTTTTTTGATCTCCGGGTCTCTCAGGACTATATAGCATCCAATCTGATCTCGACCATATGCTACCACAGTAGCTCCCAAGATTACTCCGGTCTCATCAATCTGGCGCATGCTCTCCTGAGGGTGTTTATTCTGTGAGTCACGGATCTCTCCTGATTAACTAAAGTAGAATAACCTTTACTCTGCTGTGCTTTTATGTTAGAATCTTTATATCACACTCACAAGGAGTATCCCATGTCACTGCCAAAATTCCCCAACGTCCGTACTCAGTGCGAGAGATGCGACAAAGCTACGTGGTGCCGAGAGTTGAAACCATGCTCTGACTTTGCACCGGCTATCAGCAGTAATTTTACGGACTATACCGTGGATCCCGAAGAGACACGCTACCAAACTGTTGAACTCGTGTCCTGATTCAATATACTAAGAAGATATACAGTTTTAAAGTGAAATTTTGACCCTCACACTGTCAAAATTTTATTCCAGTCTTGTCTTCTATAAGGTCTCTCAATAATTTCCACTCTGCCTTATCGTACTCTGGGGTACCGACAGCTTTCGTCCACAGAGTATGAAATAAGTGGTAGATGTCTTGGTCTTTTTTTGTGTCGAAAACACAGGTGCCTTTTTTGTAGTCGTACTCTCCAGACATTGGACACTCCTCAGTTTTTTAGTATATCCCCGTCCTCAGTGATAGTCAGACGGGTCTTAGGGAAATCCTGCTTGGTCAATGCTATGATCTCTTCTATAGCAGCCCTCTCTGGGTCGAGCATAGGCGGAGAATATCTCCCTTGCCGAACAGGGTAGATTTTACCCGATACGAAATCTCCGCGGTCGTCGAATGTCACCTGGATGATAGGGGCGATCGCAGTCGCCCCCTGCAGCTTGAACCCACAGGTAGCAAAGTTACCCAAGCTATACGCGATGAACTTCCCCTTATACAGCTCTACAGCCCGAGTCACGTGAGGACCGTGTCCCAGGATGATAGAGGCCCCTGCATCTACACATCGATGGGCGAATCTGTAGACATCGCCACGGGACTCCCCGTAATAGGTCTCTTTGTGCCTGGTGACATGGGAGTGTCCCACCCCCTCAGCACCGCCATGCATAGAGACTATCAGGATGCTACATAGGCTGCGCATAGAGACTATGATAGACTCAGCCTCCTCGGGCCTGTGCCACGCTGTATTAAAGGCACAGAAACCGTATCTGACTCCGTCCACTGTAAAGGTATCCCAGGGTTCTGAGTAGCTGGCGTATTTGATATTACGGAGTCTCAGGAGCTCTGCTGTAGTCCTGCTACCTACAGGACCAAAATCGCGGCTGTGGTTGTTGGCGAGACTGATCAGATTGAACCCTGCCGCCTCGAACTGGGAGACATAACTTTCGGGCATCCTGAAAAGGAAACAATTGGCACACTGTTTAACGGGGCTACCACCGTCCAGTAGGGTACCCTCCATGTTGCAGAACACTATGGGGGTTTTGGGGATCTCTTGGAGAACTCGTAGGGAGTCTACGGGGCAGGAGTCCAGCATACCAGGGTCAGGGTAGTTGGATCCCAACATGACATCGCCTACCGCGGTTATGGAGCCAGCGTAGAGGGTGGCTGAGAGTAGTAGGAATAGTGCAACAGATTTCACGCTACTGTTCCCAACCTTTGATCTTAGTGATAGCCTGGA
>Ga0315288_10000811_pt1 | contig 39828 bp, 25 predicted proteins | sample YL17G11_20_MG_FD_203454 | JGI IMG/M metagenome (GOLD analysis project Ga0315288, IMG submission 203454) | Sediment microbial communities from Yellowstone Lake, YNP, Wyoming, USA - YL17G11_20 | ecosystem: Environmental > Aquatic > Freshwater > Lake > Sediment | place: USA: Wyoming | collected...
TTGCTTCGCTCCCTGCCTCCCTTTCTCGGGCGGGGCATGGACCCGCGCCCTGCGACCAAGGGGGCATACCCCCTTGGCTCCCCCGATGAGCGGTTCCCCGCGGCAAGCCGCGGGGCATATTCCCGCTCGTCAATCCGAGCTTGATCGGCCGCCCAATTTAGGGGATATTTTCTGTTTAATGTTCCACCCCTTCTCCAGCGCTACTGGAGTTCCGCGGCTGAGTATTATCCTGGAGGCTGTGGAATGAATTAGCGAATTCGGGAGATCTTTCTTGAGAGCAAGACCTTGGCAAGCTGTTTGATATTGTCTAAGAGCGTGTTGATAAATAATATTAACCGACCCTTGAAACCTTGGAAGAGTTCTAAATTGACTGTCAGCTTGTTCAGACAACCCCAATCGAATTTATATGGCTCAGCTCCCCTCAAAAAATGGCATATTTTAGTGTTTCCAATAAGAGATTCAATAACCTTGTATCTCAAGACATTGCCCGCTTTCATCCTCAGACCGGCCTGGCTGCATCCGCCTTGAAGATAATAATATTTATGAGAATAGATGATTCCAAATTCCATGGCTTCAATTTTTGAGTCAACTTGAAGCGCGGCTAAACGAAGCCAGCCTTGCCGAGAAAGAACCCTCGAAATTTTATGATAAAATTCTTTGATATTCTTGTCCTCGAAGATCCCCGAAGATCCGGACAAATTCCATCTTTCTTTATGGAGTTTAAACAGTTTTTTCAGGGACTCGTCGAGACGGCTCTCTTCTGCGGATAGCTCCAGATTGATTTGGCGTTGTCGATATAGTTTTTTGACATATCTCTGAATCGATTTTTTGAATATTAAATCCGGCATGTTCATGAACGCTTCCCAGCTATCCGGCAAAATCACATAGGGACACATGAAGGATACGTTCTGTTGAAAGCTTAGGTGAGATCGTTCCAGGCACGAAAGAAAGAAACCAAGAGTCGGAGATTCGGAATCAATGTCTTCAAATACGATCCGATCCCATATTCTGTGCGAGGTGAAATACTCAAGGACTTTCGTGAGAACTTCTTTTTCTTTCCCCGGATCAATGATGAAGTCTAGGAAGTCTGACCCCACATAACGGTTTGCCAGAAAGGCGTATTGCCGTATGGGCAGGACTCCCAGGAAATTTCTCTCTTCCGAATACATGGGAACTATTCCCACCGGATTCCCCTCTTCTTCGACCAACAATACAAAAAGTTGTTTATGTGAGCCGAATACTTCCCACCAGGTGGACATCCACTCGTAGGTCAGAAAGACATTATTGTTCGAAGAACCGGATAGGATTGAATTCCATCGGTCTCGATATTGGGATAATTCATTAAAATCGTGTATTATTTTGATTTTCATTAACGCGAAATTTCCCCCATGGCCAAAAATTCCTGGTTCTGTCCTCGTTTTTTCAACGCCCTTGCCTTCTGTTGACCACTTGTCTTCCCTTGGAGCTTTTGAGCCTTGCCAAGGCTTTTTATATCAAAGGAGAATATGAGAGTCAATGAATTTAGCCTGCATGATTCATAAATCGGTCTCTTTTCAAAACGAGAACAGAACGAGATGACACGAGCCTGGTACTCTCATATGAAAGGTGTGGTACAATAAACATTGAGCCGTTAGAGAGATTTTTAGGGATCTCATGAAGGATAAGGCGGGCTTGAAGACTTTTAATGGCGATTTGAAAGACGCCCCGGAAAAAAATATCAAAACGAAAAAAGATGTTATCGCATTAAAATCAGACTTGAAATAATAAAAATCGATGAATATTATTTTCGCGATATTAAAACGAATTAAAAGTATCATCAATAAATTGGTCTCCTTTAAATTATGTTATATTTATTTAGATTCAGCCATTGGCACAGAAAAAGATTTTGAGGGGTTTAAAGTTGCTCCCGGTAGAAAGGATGATTTAAAAAGATTAGCGTCTTTAGTCGACGATAAAAAATACTGCATTTTTGAAAAAAGAATGGAATATAAGAATCAGCTATACCTGCTCGAATATAAAGGCGAAATCGTGGGATATCGTTGGCTCTCTAAAGATTTGATTATCTATCCGGAAACCAAGATCGTTAAATATCTCCCTAGAAATACGGTTTATGCCTATGATGCTTTTATATCTCCTCAATTTCGCGGCAAAGGATTATTCGGTTTTTTTACCTCAAAAATTATGGATGATTGTATAGAAAATGGCGTTAAGTTGGGCAGTTACAGCGATTTTAGCAATAAAAGCGCACAAAGAGCTAAAGAGAAACAGGGCTCCAGGAAAGAATCTTTAATCCTTCTCATCAAATTTTTTGATAGATGGGAATTTATAAAACATGTTAAATCCTATTGATGAGGGAAGAGTTGTATAGAATCGATAAAGACGAAGGAAGAAATTCCCCGTTAAATCCGCTCGAACCCGGCTAGCCTGCATTATTTATAAACCGGGTTCCATTCCTCCACTCATAAACATGCCCGGGTGAAGCGCTGGCTGGCCCTGCACCCCTGTTTTTACATCCATCTGACCCCGACCTACGCCTCCTGGCTTAACCAGGTGGAGATCTGGTTCAACTTGATCACCCAACAGGCGATTCGAAGGAGGACATTCCGGAGCGTGAAGGACCTCAGGGCCAAAATCGATCACTTCGTTCATCATCATAACGATCAAGCCCTTCCCTTTATCTGGACTGCGACCACCGATTCCATCTTCGCCAAAATCAAAAGATTATGTCAATATATTTCCGAGATGCAACACTAGCCAAGCCGCAAAAAAAGAGTACCTCTTTTTAGAACGAGACAGATCGGCATCTGCCTCGTTCTAAAAACCGGAGAAATGGTTGGGTTTACATCACGATTTTGACTGAAATCGCCTCGTGGACACCTGCGGCGGTCGTGCTGTATGTGACATTGACTCTGTTGCCGTTCTGGATCTTGTCTAAAGTGATCGCTTCGCCCTTGGCATTGTAGAGAGTCGTTGTAGCCACGACCAAGAAGATCCTCTTCAACTTGGATATGTTGACCACCACGATCTCGGACTTTGTCCCCTTAGCGAGGTCGGCCATCGTCACGGATTCAACCGTTCCAATGAAGCTCAAAGAGACCGGTTTTTTCTGGACCTGTGCTCCCCGGACCATATTGAAGGAAACCAGTCCGAGGACCATGAGCGCACCCAAGAGAATGGAAAATGATCTTTTCATGTGATTTAACTCCTTTCGGAATAAGTATAAGAAAGGGGACGTTAAAATATTGTTAAAAAAATATTAAAAACATTTAATCTTTAGGTGCCCTGATCTTGATAACATCAGGGGTCAAGCCCGGAAGGCGGGCAGGCAGGAAGATATCAAAACAGGTCCCCTGTCCGATGGCGCTTGCCACCTCCACCCTTCCTCCGTGGGCTTCGGCAATAGCCTTGGCGATGGGCATCCCCAGGCCAACACCTTCTTTTGAACTGCTTCCTCTCCCCCGGAAAAACCGGTCGAAAATGCGGGGCATGTCCTTCTCCGGGATCCCTGGGCCGGTGTCGCGGACCGTTACTCTGATCCAGCGTCCTTCTTGAGCGACCCGAACGCCGACACCTCCGCCTCGGGGTGTAAACTTGATCGCATTGTCCAGGACGTTGAAGAAAAGTTGTTTGAGCTTGCCGACGTCCCCCCGGATACTCATCCCGCCGGCTGATTCGAAACTGACCCGCATGGCTTTTTGTTCGGCAAGGATTTGGACGTACTCGATGCACTGCCCTACGAGATCCCCCGCATCCAAGTCTTCTTTGTCCAGGGCAGCAACGTCCTTTTCCAGTCTGGCCAGGATAAGGAGGTTTTCGACGATCCTGATGATCCGGTCGATTTCTTCCAAGTTGCTCTCCAGGACCGACTCATATTCGCCGGCTGAGCGTATCCTCTTCAACGTGACCTCCAGTTCTCCCTTGAGGACGGCCAGCGGGGTCTTGAGCTCGTGCGTCAAGTCTTCGATGAATTGCCGCTGGGACGTAAAGGCATGCTCGAGCCTAGCCAGCATGTCATTGAAGGTATCGGCCAACTTTTGTATCTCATCCTTCGACTCCGGGACGGCGACTCTCAGGCGCAGGTTCTCGGCCGTGATCTTATGGATTGTCTCGATGATGCGGTTGATGGGACCGAAGGTCACGCTGGCCATGACAGAGCCGGCGACCCCGCTTAGTAACACGGCGATGGGGAGGAGGATGAAGACGATGAACCTGAAGTTATTCAACATGGAATCAAGGGAAGTCAAGGGACTCAGGACGCGGATGATATAAGCGACCCTCTTGCTCTCGATGACGGGGATGGCCAAGGCTCTCATGGAAACCGGGTTTCCCGCGGCTTGGCCCGTCAGCAAATCGTCGAACCGCCTCTTTCCTTGGAGGATCGCGTCAAAGACGTTCGGCGGAAGGATGCGCATATCCGGCATGTCCTTGGAAGACGCAATCTGCTCACCTTTGATATCGAAGATCTGGACGACCATGTTCAACATATCCGGATCGTCGGTCCTGTCCATAACCCAACGCTGGGCGATCTTGACGAAGTTGGCGTTGTTGATCTTGCTCAGGGCCAAGGCGTTTTTCAAGTCCCTGGACGCCTCTAGTTTCTCAGTCTCCCAATAAATCTCTACGGAATCCGCGACGCCCCGGGCCCGGGATTCAAGCAGTCTGTCGATGTCGCCGCGCAGCCTCCGGCTGAGGTCGCGGAAGAGGACGAAACCGAATGTGGACAAGGTCAGGAGAAGGATTGTCATGTAAAGGGCAATGATCCGGACACGGATGGATTTGAGGAAGTGCATTTCAGCTCTTGAGCATATACCCCCGTCCCCGAACGGTTTGGATGAGCTTTTTAGGGAATTCCCTGTCGATCTTGTTGCGGAGATAACTGAGGAAAACATCGATGACGTTGGTAAAGGTATCGAAATTAACGTCCCAGACGTGCTCGGCGATCATGGTCCGTGTGACCACGGTTCCGGCGTTCAGCATCAAGTATTCAAGCAAGGAGAACTCCTTAGCCGTCAGTTCGATCTCCCGGCCGGCACGCATGACTTTGTGAGTTAAGAGGTCCATTGACAAGTCGGCCACCTGGAGTCGAGTTGATGAACCTCCCTTTTTCTTCCTGAGAAGTGCCCGGACCCTGGCAAGCAGCTCCTCAAATGAGAAAAGCTTTGTGAGGTAATCATCCGCTCCTGCGTCGAGACCCATAACCTTCTCTTTGACCTTGTCTCTGGCGCTTAAGATAAGGATCTTTACCTCGTTACCTTCGGACCGCAACTTACGGCAGAGGCTGATACCGTCCATCCCAGGAAGCATGAGGTCTAGGATGATTAAGTCGTATTCCTGAGTTGAGGCCAGGAAATACCCCTGCTCTCCGTCGGTCGCCTGATCAACAGCATAGCCTTCTTCCTTGAGACCTCGCTTGAGAAAAGCAGCGATTTTGATTTCGTCTTCGATGACCAAGATCCGCATCTTTAATTCCGAATCCTTGCTCCGGCTCTGAAACCATATTGGAACAATTTACCGCTCTTCGTCAAGATCAGCCAATGGGCGACTGGACCGAGCGTTTTCCCATCTCAAACGCCGACAGCCGAATTACGCCGGTTCTGCCAAGACCCGACCCGAAATGCGCCTGAGGGGAGACGAGTGGGACAATCTAAGGTTAAACGCCTTTCAGCCCCGCCAGCCTCTTCCTGGCGTCCTCAACCTCGGGGAGGCCGGGATCGGCGTCCTTCCAAAGGCTGAGGAACTTCTGGTAGTTCTCTCGTGCCTTGCTCTTCTCCCCTCGCTGCTCGGCGATCTTTCCGAGCATATAAAAGCTCCTGGCATAGATATCGCCATAAAAAAATCTTCCGCTGGTCAACCGGCTAATTTTTTCGTATTGTTGGCGGGCTTGTTCGGTATCGCCTGCTTTGTCATAAGCTGAAGCCAAGGCTTCCATAAATACGGCATGATCATCTTCAAAGTCATGTTGATAAGGCAGTAAACCGATGGCCTTCTGAAAATATTCAATCGCAGAAGAATAATTTTTCTTTTTGAGCTCAATCATCCCCATCAAAAGATAATAGTATCGTATGGCTTTCTTGTTGAGTCCTGGCTCGATCAACGCTTTGAGCTCCGCGGCTGCTTTTTGAGCGTCATTGAGCGAATTCGTGGCTAAATAGGCAATTCCTTTATCTAATAAGCTTGTTCTTTTCCCGCTTGAGCTATCTGTTTCCGAGGCAACGCCCCAAGCCTTGTTGCATGCTTCCAGGGCTTTTTCCGGCTTTCCGTCGCTATTGTAGATGTAGTCTAAATCTAAAAGGAGACTGAGTTCCCAGCTCTTGTCTGCGATCTTCTCGGCGAGTTCTATTCCCTGAATGACCTGGCTCTCTGCTTCCTTGTACTTTCCTTTCATGAGATAGAGCGCTTCCATCTGAACCCTGCCGTTGAGATGGGCGACTTTTTCGTCCAAGTCAAAAAGTTTTTGAAATTCTTTTTCGGCTTCTAGGAAATTCCCTTTGTCTCTATAGATATCGCCCCGGGCTATATAGTTAATGAAAGACGAAGGATTGAGCGAACTCATCTTGTCCGCTTCGGCAAGAGAAAGGTCGTATTTTCCCTGAACAAAATAATAGATGACCAGCCCGACACGAATAAAGTAGTTATCCTTAAAATTCTGGAGGTAAGACTCTTGAACTTCTCTGGACTTCTCATATAATCCTTTGGCCATATAAGGCGAGCTGATGTTGAAATATGGAAAATAGGACTCGTCTTTGTTCTGGATTAGCACATTATAATATTTTATGGCTTTATCCCATTCTTCCAAATTCTCGTAGAGAATCGCCAGGTTGACGTTGCCGATATTGTCGTCGGGATAAAGCGCCAAGAGGTTATTGTAAGCCTCAATGGCTTTATCGTAACTTTTTTCTGATTCTCTGTAATAATCTCCTTGGATGAGATATCGCTCTCGATCCGAAATTCTTTCCGCAAATTGCATAGCCTTTTCCAGGTGCTTGCGGGATTCTGTTTTATAGCCCAGGTTGGTGTAACCCATGGCCATTGACCGGTAAGCCATGGCAAATTCAGGGTCGACGGCTACCGCTTTTTCCATGAGCAAGATCCCCTGTCGTTCTTCTCCTTCGTAATGAAGCCTTCTTCCTTCAACATAATATTTATAGGCGACGGGAGAGGACGTCGTAATTCTCCCAGCGGTTTTATCGATATCCGCTGAAATCTGCTCGGAGGAGAGATTCAAATCAGACTTGATCTTCCCGGCCAGCTCATCCACCTTGGGAATAATCTCTTCTTCGCCTTTGCATTCAACACTGATGGGACTAATGACCTCTCCTGTGTGCGGTTTTTGAAGAGTTAAAGTGAGGACGATATTCTGCCCGGCTTTCATGATTGTCCCGCTCAAGGTATAGTTGGCCCTGCCCTCGTTGGCCACGTTCACCAGATCTTCAGTGGAATATCTTTTAGTTTCAGCCAGGTTCAATTTTTTCAGGATGCTGAAGACTTTATCGCTGCTCAGGATGGTGATGAATTTTGACTGAGAGAGCTTAGTAATCAGCAATTCGGTGAGGCCTGTTTTCCAGGCGTCCAGGTTTTTATCTCCAGAGATGTTTTCAAAGTAAAGAATAGCCAGTGATGGTTTCCCGGATGGAGGCAGAACTATTTTCTTGTGGGGAAGAAGCCGCCATAATGCGATAGCGGCCACCACAACTCCGATCACGACGAGAGCCGGGAGCCAGAGTTTCTTCAGGCTGAACTTGACGGTGATCTCCCTTGAAGTGATGGCCCTTCGGCTGGGAATAATCCTCTGAGTTGTGGGAATTCCCCGCTCAATCCTCTCCAGCTCAGTACGGAGGTCCCCGACGCTCTGATACCTCTTCTCCTTGTCTTTTTCCAGGCAGCGCAGGACAAGACGGCTGAGGTCTTCGGAAATCTGCGCATTATGCTCCCGCGGCGACTTAGGCATCTCGCTTTTGTGCTTGACGGCAACGGTGAGAGGGGTGTCCCCTTCAAACGGCACTTTCCCTGTTACCATTTCATAGAGGATGACCCCTAAGGAATAAATATCTGAACGCTGGTCAGCCTCTTTGCCTTCCACCTGCTCAGGTGACATGTACTCCGGCGTCCCGATCATCACCCCCGCGCCTGTGATGCCTTTTCCCGAGAGCGAGCGGGCGATCCCGAAGTCCATGATTTTGACGTTCCCGCCCTTGTCAATCATGATGTTCTGGGGCTTCAAATCCCGGTGCACGATTCCCAAGCTATGGGCTTCGGCTAAACCTTCACAGACCTGCTTGGCGATCGCAACGGCTGTCCCGACGGTGAGCTGTTTTGACTGTCGGATGAGTCCTCTTAAGTCCTGGCCGGGAACGTACTCCATGGTGATAAAATGCGTTTCCCCATCCTCCATGAGCTCGTACATCTTACCGACATTCCGATGGCCGATCTTGCGAGCAAGCTTGAGCTCGTTGCTGAATCTTTGAATTGTTTCTTTATCAGAGGCTATTTCAGGCCTAATCAGCTTCAGCGCAACTTCCTCATTGAGTTTTTTATCTAGGACTCTATAGACCCTCCCCATCCCGCCCTTGCCCAGCTCTTCGATGATTTGGTAGCGGCCGGCAAAGGTCGTGCCTGTAGCCAGTTCTTTGATTATCGTATGGATAGTCTCTGTGAACTCTGGATGGATATCTCGGGAAGTGGGAAGCTGAGTCCCGCAGTCGGCGCAGAACTGCTTGGTCTCGGGATTTTCAGAATGACACTTGGGGCATTTCATGAGCGTTTCCCCTTATAACAGCTTGGTAAAAGGATAACAATATCGATGAGAAGAGTCAATTAGCGGCTCAAATGCTTTAATTAGTATCGCATATTAGAGAGCGGGCTATCTCGGGTCGAAGCGCCCCTGGGGGGAGACGGGTGGGACAAGGGGAGCGCTTGCAGGGAAATCGGATTGATTTGATCCCGGCAATGAACGTAAGCGCTGCCTAAAGCGATAGACAGACCACCCCGCCGTGTCACACCGGCGTCACAAAAGTTGCTTAAACTCGCTAAAACCTAGCTAACGGTGCTTAAAGAAGGCAAACACAAAATCATTAAAAAATCAGCTGAAAACCGGCAGAAGAGGGTGGCTGGGAAGCAAGGATTCGAACCTTGATTGCATGATCCAGAGTCATGAGTCCTGCCGTTGGACGACTTCCCAAGGCGGAAAATACTATACTCAAATCGGGAGAGTTTTTCAAGGGTTTTATTGGCAAATTGACAGTCCCAATTGATGATGATAACATGACTAGCCACCATGAAGAAAAACGTTGTCCGCCTTGCGTTCATCTTCCTTTTAACCCTCGTCTTCCTGTACTTCTTCTCCAAAAACGTGCATTGGAAGGATGCGGTCCGCTATCTTAGCAACGTTAATCTTCCTCTTTTCATCCTCCTCATCGCCATAACCCCTATCCACTTACTTTCGCGGGCCATTCGCTGGATGTTCCTCCTCCGCCATGAGAAAAAGGGCGTGAAGTTTTACAACGCGTTCGCGGGGAACGCCGTGGGATTCACCGTCACCATGATCTTCCCCGGCCGGTTGGGGGAGTTGATCAAGCCGCTTTACCTTGCCCGGAAAGAGAACATGAAGACGGGCTTCGTCATCGGCACGGTGGTGGTGGAGCGCATCTTCGACATGTTCACCATGTGTTTTCTCCTGGGTGTCTTTCTCCTGGCCAAGCCTCTTTACGCTTCCTCTCTCAAGGCGGGCGAAGGGGCTTTCGCCAACCTTTATCGATGGGGCTTCGTCGGGCTGGGCTTCGCCTCGTTCCTGGCGCTCTTTAGCGCGGCCCTTTACATTTTTAAGGAAAAAATGCTGAGGGTGATCGCCTTTTTCCTCAAGCCCTTCCCCCAGAAAATTTCCGTCAAGATCCTGGAGCTTTTTCGGGAGTTCAGTGAAGGCCTGAGGTTTTTCACCTCCCTGCGCGACGTGCTCATTTATGCGTTGCTCTCGCAGATGGTCTGGCTGTCAATCATCTTTTACTACTGGCTCTTTTTCATCAGTTTCAGATCCCCTATTTCCTACTTTTTCCTCTTTCCCTATGTCTTTTTGACTATGGTCGGGGCTTCAATCCCCACTCCCGGCATGATCGGCGGATTCCATGCCTTCAGCAGGCTCGGACTGACCACGCTCTTCGGCATGGACCCCAATATGGCCTGGGGACTGACCATCGTCGTCCACCTCGTCCAGCTCGTGATGACATGCCTCCTCGGATATGCTATATTATGGAAAGAAGGAGTGACGCTCTTTCAGCTCAAAAAATTAGGAGAGAATGCCCAGACATGAGGTGTCCTTTCTGCGACCACGCCGAGAGCAAGGTTATTGATTCCCGGGAAAGCAAGAAAGGCCTGTCCATACGCCGGCGGCGGGAGTGCCTGGCCTGCCAGCGCCGCTTCACGACCTACGAGAAGATCGAAGAGATCCCCTACATGGTCATCAAGAAAGACGGCAGCCGCCAGCCCTTTGACAGCCAGAAACTCCTGCGGGGCCTGCTCAAAGCCTGCGAGAAGCGTCCTATCCCCGTGGGCCGGCTGGAAGAGATCATCGAGGAAATCGAGAGCCGGCTTCAGGAGAGGCCGGACAAGGAGATCAGCGCCGCTGAAATCGGGCTCCACGTCATGGACCGGCTGAAAGCGCTGGACAAAGTGGCCTACGTCCGGTTCGCCTCCGTCTACCGGGAATTCAAGGACGTCATGGAGTTCAAGCAGGAGCTGGAAAGCCTTCTGAAGGAAAAATAGTCAACTCCGGACTGCGCCATGGTAAGACGGATCAAGCCGGTTGTCAGAATCCTGGAAATCAACACCCGGGTCAGCCGCATCCGGCGAGAAGCCCTGGTCGGCTCCAAGCCCCTTTTCCAGCTGGGCGACCAGTGGTTTCCGCCCGTGGACATTTTTGAGAAAGAGGACGACATCGTCGTCGAGGCGGAAATGCCCGGCATCCAGGCCGAGGAGCTCACCGTTTCGGTCTTGAGCAGCCGGCTTGAAATCAGGGGCGTCAAGAAAGACATCCGGTCGCCCGGATGGGCCAGCTTCCTGCGGCTGGAGCGGGAGTATGGGCCTTTCCGTCGGTCGATCCCTTTGCCGGCGGCCGTGAACCCGGACAAAGTCAAGGGCTGTTTAAAGAACGGGATCCTGACCATCGTCCTAAAAAAAAGTGCCCGCAGGAAAAAGGAACTTGAGCGCCGTCCCTAGCCGGGGATGAAAAGCGGAGGAATTATGGCTGAAATCAATGATAAAAACGGAGAGGCGTTGGGCGAGATCGTCGAGGACCGGGACCAGAAACTCCAGATCCCGGAGAAGCTGCCCGTGCTGCTGCTGCGGGATATCGTCGTCTTCCCCTACATGATCGCGCCCTTGTTCGTCGGCCGCGAGAAATCCAAGCTTGCCATCGACCATGCCTTATCCACGCACCGCATGATCCTCCTTCTGACCCAGAAGGAGATGGAGACCGAGGACCCCAAACGGGAAGAGGTCTACAACATGGGCACAGTCGCCCTGGTCATGCGCATGCTCAAACTCCCCGACGGCCGGGTCCGGATCCTGGCGCAGGGGCTGGTCCGGGCCAAAGTGGAGTCCTTCGAGGAGGACCAGCCCTTCATCGAAGCCCAGGTGTCCGTCATCCGCGAGCCCGAGACCAAGGAAAAGACCATCGAGGCCGAAGCCCTGACCCGCAACATCCGAAGCGGCCTGGAAAAGGCCACATCGCTCGGGAAATCCATCCCTCCCGAAGTGCTGATCATCGCCGCCAATGTCGAGGAGCCGGGCCGGCTGGCGGACCTGACCGCGGCCAACCTCGAGCTCAACGTCGAGGAGGCGCAGAAGATCCTGGAGATCGAGGACCCGATCCTAAGGCTGAAGAAGGTCTACGAGCTCCTGGCCAAGGAGTTGGAGCTGCTGGATGTCCAGTCCAAGATCAGCAGCGAAGCCAAAGGGGAAATGGACAAGCTCCAGAAACAGTATTTCCTCCGGCAGCAGATGAAGGCCATCCAGAAGGAGCTGGGCGAGGGGAACGAGCTCCAGGAAGAGATCAAAGGCTACCAGGACAAGCTGGCCAAGCTCAAGGTTTCGGAGGAGGTCCGGGAGGAGTTGGACAAGCAGATCACCCGCCTGGCTCAAATGCACCCGGAATCGGCCGAGACCGCCGTGACCCGGAATTATCTCGACTGGATGTTCAGCCTTCCCTGGAACAAAATCACCGTGGACAACCTCGACCTCAGTCTGGCCAAGAAGATCCTGGACGAGGACCACTACGGCCTGAACAAGGTCAAGGAACGGATATTGGAGTACCTGGCCGTCCGCTCGCTCAGTAAAAAGACCAAAGGCCCGATCCTGTGCTTCGTCGGGCCGCCCGGCGTGGGGAAGACCTCGCTCGGCCGGTCGATCGCCCGGGCCCTGGGCCGAAAGTTCATCCGCATTTCTCTGGGCGGGGTAAGGGACGAGGCCGAGATCCGCGGCCACCGCCGCACCTATGTCGGCGCTCTCCCGGGGCGCATCATCCAGAGCATCCGCCGCGCCGTCTCCAACAATCCCGTCTTTATGATGGACGAGGTGGACAAAATCGGCGCGGACTTCCGGGGCGACCCGTCTTCGGCGCTCCTCGAGGTCCTGGACCCCGAACAGAACAATTCCTTCCGCGATCATTATCTCGGCGTGCCCTACGACCTGTCCAAAGTCATGTTCATCACCACGGCCAATCTCCTCGATCCCATTCAGCCCGCTTTCCGTGACCGGATGGAGACCCTGGAGCTGCCGGGCTATACGGAGGAAGAAAAGCTCCAGATCGCTTTGCGCCACCTGGTGCCCAAGCAGGTCAAGGAGAATGCGCTCAGCCCGAAACTGATCTCGTTCGCGCCCGGCGCCATCCAGAAAATCATCTCCCTTTACACACGGGAGGCCGGGGTGCGCAACCTGGAGCGCGAGATCGCCTCGGTCTGTCGCAAGGTCGCCCGCAAGGTGGCCGAGGGGAAAAAGAAGTTGTATCGGATCACGGCCAGGAACATTGAAATTTATTTGGGTCCCCCGAAGATCTTCAAGGACCAGCTCCTGAAGAAAGACCAGGTGGGCGTCGCCACCGGAGTGGCCTGGACGGCGACCGGCGGCGAGATCCTCTTCGTCGAGGTCAGCAAGATGAAAGGCAAGGCGAACCTGATCCTGACCGGCTCCCTGGGGGATGTGATGAAAGAGTCGGCCCAGGCCGCGCTCAGCTATGCCCGGGTCCACGCCGACGAGTTCGGTGTGGAGGGATCGGTCTTCTCGGACAACGATTTCCACATCCATATCCCCGAGGGCGCCATCCCCAAGGACGGCCCTTCGGCCGGCATCACCATCGCCACGGCTCTCATTTCGGTTTTGACCGACATCAAGATCCTCCACGACGTGGCCATGACCGGGGAGATCACGCTCCGCGGCAACATCCTGCCCATCGGCGGAGTGAAAGAGAAAGTTCTGGCGGCGCAGAGGGCGGGCGTCAAGAAGATGATTCTCCCCCTGGCCAACAAGAAGGACCTGATCGATATTCCTGAAAACGTGAAGAAGGAGATGGAATTCATCTTTGTCGAGGAGATCAACCAGGTCTTTGACCAGGCCCTGGCCAAGCCCGTGGAGAAAAAGGTATCGGGATGAAGCTTCGCAGCCTGGGCGAACGGGATCTCATTACCGCCATAGCCCGGGAGTTTCCGAAGAAGGGGAGGGCCGTCGTCCTCGGCATCGGCGACGACGCGTCGGTCCTCAAGCCCGGGAAAAAGCTTCTCATCCTTACAAAAGATCTGCTGGTCGAGAGGGTCGATTTTTTCAGGAATCTTCACCCTCCATATTATCTCGGCCGGAAAAGCCTCAATGTCAACCTGAGCGACGTCGCGGCCATGGGTGGGAGGCCGCGGTTTGCCCTGCTCGGCCTCGGATTTCCCCCTGAAACGGAAACCCGGTGGGTTCAGGAGTACCTGCGGGGATTCAAACGTGCGGCCCGGGAAACCGGGGTGAGCCTGGTGGGAGGAGACATCTCCAAGGCGGCCGAAATCGTGATTTCTGTGACCGTCCTGGGAGAGGCCGGGTTGCCTGTGTCCAGGGGCGGCGGGAAGCCCGGCGATCTCCTGTTTGTTTCCGGATCCCTGGGCGACGCGCAGGCCGGATTCCGTCTGCTCAACAGGGGTTTCAGGCTCGGGAGGAACCGCAAAGCCGCTCCTCTCCTACAGGCTTTTCTCAACCCCGTCCCTCAGCTCAGGCTCGGCCGCGAATTGTCCCGCCGGCGGTTGGCTTCGGCCATGATCGACCTAAGCGACGGACTGTCCGTGGACCTCATGCATCTCTGCGAAGCGAGCGGGGTGGGAGCGGTGATCGAACTCGAAAAAGTGCCGCTCTCATCAGAAATCCGGGCCTTTGTCCGTGAACCTCTTCTCTTGGCCCTCCATGGCGGCGAGGATTTCCAGCTCCTCTTCTCCGCGCCACCCGAAAACCGCGCGGCGCTCCTCAAATTGAGCCGGGTTTACTCGATAGCTGAAATCGGACATCTGACAGCCCGCAAAGGAATTTTTGTAGTCAATGGGGAAAAGAGGAGGACCCGCCTCAAACCCAAAGGCTATGAGCACTTTAAGTAGCGATAAAACAGCGTAAAGCGGAAGGGGATATTCCCAAATATGCGAACAAATGGCGTTAAAACCCGGCTAGACTGCTTTATTCACAAATCTCGCGTAAAAGAGCTGGAATCGTAATGCCTACCCAGGGGGGCGGCCGGAATGGACTCGTTCCCGAAGTCCCGCTATGGTCGTTTCGTCCATCCCGGCCGTCCCCCTATGCGGTCCGGTTTATGAATAATGCAGGCCGGGAAGCAATTCCACCCGCCTGAATTAGATCAGCTGGCCTTCGAAAACGATCTCGGCCGGCCCGGACTGAAAGACCTTATCCGAATACCACTCCACCACGAGCTTCCCCATCGAGGTGCGCACTGCGACCTTCCTGTCGGTCTTGTTCTTGAGGATCGAGGCCACGGCGGCCGCGCTCGAGCCGCTGCCCGAAGAGAGCGTCTCTCCCACGCCCCGCTCCCAAAACAGGACCTCGATCTCGTTGCGGTTGATCACCCGGATGAATTCAATGTTGACGCGGTTGGGGAAGAAGGGGTGGGATTCGATCTCCCGGCCGATCTGGTGCCACTCGATCCGGGCCGGAAACTGGTCGACAAAGACGGCGCAGTGGGGGTTTCCCAACGAGACCAGAGTGACCGGATAGACTTTCTGATTGATGGACAGAGGGTAATCAATGATCGTCTCGTGGACCCGGCCGTCGTCGAAGGGAATGTCCCAGGAGGCAAGCCTGGGCGTGTCCATATCGATCTTGATCTGGAAATTGTTCCTTTCCTGCTGGATGAGGCTGCATTCCCTCTGTCCGATTCGCGTTATGAGCGAGATTGATGAAGGCCGGATTTTTTGCTGGTAGTAGAGGCAGGCGGCCGCGCAGCGCAGCCCGTTGCCCGAAATCTCGGGTTCGGACCCATCGGCGTTGAAGATCCGGAAGTGAGCCACTCCCTTTTCTTTATCCACCACCCAGACAAGGAGCAGGCCGTCTGCGCCTATCCCGGTGTGCCGGTCGCACATCTTGAGGGCAAGTCCGCTGAGGTCGGGAATGTCGTTGTATTCCCCGACGTCCAGGAAAAGGAAGTCATTGCCCAGCGAGTGCGCCTTGGCGAATTTCATTCACGGAACCTTGACGATGACGATGGAATCCTGGCTTTCGCCCTCTGTTTCCCTGCGGATGAGGAGCATGACCGCGTCCCCGGATTTTGTCCCTCGCAAAACGCCCTCCAGCTCATTGACCGAATTGACCTTAGCCCGGTTGATCTCGAGGATGATGTCCCCGGCCTGGAGTCCGGCTTCGGCGGCCGGACTGTAATTTTTGACCTCGGTGATCAGCAGGCCGTCGGTCGTTTTGTACCCGTATCTCCGGGCCAGGTTGGGTGTCATCTTGGTGACCGAGAGGCCGATGTCTTTTGACGAGCTCTCGGGCGCCGCCCTATCTTCCTGGGGGTCCAATTCCTCGGTTGTGGCCGCCAGGGTCATTTCCTTTCCGTCGCGGATGATGTTGAGCTGGACCTTCTTTCCCGGTTCGATATCGGCGATTTTGAAGCGAAGGTCATTGTTGTCCTTGATCGACTGTCCGTTGATCCCGGTAACGATATCGTAGCGTTTCAGGCCGGCCTTTTCCGCCGGTCCGCCGGCTTCGACCGAGTTGACCAGGGCGCCGTTCCGGTCCCTGAGCTTGAGGAGCTTGCGGACATCCTCTGTCACGGGCGCGATGGTCACTCCCAGCTTGCCTCGTATGACGCGGCCTTTCTCCTTGAGCTGGGGAATGACCTTCTTGGCCATATTGGAGGGGATGGCGAACCCGATGCCGATGTTGCCGCCCGTGGGAGTGAGGATATTGCTGTTGATGCCGACAACCTCGCCCTTCATATTGACCAGGGGGCCGCCGCTGTTGCCGCGGTTAATGGCCGCGTCGGTCTGGATGAAGTCCTCGTACTGATTGCCGCTCTCACCGCCGCCGAGCTGGCGCCCCTTGGCGCTGACGATCCCGGCCGTGACCGTATGCTCCATGCCCAAGGGGTTGCCGATGGCCATGACCCATTCGCCGACTTTGAGAGCGGCTGAATCGCCGAATTCGACGAAAGGAGAGCTCTTGATATCGATCTTGACGAGGGCGAGGTCGGTGCGAGGGTCGGTGCCGATGACTTTCGCGGTGTATTGATCCCCATGGACGGTGAAGATCGTGACCTTGGCCGAGTTCTCGGCGATGTGGTTATTGGTCATGATGTAGCCGTCGGAGCTGATAAAAAAACCCGTTCCCAGGGCCTTGGAACGATATTCTTGCTCGCGAGGGGAGGGCTGGCCGAAGAACCGGTCCCAGAAATCATCGAACGGGGAATCCTGTCCGAATCCCTGAATCCGGCGCTTCTCCACCTTTTCCACTTCGATCCGAACCACGGCGGGACCGACCTTCTCCGAGATTGTGGCGAAGTCCAGGTCGGCCTTCGCCTGGGGGGCGGGGGAGGCGTAGATAGGTGAGGAAAGCGACGGCAATGCCGGCCGGCCCGCCGATGTATTTTTTTCGGGATGATAGACAAAGAGATAACCGGATACGAGGAGCCCGAAAAGGAAACTCAAGCCTGCGATCCAGACTGTTTTTTTCATAAACTAACCTCCAAAAACAAAATCTAAAATACCATACCTTCGGGCAAAACTCAAACGTCTAACAGAGTCCAAACTCCGGTCCGGCCCGAAACGTTGCCAAAAAAGACGTTCCGCGGTATGATTTGCACCACAACACCATGGCGCTTCGTAAAGGGCTTCTGATCGTCTTCGAGGGCATCGACGGCTCGGGCAAGTCCACCCAGGTTCAGCTCCTCAAGAAGAAGCTTCGGGAGATGAAACTGGCCGTCCGGGCATTCCGGGAGCCGACGCGCGGGAAATGGGGGGAAAAGATCCGGGAAAAGGCCAGGGAGGCGGGTTCCCTGACCCCTGAGGAGGAACTGAACCTTTTCGTCCGGGACCGGCGGGAGAACGTCCGGAGAAACCTCAGGCCGGCCCTGGCGGCGAAGAAGATCGTCCTCCTGGACCGCTATTATTTCTCAACCATTGCCTACCAGGGCGGCCGGGGGCTCGACCTGGAGCAAATCCGGGCTATCAATGAGGAGTTCGCGGTCAAGCCCGACCTGGTTTTCATCCTGGACATCGACCCGGGAAAAGGCCTGGGCCGGATCGAGGGCCGCGCCGTCCGGGAGGCCCACTTCGAGCGCGAGGATTACCTGGTCAGGGTCCGGAAGATCTTTCTGAGTTTCAGGGGCCGCATGTTCGTCCGCCTGGACGCAGGTCTTCCGGCTGAGGACATCAGCCGCAGAGTCTTCGGCCGCGTCTTCCGCCTCATCAGGAAGAGCCAGGAATAACTAGCCTGCGTCGTTTGGCATTTTCCCCAGGTTCTGCTATAGTTTTTAATCATGGATGAGAAGAAGAGGAAGCCGTTCCGGCGGAAGAAATCCAAAAAAGCGAGTAAACTCGGCCGGAAAAAACTCCTGAGAATCCTGGGCGTTGTCTTCCTCTTGGGCCTGGCCTCGGTCCTGGGGGTGATCGTCGGCGCCTACCGGGCTGTCAGGCGGAACCTGCCCTCGATCGCCGACCTCGAGCATTACCAGCCGGGCCTTATCACGGTCGTCTACGCCGACGACGGACAGGAGATCAAGGAATTCGCCCAGCAAAAGCGTGTGGAAGTCCCTTATGAGAAGGTCCCCGCCATCCTGATAAACGCCATCATCGCCACCGAAGACCCCCGTTTCTTCAAGCACGGCGGGGTGGATTTCCGCGGTATCCTCCGGGCTTTCATGGAGAACATTAAGCATTTGGGGGGCGGACGGAAACTGGAGGGCGGAAGCACGATCACCCAGCAGCTGACCCGGGAGTTCTTTCTCTCGCGGGACCAGACCATGGGGCGCAAGCTCAAGGAGATCTATCTCAGCCTTCAGATCGAGAAGAAGTATTCCAAGGAAAAAGTCCTCGAAATCTTCTGTAACCAGTTCTTCTTCGGCCACGGAGTCTATGGAGTCGAGGCCGCGGCCAACCTGTTTTTCGGAAAGAGCGTGTCCGACCTCACCCTGGAAGAGGCGGCCCTCATCGCCGGGATCCTGAGAAGTCCCGGCAATTATTCTCCCTACACGGCGCCCGACCTGATGCTCCGCCGCCGAAATCATGTCCTCAACCGGATGGAAGAGGAAGGCTACATCACCAAAGCCCAGGCCGATGAGGCCAGGCAGAAACCCATGGTTGTTCTCCCGCTCCAGAGGAGCGACACCGAATTCGGCGCCTATTTTATCGAAGAGATCAGGAAATACCTCGAAAAAAACTACGGCGCAGACGCTCTCTACCGGAGCGGCCTCCGGGTCTATACCACCTTCAACCCGGCGCTGCAGAAATATGCCGAGGAAGCCCTGCTCCGCCAGCTCAGGGCCCTGGACAAGCAGAAGGGCTGGCGGAAAGACAAGAAAAACCTGCTCCAGGATCCGAAAATAGGAAACCAGGGCCTGGAATCCCACTGGGACGACGGTTGGCGCATGGCCGATTTCCAGATCGGCGAAGTAACCAACGCCGTTGTCCTTTCCGTTTCCAGGAATGAGGCTGAATTCAGGGTGAAAAAATATAGGGGAAAGCTGACCAACAAAAACATTGAATGGACCAAAACGAATAACCTGGAGAGCCTCATCCGGAAAGGCGATGTCATCCAGGTCCGGATCGATAAGATCGACAAGGAGAAGAAAGAGCTCCAGGCGGCGCTCGACCAGGAACCATTGAGCGAGGCCGCTTTCCTGGCCGTCGATCCTCACGCCGGTCAGATCAAGGCCATGGTCGGCGGCTATTCATTCAGAAAGAGCAAGTTCAACCGCGCCACTCAGGCCCTCCGCCAATCGGGATCGGTCATCAAGCCGTTCGTTTACACCGCCGCCCTGGAGAACGGTTTCACTCCAGCCTCGATTCTTGTGGACGAGCCGACCACTTTCGAGGACAAATGGACCGGCGAAGCCTGGTCGCCCCCCAATTACGACAACAAATACAAGGGTTCGGTAACCCTTCGCAAGGGGCTGGAGGAGTCGCGTAACGTGGTTACGGCCAAGCTCCTCGACGCCATATCGCCCCAGACCGGCGCCGACTATTGCCGTCGTTTTGGAATCACCTCGACCATTTATCCCTATCTCTCCTTGTCCCTGGGCACCTTTGAGGTCACGCTCCTCGAGCTGGTCTCGGCCTTCTCCACCTTCCCCAACGAAGGCGTCCGGATCAAGCCTTATTTCATCAGCCGTATCGAAGACAAAGATGGGAACGTCCTGGAGGAAGCCAAGATTTCGTCCGAGAACGTCATCTCGCCGCAGACGGCTTATATAATGACATCATTGCTCCAGGGGGTCATCGAAAGGGGAACGGGCGCCGCGGCGAGCCCCCTGCTGAAAGATAAATCGCTGGCGGGCAAAACCGGGACAACCGATGATTTTACCGATGCCTGGTTCATCGGCTTCAGCCCCTCTCTCTGCGCTGGCGCCTGGGTCGGCAACGAGACCAAGGTTACGCTGGGGAAAGGGATGGAAGGATCATTGGCCGCCCTTCCCATCTGGATCGAATTTTTCGGCCGGATCATCGAGGATGAAAAGAAGAAGGCCCGGGACGAGGGCTTGGAACCTGTGCCCGAGCAATTCGAGGTCCCGACCAGCCTATCCTTCGTTGATATCGACCGCAAGACCGGCCTCCTCCTGACCAACACTTGCCTCTGGCCATTCCGTGAGGTCTTCCTGCCCGGCACCGAGCCGCTCCGCTACTGCACGCGGCAGGACCACATGATGATTTTGGATTACTACCAGGAGGAGAAGGGCTCCCACGAGCGCCGATAAAAAAAAGGGGGACGATTTTTCGATCGTCCCCCTTTTTAATGACCTTTTTACTTCTTGCGGATGGAGCCGGACCGGCCGGAAGAAGAACCCGAAGAGCCCCTCGATGAGGCCGACCCCGAGCTCCTGGCTCCGGATGACGAACTTCCCCGGCTGCTAATGCCGCGTGAGGAAGATCCGGATGATGAATTGCCGCCGCCCTGGATGTATCTATAGAGCCTGTCTCTGAAGGACCCATAATTTGAGCTCCGGCTGTCGCCCTTGATTTTCTTGATGCTGATGTTGGGCGAAGAAGGATAGCCGTAGATATTCTTGCGGACGGGCGTCTTTCCGATATTCGCCGGGCCTGTCAAAATTCCTCCAGAAGGCCGGATACGCCGTTCCTGTGTGGCCGTCGAATTCCGGCCGGAGAGGCTTTCTATCTTTCCGGTCTCTTTGGCGCCGGGCGTCCGGATTGAATTCTTGTCCAATCGGTTATCCGGCCGCAGCTCGAGCGGTTGGCCTTCTTTCCGGAGCAAGACCTTCTTTCCGTTCATTTCCTGGACGGTCAGCTTGCCGCCGGACGGCCTGAGAGAGGGCTGGCCGGAGGAGAGGCTGATTTTCCCCACGGACTTGAGGGCGTCTCCGCGCAGAGCGACATCGGACATGTTCTTGGCTTTGAGCTGATCCTTGTGCACCACGGTCAGGGCTCGTGAGTTGTAAGGATAGAGGCCGTCATAGCGATCGTAAAAGCGGCCGTCGATGATGGCTACCGGATAGCCATACCAGCCGAGTGGCGCCCAGCCGAAGTAATAATCATCCCACCACCAATCCACCCAGGCCGGTCCCCACATCGAGGTCGGGATCCAGTACCAGCCCATCCCCATGCCCCAGTGCCACCGGCCATAGTGGTAGGGAGCCCATCCCCATGGCTCGTAGGGCAGCCAGGTCCAGCCGGCCATGGACATCCACGTCCAGCGGCCGTAGGAATAGGGGCGCCAGTCGTCAGCCTGGTTCCTGGGGACCCAGACGTTCCCGTAGGGCGCGACATTGGCCCAGTCGCCGTACTCATTGAGCTCGGATTCGAAGTCCTCGAGCTCGCTGGGCAGGCCGGTCTTCTTGCCGACGGTCTTGCTGACCTGGGAATCCCGGAACGTGCTCCAACGGTCGAAGTCGTCCTCGGGCGCGGCCATGAACTGGCTGGGCTTGGAGGCGAAGCGCGCGTCTCTGATCTCCAGGCGCTGTTGGTTCTTCAAGAGGACGGACCCCTCTTCGCCGGCCGCTTCCAGCATGCCCTGGAAAACCAGGATTTCCATTTCCCGGTTTTCCCGGACGTCGAGCCGGTAAAGTCCGGTATCCAGGATATAAAACGAGGCATCCTGGGTGTGGATCTCGATGTCCTTTTCTTTCCGGATGCGTTTGACATCCAGGTAGACGCTCCCGGACCAGACATTGATCCGGATCAAGTCGTCGCCCTTCTTGGGAAGGTTCATGAAATCGATCTTGGTGTTCTCATCCAGCCGGAGGTAGGTCCGGTTGCCCAGGAAGACCTCGACCCGGCCATCGGTCGTGCCCAATCGGTCGCCTTCTGACAGGGGCATGTTCAACGCTGCTTCTTCATAGCCTAGGTCGGAAGGCCTCTGGACGTAGGCGTTCCCGCTGAGGTAGCTCAGACGGGCGAAGGAGTTGTTGGCATATTTCTGCTCTTGAGCGCCGAGCAGGGACACGAGGAACAAGAACGCGATGGTCAAAACAACATATTTCCTCATGGTTTTTCTCCTTTACACGCCTTATCTCTGCAAAATCTATGCCATCTTCCTCCCCTGGAACAAGGGGCATCTCGCCCGATTTCTGTCCTGAAAAGGGGACGATTGGCGGTTCCGGGGGACGATGGCGGCTCCCCGGCGCGCCGGCCCTCTTTACCAGTATTTTTTGAGCAGGCTGAAAGCCGGCGCCAGCTCGTTTTTTACCTCTTCGGAAGCGGCGGCCTTAACAACCGGTTGGGGTTTCAGCCCGGCCATTTGGAGGAGGACCTCCCGCGAACCGTCCCGGAGCGCCCCCAGGTCGTAACCGCCTTCGAGGACAAACAGTATTTTTCCTCGGCTTTGGGCCTCGGCAATGCCCAACAACTCGGCGGCCAGAGCGCCGAAGCCATCGGCCGATACCTGCATGCCGCCCAGGGGATCGCCCTCCCCGATGTCGAATCCGGCCGATACGATGATGAACTCGGGCTGGAACTTTGCGGCGACGGCGGATAGGATGTTCCGGAAAATGAAGAGATAGTCCGCATCCGTTTTTCCCGGCGTCAGCGGGACATTGAATGTATACCCCTCGCCCTCGCCAGCGCCGATTTCGTTCCACCATCCCGTGCCCGGATAGTAGGGAAACTGATGGGTTGAGAAGTAGAGCACGTCTTTGCGGCGGTAGAATGAATGCTGTGAGCCGTTGCCGTGGTGGAGATCCCAGTCCACGATCATGATTCGTTTCAGGCCGGAATTGCGCACGAGGTGTTCGGCGGCGACGGCGACGTTGTTGAAGAGGCAGAATCCCATGGCCCGGTGAGCTTCGGCATGGTGGCCTGGCGGCCGGATGAAGGCGAACGCGTTGCGGACCTTACCCTCCATGATGAAGTCCGCGGCCCGCAGCAACGATCCGGCCGCGAGGAGGGCGACCTCGTAAGACCGGGCCGAAGTGGAAGTGTCCGGGTCGAGGGCCGCCTGCTCTTTTCCGGCCGTTTTCCGTACGAGCTCGATATATTCGGGAGTATGGATGAACCTGATCTCATTTTCCGTAGCCGGCCGGGGAGCGATGATTGGAAACCCCGTGAAGGCCGCGTCGCCGTCGATCATTCCGTAAATGGCCTCAAGGCGGGCCGGGCTTTCGGGATGATAAAGGCCCGCCTTGTGCTCCAAGAATATCCAATCCTTAACGATTCCTGTTGTCATCCGAAGCGAACTCTATCCCTTCTTCGGGAAAAATTTCTCTAGTTCTTCGGGCTTGGGCTTGGGTGTGAGCAGACTAACGATGATGAGCGAGCCCAGCGATATGGCCAGGGCCGGGTAGATGATCGGGATGCCCCAAGGGTCGCCGTCGGGCGCTTTCCCTGGAGGCAGCACTTCAGCCATGACCTTAAGGAAGACGCAGACGACCGTTCCCGAGATGATCGAAGCCAGCCCGCCCGCCTTGGTAGCCCGCTTCCAGACGAGGGCGGCGAAGAGCGCGGGAGTAATGGCCACGCCGTAAATCGTGTAGGCGAAAAAGCTCATCTCCAACACTGATTTCAGACGCACGGCCAGCAAGAAGGCGACGACGCCGATAACGACAACGAGCACCTTCTGCAGCGCCACCAAATTCTTCTGGCTGGCGTCCTTCTTCATGAACCGCTGGTAGATGTCGCGCATGATCGTCGTGGAGGGAGAAAGTAGGTAGTTCATGCCGGTGGAGATGACCACTGCACAGGCCGCGCCGAGCAGGAGAACGCCGACCGGCGCCGGCACTAAGCTGCGCGCCGCCATAAGCACGACCTTGCCGCCCTCCTTGGGGATGGTGAGGTCGATCTGCCCCTTGAACTTGCTGTAGGAGAACACGGCGATGATGACGACGACACTCTCCACGAAGATCGTCCCGATGGTCCACCAGAACACGGCCTTCCTGGCGTCCTTGGCCGACTTGGCGCTGTAGAACTTCTGGTACATGCTCTGTACGCCCAGGAGCAGGAGCAGCGTCGAAAGGAAATACCCGAGCGCCTTGAGCGTCGGGTTCGCCCCGAACTGGTTGTTGACCGCGGCAAAATAGCCCGGGTCGAGCACCTCTTTCGCCGCATGCAGCCCGCCCGCCGCGACATAAACGAACGGGACGGCCAGCAGGCAGGCCAGGACGATGATGATGCCGTTGGGAAGATCGGTGTAGGCGATGGCCATCATGCCGCCCAGGGTTGTGAACAGGATGACGAATGTGGCGGCGATGACCGTTCCGGTCGAATCCGGGATCTTGCCGTCCGTGGCCACGTTGAGGATGAACCCGCCGGCCACGAACTGGTAGGAGACGATGGCCGTGAAGGACATGATCAATGCGATCGCGCCCACAAGACGGGCTACGGGGCCGTAGCGGACTTCGAGGATGTCGCCGATCGTGTACTGGCCGAAAGTGTGGATCTTCCCGGCCAGAAAATAGATGATGATGATGCCCACCCAGGCGCCCGCGGCGAGCCACAGTGCCGAGAAGCCGGCCTTAGAGGCGAACTCCGCGCCACTGATGAACGTTCCCGAGCCGATCCAAGTACAGATCAGGGTGAAGACCATGACCTGCCATTTAAGGCTGCGGCCGGCCACCATGAAGTCCTCTTGGCTCTTGACGCGCCGGGCCCGGAGAAAGTTGAAGGCCGTGAGGACGAGCAGGTAGGCCAGGATGATGTAGAGATAGATTTGCATGAATCCTCCTTCCTGAATTTATTTCCTAAAGGTTTTCTTGGCTTTGAGTTTCACGAACACCAACGCCATGGCGGCATAGCGCTTCACGTCGCCCCAAGAGCGGATATTGCGGAGGATGCGGGGGATCTTTTGGGCGATGGAGACCCGGCCGCCGCTGAAGGACCAGCGGAAGAGGATCTCGCTGACCTGGGACCAGGTGAGCTTGTCCAGGAACAACGGAACGTCGCCCTGAGCCGTGGGGAGGGTGATGATGCCCCGCGAATGCTTCCGGGCCCAGGAGAAATCGGGGGGGAGGATGCCGATTTCCTTGGCCGTCCGCTCGAGCGGCGTCCCCGGGTAGATGTGAAGGATGGCTATGGAGGCTTCGACCCGGTCCTTGTGTTCTTCGATGAGTCGGATGGTTTCCTGGGCCTCCTCCCAGGTTTCGGTGGGATGGCTGACGATGAAGAAAGCGTTGGGGATGACGCCGAGCTCCAGGCACCAGCCGACCAGGTTGTGGTAGTCCTTAATCCTGACCTTCTTGTCGATGATTTTGTCGCGAACCCGCTCGGAGCCCGCCTCGACGCCGAAGGAGATGTGAAACAGCCCCGCCAGCTTCATCTTGGCCAGGAGCGCCTTCGACATCAGGTCCATCCGCACCTCGGCCCGCCAGAAGACCGGAAGCTTGCGCTCGATCATCAGGTCGCAGATCTCCTCGACGCGCTTGATGGAGGTGTTGAAGGTGTCGTCGTAGAAGAAGATGACCCGGCTGCCGTGCTTTTCGATGTGGTATTCGATTTCCTGAATGACGTTGAGGGGACTGCGCATGCGGACAACCCGGCCCCAGTTGATGGGCGTGGCGCAGAAATTGCAATTGAAAGGGCAGCCGCGGCTGGTCATGATGTTGACTGCAGGGAGCTCGCCGCGGCCGGGCACATCGATTTTGAAGTTGTATTTCTCGAAGGGAATGAGGTGAAAGGCCGGATAGGGGAGGCCGTCGAGGTTGGTAATGGGCGAGCGCGGCCGGTTGGAGACCGTTTGGCCGTCGGTGCGCAGGGATATCCCGGCGATATGGGCCAGCGAGGTTAGGTCCATGTTCCGTTCGAGGGCGCGACAGATGTCGAGCATGGTCAACTCGCCCTCGCCCCGCACCACGAGGTCGAGCTCGGGAATGTGGAGGAGGCAGTCCTCGGCGGCCAAGGAGGCGTGGGGGCCGCCCAAGACGGTCAGCGCAGTGGGCAGGGCTTTCTTGGCCAGCCGGATGAGCTTGAAGCCCTGAAAGCGGTTTTCCGTGGTCGTGGTCACGCCGATGATATCGGGCTTGTACTCGAGGACCCGGTCGCGGATGTCCCGCCTTCCCAGGTCGAGGATGTCGGCCGGGACAACCTGGACCTCTATCCCCTCTTTCTCCAGGACGGCGGCGATATAGAGGATGCCCAGCGGGGGCATGGACGAGCCCTTCGACCACCGTTCGGCGAAATATCCGCCCGGAGGAACAAAAAGCTGGACTTTCATCCCTCTTGCGGAGCCTCCTCTTTTCTCTCCAGCTTGACCGAATAGAGCCGCGTGACGTTGGGCTCGTCCATGGTCGTGCCGTAAATGTAATCGGCCACTTCCATGGTCTTGTAGTTATGGGTGATGATGATGAACTGCGTTTCGACTTTGATCTTTTCCATGAGGTCCAGGAAGCGCTTAAGGTTGTTCTCGTCGAGCGCCGCGTCCACCTCGTCCAGGATGCAGAACGGCGTGGGCTTGTACCGGAACAGGGCGAAGAGGAAGGCCAGGCTGGTCAGGCTCTTTTCGCCGCCCGAGAGCAGGGTGATGTTCTGGACTTTTTTTCCGGGCGGCTGGGCGATGATGTCGAGACCGGTCTCCAGCGGGTTCTCGGGCTCGATGAGCCGGACATCGGCCGTCCCGCCCTTGAAGAGAAGGCTGAAGATCTCCTGGAAGTTCTTCTTGACCTCGGACAGGGCGGTCAGGAACCGGGCCTTGCTCTCCTCGTCGATCATGCGGATGGCTTCCTGGGTGGCGCTGATGGAGTCCCGCAGGTCGTTCCGCTGCTGGACGAGGAAGTCATAGCGGTTCTTCTGGCCGAGATACTCCTCCTCGGCCATGAGGTTGACGGCCTTGTATTTCTGCAGCTCCTCGTCCGTCTCGGCCAGCTCTTTCTCGATCTCCTCGTCGAACATCTCGATCTGCCGGGTGTCGGCCTTGACTTCGGTCAAGGTCTTCTTGAGCTCCTGCCAGCAGGTCTCCTCCAGGTTGGCCAGGTCGCGCTCCACCTCGGCCTTGGTGATTTCCCACTTGACCCGCTCATCCTTTTTGGCCTCGGCTTCTTCGCGGAGCCGGTTGAGCGTCTTTTCTCTCCCCATTTCCTCGGCGTGCAGGACTTGTCGCCTCATCTCCATGTCCTGGATTTCTGCGAGGCGGCGCTGCCTTTCCGTTTCCATCTCCCCGGCTTTGATGTCCAGGTCCATGATCATGTCCCGTAGGCCGGCTTCCTCGTTTTCGAAGCGCAGGATATCGTCGCGGAGCGCCTGACTTTTCACGGCCGCGGCCTCCTTCCTCTGGAAAACGGCCGCTTGCCCCGCTTCGGCGTTCCGGATTTTCTCGGCCAGGAGGTCGCAGGCGGCCCGGAGCTCCACCCGAGCCTTTTCCTCGCGGACGAGGTTCTCACGCTCCGCGGAGAATTTTGTCTCTTCCGTGTCGAATCGGGACCTGAGCTCTTTTTCCTCGGCCTCCAGCCGGGCTGTCCCCGCAGCGAAATCATCCCGTCTCCGGTCCAATTCCCGTTTCTCGGCGAGCAGGATGTCCATCTCTTTCCGAAAAAGGGTTGAGTTGGACAGGGCTTTCTCCCTGGCGGCTTCAGCCAGGGCCATTTTTCTCTCAGCCTCCTGGATGGCTTTCTCCAGGACGGCCAGTTCGGCGGATTGGGCGCGGAGCCTGTCTTCGAGGTCTTTTTTAGCGGTTTTTCGATTTTCGAGCTCGGCCGAGACCGGAGCTGTTTCCTCATCGGCCCGGCGGATCCTCTCTTCGAGCTTTTTGATTTCGGCGGCCAAGGCGAAGATGCCTTCTCCCTTTCGGCCGGGCTTCAGGAGACCCGAGGCGAGAAGGAGATCGCCGCCGAGAGTGATGACGTTCAGCGATGGATGCCGCATCCAGAGCCGGACGGCCGTCACGACATCCCGGGCGATGGCGGCCTCTTCGAGCTGGGGGAGGAAATCCTTGATCCGGGGGTCCGGCCGGACATGCGCTTTCAGGAGTCCGACGACATCGGGGTCCTGGAGCAGAGTTGCGGGCAGGTCCCGCTTTTGATGCCCGGACAGGAGGAGAACCTGGCTCTTGAGATCGCCGCCCGGGAAGTTTCTGAGGAAATCTCCGGCCGGCACGGCGGCGGCCCGGGCCTCTTCCTTCCAGAACACGTCGAGGAGCGGGGCGTATTCCGGCTCGACCTCCAAGAGGTCGGCCAGGATGCCCAGGCTGCCGGGAACCTGTTCCCGACCGGCGGATTCCCTTTCTTTAAGATCGAGCTTCTTCAGGGCCTGGAGCTCATAATAATCGAGGTCGCGCTTTTGCTTCAGCTCGGCGAAGCGGACCTCCAGGCGCTCGATGTTTTTGACTGTTTCTTCGTGAGTCCTCTTCAGCTCCTCGATCCCCCGGCGTTCTTCGTCGCGGTCGAGAACCCGTTTTTCGAGGTCCTCACGGATAAGGCCGAGTCGCCGCTCGTTTTCTGCGAGGAGCGAATCCTCTCCGGTGAGCTGAGACCTCAACTTTTCTTCTTGCCGGAGGAGAAGCTCCAGCTCTTTCTCGGCGCGGCCGGCTTCGTTCCGGATTTCAGTCACTTCGAAGACCCGTTGGAGATGGCCGGTCTTCAGCTCTTCAAGGTTTTTCCGCCATCCTGCCTCGGCCTCTTCCAGGGTCCGGATGCGGGCTTCGGCGTCCGCCATCTCCCGCTGCTTGGCCTCCAGCGCCCGGCGGAGCTCCCCGGCCGATTCGCCGGCCCGGGCGATCTCCAGGACCAGGGCAAGGAGATCCTGCTCCAGGTCTTCGAGGGAGGCCCGGGCGCTTTTCCGTTTCTCCTCGATGATGTCGAGGCGTTTGCTGTCCTTCTCCATCTCGGCCCGGCGGATCTGCAGCTCCAGGCTGCGAAGGCGCTCTTCGGCCTCCTTGAGGTTTCTTTCGAGCTCCCAGAGGTCCGTCCTCTTCTGGGTCAGCTCGCGTTCCTCGTTTTTGAGCCCGACGACCAGGTCTTTCTCCTGGGTCAGGCAGTTTTCGTGGGTGGCATGGGATTCGGCCTGCCTCTTTTCGAGGATTTGGATTTTCCTGGAGAAATGAAGGGCCGTGAGCTCGCGCTGGCGCTCTCGCAGTTTCCGGTAGCGGGTTGCGGCGGAAGCCTGGCGCTGCAGGGAGTTCTTGGCCTTGGCCACCTCGGCGATGATGTCCTCCAGCCTGATGAGGTTCTGTTCGGTCGTCTCCAGCTTGCTCTCGGCCTGCTTTTTCTTTTCCTTGTAAAACGCTGTGCCGGCCGCCTCATCGAGGAGCTGCCGTTTCTCGGCCGGCTTGGACGTGAGGAGCAGGCCGATCGCACCCTGCTCGATGACGAAGTATTCGTTCTCCGCGACCGCCCGCTTCCAGAGAGCGTCGTGGACGTCCTTGAGCCGGCAGGTTTTGCCGTTCAGCTTATACTCGCTCTCCCCCGAGCGGAAGAGGCGGTGGTTGACGACGATATTTTCCTGCTCGTTCTCGAAGGATACGGTCACGTCGGCCATGCCGAGGGCCGGCCGTTTCTGGGTGCCGTTGAATATGATGTCCTCGGTCTTGGCCCCGCGGAGCAATTTCTGGCGCTGGCCGCCCAGCACCCAGAGCAGGGCGTCCACGATGTTGCTCTTGCCCGTGCCGTTGGGGCCGACAACGGCCGTGATGCCGGGGTGGAAGACGATCTTCGTCCGGTCGGGGAATGATTTAAATCCCTGCAGTTCCAACTTCTTGATGATCATGGGTCACAACTTTCCTGCGTGTCGGTCTGAGCCGCGTGCTCCGTTTCATAGTGCCTTATTTTAGTCAATTTCCCCGCATTTTCCAATTGAATATTTTTAGCCTGCATTATTCATAAATCTTATGTTGAAGAGACGGAATCAATGAATGCCGCAAGGGGGAAGGCCGGGATGGACGAAGCGACCATAGTGGGACTTCGGGAGCGAGTCCATTCCGGCCTTCCCCCCATATGGAATCCGGTTTATGAATAATGCAGGTTAGCTCATTTCCGTGATAACAACAATGAGCGGTTGGAAAATTTGAGAAGCCCCCTCTTTCGGACTTAATCTTAGAAATGAGAGGGCTGTCAGGAAATTTAGGCTGCTTGACAGCGTCCCGTATTTCGTTTAATTTGTTGTTTCTCAAGATATTTAGAGGCCAGCGTAGCTCAGCCGGTAGAGCGGCTGATTCGTAATCAGCAGGTCGGAGGTTCGATCCCTCTCGCTGGCTCTCCTTTATATGGGGAAAGTCCCCAAAATCCTTTAAGCACCATTAAGCCAAATTAAGCGAGCTTAGGCAAAATCTGTCACCGGCGTTACACGGCGGGGTAGTCTGCCTATCGTTTTAAGCAGCCATAGAGGCATGTGAAGGGATCCAATCTAAGCAATTTGCCTGTTTATGCTCCCCTTAACCCAGCCGTCTACCCCGAGACGCACTTCGGGTAGTGACTATCCCTCCGCTAATATGCGATATCATTTTTGAAGCATATTGGGCGCCTCCCTAGGATAAAAAGAGAGCTAAAACCATTTGAGCTTGGCCGGGATTATTATCAACTGACAAGGCTCCTTCTAGAAAATATGCCCAATAATCACGTCAGAATGACCGCAGAGCCCTGTTGACTCCCCCCATAGGAGGTGCTATCCTTTTACCAAGTAGATATAAGGGGAAAGGGCCATGAAATGCCCCAAGTGTCAATCTGAAAATCCCGACGATACTCTTTATTGCGGGAAGTGTGCCACAAAACTTGATTCTGATAACCAGGCTTCCTTCACGAAAACTCTGGAAACACCCGGGGAAGAAATGGCCCGGGGAGCCGCCTTCGCCGGCCGATACGAAATCATCGAAGAACTCGGCCAAGGCGGCATGGGCAAGGTCTATCGCGTTGAAGATAAGAAAATAAAAGCAGAGATTGCCTTGAAACTCATCAGGCCGGAAATATCTGCCGACAAGAAGACCATCGAGCGTTTCAGCAATGAATTGAAGATAACCCGGATGATATCACACCGGAATGTCTGCCGTATGTTCGACCTCGGGGAGGACAAGGGCTCTTTCTTCATAACAATGGAATATGTGCCGGGAGAGGATCTCAGGAGCCTCATCAGGATGTCAAAGCGACTGGAAGCCGGCACAGCCATCTCTATCGCCAGACAGGTATGTGAAGGCCTGTCAGAGGCGCACAGATTAGGGGTTGTGCATCGTGACCTGAAGCCCAGCAATATCATGATTGATAAGGATGGGAATGCCCGGATCATGGATTTTGGCATCGCCCGGTCGCTCCAGACCAAAGGGATAACGGGTGCCGGAATCATCATCGGGACACCTGAATACCTGTCACCGGAGCAGGCAGAAGCGAAGGAAATAGATAAGCGGTCAGATATTTACTCGCTGGGAGTGATTCTTTTCGAGATGGTGACAGGACGTGTGCCTTTTGAAGGAGAGACGCCTTTAAGCATTGTCATGAAGCACAGGGGAGAATTTCCTCAAGACCCAAGCAAGCTCAATGCACAAATCCCGAAAGATCTCAGCCGAGTCATCCTGAAATGCCTGGAAAAAGCCAAAGAGAAGCGGTACCAGAGTGCGGAAGAATTGCATTCTGAGCTGACCCGCATAGAGGAAGAAATCCCCACCACAGAACGGGCCGTGCCTAAAAGAAAGCCGTTAATCTCAAGAGAGATCACGGTCACGTTAGGCTTGAGGAAGCTCTTTATCCCTGCCCTGGTTGCCCTTGGTCTTGCAATAATTGCAGTAGCTATCTGGCAGCTTCTGTTTCAACCGGGAGCAATCCTCGTTCCGAAAATTAAGCACTCAATAGCCGTGCTCAGCTTTGAAAATCAGACAGGTGATAATACTTATGATAAATTAAGAAAAGTCATCCCTAACCTTTTAATTACCAGTCTTGAACAGTCTGGAAATTTCTATGTGGCTACGTGGGAGAGGATGTATGATCTACTTAAGCAAGTTGGAAAGGAGCAAACAGAAATCATTGATAGAGAATTGGGCTTTGAGTTGTGTCGAGCAGAAAATATAGAATTCGTTGTCTTGGGTAGTGTAACTAAACTGGGTGATATATTCGCTACTGATGTAAAAATATTAGATGTTAAGAGCAGAGAACTTCTCAAAAGCGCCAGTGCCAGGGGCAAAGGTGAGGCAAGCATTCTCGAAAGACAAATTGATAATTTAAGCAGGGAGATCTCCCGAGGAATCGGTCTGTCTGAGAGTAAGATAGATTCAACTGAAAGGCAGATTGCAGATGTTACTACCACTTCCATGGATGCTTATAATTATTTTTTAAAAGGTAGGGAAAATTATGAAAAATATTATTACGATGAGGCTCGACAATTTCTCGAAAAAACCATAAAGCTCGATCCAAACTTTGCGGTAGCCTACCTCTGGCTTGCTTGGACATATAAAATGTTGGGGGATACCAAAGCAAAAAGTGAGGCCTATGAAAAAGCCAAAACACTGTCAAAGAAGGCCACAGATAAAGAAAGGCTCTATATAGATGCAGCTTATGCCCAAGAAATAGAAAAAAATGAAGAAAAAAGAATCCGTATCTTAAAAGAAATAGTGAAAAAATACCCCAAGGAGAAACAAGCTCACTATAATTTAGGCATACATTTCTGGAATAAAAAATTGTTTTCTGATGCTATCTCCGAATACAGCAAAGCATTGGAGTTGGATCCCAATTACGGCTCAGCCCTTAATGGTCTTGGATATACCTATGCTGATATGGGTAATTTTGAGAAGGCCATCGAGTATTTTAGGAAGTATGCATCAATATCTCCCGGAGATTCCAATCCTTTGGATTCCATGGCCGAGATATATTTTCAGATGGGGAAACTCGATGATTCAATAGCAAAATACCAAGAAGCGATAGAAGTTAACAAGGATTTTTTTGAGGCTTATTGGAGAATGGCTTATGTTTATGCTTTAAAGGGGAATTATCAAGAAGCAATGGAATGGATAGATCGGTTAATCGGCAAGGCCCCGTCTCCAGGAATAAGAGCTGAAGGATATTTGTGGAAGGCCTTTTTGTACTATTGGACAGGATGTCTGGATCAGGCTCTGAGTAATCTCCAGATAGCGTCCAATCAGGCCGAAAGTGTAGGGAATAAATTCGGCCAGGCTTATTCAGCTTGGATGAAAGGCTGGATTTGTTATGACAAGGGAGATATGGAGTTGAGTCGGAATCAATTCAAAAGATGGTTTGATCTAATCATAGAACATCCTGCCTCATATAAGCCATCACCCCCCATACAGTTTTATTCAGCAGAGCATGAATTTTTTCTGGGATTAGTGGACATAAAGCAAGGAAGAATCGATTCCGCAAAGTCCAGACTTGCGGAAATAAAGTCCCTTTTACCCGAGATAGACTCAATCTTTAAAAATTGGATGACATTCTTTGATTATAGCTTACTCAATAGAGAAGTGTTGCTCGCAGAAGGCTTTTTAGAAAAAGCCCTCTCTGCTTATGAAAAAGCGTTGACTCCTGAAATACCCTATATGCATAGTTGGATAATCCTACTATATAACACACCGTTTCCCAGGGATGTGTTAGCCAAGGTCTATCAGCGCAGGGGAGATCTAGACCAGGCCATTGTCGAATACGAGAAGTTGATTACTTTTGATCCTAACAATAAGGAAAGACGTCTTATCCATCCTAAGTATTATTATCGGTTAGCCAAATTGTACGAACTCAAAACTTTCAGAAGCAAAGCCATCGAGCAATATCAAAAATTTCTAGACCTCTGGAAGGACGCTGACCCAGGTATAGCTGAGGTAGCGGATGCGAGGGAGAGGGTAGGAGGATTGAAGGATTAGCGATATTTATTTAGAAGTACGCCTTAAAGATTTAAAACTGGAACCTTACGCCAAATCTTACCACTCTCGGATTCAATATTTCATTGGCCAGGTAATTTGTTGGATTAGAAACAAATAAGCCTGTGGAAGGATAGTATGTGCCGAGTTTACGATCGTATCTTCTGTTGATCACCGAAGAGTTAAAGAGGTTGAAAATGTCCACCATGAGATAAATTTTGCCGTAAGTTCCAGCCTTAAAAAGCCTCTCGATTCTCAAATTGGCTTCTATGAAATTCGGGAGCCTTTTGGTGCCAAATTTCTCCATATAAACATCAACCGTCTGGTATCTGGAATTTGGTGCATTGTAATCAATAACGGTGAAATACTCGGGAATAATGCTCCCTTCTCTGGCCGTCATGGTCAGGCCGCAATTGATATCATAAGGAAACTGATAAAGGGCTGAAACCTTGAACAGGTAACGGGAAAATACATACTGGCTGACTTTTCCCATCGACCCTCCGAGAAGCGCAGAATAAATTTGGCCATCGAGCGCCCAGATCTGAGTGGGATTGAGATAGCCTTGACTCCCGTAATCTACGGACTGGTTTTGCAGGGTCAACGATGCGCTCATCATCCACCGGTGTGACAATCTCTTGTTGAGCATCAGGTCTAAACCATAGTATTTTTGATTGTAATCCGGCCTTCTTGTTCTATAGGTAAAGGTTGTGGCTCCAAAATCTTTATTCATAAGATAATAGGGCTTGCCGGCTCCGCTGCCGACGCTCGACGAGCCGACCTGACTGGGAACAGTCCCGACCTGGACATAGTCGGATTGACTTTCTTTTTGCCCCGTGGCCGGAAAATAGCGCAAATCCCAACTCAAATGGTCGTATTTTCTGTAAGAGAGGCTCAGGGTGACGCCGAGGTCCGCCGCAATTTCCCTTTCCAGAGTCATGATCGCTTCCTGCGTTCTGGAGGAGCGGCTGCTCTCATCAATAACCTGGCTGGGATCCGTGGTTTGCGTAGGCTTGGCCGGGTCGTAGCCGCTCCACAAAATATTCTTCATGTCGTCGTAATTTCCGATGAATTTGCCGGCATCATCGAAGACTCTGTAAGGGGCATAGGTTTTCCGGTTGTGCCAGTAGAGTTCGGTAAAATTCATGATCTTATCCCCATTTCCATAGGGAGCTTTGTCCAGCCACCAGAAATCAAGCGTCCCCCCTGTTCCGAGTGGATTGAAGCGGAAGGGTTCGTCGGTCCACATAAAATCGCCATACTGTCCGAAGAACAATTTGGCGATCGTCTTGCCGTTTCCCTGAACATCCCAGGTGATCCCCAGCCGCGGGGAAATGACCTCCCAATAATAGTCCGGCTTTATTTCCGGTATTTGCATCCCGGGGAAAATGCTATTGATAACATCCGCAGTTGCCGGAGTGATGTTGTCCGTCCAGGTGTTGGTCTCCTTGTGAACCGAGGTAAATACCGGATAGTTGCGAATCCAAGGCGACTGTTTGTCATATCTTAAGCCGAGGAGAATATTGAACTTGCCAACGGTTATGGTATCGCTCAAGAAAGCCGCCAATTGCTTAACGCCCGAAGCGCTCTGGGTGTATCTTCTGTTTTTGAGCTTGACAATATCCATGTTGACATCAGGAGTTTTATCACCATTAAAATCGATTTGCGGGGTGTTCCAATTTATTTCCAGCGAGGAACGAGACTCTGCTGTGCCATTGTAGGTGTTATATGAATAATCAAGGCCGGCTTTGATCTCATGGCCCATCCCGAAAAGATTGTCCTTAAAATAATTGGCCGTGACGCCGACATTGTTTCTGTAGCGGTGGTCTCCGCTTTTGCTGTATTTATCAATATATTGCCCTTTGGCCACGTCCCATTTCCCGATCCTTGCCAGGTCTTCGTTGTTCACGGGAGCACTCTGGAATCCGGAATCCACCCAGGTATATTTTGCGGAAACAAAAAGAGTATCTCCGAACATGTGCTCGTCCTGGATTTTAAAAACAGGAGCTCCAAAATGCCACTGAGGTCTCTGATGGTTTCCCAAAGGATCGGAATAGGTCGCTCCTCTTCCCCACATTTCTTTCTTGCCAACGGTGCCGTAAATCTCCAGCCTGTTCTGGGGAATAAACTGCAGGTTGATCTTTCCGTTCCAATTGGTCAGCATAGCATCATTCTTGGCTCCCGTGAGAACAAAAGTCTTGATATCCTGCACACCGTAAGACATCCATACCCAAGCTCTATCCCTGATGATAGGGCCTCCCCAGTTGAAGCCATAATCTTTTATGTCGACGATCCTGTTTGTTCCGGCAACTCCTTCTTTTTTGAGCGCGTCTGTGAGATTATCGGCTTGGAACTTCTCATCGGTGACATAAAATCTTCCGCCCAAGCTCATCTGATTGCCGCCTCTGCGGGTGACCATGTTGACCGCAATTCCGCCGGTCTGAACGGACACATCGTTTCCACCCACCGTGATATTCATCTCTTCAAAAGAGTCAAAGTCATAATAAATGGGAGATGCCGTGGAAGAAACGTCCGTAATCACAGAGCCGTCGACGGACCAGACATTACTATAATAATCCGTGGCTCCTTTCCCTACAAACATGGTCTGGTTGCCCGACTCCGATCCCCCGACATTTTCCACAGAAGTCTGGACAGAAGGTGCCATCTGAAGCACGACCCAGGGGTCCCTAGCGCTGGGAAGCGACTGGAGGACTTCCTGGCTGACAACCTGACTTACAGATGTTTTTTTGGTGTCAACAACGGGGGTGACGGCCGTGACCGTGACCTCCTCTGTCAGAACTCCCATTTCGAGGGTGAGGGTAATACTAACGTTTGAACCGACCGTGACAATGATCCCCGATTCTGTTCTTGGCTTGAATCCCTGAAGTTCCGCTTTCAGGCTGTAATCGCTGGCCGGAGAAAGCGAGAGGAATCTGAACACCCCTTCAGCAGAAGACACGGTTGGCACGGGTGCTGTCACGCGCCCGGTGAGGGTCACGGTCACCCCAGGAAGAGGATTTCCCTCTGTATCAACGACCTTTCCATAGATGTTTCCCGTTCTTTGCTGGGCCAACACAGAGAAGCTGAGGAGTAACACGAAAATAGTAATGAAAATTTTTTTCATCTTAAAACCTCCTTCTTGTATGATTTTATTTTGAGGCTGAAATTTCCGCTCCTTCTCCAAATCAGAGTAGAATTTTTCGCCTCGATCTTAGCCAAAACAATACATGACAAAGTATTAATGTTCTTCATTGATCCCAATAGCGGAAGATATTTTCCTCAGAAAACGTCTTTAAAGAATCTCTCTTGAAGAAACTCTATTCTTAAAAACATAACGTGTCAAGTCCAACGTTTTATATGTTAGCTAAAGTTGAAAAGTGAACTGCTATAAAGTTCAAAAGTAAACTCGGGGAAACCGTTTAAGGGGAAAGATCAGGGAATGGACCATACGCTTCTCCCACCAGAAACGGAGTTGGAGAGATCCGCGAGAGTGGTCGGGGACAAGATGAATCTCGACGTCCTGACCGACGGTTGAATATGATCAGCCATTTTGTCATGGTGCGTGCCCATTTTGCAGTATTTTGCGCTTTCTTTCCTGGGCTAAGATTGTCAGAATTCATTTTTCTTCTAGCAATGAATGTTTGTCGTCAAGCGTCCGGATGGCCTTTTCCCTCAACAGAGAATTTTTTGAGGTGATCGGATATAAACCGGGCGATTTCTGAAATAGGAAAAGGCCAGGCATAAATAAACTCAATCCCCGGATGTTCCCGGCGAGCCCGCTCGACGGCCGCCGGAATGTCCTTTTCCGCGTGCTCGCCTCCGCGCGTCAGCATCGGGGTGACGACAATTACTCTCTCGGCTCCGCTTCTTGCACCGGCTTGCAGGGCTTCATCAAGGCTCGGCTCGCAAAATTCATTGAATCCCAGCATGATATCAGTGCCCGAAGCTTGCCTGAGGCTGAGGGCCAGGTCCATGGATCCCGCATGAAAGGGATCGTTTTCCGCAGTCCGGGGCCAGCGGCGGATCTTCCGTTCCAGCTCTTCATACCGAAGGAGATGATTTTCTTGCGGCTTTCCTTCGGCATATTCGAATTGCGAATGGAGCCGGAAAAACTCAGCGAGTTCTTGTTTGGGAAAATCCGAGGGCGGCGCCCCATGCATGGCGAGGACGATGATCGTTTTCATTGTTCATCTCTCCGTCGGAATCAGGGCTGATTTTTTCTTTGTCCGGATTAATATTGCGAATGAGGCGTATCCCGCCCATACGAAAATCATTATCAGCCGGATGACGCGCTCGCTCACGACGATGAAAGAGCCGGCGCTAACCGGGCTCCGATAAGGGAGGGCCGGATCGATCTCGGCCCTGAGGCTTTGGATGATTTCGTCGCTCCAGGCATAAGGAGAGAGCCGGAGCGTTTCCGGAAAATACTTCTGCAGGATGAGATCCTCCTTGTATGCGGCCAGGAGCGCTTTTTCCTTTGCCTCCCCGGCGCCCGCCTTCCGGCCTTCCTCGATCTTCCGGTCCCGCCGGAAGACATGGACGCGGAACTCGTAGAGGACGGTGTGCATGAAGGGGGAAAAGTTGCTGAGAAAGTCCTGGTAAGCTCGACCCTTCCATTCCTTGAGCACGCGGCCGTTATCAACGGCCGTTTCGGCGTCCCTTTTGGCGAGCGCATCGAGTTTCATCCGGGAATAGAAGATCCCGACTTCCGGGTCCCGATACTTATTCGTAAACTCGTACATGGGTTCTTCTTTGAGAAGGAAGGCCATCGAGGGAAAAACCTTCACGAAGCCGGCCGTCCGCTGCGGCGTGTTGAGCGCGCAGAGACAGAGCAGCGTCACGAGGACGGCGGCAAGGAGGAATGTCTTCCTCCAGGATCTCAGGCTGATTCTGGGCGAGAGGAGGGCCGGACGGACGCCTTTCCAGATAGCGATCTGGAAGAGGGCGGAGGACAGGGCGTTGAAGCCCACGTCCCGAAAATCCCAGTAGCGCTGCGGCACCATCCACTGGATGATCTCGTCAAAAGTTCCGATGATCGATCCGAGGAGTATCCCGGCCAGGTAGATGGCGGGATTGGGGAAGGAGGTCCGCAAGGCGCGGAAAATAAAATAGCCGAGCAGGCCATATTCCAGAAAATGGACAGCTTCCACGGGAATGCGCCAGCGTTGCAGGGTGAAATAGACATAGAGGCCGGCGACGAGAGTCAGCCAGATATAGCCGGCCGGGGTCCGGATTTTCAACTTGAAGATGAGGATCAGGATGAGAACGATAAAAGCCATTCCCACTGAAGTCAGGACGAAATATCCGAAGAATGTCATGCCCCAGCGGGCGGAGACGAACTTTTGGATAGCCCTGGCCAGCGGTATGGTCACGAAGATGGCCAGGCTGCAGAGCGCTACGCCCACCCAAGGCCAGACTGTTTTTTTCGGGCTCATCCTTATGCTCGCTAATCACCGCAAGGTGTTTTTATCCTAGCAAAAATACTTCGTTATTTCGAACATTTTTTTGGCATTTTCTTTTCCGCGATAACCTAACCTGCATGGTTCTCTTCCATCTTGTGTGGGTAGTTTGTATGAAGAGCGGGGCAGGAAGAGCTGAAGCGACCATGAAGGGTTTAGCCTTCCCGAATCGTTTTTCTCGGGAACCCGCTCTTGCGGGCGGCGAGGATGTTTGAGCTAAACCCATATATGGGAGAGAGATATGAAAAAATGGGGACAGTTTTCCCATTTTTTGAACAGTCATTCGGGCCAAGATTTGCTGTGCGAGTTCCGCAGACGCCGAGAAAGAACGATGAGGGAACGGCGTTAAAAACCCTGGGTGGGAGCAAGGCTCTTCCTGCCCTGCTCTGATCGCTACCCATACCAAATGGAAGAGAACCACCTAAATTATTCATAAACCGGATTCCATAGGGGGGAAGGCCGGAATGAACTCGCTCCCGAAGTCCCA